>Ga0265797_10002039_pt1 | contig 34811 bp, 31 predicted proteins | sample P2T30metagenome_FD_192433 | JGI IMG/M metagenome (GOLD analysis project Ga0265797, IMG submission 192433) | Plant litter microbial communities from East Loma Ridge, Irvine, California - P2 T30 | ecosystem: Environmental > Terrestrial > Plant litter > Unclassified | place: USA: California...
GGAGCGCTTTGACTGTATGTGTCTATGGTGGTTTAGTTGTAGTATAATGCAATACCATAATGACTGTCCTCATCTTTAAATGATCCTTTCCGAACCGCGAGTACCAAGCTCTTGATATTCGTGTACATAATTCGTAACCCCTGTCAGCTCTCGAGTCCTCGCTGAGCTGAGCGAGTGAGTAAGTATGAAGGCTTGACATTCACTCTTCGAAACGGAACCCGTTGGTTCACCGCGGGCGCTAGTATTCGAAATGCTTCGCGAGCCTCGTAGCGTTGTCATTTTGAAGCCTTGGAATACCATCACGGATAAATCAACTTCTCACCAGTGACCTCAACTCCCGACCAAGCTCACACAAAGCACTTCAACTGCAAATCACATCTCCCGGGCATTCGACCAACGCCCATAATATGGCTACCCGAGGCATAGCCGCTAACATGAACGCCCTGTATGTTCTCATACTATAAATGTACCCATCCTACACCACGTACTGACCCCAAAAGTACCCTGAATCCTGACACTGTCACGATCCGCGTCGGCGATCCGAATCGCATCACCGACTTTACAGTCAAATTTGACCTCATCTGTTCGGTCTCGCCGTACTTCCGAAGTGCTTTTAAGGGCGAGTTCAGGGAGGCTACGAGCAGGTTCATTTCCCTGCGTGACGTTACGAAGACGACATTTTGGATCCTTCTTCAGTGGGCAAAGTCGCAAGCGCACGATTTTGAAGAGGATGTGCTGATTCCAGAGATGTCGAGTCTGCCGAATACGTCGCGGCAAACGGTTGTGGGCCAGGGCGCATGTATGTGTCCCATGTCAGCCCTGGTGCAGCCCCGAAATTCGAACGCTAAGACTGTGTGGAAGCAGCTATGGCAAAATCCGTGATGTTTTAAAGTTTGGAACGAGCGGTTAGACTCACCGGAACAGCGACGATCTTGCTGTGGACACGTGCTCGCTGGCGGGCAGCAATTCGTTCTCGAGGCCGTTTTCGACCCCACTCCAACCCCACACCAACGCAGGTGCGGCCGCCGTCTCGAACTTGTGTCGATCGGGGACCAAGCACTGTACCCTGGTGTCTCGGCGCACCACTTCGGAGTGCGACTCTTTCGTCGGCGGCTTCGTTCTCAATCTCTACATATATATGCTCCGGTGGTCTCTGTCGCAGCGCATCTGGTGGTAAACTCAAATTCATCCCAAGTTCCTGGAGATCGCAATCCCATCCGGTCGCTAGCGGCGCGATAGATAGCTCAATTGCGCTCCAATCGAGAATAAAAACAAATTTACATCGCACCGCATTCATTCCAGCGCTATCAGATAGGCTATCAGCAGCAACCATGGCCGACAAAATTTCTGAATCTCCCCAGAAGTCGGCTGCGCCCATTCCTCGCTCTCCAAGCGGTTTGCGCCTGGGAAGTTCCAAGCACTTCCTCCCGGTCAGCGACACATCAACCGCAATTTCGACCCGTGGACAGCATCTGCCCGCGCTCTTCACGCGTCGGCCTTCGACCATTCGCAGCAATGACCGCCGAGGAAGTCTGACCGATGACGACGACGACATCGAGAGCTTCCGCGCAGGGCTCATGATGCCCTACGACCGCGACCCAGAGCGCAGGAACAGCAATGCCGCGTCTTTTTTGAACACACCGCAGATGCGCAGTCAGCGCCTGATTGGCAACTCGAACCCGCGCTACAAGTGGGAGAAGTACTACAAGAGCGACGAGGAGCTCAAAGACATGAAGAAGCCAATGTATGTACGCATTCCTACTACGCAATGGCAGCATCTAACCACGCTTCAGACGAGAGTACTACGAGCGCAACAACCAGCTTATTCAGCACTACATGTACATCGACCGCCTCCTCGACTCGTCCCTCCCGCACGACCTGATCCAGGAATACGCCCAGTCTGGCGCCGTCAAGATACCCTCGACCATCACCGAGGAGTCTTCCAACGCCAGCACACCGCTCGCAACTCCCGGCGGCCACACACCGAATGGCGAGAACGGCAACGCAGTTCTGTCAAGTAGATCGTCTGGCAGCTACGGCACAAACGGCTCCAATGGCGCGCTGCAAGCCAAAGTCAAGCGAACGCCGAAGAATCTGTACAAGGTGCCTGAAGCCGACGAGAACTCTCCTCTGCTGAACGGCAATGACGGACATCTTGACGATGACGACGAGGAAGAGACTACATCGAATCCCAAGCTCAAAGAGTGGGTTCCCGAAGAAGACGAAGACACGGAATCGCCCATTGTGAAATTCGCACTCTACATGAACGTTTCCGCAAACACCGTTCTCCTCGTTCTCAAAGTCATCGTCGCAGTAATGACGTCCTCCCTCTCCGTCGTCGCTAGTTTAGTCGACGCGGCGCTCGACTTCCTCAGCACAGTCATCATCTGGATCACCTCCTGGATGATAGCCCGACAAGATCGGTACGCCTACCCCGTCGGCCGCCGGCGCCTCGAACCCATCGGCGTGCTCGTCTTCTCGGTCATCATGATCACGTCCTTCACCCAGGTTGGCATCGAAGGCATCTCGCGCCTCTCCGGACCAGACCACACAATTGTCGCACTCACGATCCCCGCCGTCGCCATCATGGCCTCAACAGTCGTCATAAAGGGCCTCTGCTGGCTATGGTGCCGCCTGATCCGCAACTCATCCGTACAAGCACTCGCACAGGACGCCATGACCGACGTCGTGTTCAACACCTTCTCCATCCTGTTCCCGCTCGTCGGCTACTTCGCCAAAGTCTGGTGGCTCGATGCGCTCGGTGGTATCTTGCTATCTGCTTACGTCATCATCAACTGGAGTAGGACTTCAGCGGAGCACATTCGTAACCTGACTGGCGCGAGCGCGACGGCAGATGAGCGGAACATTTTGCTGTATATGACGATGCGGTTTGCGAAGAGTATCAAGCGCATTCAGGGACTGCAGGCGTATCATGCGGGTGATAAGCTGAATGTTGAGGTTGATATTGTGGTGGATGAGCATTTAGCGCTGAGGGATAGTCATGATTTGGGGGAGAGCTTGCAGTATGTGCTCGGTAAGTTGGAACACTCGATGCGTAATGTGCGGATGCTGATACGTGGACAGAGAGCGTGCCGTATGTTGATCGTGCGTTTGTGCATATCGATTACACGGATTACAACTTCCCGACGCATATGTCGCAGCAGGAATAGTATTTGGGTCTTTTGTACTCGTCGACGCCCTTATAGTATGGTGTGACGTCGAGTGCTGCGTGGCTGGGCGTACGAATTATATTCAACGACATTGCAGATGTGTAATCTACCCAAGCTATAATACTCTGATCTTTTAAGAAATCCATTCTGGTAATGCGCTCAAAGATCACCTTTACTTCACACACGCGTCGTGTTCCTAGTCTACATTACAATACCTGGTGTCATGCCATTCTGCGTCGCAGAAGAAGCTGAGCTCGTAATTCATCATCGTCAGCCTAGAGTTGTTGTTTACTTCCAGGGCTTGGGATTCTTTATACGCCGGCTGCTATGGACCGATATTAGTTCGAAGGACTAAGCCGTGTTCCAAAGCACGACTCCAGTCGTTGGCCAGGCCTGGGGTCTCCGGGCAAATTACAACTGCGCAATTGTAAAAGACTTTGTCGAGTTTACCATCCTGTCGCAAAGATCAACAAGTACATTCTTTTCTAACGCAAGTCGTCCCGATGAGACCAAGAAGAAGATGTGGCTCAGCCATGACAAGGATCGCATCCAGGTCTTCACGAGGAGTGACTCAAGAGATGGAACGAATATATACGGCCACGTTGAGATGGGCGTGCGGTCAGGTGGAGCTCGGATGTACAGCCCAGGAAAGGACGAGAATTCGCTGGATAACATACTTGAACTGCTGCTCTGGCAGCGACACTAAAAGAAGGAACTGCATAAGATGGGGATCATCTTCTTTGGCCATAAAGACGCCATTGGGTGTCCCAGTGCTGGCGACCTGTCGAATCGCGAAAGGGAACTTCGTTTGAGTCGACGTTTGAATACGCTGGAGTCTACTTCTCCAACCTCGGCGCCCTCTCCTCATCTCTCCACCACTCACACTGCACCCTCCTCTCCCCATCTCCTTCCACCCTGCTATTCCCAAACGCTTCCATGCGCAATTGCAGCCCCGGCATGCCTTCTTCCTCATACTGATCAACATACTTCGGCCACTTCGGCACACCCGTCCTATTCCCCGCACTCGGATCTCCATGCGCAATAAAGTCAACGAAGTACCCATGAAGAAGCTTCCCTACGTCGGGATACTGCACGCCAGCAGGTCCAGCAGGTTCGGCCCACGTGTACTTCGTGTCGGCGGTATGCGGTATGCCCTTCCAGGTTGGGAAAGTGTTGTTGGTGGCGAAGCGCAATTTGTACAGTGGGGCGCCGGCATGCGACATCCTAACGGCGGTTTCTTGCCCGGGGCAGACGTACATGTAGTCCGTTAGCGCTGCGGAAACGCGGTTATACTGCGTTGAGTTCGGACTGTGTGCGTAAGGACCATTGATAGGATCGTCGGCTGGGTCCGGGTACAAGCTTTCGAGATCGGCCATGTCTTCGGTGCTGAGGCCTGGTATCAGGTTCTTCAAGTACGACAAGAACTCCTCGTTGGTTTCCAGATCGCCGGGACTGTAGTACTTCGATTCATCGTGGACGTTAGTAGTGATAGTAGGGATCTTGTAGAATTGCTCGTTTACTCCGGCTTCTGAACCTGCGAGCTCAAGAAGCGGGCCGCCGCGTGTGGGTTGGAAGGGCCATGTTATCGCATATTCAGACTCTTCGAACAGCAAAGAACTGATCTTTTGGATTGCCTCGATGGGTGCGGCGCGTAGGCAAGCGAGGATCGCAGTATCGGTGCCGTTGGCGATATGACTGCAATCGGTGGCCTCCAAGTAGCGGCTGAACTGCTCTTGGTACAGTGGGTATGATGCGTTGGGAAATGAGCGAGCAGTGACACTTCCAGATTGTAGCAGCGCCTGCGCAAATAGTGGGGAAGCGCCAGAAGAGCTGTTATAGTTGTGGAAGAGGTGGACGCCCACGGAATGAGCGCCTGCTGAGCGGCCACCAATGGTGACACGGCTGGGGTCTCCACCAAAATGAGAGATGTACTTTTGCACGAATTTGAACAAGAGCTCTTGGTCCGTGAGACCGAGGTTCAGAAGTCCCAGTCGTTCGAAGGAAGGATGGGGCAGGAATCCCAGAGAGTTGACCCGGTAATTGAAGTTGACGACAATGAGGGGCTCCCTGGAGTTTGCTACGAAGGAAGGTCCGTCGAAGCTCCTTGCGCTACCTTGTACGAATCCACCCTGGCCCAATCAGCTTTCCGGTGGTTTTCACGAGCTTTGAGTACTCACTCCATGGATCCAGACAAGTACTGGTACCTTATCCTCCGAACTAACATGTTGCGATCGAAATACGTTTATGCTCAAGCAGGCCTCACTCTGCTCGTATGAATGATCCGCTGGATCTTGAATGCAGGAGAGACCATATTGCGTAGCATTCTTCGTGCCATAGAAAGCTGCGGGTGGAACTGCTGGAGCAAATCTGCCATCACCAATGGGTGGAGACGCATAGTCTATGCCTAGCCATGCATCTACCGGAGCGGGGAGTGCTTTCTTCGTCAAGGTCTGGTTGATAGATGTACCGAGGAAGCTTCCGTAGCCAGGAAGGGTGATGGAACTTGTTGCCTTGACACTTGGGACTTGTGACAGGATGACAGATGCGAATGCCAGGTGCTGGCATGTAGTGAAGATGCCCATGGTGTCTCGCAAGAAAAGAAGAAGACAAAAGAGTAGGACGAGCGAGGGCATACTTATGGCAACCATGTTGCCCAGATACTGCCTGCGTGGAGGGCCGATTGCGGCTCTAACATCCATGTTGATCTGCATTGCTCACCGAATTCTGACTACTTGGCCCAAAGTTCAACGGTCATCGGTTTGTGAAGATAAAGACATGGCGCGAGTTTGTTGTGATGTGTGCAGCGACCACAGCCTTGGAGTGTCATTCCTACGATTTAGAGAAAATACCAAAGAGAAAAGTGTGTCTGTCTAACAAGACTCAAGGTCAAAAGGCAGATTTTCTGTAATCAAAGCCGATCTTGGCTTGAAGGTTATGGTTCTCCGGAAGACATCAATTGCCGACGTGCGCCAAGTGGCAAAACTTCGGGCTTGAGTCACCCTTGGCAATGGTCATAGAAAGCTGTCGGCCACATGAATAGGTGTTGTGATAAGGTAATTCACCGGAACTTATGATAAGGTCTGTCGGCAGACGATGACGGAAGCTTGAGGGCATGGTAGAGAGGAGAGATGCAGAGGGAGAGAGGAGAAACTTGGCAGGTCAAAGCGTGCCGAGCCGTACCTTCGTCCGCCACCACCAAAACACCACCATTTCCTGATACCTACACCACAACCGAATACGTCCAGATTTACAGCAATGCGATAATATCATGCGCTTGCCTGTGGTGTTCGCCCCTATACTCCAGGCCCGCTGAGGTGAAGCCCACCTGTTCACCCACGCTCACCGTCGTTCTTTGGTGTCAAATCAATGGGCACAGATGCGGACTTTTCGTTCAGCTGGAGTAGTAATACGATTGATTTGAGATCACTTGAGACATGCAGGCTACCGACTCGCGGGTTGTAGAACGATCTATACAGCAACAAGTAGTGTGCACACGCTGCAAGAACACATGGGCATAGGTCATCAAGTATGCGTTGCTGTCGAAGCTACCGGTATGGTAACATTCAGTCACAGACGACCACGGATCAATCGAAACAACGCCTGACAGCTTGTTTCTATGCTCAAGTACTACCCCGCAAATATCATTCCTCGCTTGACTTGGTCAAGACCCTCGCGCTCAAAAGCCCGGGCTTCCAACATGCCAGTCCGGCGACTCATCGCCATTCTCGCTCTTCTCCCCACACTACCACGACGGACTCGCAACACTCCAATCCTGAGAAGCATCTCCATTCGTGCGCGCTTACTCGCGCTTCCATGCCGGGCTTGCAGGGCCCCAGTCCGGCGACTTTTCGTTATTATTGTTCGCTTCCGCGCGCTTCCATGCTGGGCTTGCAGGGCTCCAGTCCGGAGACGCTCCAATGCAATCTGTTGAACGGCAATGGGGAGGCAGCAGGGGGACTGCTGAGATGGTTGTTGCGAGGAAGGAGACAAGTATGGTTGTGGTGGTGAGCTTCATATTGGATGATGGAATGATTGTTCAAGTTTGAGGAAGAGATCTTGGTGATGATGAGGGCTTTGAGGTACGTGTTATTGTGTCTTATATAGACGCAACACGGGGACTGTGCGACCGCTGCATTCACTGTCACGCCCGCTTAAGCTTTTGACCCTACCGCTAAGTATGAATAGTACACTGGACTACGCCTATGGTGAAAGCATGTCTATCTCCGGCTTCCCTGTTCAGTCGTAGCATCTGCAGATCACATCGTGTTGGACTATGCTCGTGGAAAGAGTGCCAGCATTTGCACTCTTGAATACGATGTTCGGGCACAGATTTGTTTCCGTATCAAACACGAAATTCTCGGAGTGCAAATGCCTTGAGTTTGAGATGCGATCTTGCACGGCTTGCGGAGCATATGCTTAGTTGATCATGCGCTTAGTTGTCCACGAGCAAGACGTCCACACTGCCCTTGTCGGTCTCACTGTCACGCTACATGCCATAAGCATGAAAGGTGCGTCCGGACCAGCAAGAAAGACCATCAGATGTCTAGCACAATACTGTATTTCATCATCTACAAACCATCGTAGCCCCATACATAGCGCACTACTTCCCAAACCCAGCCTCCGCCAGCCTCTCGAAAAATTCCATTGAATACGCCGAATCCACGAACTCCAAAATTTTCACAACCTTCCTCCCATCCTCCGCGAAATGCAAAATCAGCGCATACTCATTCTCATACGGTCCGATATCCGTGTCCGCCGTACTCGTCGCGTGCATCATACACGTATGCGCATCTGCGTCATGGACTGTTGTGTGAACCGTAACCTAGGACGATTTTAATTTCTGCTATATGTCAAGACATAGGGAACCGCTGGACTGTGCTAATACTTACAGTGAAGTTCCGAAACCACGGCAGCATCATCTCCAGACGCGTCCGGTACTCGGCATTGCTCATGGGCAGTCCTCGCATGGTTAAGGGGAGGACTTGTTGCTGGCAGTCTGGGGCGCGGGAAGCGAGTATGGCTTCGGGGTCCCAGGCGTTGTATGCGTCTAAGATGACTTGGGTGGTTTCTTTTTGGGCGGCGAGGGTGGACATTGTGTTCGATGATGTTCTAGTAAGTGATCGTTGCGTTGTGGTAACTTGATATGTTGGAGAGGCGGGGTCGAGACATGGACTATATACGGTCTAGAGTAACTTCGTATCTCGCATTCAACAGCATGGACGAGTTCTGCATATTGCTAGTTGACTTGTGAGTGTAGATGAGGAACACATAATGCAGATGTGAACAAGATACAGGTTTTGTCGCTTTTGGTTTAAGTTGCAAACGCGAGTAAAACAAGGCATACATCGTTATACATGCCCAATCGTCCACACCTCCCGTCCTACCAACGTTCCAAGATCTCACAAAGCATCACCTACGTCCTTCGATACGTGCAAGGGTCCTCGCAGCCGCTAATATTCTTACCACAAACGCGAAAAATAGTTGGATTATCGCGAGGTCGAGACTGCTCGATGATTAGGGCAGTCTGCGCGGCGACGAGCGCTTATATCGAAGAAGCGGGCATGATGTTGCGTTTGGTGATTCTATCTGTAAAATGAGATGCTGCGGAATTTGAGCTTGGGGTTGTCGAGCGTTGGGGTGAGGGTGGAGTGAGGGATTGATGGTGTCGAGATGAAATAAATGGTCTTGATGGACAGTCTAGGTGGAGGCATGTGGTGAATGAAAGCATGGGTACATACACGTAGATCCCGTCATCTCTTCGAGCGACATGACTCTTGAAGTCCTGCAGTTGAACACTCGATCGTACACGCGCCGTCCTTTGACACGTCCGCTACCTGCATCCACCCCCATTCAATCCGCACCGTCCACACCAAACTCCTCCTGCACCTCCACAATCCTCACACCACGCTGATCAGCAATCAGTCCCATCAAGCCCTGTCCGACATCTTTCAGCTCGTTGTACTCGTGTAAGAGCTTGATGTGATCCTTCACGATCTTGTTTGACGCCTTCATGATGTCGATCTCGGTTGGCTCGTCATCGCCGTCAGACATCTCCGCGTTCGCCGCAGCCTGCTCTTCCATGAGAATCCTGATCGCTGGCAGAGTAGCGAGAGATGCTAGGAGTGCGGTCTTTTGTGCTCTGAGCTCGGCGAGGGTGATCTCTTGGGGCGTTTTGGGGACCGCTGGGACATCTGGGTCAGGGCTCTTGGTGACGTGGGCGTGTGCTGTTGGAGGGTCTGGCGAGGCTGTGGTCGAGACGAATGCCGATGCTTGCGACGTGGCAGCTGTGTCTGTGGCACCGCCGGCTTCTTCAGAAGTTTCGGGTGAGGTGGTCTTGAACTGCGCGGAGCCTTGTTGGGCGCCAGGAATGGACTCAGAGGCAGGCGCGTCACTTCCCGACAGCGATGGCACGTCATTTTCGGTGACGGAATAGCTCGCTGGTAATGAAGCGTGTTCTGAAAGGTCGGTGGGTGTGCTGATAGATGGTACAACCTGCTCGCTCGAGGTGGCGAGCGGAGACGTGTTTGATGCCTCTGTGCCCACCTCAGTTGGATGAACGTTCGTCATTTCTACGTCCACGTCTTCGTTCTCCCGTCTTGGGATAAGATATGGTCCCTCTGTGGGTGCGATCTATAAGAATGTAAGCATGTTGATGGTAAGCAAATGACCCTCGGACAGACTGGTTGTTCGACCCCATTGTCGCCGACAGAGCTCTGAGCAAGTAGCTGAGATGTGCTATTCCCAGTCACCTGCGTATCAGTCTCGCGCTTCGCATCCTGGTGGTCTGCGCCTGTGACATCTTTCGTGGCAGAGGTCACTTCTTTAGATCCAACGTCTTGCATTAGGGAATCTTGTGGCGTACTGTCGACGGCTGGCAAAGCACTCGACCCTGATGAGATCAGTTCATCAGTTCCAACGGTGGTTTTGTCTTGAGAAAGGTCGTCGTCGTCCGCGACTTGCGTGCTTGCATGCTCCTCTTCGATTTCGGTCGGACTGCTTTCTTCTGGCTTCGAATCACCGGTGATGCCAGTTTGGTCAGGAACAGGTGGCACAGCTGCAGGTTGCTGATTTGGAGCATGCTCGGTCTCTCGTTCTTCAGAATGAGAGGCGGATTCTGGACCAGGATGGATCACGTCAGTTGGTACTTCAGTCGCATCAAGGCCCGTCATTGTTTGGGTGGTCTCTTGCTGACTGTCTGACGTAGTGCTCGTAGTCACTGCACCTAGATACGAAACTACATCGGGGATTTGCGCGTGTTGCAGTGATGAGCTCGTTGATGGAAGAGGTGTCACTTCGCTGTCGTGAGCTTCACCAACGTGACCTTGTGCAGACGTCGCTGCTTCACCCGCAGGCTGCATGTCAATCGGCGCAATGTCGTTAGTTGAAGCATTCTCCTGATTAGCCTCCAAGCCACCAGCTCGGTGGGTCGGTGATTTGGCATCGTTCTCAGCGTTTGCTTGGTGAGTTCGTGCAGCGTCCTGTAGCGCGTCTTGGGTGTCTTGGAGTGCGACGGGCGCGTCTGCGCAAAGCTTGTCGGCAGCACTATCCGAAACATTGACAGGCGAAGATGTCATAGGCTCATCTTCCGAATCCAGGACCTCTGTCCTTCGCTCCCCAGCAGCCATGGTCGGTATGGTGAGTGAAGGTATGTGTGAGCGGAGGATGTCGGCGATGTTGGTGTTCCAGCCCGGCCAGTGGCGGAAGCCAATGAGCGACGCGCCTTCCCTTCACGTAAGCGCATGAATGCGCCTTCTCTTTACAGATTCGCCGTCATTCATCCCAGCATCCTTCGCGCACCTTCAAATGGTTCACTCACCCTGAAACGCTCCGCCTCAGGCTTTCAACACCCTCGCCCACGCGCTCACCACCAAGCGCCACGATCCGGCTTCAGCGACAGTAAAGATGGAGATGCGGACAAGAGCACTGGCCGCTGCGGCGCTGCTCCTCAGTACGGCCGTCACCGCACACGAACACCATAATGACAAGATAGAGGAAGGCCACGCGATATCGGCAGACCCTATTGTGTGTAATATAGAGTATTGAAGGAAGGTCCGAATGCTAACGCCTGCCTCAGGACTCGATACTATGGATACACATATTGATACAGTGCTTAGCCTGGGGCATCATCTTTCCCACAGGCATGGTCTTAGGCGTATGTTTTGTATGATATTCATACACTCCAACCATCTGACCAACCTCCAGATAATACGCTCGAAATGGCACGTCCCAGTACAGACACTCGGCTCCGTCCTCGCGGTTGCCGGATACTTCCTCGGCCACAAGCACAAAGGCCGCCAATTCTCCACGAACGTACACGCTCAATTCGTTCCTTACATCATGCTCATGCTCATCGCCCAAGTCGCCATGGGCATCTATCTGAAACTCCACCTTGAGAAAGGCATACAAGGAAAGATACGCAAGGTCGTGATCAAGGCACACGGAATCTGCGGAAAGGCCTTGCCGGTCGTGACCTGGGTCCAGTTCGTCTTTGGTGGCATTACAGCACTTGGGTTCTGCCGGTCTGAAGGCGACCACACCGGACAATGCCTTGCCCACTTCATCATGGGCAGCGCCTTCATCGCATACGGCATCGTCCTGATCATCCTTCTTTTGGTTGGACAAGCCTGGCTCAAGCGCACGGGACGAAGCCAGGAGTTCTTCGACTCGCTCGTAATCGCAGCGTGGGGCTGTGTCAACACTTTTACGGAGCATAGATGGGGCCACGAATGGGGCGGCAACGACCTGCAGCACACGTCCATGGGCATAGTCTGGTGGGCTGCCGGGCTGGTTGGTGTCTGGCTGAGTCGCACAAGAGACGGAAGACCGAAGCGGAACTTGATTCCGGGCATTGTTGTGTTCATGACTGGATGGGCCATGTCTTCGCACCCGCAGCATCTCCCTATCTCGACTATGATACACACGGTATTCGGTTACACGCTCATGGCTGCTGGAGCTGCGCGTGTCATCGAGATCGCGTTCGTACTCAAAGACCGCAACGTCATCGCAGACGGCTCAGACCCGAATAGCTTCCAGTACATGACGCCGTTCTTGCTCATGGCTGGTGGCTTTTTGTTCATGGGAGCAACCGAGGAGCAGATGCAGTTGCTTAGCGACGCGCATGTCACTCACGTGTCATACGTTTTGATTCTATTCAGCATTGCTTTCTTGTTGTTCCTCTGTAAGTGTCTTTTACCAGCTTCCTTGTGGCCTCGTTAACTTTTGCACAGTCGTCAACATGCTCGTGCATTTGTACGCGGTCAGCGCATGGGGCCACACCTCCAAGTCCGACGCCGAAGCACCACGCACGAACGGCTACACCAACGGTCACGTCACCAGTAACCGAAGAGTCCGCGATGCTGAAGAGTTTGAACTTGCTGGAATCGACTCAGATGATGATGACGAGAACGAGCCTCTTCGTAGTAAAGAAACGAGACCGCTTGTAGCGCATCATTAGATTTTGATGGCTGTATTTACTTCTTGATCAATGATAAGGTATAGAAGCGGCGTCATTAGATTCTGAACTTCACATGATCACGATTGAGGTTTTGTACACTCTGATATATATCTCTCGCTGTCTTGACATCGTGAACTTATCCACTGACAGCCACCTGAACCAAGATTGAACTAGCAATATACGTTGGCCAGAGTGCACGAATTGCAAAAACGGAATTGCTTTGTCAATTATGCTTGGGTATCATCTGAGATCGCACCTATTCCCACCTGGTCAAAACTCCAGCTCCTCAACTTCCATCCCACATTCGGCACACATCTTCTTCACCATGCCCGTCGCCGGATCAGCCACGCCTCTTCCCCACTCATGCTCATGTCTGTCATACCGACCCTTGATCTTCTGTCCAAACTGCGCATCAGCACCACCGTTCAATTGCGCGCGCTTGTACGCCTCCACTCTCGTCCGTTTCTTCAAGTCCTGCAGTTTGTTCTTGAATTTCTTCTCCTTTCGCGCCTTCGTCACAACGCGCCTCTTCTCGTACTCTTCATCCAACGCCTCCGAGCTCCCCCACTTCGCCGCACTGAACGCATATGCTTCGACCTGTAGGCGCAAGAACAGCTGCATGGCGTGGAAAGACTGCTTGTGCGGATTCGGACGCTCGAGATGGGGCAGGAGGTCTTCGTCTTTGAGTTCGGGGTCCGTGAGGAGGTAGTCGTCTCTCGCTTCGGTCTTTGTAAGAAGGGAGTATTTATCTGGAATCTTGTCCTTGCATATGTTGCACACCCCGATGCCGAATATGTCCTGCCACTTCCAATCGATCTCCAAGCTGCTGCACTCGCGACACTTCCCCCTGATATCGCGCTTGCCGTCGCCGTATTTGCCCTTGAAAACACCCGCTTCGAGTTCCGCGTTTTCGGCGGCTTCGAGAAGCGCGGCTTCTTCGTCTTCTTCTTCCTTGCCGTTGACGGTGTTGAGGATAGATATACCGGGCTCGAATGGGCCGGAGCGATTGGCGCGTAGTTTTCGGCGTATGCGTTCGCGCTCCCATTCGACTATGCTCAAGCCTTCGGGCTTTTGTTCTTCTTTTTGCATGCCTTTCCACATGGCTTTGTTGTGTGGGTCGTCGACTGTGTTTAGGAAGCCTCCCTTCGTATCGGTCATTTTGCTGAAATCATAGTCGATGTAATCGGACCGCGCATATTTCTTTGCGGGTTCGATATAGGCGTTCGATGGTGGCTGTATCATGCCACTCGCATCACGCTTTTGGGGCGATGCTACGGCGGCATTTCGTAGTTGTGGGGGCGCATTCGAGGCGCTGATTGAGGCGTGAGTGCGCTTTGCGCCTGCGACGGGTGCTGGTGAAGGTACTGCTTGAGTCTGTTGTGCGGCGGCTTTGGCTTTCAGACGAGCTATCTCCATCTTTCGGATCTGCTCTGGCGTGGGGGGATTTGGTGGTAGCCGACCTGAGGAGCGAGTCGCCCGCGGTGGCGTTCGCGGTCTGTCCGCCATGGTAATGTGGAGTGAGAGATGTGAGTGCGATTAGATATTGCTCGACTGTGTGCGAGAAAAGCTGAGTCAGAAGCTCAACGTCGAAGTCTGTCAGGCACGCGTTGGTGGCGAAGTGACAGTCTGGCGGTCGCATGCGCCTGGACCCTTGTGCCTGAACGATGACGACGATACGCCAAGAGATCAATCCACAACTTCGTACCGGGCGTCATCGGTCGCACGTGCGCCAGTACCCCAACACCAAGTGATCGCTTGCCACTCTAATGTTCCTCCTCCGTATGGACGTCGTCATGGTGCAGGACGCTCGGCCTCCGTTGCCTCTCTCACCACCATACTGGTACCCACAATCACACGCCGCTATGCGCAACGCATTAAGTTCTGCGGCGAGGAGTTCATTGTTTCATCAGCGGAGCGCCAACCCGATACCTCTCTGTTCCCGATGCGACTTGATCACGAAACTTCTTCACAAAGCGTAGAGCACAGTGAGGAGGAGAAAGTGATATGGAGTCAGTCAAGGCTCCTTGCTTTCGGTTCGTACGGCTTCGTAAGAGAGTACACGTCGAGTCCTATGGATTTTCCCGTCGTAAAGCTGGCTCATCAAACGCCACTCGCCCGTCAACTCATGCACAACGAGTTTTCCGTTCTCTCAGAACTGTCGTCGCAGTGTCTGCCAGTCGTCAAGGTTCATTCACCCCTTGAAGATCGATCAGGCATATTTGGCTTCTCGATGCAGAAGCTCTTCAGAATCAACCCAAATGATCTTCCGTCCTACGGCGATGCTCTCAAGGATGCAATCATACAACTTCATAGCAAAGGCTTCGTCCACGGAGACGTCCACCCCAGCAATATCATGCGCACCAAAAACCACGAGATTCGACTCATCGACCTTAGTCATGCAGGTAAAGTAGGCCAAGCCATCCCCGACTACCATCCCGCGCGCACACTTAAACACTGGCACACATTCGAGGCGAAAATGGATTTGTTGGAGTTGGAGAAGATCATGAAGCTATAGCCGCTAACTAGCGATACAAACAGCATGGAGTGAATTAGATCTCTCGAGGTGAACTGATCAATAATGAAACAAGTGCGTGTTATCAAAATCTCATAGCGTGGAGAGCACAGGCTCGATCGTATTCCCTAGACCTGCCCGCCTTTCCCCCCTTCCGTCCCGCCATCTCACCCTCCTAGTTGTTGACGCTCCACCTATTGGCTGCGAGATTCAGCCGAGTGTCCGTCAATAAATGGGTAGAACACGGTACGCTGCAAGGATCGACCAACAAAACTTAAAACTGCATTTTTAATTCTAGTCTATTTTCAGTGACGTGTTGAATTCATGGCTGACCGTAGAAGGGCGGCTTACCAGCACACGGCCAACGGGCTCGCCTTTACCAATCATTATGACTCTTCCATGTGGCGGTACAGTTCACAATGTCTCTAATCTCTACCACGGTTCACACAAGAGAATTTGAGCTCGAACAATGTCCCATAACCTACAAGTACTACAATCGCCGCTCATTCCCTTAGTTTCCCCCCACAAACCTCATCTCATTTACAACCTCGCAAAATATCGAACGCGCCAACACGTGCGCACGTGGCCAGCCCTACAGCCAAAATGCAGATCCCTACCGCCGATCCCCTACTCTCAAAATCCCGACCTTCAACACCAGAATCAGACGGCAACACACCCATATCCCCCACCCAACCCGCATTTAGCCGTAAAGAAAAGCGACTCGCAAAGAAAATCATCGTGCTCCCCACCCCACCTACCAGCGACACCGAACCCCCATCCCGCAAGCCCCGCAACAACCCACCCAAAAAGCCCACATCCTCCATCCCACCACCCATGCCGCCCGCCTCAAAAGCCGCACAAACCGCCTTCCCCCTGCTCATCGCCTCCCTCGGCAACCCCGGCAAAACCTACGCCGACACACTGCATTCCGCAGGGCACATCGTGCTCCAACACCTCGCGGCGCGAAAGTCCTACAAGCCCTTCACAAAAGGCCTGTCCGGGCTAGTTTCGCGGCCCGATACGAGCCGCTTGGCGTTCGTTGGGGTGATACAAGGCTTCCGACGCGTAAACGATAAACAGGCAAATGTGGATATGGTCGAGGATTGGACGTTCTGGCAGAGTACGAGTCTGATGAATGTATCTGGCCGGGCAGTGGGGAGGGCGTATAATGAGTGGCTGAAGGGGATACGTTCGCAGTACGGGGATAATACGCTGGAGGGACGGCTGGTGGTTGTGCATGATGAACTCGAGTCGCAGCTCGGGAAAGTCACGGTCAAGGATGGGTCGGCGAGCGCGAAGGGACATAATGGGCTCAAGAGCTGCCAGGCGAGTCTGGGCAAGACGAACTGGTGGCGTGTGGGCGTGGGGATTGGGCGGCCCGAGAGTCGCGAGCCGGATGTGGTGAGTAGGTATGTTTTGAGCAAGGTCAGTGCGAAGGAGTTGGATGTGTTGCAGCGGAGTGGGGTGGGGGTTGTGGATGCCTTGGAGAAGATTGCGGCGGGGCAGAGGTAGAGCGTGGTGTTTTTGTTTGCATTTGCTGGCGTTGGAAAAAGATACCCACTTGCACACATATTGCAAGCATGTTGTGTAGAGAGCAAGAGCATTCAATGACGGAATTCGAAATGATAAGCAAAGGTATCTTCTTGTACTCCTGTGACCGTAAAGATAGTATAAACAATACGCCACGAATAATGCTGCCAGTGATGAAGAGGGATCGAGTAGTCCCCTTGCACAATGAGGAACATGCCTCAACTCAAGTGGGAGGGTTCTTCCTTATCTTCCTGCGTTCCTCCAACCGCTTCTTCGCCTCCGCTTTTCGGTCAACTGGTCCAACCTCAGCGCGGTCCTTCTTGACTTGCGCCGAGCCTTCTGCGTGATGTGCTGTGATCTTTGACAGGTCAAACTTCGGGTCTGTAGGCGTAGGATGTGAGGACACGGCTGTCTTGCTCCGAGCTTCCGGCTTTGGTATCGATCCCTCCTCCATTTTGTGAGCTCGTCCAGTGCTCTTTGAATCGGCGTTACTGTCTGCTTTGATGTCAGGCTCGCTACGATCTGTCTTTCTTGACGATGCATGCTTCGTGTATGTTGGACGCTGCTGTTTGGGCGGAGGGTTCCACTCCGGTCTTGAGTATGGCTCTCCAGCGTAGTTTGGCATCGCCAGCTTGTCCACCGGGCGGATCGAGCTCTCATCGTTGAGCCTGATCCAAGGGTCGTCGAGGCCAGGCGATGGCACAGGTATTGGACTGGACGGCAGCACAACATCCGGTGATTTGGGTGGCGAGATCTCCTTGGAAAGTCTTGAGATTCGTGTCCTGACTGGTGATCTCTGTGTCTGCTCGGTCGGACTGGTGTTGGAATTTGTTTTGGATGATGCTTCCATAGACTGCACCGTGGGCCGCGGAGATCTTCCCAGGATGATAGAAGCCTCACCCTCTGCAGTACCTAGTCTCGCTGGTGCGCTTGGGCGGACAGATGACTCCGGCAACATATGCCGACGGTGGCGGACGGGCATTGGGGATTTATTCTCCTTGCCGGAAGATGCCATGCTGAATGACGGTGCCACCAGGTCGTCCTCGTCCTTCTCCGCGAGCGCGTCCACTTGACCAACATATTTGCTGGTATCCTCATATATCTGGAACGTCGGCTTGTTCTGCAGCACCTCGGACGATATTGTAGTTCTCGATTGCTCCAGGATGGCAATGCGCGCCTTCAATGCTGCTACCTCAATTGTTGCCGAGGCATTTTCAGCCATGGCTTTGCGAAGACTTTCCTGGAAGTCGTTGTTCTGCTGCTCCAGCTCGCTTTCGCGTTGCCGTGACTTCCTGCGTTCTTGCTCGAGCTTGATGGTCAACTCGCTAACCTCGCCATCCTTCTTCATTGCAAACTTCTTTGCAAGCTGCTGTTTCGCAATGACCTTCTTCATCTCCTTCTCGCTCTTCTCAGCATAGCTCTCATACTGTTCTTTCCAGTATCTACCTGACTCGGATCGCGGCGCCCCTAGGTCGATTGTGATATCGCTGTCGTCCCTTGCCTTAGGCTTCTGGCCTGGCGTTGGCTGTTTCGTTGTGCGCGCATCGAGTAGCGCTTCTGTGAGTTTGGTGCGTGGCCGCTTGTCGCTCCCGAGGTCCAGCTTCAGTTCGGTTCCCGGAGTCCAAGGACTTGGGAACTTTCCAGGGCAGTCGTTTGGTATGCCGCTCTTGCCAGTGTTGCCGCGCTTGCCCTCATTGTCCACAACATGTGAGCCGAACGACACCGTTTTCCGGCCTTTGCTGGCTGTGCCTGGGGTTCGAAGCACGCCACCTGGTTGTTTCGAGGGTGAAAGAGGCGGTCCATCTTGATCGGGTGGGGGCAGATCTATGACTTTCGCAATCTTTGCGTCCATCTTTGCATTCTTGTCCTGCCTTTTGGTGACCTTACTCGCATCTTGGTGTGCAGGGCTGCCAAACAAGGCATGCTTGAAGGCGTTCACGGCAAATTGGTGAGCCGGTGTTTCGGGAGCGTCGATGAAGGTGGACTCATAATTGTTATCTAATCACTCATCAGCATTTCAACGTTTACTGCTCGGCTTATGCGCTCACCTGGCTGCAAGTCCTCGATCGCATTCGTGATGCGTGGGCCAGTAATCCACGAAAACATAGCGAAAGTGGAGATGTGCGCCTGTGTGGCGTGGGACGGATGGTCTCAGAGGACGTTGTTTGTTTGGCGGTTGTTTACTCGTAGAAAACGACGGCATGTAGTCCGATCAACCGGCGTGGCGCGTATCCCTCGGTCAAATAAACGTGTCCAAAGCTATAAGCTTTCGGGGCCGCAAGAGCTGGATGTGGATCTCATAAAGCAACAACGGCCATGTTGTGTTCTTTCCGTCTGTGGTCGAAACGAACATGAAGTCGCGACGCGGCCACTAGCGCGTGCAGGGATCTGTGCGTTAGCGGGGCCCACTCACAGCATCTCTCGCCCCGCTATCGCCGCTTCCATGCGCTGGCAAACGAAGACATTTGCTCTTCGTCTCAAACAGCGCAATCACCTCATTACTTAGTGAAGGATATGTCTGCAGTCTAGGGCAGCAGCTTCGGCTGCTCGTCAATCCGAACTCCCTAATGTCGGAATCTCGAACCAACAACACCACGGCCCAATATGGCACCACATAAAACACAGAAAAACAAAAAGCAACAACAACATGCTCACCCAAGTCCCAACGGTGTTGGCTCACCGGCAACGAGTCCGATGCAAGAATCGCTTCTTGTGCGCCCTTCACTCGTCACTCAGTCCACCGAGACCTACGAAGAGGCACAAGAAAATGAGCGAGAAGTGTTACAGGCCGTCTTCATGGACGATTACGAAGAGTCTGAAGCGACCGGAGCATGGAGTGTAAGTTGCTTGCAGTCTCTTGCACGGTGACCATAACTTTGCAACATCACTTCGTGCAATGACTCAGACTATCAGACCTGGAGCTAATGCTCGTGCAGAAAACCACTGATCGAGTGTTACGGCTGAAACTGAGATCTTTCACGAAGGAAGAAATTTCGATAACCCTATGCGCCAGGATATCTGCCACCTACCCCAGATCACTGCCGGAACTTACCCTTGAACATGCAACCCATCTAAGGAGGAGGACCCTGGAAACCCTTCAAAGTCTGCTTAAGACGCGACCCAAGGAGCTTATTGGAGAGGTGATGATACACGAGCTCGCAACTGACATCCAGAACATTCTTGAAGACGAGGTTGCTGTGCGAGAGCATGACGGTACATTCGAGAACTTGGAGGCTGAACGGGCCGTTCAGGAAGCCGTGGCCGCTGAGACTGCCAAGCAGCAGCAAGAAGAGTTGCAGAAGAAGCGAAACGAAGAGAAGGCGGAAGAAGATCGTATACTTCAACAGATGGTCAGCGACGAGATGCGCCGCAAAGACAACATGGTGAAACGCAAGAATAGGGTCTCTGGCATATCAACGTCATACTTTCCCACCGAAAGCAACACCAGTCGCGTATCGTTCGATAGAAAAGTCATGATACAACATGATGACACCATGGTCGACTGCAGTGTGGTGGAAGGCCTACTTCCCTTCCGAACAGGACCTGTCACTGAAGATCTTCTGGTCAAGCCAGTGGGTGACGTGGCTTCGGTTACACTTGTTTTGAAAAGGGCTCGAGTTGGTGGCGGCAACTCAGCGGCCGGCCCCCAATTAAAAAAAGCGATCATGGAATTTGAGGAAGAGATGGAAGACGTCAAGCGGCTACGACAGGCAGCAATCATGACGGTCCTCGATTTCAAGATAGACCATCTACCAGCATCCGGTTGGGAAATCAACATTCTAATGGAACATGCCAACAAGGGGTCCCTAGGCGAAAAGTTGGAGGACGATGGGCACATCGTTGTTGCCAAGGTTCGTTCTTGGACGATCGAGCTGTTAGAGGCTCTTGATTTTCTCCATCGCAACGGTCTCGTTCACAAGCGTGTCCACCCGCGCAACATACTCCTGAAGAAGACGACCACTGGAAGCCTTTCGGTCAGCCTCGCCGACGTAAGCTACCAGGATAGTCTACATCGCCTGCAAAATCTGTGTAGAGGTGAACAGCATCCGATTACCTCCAGGTCCGTATTCTGGATCCCCGCCGAGCTCACACAAGACTCACGTCGGACTCGCAAAACAGACGTATGGGATCTTGGAGTTGTCTTTCTGCAGATGCTCTTCGGCTTAGACGCGCCTCAGAAACATAGTTCTCCGAGAGACCTTTCAGATAATCTAGGCTGCTCTGAGCCGCTGCAGGAGATGATGCGCAGGTTCTTCAAACCTGATCCGAAGAAACGATCATCTGCTTTTGATCTCATCCCATGCGAGTTTCTGAGAGACGATGTCTCGGTGTACGAGCGACCTCCGACACCCGTTCGTTCCCGTCATTCATCATCTTCGCTCAGTCATCCGCGGCTTCGCCGGGAATCATCGGCTGGTGTGGGCGTATCCTATTCACGATACGCAACAGATTGGGTTGAGCAGGGAAGACTTGGGAAAGGAGGCTATGGTGTCGTCGTCAAAGCCCGTAATAAGGTCGATGGGCGCACCTACGCTATCAAAAAGATCAAGCAAAATTCGGCGTCCGCACTGACCGAAGTTTTGTCTGAAGTCATGCTGTTGTCACGACTCAACCACCCTTGTGTCGTTCGATACTACACAGCATGGCCCGAAGAGGATAACCCAGGCATGTCTGAAGAAGACGAAGATGCGTCGACGACGCTTGATTCAGATGACTCAGATAGTGACTCTGATGACGCTGGCAACGACATCGATGCCATAGACTTCAGTCAAAGTGCTGGAGGTCTTGACTTTATCAGCTCGAGTGGCTACCCAAAAATCGAGTTCGGATCTGAAGCAGAGTCTGATGAAGAGGAAGGTGCTGGAGTCGTCTTTGGTTCGGACTCAGGTGAGTAATTTCTGCGTAATTTTCACCTTACGCTGACTGCGAGTAGAAGACGATACGGGAACGGCAAGTGCCGGCCCCCGATCTCCAGTGAAGAAGCGCACGATGTCGAATTCGCATCCTCAACGACTGGCCAAATCGGTCCTATACATTCAGATGGAATTCTGTGAGAAGCAGACGTTGCGCGATCTGATACGCCGAGGTCTTTACGACGAACCTGAGGAATATTGGCGACTCTTTCGCCAGATGCTAGAAGGGCTTGCACATATCCACGGGCACCAGATCATACATCGCGACCTCAAGCCAGACAATATATTCATTGACTTCGCCAAAGTACCGAAAATCGGAGACTTTGGACTTGCCACCAGCGGGCAGTATCAAAGATCCGATAAGAAAGTTTCTGCTGGCATCCACGACGGCGACATGACGCGAAGTGTAGGCACCGCGCTTTACGTGGCACCAGAACTCAGCTCGGAAATGGCCGGTAGCTACGACAGCAAGGTTGACATGTATTCCATGGGCATTATCTTCTTCGAAATGTGTTTCCCTCTGTCAACGGCAATGGAGCGTGATAAAACGATACGATTGTTGCGAGACCGAAAGCACGATCTACCTGCAGACTTTGACACACCCGAGAAGTCGAAGCAGGGTGGCATCATCAATGATCTGATCAGCCATCGTCCTTCTGAGCGACCGAGTTGTGCCGAGCTCCTGCAGACCAGAGTACCAGTACAGATCGAAGATGAAGCGGTCAAGGAAGCCCTCAAAGCTTTGTCCGACCGAAATTCGCCGCACTACAGCAAGATGATGGCTGCACTCTTTTCTCAAAAGCCGGATACCCAAGCACGAGATTATGCATGGGATATGGGCGTCGCTGCTAGTACGATCAAAGCGAACGACGTATTGCTACAGAACCTCGTCAAAGACCGGTTAGCAATGGTCTTCCGAAGCCATGGCGCTGTTGAGATCCAGCGGCAACTGCTGCTGCCGTGGTCGGATCATTACTCCAATAACAAGGTTGTCAAACTCTTCGACCCATCAGGTACACTCGTTCAATTACCATATGATCTGACTCTACCATACGCACGCAGTATCGGCCGAGGTGCGCCATTCCTCGAGAAAACGTTTACAATCGGCCAGGTGTTTCGGGAAACCTACACAGAAGGTGCACCCCGCAGCATTGGAGAGGCAAATTTTGATATCCTATCGTACGACACACTTGATCTCGCTCTCAAGGAAGCGGAAGTTTTGAAAGTCGTTGACGAGATCATTGAGGAGTTTCCTTCTTTCGGCTCGACGCAGATGTGCTTCCACCTTAATCATGCAGATCTTCTGGACATGGTCATGGACTTTTGCCGCATCAGCACACCTCAGCGACCTGTCGTCAAAGCTGTGTTGAGTCAGCTCAATATTACCAAGAACAACACATGGCAACGCATTCGAAACGAACTGCGATCGTCAGAACTTGGCGTCTCTTCCACGTCGCTCGATGATCTTGCGCGTTTCGACTGGAGAGACACACCTGAAAAGGCATTCGCGAAGATCCGTCGCTTGTTCGAAGGCACCAAGTATCTTGATCGCACCCATGCAATCTTTGCCCACCTAAGTTCTGTCATAAGCTACATGAAGCTGTGGGGCGTCAAGCGCAAAGTTTACATCAGCGTGCTAAGTAACCTCAACGAGAAATTTTACACTGGTGGCATATTGTTCCAATGTCTGTTCGACACCAAGCAGCGCGAAGTGCTCGCCGCTGGCGGACGCTACGACAAGCTGATCGAAGAGTACCGACCAAAGGGACCAGGCCATGCTCACCCAAGTACAAGCTACCATGCAGTCGGCGTCAACCTAGGGTGGGACAGGCTCGTCAATTCCATGACACGCTACCTAAAGAAGCCAGAGAAGTCGGCCTTCCTGAAAAAGCACGCCGAAGAAGACACGCCTTCCGTATCCTGGATGCCACGGCGCTGCGACTGCCTAGTAGCCAGCTTCGACCCAAACGTCCTTCGTTCCGCTGGCGTCAAGCTCGTCGCCGAGCTCATTGCGCATGGCTATACCGCCGAACTTTCTGTCGATGCGCACTCCATCGAAGACATACTGCGCCACTACCGCGACGACCGCCACAGCTGGGTCATTGTCATCAAGCACGGCGTCGCGCCAGACAAGCCAGAGCTGAAAGTCAAGTCCATCGCTAAGAAAGAAGACACCGACCTTCGTACCGGCGATTTGCTCAACTACCTCCGCAACGAACTCCGCGACCGCGAGGCACGTGAAGGCAGCGCAGCCCAGCGCCTTATCAAAGCCAATGCCACAAGCAGCTCCAGCGCCCCATCATCCGCAAGGAATAATGTCGACGTCCTCATCGCCCAACACCGCTCCAAAAAATCCAACAAATGGTCCATCGTCGAAGCTGCGCAGTCGCGCTCCTCAGAGCTCCTCTCATCATTCCACTCCGCTCCCATCGCAGCCATCGAGTCGAAAGAAGAGGTCATGAACCTTATCCGCGAAACCAGGCTTAGCGATCCGGACTCATGGCGCACGGCGATTCAAAAGATGCCGATTGGCGAGAGAAAGTACTTGCAAGAGTTGCACGATTTGTTGCTGGGTTATCGGGCGAAGTGGTTTGAAGTGAGGAATGAGGAGGGGAAGGGGAGTGGAGAGGGCGGGAAAGCATTTGTGTATAATTTCCGGACTGGGGGTTGTTTGTTGTATGACTTGGAGAACTGATGATTTAGTAGTCACACTCCGCAAACAATGACATCTGCTAATCTAGTCACCCAAGAGGACAGAAGTTTGATACTGCTCATTCATCAAGAAGTAGTAGTCAATCACAGTGACTACATGGTCCCTCGCAGTCATCGCACTCATGTATAAAGTTCAGTAAAGTCTCGCAGAAACTACACACATACATAATCACAAACAAGTTTCAACCTCAGAATTGGCATTACAACGTCAACCACAAATCCAAATTGAACCACCTTATCCAGCCTTACAGCCATGAGTAAAAATTCTTCAACTTCTCATCTCCCTTGCCAAAAGTCTGTCCACAACACCCCTGAACAAGAGGTGAGAGGGTTCACCGTTCCAGGAAGCGAAGCCAACGTGTAAGTTTGCTAGATTACCCAAAACCAATCAACTAATCTTTACGCAGCACGGAGGTAAGTAGCCATAGTACGGCCTTGCGCTCTACCTTAGTGGCGCAAAAGTCGTGGGCCGATAAATGGAGTTCTGATAGCGGCAAACCTGCAACGCCAGCAGTCGCTACTTCATCTACATCTGCAGCTGGTTCGATTCGCAAGGCTGCTGATTATTACAACGAAGGATTGAACGTCGCCGAGGTTTCGAAGTCGTCGGACAATCCTATGACTGTGGCAAACTTGACCAGGGTCAAGGAGAAGACGATAAAGTGCCGCCATTGTGGGGAAGACCCTGGGTTCCAAAGTAACGTAGGGGAAGGCGAGACTATTCATGTCAAAAGTGTGGACGAGCACTATTTGACCCCGTGAAGGGGTCTGCTGCGGAGGCATAGCTGAGACCAGGCGCTAGTGGTGCTTGAAGGTACTGATAAGTTGATAGCGCATGTGTTCACAATTGCATCAGATGTCACCTGCGCATGCATTGTCAACATGAGAGAGGCCCCTCGGGTAGTACTGTATTCGCGTGTTGTTCATGAACACGCTTTGGGAGTGATCAGTAGCGTGCAGTTGCAGTGTCTCCTGTCCAGTACGTCGTGAATCTACTAGTGATAGTCATGAGATTTCAAGGAAACCATTATGCTCACACTTATCAAAATATGTCCCTCAGTTGGGCGCTAATTACCGCAGTGTTGTTCTGTGGTGTAGCTATCGTACATGGGATGGAGACATGGGGCTGAGGAGAAGACACCGTGTCACGGTTCGCGAAATAGGCGATTGGGGAGCAGAATTGAAAGAAACACTGAATTTGAATTGAAGTGAGTCTACGTTTTAATATATCTGCCGGAATGTCCGGAAGTCAGCAAGGTTATGGTGAAACTCTGTTCACTCAGGCCCGAGTACTATCGGACCGAGCAAGCTGTACGTAGACCGCGACACACCGACACCACTCGCTAGCTACTACCTAATACGATTATGCTTCTCCTCCACCAATTGCGGGTCATACTCCTGATGAGCTGTATATGCGACCGTTATATACGACAGTTCTTGTCATTTCTCTTTCGGTACCCAATTTACCGTGGTCAACGTGTGGTTGACGCACAGAATCGACCTCAGTGGCTGGCGGCCATACAAAGCAATAAGGTTGTTCTGACTCTTCATCGACTGAGGCATTCCGTAGGTACGGTATCAGAGTCTACAGTTGCAGAGGTAAGTCATGGTTTCGTGAAGTCAAGAGCGATACGACTTATAAAATATCTAAGCGATAGCATTTGCTCCACAAGTCATCGATGAGTTCAGAAATTTGATATAGCAGATATGTCAACAACCAAAAGTCAACTCCAGTGTTGAAATGTCACCATAGAGTCATTGCAGATCTATATAACCTCCTTCATTTCGCAGTAAACTCCTCGCACATAGTCGTAAACAAGTACAATAAGCTCAAGATTACTATCGCTCGGCCAACTCGACAGCTTCATTGATCCACCTGAAAACCAGCAGTACAGTTACGAGCCAGGGCTCGCCGCCTTTTCTTTTCACAGTCACGAAAGCAGTCGATAATAATTCCCGAGAAGAAAAGAGGGGAGGGTTTGCGATGTGAGTAGCTCATGTGTCTGAACAACGCCCCATCTGACACCTCTCCAGTGCGAAGGCGAAGGATGCTGGCACTGGCTTGCGTCCTGCTCTCGACACTCGAGGGTCCTGGACTGACAAGAGATGGGGCCCTCATATTGCTAACAAAGTCGACGAGCCAAAGCTCGTCACTTCAGGAGATGGTACTGAGAAGGTGTTGTTTGACAAAAGTACGGAACCACGTGATGCGCTGGGCAATCGCTCACCACCCATTGGGACTGCGAGTGTGAACAGAAGAACGAAACCTCTGATACGCTCGTGACGGCTGGTGCTGCGCCCGGTTTGACACCTGCTAGAAAAAATCTGACGAGGGATGTGATTGATCATAAGTGTAAAGGTTGCGGAAAATTGAAGATTGGTGACTAGACGGCGCCGGCTGGGCTCGCGGGTCGGACCGGATGTAATGGATGAGAGGATGGCAAAGGGAGGGAGTATTTGGTTGTCACGTTAGGATAATATGATGTACTTTTTGGCGGGTATCTAGGTTATCTAGTGACCATGGCACCTGTTTACTAGAACGCGAAACCGCCCATAGTAAGCTTCTTTGGGGGCGACAACGTGGAACAGTAGACCTATTGCGCCCTGAACATACAAGCCTAAATCCTTGACAGTTTTCGAGACGACTGTTGCAGTGTACATTCACTCAAGAAATCTTTGAGGCCGGTGGATGCGCTCCAACATTACATGTCGTAATTCATGACTATTTTGAAGAATTTATCGTTACCTTCGCGATGGCGCTATAGTCGTGAAGACTCATGCACTGGGACTGCTTCGATTTGGAGTCACTGCAACCATGACTTGGGAACCGCAACTTCCATCATTAGTTTCAGCTTTTCTAGTTTACACAAGTACCCTGTTTCTGAGTTAATGAAGCCGGAGTACTAGTAATCTCGAAGACCCGAAGACAAAATGAGCGACAACGGAAGCAACGAACTTGGCAGGCTTCTGTTGTTTCGAACGCAAACAGATCCAAGATCAACTGTAGGCTTGTGCGGACGAGGAATAACCCTGAGCGCCATTGAACCCGAAGCAGCAAATCGCCACTGCAGAGCGGTAGCTCTGCTGAACGCATCGCGGCTGCGAACATAATCGCAACCGATGCATCTTCCTTCGACTTTTCTGCTATTCGAATCGTCACCGAAAATTGCATGATTGCGCTTCGAGGTGTAAGCCGGGGTAGCATGAGTGACTTAGCCAGCGATCAAGGTTGCCAATAGTACGAAGCACTAGAGCGATCCGAATGAGAGTCCTCCGAATTCTTCTTAAGCCTCCGCGGCTGGCTCGATCGCGGAAGTCTTCGGCTCGATCGAGACATCTTCACACCTCTTGATCAACTTTTTCCAAATTGTTTTGCTATTGTCCAGGTCCCCACCGCCGCTCAATCCTCCCGTAAGTGTATTCTTGTGACCAATTACTACCACACCGCATCTGGCCCTCGTCATGACAACATTGAGTCTTCGCATATCGGCAAGGAAGCCAATATCGCACGACGCGTTGCAACGAACGGTTACGAAGACTATGATATCTGCTTCGCGCCCCTGGAAGCCATCGATGGAAGCTACCTCGAGATTTGGTATAGCGGTGCCAAGAGCCTCTCTTTGTCGAGTGTATGGCGTCAGGATAGCGATCGAGGACGCCAGCGAATCTGAAGCCTTGGAAGACGACTCGTATGCTGGGGTAGAGAGTAACTGAATGACACGTTTGCACAGATCCACCTGGCCTGTGTTGGCTTTGGACTGCCGACCCAGATCTTCTTCGCTGCTGCATTCGATCCAAACCATGCGATTCTTCTTCGGCCATGGAAACGCCGACAATGGTAACGGACGACTGTCGTGTGCCACCGCAGTCTTCAGTTTACCCTCATAGAACTCATTGGAGCTGAATTCACAGATGGTGCGATGCATGCGATACTGCGTATCGAGCATGGCTTTAGCCACGTGCTTCCGTGGAGGCAGGTTGTAGTGGCGCTCGAACAACGAGATGTCGTACCCGGTCAAAACGGCATTCTTCTGGACTGTAGCACGAAGCTGGACGTGGTCACCAACCAAGATAGCGCGCGAGCAGCCTTTGACCAGAGGAACGAGCGTCGCAGGTTCGGTCTGCTGAGACGCCTCGTCTACGAGAACCACGTCAAATGATTCGCTGCGCAAGAGACCAAGACTTGCACCGATGCATGTGGTGAAGATCAATCGCGCCTCTTTGATCCGCTTTTGTGCTTTACGACGAGCAGCCACGTTGCTCGAGAGATCCTTTCCCATCATAGCATCGCAAGTGTACGACCGTAGATCTGGCGCCACCTTGGAGAGCTTGGAATGCTTAGCAAAGATCACAGTGTGAATAAAGTGGGGACTTGACATACCTGAGTAGACACTCTCACAGGAATTGTGCCCGATAATCTGGCCTTTGTATCATTTACAAAGCGTCTCAGCATGTTGTCGACAGCATTGTGGGTCGGGGCGGTGACGAGAAACCGCGATTTTGGCAGCGCTTGAAGAAGCTGAGTGAGAATGACGCAGATGGTGTGTGTCTTTCCCGTTCCCGGCGGTCCCCAAATTAGTGTCAGTGGGTGCTTCGTAGATGCGGTGAGCGCGTCGTTCTGGCTGGCATTGAGGGAGGGGTCTTGTATGATGGGCAAAGCGACATGATGGAGATCAATTTGCTCTTCACTGGGTAACCCTAGTAGAGATGCATATATTCTGCAGCAGGCTTCGCGCTCAGTGTAGAATGTCATTACAGAGTCGAAGGACGTCTTGCTCGTGACGAACGATCCGCATTGTACGACACTCCAAGCGCATTGGTCGAAATAGACGGGTGGCGTGTGTAGGCATCGAAAGGTGACAGCACCAGGTTCTGCGTTGAGAACGAGGGCGTCCATGGAGAAGGGCCGAGCTACCGGATCATTTTGCGGAGAGTTGGTCGCAGTCATGCGGAAATGATCGCCAACTTTCATAGAGCTACTCATCTCCGAGTCGATACGCAGAAGGCTCTTCACAATCGTGTAGCCATCCTTGTAGTCTTCGAGCGTTAGCTGGATCGATTCCTGCTCAGGTCTGTTGCTATCTGCTGCTTCGTCGATGTGGTCCAATGCAATGCCGAACAACGACGAAGTGAATTGTCGGGTAGCTGTTGGCCTTCCGACCAGAAGTCGCGAGGTCTCTGGCTCGAGGACATCCATGAGCAGATCCAGGGCAGCTTCTGACGTGCAAATTGTAAGTGTGATGAGCTCCACAAGCTCTGCAAAATTCTGTAGGGAAATGTGTTTGAGCTCACGCAGCAGAATCGCAAAGGGTTGTCGGACGAAGCCACCAAGCTCGTTTGATGACAGAATCAGGCCTTTTGCAATCATTGGAGCTAGGGCCACCAAGTCTGCCTCAATGGCACTCTTGTGCATCTTCCAAGTTTGCGACTGGAAGAACACCACCGTCAGATAAGCCGCATGTGGAAGATAATGCAACAAAGCTGATGCAATTTGTTGCTTGGCGCAAGACAGCGAAGAGCTGGCTTCAAGAGCCAGAACGTGGCAGAATACGTCACGGAGGCGTGATCTTTTGTTGAGATTCTGGAGCAGATCGAGCACACCTTTCAATCCGTCTGAGGACGTGAGGTGTCGGAGAGAAGAAAGATTGTTGTCGCGGCACACGCTCTGTATCAACTCCGAATGGTCGTCCCACTCTACGCCCTCTAATTTTGGAACTTTGTATTCAAGCTCAAGGGTGTCGAAGAGAGGAAGAACCTCCTCAGTGTCGACGTAATGAAGCCACTGATCGAGAACATTCATGGACTCGACATCGTGATTACTGATTACGTAGATCTCCTACCACAAATTAGTAAAGGTGCCGAAAGGTGCGAGAACGTTACATACTGCGCCCTGAATGCCTTCGCCTTGTATCTTTCCGACGTGGCGTTGTACATCCTTACTGATCTTGTCAAGCGCAATGCTAGCTTTGCATTCGTGATTGATCTTTAGGTTGAAAGTCTTTTCTCGCATTCTTCTCTTGTCACCCTGACTGGGCAGAGCGCGATACAAAGCATCGTCGCCTTTAGGTGTTCGCAAGAAGATCCAAGTGTTGCTTCTCTGGCGTTGATAGAGCTGGAAAATACTCTCGTCGCAGTAAAGCCGATAATCCACTTTGGTAGGCATGACGCGGTAGTTGGCTGATTGTGGTCCTTGAGAGTGTGGAAAGACAAATACTCGCACACTGGTCTCGACCGCCACTTCGCTGGCATGAGCTATCTTTTGGGGAATGTATATCGCGGTGCTCATGCGCTCGTTGATGTTCAGCACAATCAGCTTCTTGTGGAAATTCTCCAAGGCTTGACACACAGTGGGCAAGAATCTCCCCATGCGATCAACGCTCGACTTGAAAATTGGTTTCCAGCGCAGGCGTGGATGATCCAACCCGAACCGACCGAACTCTTCTGGGTATATCAGATCCGATTGCATCAGTCCATTACGGATCAGGCTTGGAGCAGTCACAGACGGCGGTAGTCGACCAAGAAGCCAGATCTGCTGATCGTCGCTCAAAGCACTGAAGTTGATGAGATGGTGATAGTCCATCAAATTCTGCCCCTTTCGGTCACACCAACGTATCATGACCTGCAACAGCTCGAATTCCGACATGGCCAGCTTGTCGCGCGACAACAAAAAGTCCATGACGTCCGGGTTATCGTGCACTTCTGGCTTCAGATCGCCCGACTTGCGGATCAGTTCGGTACATGTCTCATGTAGAACGTCCAGTATGAAGGGCGCAACAGTGGAACGAGGCTCGGGCGGGTCCTCCAGAGCTTTGAATTTTGTCAAGTTCTCGGGTATCTTGATGTGGTTGCCATCGACGCATTGGGAGAAAAGCCGATTCAGTTGTTGGCATTGAGGGCTCATAGCGTTACCTAGTCGAGCCCACTTCATATACAAGTTCTTTACTCTTCCCAGAGAAGCGTTTGTGTAGCGAGCGAAGTATTCGGCGCGGCTGTCTCCAGTCACTTCGCCAAACGTGATGAGCTCCTTGCCACCAGGGTATTTCGCAGGCTCGGCCATCGTTCTCGGGATGATGTCGCGGTCCCACGTGACGAAGACTGACAGAGTCAGTGACAATTGTATGTCAAATGTGGGAAGAAATTTGTCTCTAGACTTACACTTGTCGCCATCAAGATCGCCTCCAGACATCAAGTCGGCACTTGGTCGCTTACCCCTGGTCGAGAATACGATGCAATCGACCAGATGTGCAAATTCGGGGACATCAACAGCTCTGAACTTTTGCAGATCTCCAGGGTGAAGGCACGGGTTCCTGGTTACCAACACTTCGGTGTTGATTATGGTCTGCGCTCTTCCGTCGCCGGGCTGTGTGATGCGTACGAAGCACTCGCCCTCCTTGAGGACTCCTAGCGATCCATCTTTTGCCGTTGGGTCACACACACCGAACAGCAGACGGCTCTTGAGAATCATGATGCGGCATCGCTGCTCATCCCGTTTATTGATCATTCGAGCATGTTCCTGTTTTACCAGGCTCCTTAGCGTCGAGCGAACTGACTCGACACCGTCCATGAGAAGCTTCTCGGCCAGATCTATCCGGTCGACGTGAGACAGAAACTGGAATGCGGCCTGAGAATAACCAAGACCTGCGTCCCGGAGGAAGTCAAGATACTGAGCCTGTTTTGCAAGCAACACCTCTTGTGTTATGCCCAATGTGTGTAAAAGAACCACCACCTCGTCGTTCAAGCTGCCGAACGCGTAAGGCTGATTTGTTAGCTTGAGATATATAGAGAGCTAGCGAGCAAAGTACCTTGGTGTAGTCCACTACAGCGAAACTGTAATCTGGCGCGTCCTTGAACTTTCGCATTGACTTGCGAAATTGAACCCATGTTCGTCCCTGTAAAGACATATCAAGTGTCAAAACGCCCTTGTAGCCGCGATAGCGAATTTGAAATACCGATGGTAGGTACCGCCGATTTCGGAACACTATGTGACGAAGCTGTGCCACAAGCCTTGCAAAGTGTATTGACATCAGGCCGCAACCATCGGTGAAGATGTAGTCCTTGTCTGCGACATCATCGATATCCTCGCAACGCTCCGGTGGTACTTCAAGTGATGCTTCGGCACTCGAGAACAGGAGCCCAATGCGCTTTGCTTTCTTGCCCACAGACTTGAGCTTTGAGAGGTCGCCCATAGCCTCTATCTTCGCGTGGATCTCGTCTTTTGTAGCTGCAAACATGAAGCAAGATCCCGATTTCTGCTGGCTGTTCGAATGACCGAAAAAGTTGTACGTCACGCCGTTCATTCGGATGCCTGTGACAAGCATGCGTGTTTTCCAGTCACCGTTCTCCCTTCCCGTGCCTGGCCGGGGTGCCCCGTCTGGTGAGTTTGCAGGCCATTGCAATCTGAAGTCGGAAAAGGACACCAGAATGAAGCGATCGAGGACCTCGTATTTGGTCACCCGGTTCAGAGGCGCCGTTTCAAGGCGAAGCGTGATCTGTTGCTTTTCTGTCGAAGAAACCACAGAGACGCATTTGATTAGCCTTGCCGCATTGGTCGCTTGTGCTTGTGGTAAGTCAGGAACATGGTAATCCCATGCCTGTTCCTCCGGACGGACGCTCGTCTGGAGCACTTTAGTATAAGCTCTCAACTTACTCATTGTGGGAACCTTCGAGCATAGTGAGCTGCGAGAGAGAGAGAGGAAGGAGTAGAAGAGGCCGAGTCCTTGGGCGGCCCACACGCGACGTGATTCGTCGGGCGGCCTTCACTTACGCGAGGTGACACAAGAAAGCCACCGTCGTACAATCAAGAAGATAAGGTGCAGTTCTGGCATACAACAAGCGGCAATCATCCGACTTTTTCTTCGCGATCAGAACCTCCAAAATCTCACGATAATCACCATGAAGAACGTCTACATCGTCGGAGCGCAATCCACCGGCAAAACGACCCTTGTCAACGCACTTGAGGCGAGCTTCAACGCCAGCAACTCCGCCCATGAAGTTCGATCACCCTCGCCGCTCATCGTCCGCGAAGTGGCTCGCACGGTCTTACAAGAGAAAGGTTTCAGCCGCGAAGATATCACCACGTCCCCAACACGCGCTCTGCAGCTTCAAAGGCACATCCTGGACGCTCAGTACGAAGCGGAAGTCGAAGCCAGCACTTCAGACGTGTCGCCATGGTATCTGTGCGATCGTTCTGGCCTGGACCCGATTGTGTATGCCAAATACTTCGTCGGCGCCGACGCAGCAGCGGAACTACTCACATCGACGAGCTGGCTCGAGCTGGAGGCGCGAATGAAGGAAGGCATCGTGTTCGTGTGTGAGGCAGGCTGCCACTGGCTGAAGGATGATGGAATACGCCTGATGCCGATCGACGCGGAGGAGTGGACACGGATTGACGACGCGTTCAGAAAGTTGTTGGACGCTAGAGGGATTCCCTACAGTGTGATTTCAAAAGACGTCATGGAGCTTCAAAAGCGCATGAAGCTGGTGACAGATGTCATCAAGGTCCAGGGTGAGGTCTGTGGATGAGGACGTACGTCGATGTTGAAGCCAGTCGCGTTTCGGGCCGATTCGAACGACACTGCCGAAGCGGATCCACCAGCGACCTCTCCACACTACTTGGACTCTCAGCGAAATGGGGCAGGCCAGAATAACACAGTTTCCCTGGTTTCTGTAACAAGCACATGACTCAAATATGGCAAGCTGATTGCCGCGATTTCTTCCTCTGACATCTCACTTCTTCATGTGTCCCCGCTTCATGATGCATTGTTATACTTAACGTAGATACTAAGCGAGTTGCGAATCCAAGCGAGTTGCGAATCCAAGCGAGTTGCGAATCCAAGCGAGTTGCGAGCCCCACTAACTTGCCGCACCTCTGTATGCGTCTATCTCTATTTCTCAACCACCTATTACTAAAATGCCTTCAAATGAAGCAGATGTCCAGCTTGCTATCTCATCAGTTGATACCTCACAGATCCCAGCTGTTAGCCGTGCTGCATCAGCCTACAATGTCGTCGAATCAACGCTACGGAACCGACGCGCTGGCAAGCCTGCCCGACGCGATTGCCAGCCCAACTCGAAGAAGCTTACCCAGCTAGAAGAGGAGGTGATTGTCAGCTATATACTCGACCTGGATCAACGTGGATTTGCGCCTACGTACGCAGCTGTACGTGATATGGCTGATAAGCTGCTCTCGGCGCGTGGTGGCTCTCCAGTAGGCAGAGATTGGCCGCGCAACTTTGTCAAGCGTACAGACAGTCTCACGACGCATTTTAATCGAGCGTATGACCGACAGAGGGCTCTATGCGAGGATCCTGTGTTAATTAGGAGCTGGTTTGAGCTTGTAGAGCAGACAAAGGCCAAGTACGGCATCCTTGACGAGGACGCCTATAACTTCGACGAGGCTGGCTTTATGATGGGCAAGATCACGACCCAGCTCGTCGTGACAGGATCAGAGAGGAGAGGCTGGCTAAAGGCTGTCCAGCCTGGCAATCGCGAGTGGACGACAGTTATCCAGGGAATCAACG
>Ga0265797_10002040_pt1 | contig 34811 bp, 29 predicted proteins | sample P2T30metagenome_FD_192433 | JGI IMG/M metagenome (GOLD analysis project Ga0265797, IMG submission 192433) | Plant litter microbial communities from East Loma Ridge, Irvine, California - P2 T30 | ecosystem: Environmental > Terrestrial > Plant litter > Unclassified | place: USA: California...
GCTGAGGCACTCGACGAGGCGGCGCAGCACGAGGTCGCGGTTCGACTCGAGCACCATGTCGATGAAGTCGACGACGATGATGCCGCCGATGTCGCGCAGCCGCAGCTGGCGGACGATCTCCTCGGCGGCCTCGAGGTTGTTCTTCGTCACCGTCTCCTCGAGGTTGCCGCCGGAGCCCACGAACTTGCCCGTGTTGACGTCGACGACGGTCATCGCCTCGGTGCGGTCGATGACGAGCGAGCCGCCGGACGGCAGCCAGACCTTGCGGTCGAGCGCCTTCTCGATCTGCTCGTGCAGGCGGTGCTCCTCGAAGGAGTCACGGTCGCCCTCGTGGCGCGTCACGCGGCCGAGCAGGTCGGGCGCCACGGCCTCGAGGTACGTCGTGAGGGTCGTCCAGGCCTCGTCGCCGTCGATGACGAGCTCGTGGAAGTCCTCGTTGAAGACGTCACGGACGATCTTGATGAGCAGGTCGGGCTCGCTGTGCAGCAGCGCGGGCGCGTTGCCGGCCTCGACCTTGCGCGTGATGTGCGCCCACTGGTCGAGCAGGCGCTGCACGTCGAGGGTGAGCTGCTCCTCGGTGGCGCCCTCCGCGGCGGTGCGGACGATGACGCCGGTGTTCTCGGGAAGGGCCTCCTTGAGGATCTTCTTGAGGCGCGCGCGCTCGGTGTCGGGCAGCTTGCGGCTGATGCCGTTCATGGACCCGTTGGGGACGTACACGAGGTACCGCCCGGGCAGCGAGACCTGGCTGGTGAGGCGCGCCCCCTTGTGGCCCACGGGGTCCTTCGTCACCTGCACGAGGACCCGGTCGCCGGGCTTGAGCGCGAGCTCGATGCGGCGGGGGCCGTTGCCGTGGTCGGCGGCGTCCCAGTCGACCTCGCCCGAGTAGAGGACGGCGTTGCGGCCGCGGCCGATGTCGACGAAGGCGGCCTCCATGCTCGGCAGCACGTTCTGCACGCGACCGAGGTAGACGTTGCCGATGAGCGACACGTTCTGCTGCTTGGTGACGTAGTGCTCGGCGAGGGTGCCGTCCTCGAGGACGCCGATCTCGATGCGGTCCGCCGACGAGCGGACGATCATCTTGCGGTCGACGCTCTCGCGGCGGGCGAGGAACTCGGCCTCGGTGACGACCGCGCGGCGGCGGCCGGCGTCACGGCCGTCCCGGCGACGCTGCTTCTTGGCCTCGAGGCGGGTCGAGCCCTTGATCTTCTGCGGCTCGGTGACGACCTCGACCTGGCGCGGCGCGCGCTCGCGGCCGTGGTCGCCGCGACCCTGGTCGCCGCGGCCGTGGTCGCCCCGGCCCTGGTCGTCGCGGTCCTCACGGTCCTGCGACCGGCCGCGCTGCCGACGGCGCGTGCCCTGGCGGGGCCGCTCGTCGTCGTCGTCGTCCTCGTCGAGGTCGTCGTACGGACGCGACCGTCCCGGCAGCGCCGGCAACAGCTCGTACTGGGGGGCGTGGAAGACGAGGGTCGTCGTGGTGAGCTGCGCGGGGATGGGCGAGGCGGGCGTCGCGTCCGCGTCCTCGTGGTCCGCCGCCTCGTCGCCCGTCGCCGCCGCGCCCGTCACGGCGTCGTAGGTGCCGGAGCCGTCGGTCCCGTCGGTCGCGGGCGTCGGCTCCGCCTCCCCCTCCGTCGTCCCGGCCGCGTGCGCGGCGGTGCCCGGCCCGGCGACGTCCTGCACGTCGGCGTCCTGCACGTCGGCGTCCTGCGGCGGGGCGTCCTGCGCGGTGCCCTGCGTCGTGCGGTGCTGCTCGGTGTGGGTCGGGGCCGGGGCCGCGACCTCCTTCTCGTCGGTCACGGATGCCTCCTGGGCGTCGTCCTGTCGGTCGGTGCGGTCCGTCGCGCTCGCCTGCCGGGAGAGCAGGGAACCGAAGATCCCCTTGCGTCGCCGCGGCGCCGCGGTCCCCCGCGCGTCGTCCCTGCCGTCGTCGTTCTTGTCGTTGTCCACCACGGGTGGTGCGCTCCTCAACCCTGCCCACGATCTCGTCGTCGGCGGGTGCTCTCGTGTCGCGACCGGTCGGGCCGCCGCACCTGCGGGCTCCTCGCCCCGGCACGGCCACCACCCCGGTCGCCGCGCCCTCTCACGGCGCGCGTCGTCGGTCTGTGGTCGTCCACGGAACTGGCTGTCCGTTCGTGAGCGCCTGCGCTCCGGCCCGGTTCTAGCTCCGCCCCGTGCCGGCCGCCGGTGGACGGTCCGTCACGGGCGCGAGCACGGCCCGGAAAGTCTCGATCCCCGGGCCGGAGCCCCGGGACTGGACCCATCATCGCACGCCTCTCGCCGGGACGTGAGCAGCGGCGTGCGAAGATGACGCCCGTGACCGACGCCCGACCCGCCCTGCACCCCGCGACCCGCCGCCCCCCGGTGGTCGCGGCCGTGCTGCTCGTCGTGGCCGGGATCGTCGGGCTGACCGGCTCCTTCGCGCTCGTCGTCGACAAGTTCCGCCTGCTCGAGAACCCCGGCGAGGCGCTCGGCTGCGACGTGAACCCGTTCGTGGGCTGCTCGCCGGTGATGTCGAGCTGGCAGGCGTCGCTCTTCGGGTTCCCCAACCCCCTGCTCGGCGTGCTCGGGTTCGTGGCGCCCGTGGCCGTGGGCGTCGCGCTCCTCGCGGGCGCGCGCTTCGCCCGCTGGTTCTGGCTGGCGTTCCTCGCGGGGCTGTTCCTCGCCTGGGCGTTCGTCACCTGGCTCTTCACCCAGACCGTCTACGTCATCGGGGCGCTCTGCCCCTGGTGCATGCTCGTCTGGACGGCGACGATCCCCCTGTTCTGGGTCACGCTCGTGTGGGCGACCTCGCGCGGCGTCACGACGCGGTCGCAGCGGGTCCGCACCCTCGCGACGCGGTTCCTGCCCTACTCGTGGACCCTGCCCGTGGCCAACTACCTCGTCGTCGTGACGGCGATCCTGCTGCACTTCCCGCGCCTGCCGTCCCTGCTCTTCGGCTGACGCCGGCCCCGCCCGCCGCCACGCCGGCCGCGTGTTGCCAGCGGACTCCGAACCACGTCCGCCAGGCTGCCCTGGTACGCCCCGTCGCACCGCAGGAGACGCCCATGACGCAACCCCCGAACAGCCGAGCCACGAAGCGCGACCGCCGTGACGCCGCCCGTGAGAAGGCCCGCCTCGCGCGCGAGGCGGAGGCCCGGCGCCGCCGCCGCTCCAAGTGGCTGCTGCAGGGCGGTCTCGTCCTCGGCGCCCTGGCCGTCGTCGCGGTCGTCGTGCTCGTCGTCGTCCAGGTGACCCGCCCCTCCGGCCCCGGTCCGGCGAACATGGCCAGCGACGGCATCGTGCTCCAGTCGGACGACGCCGGGGGCGTCGAGGCCGTCGCCACGGCGGGGATCGCCGCGGGCGGCACGCCCACGCCCACCGAGCAGGACGCCGACGCCGCGCACGTCGTCGTCTACCAGGACTACCTCTGCCCGTTCTGCGGCCAGTTCGACCGCGCCAACGCCGAGTACCTCACCGGCCTCGTCGAGCAGGGCACGGCGACGCTCGAACTGCACCCGATCTCGATCCTCGACGCGCAGTCGCAGGGCACGCGGTACGCCACCCGCGCCGCGAACGCCGCCGCCTGCGTCGCCGACGACGAGCCCGACGCGTTCCTCGACGTGAACACCGCCCTGTACGCCCAGCAGCCCGAGGAGGGCACGAGCGGCCTCACCGACGACGAGCTCGTCGAGCTCGTGCAAGGTGCGGGGGCCACGGAGGACTCCGTCGCGACCTGCATCCGCGACGGCGAGTTCACCGAGTGGGTCGGCGACGCGACCGACCGTGCCCTGCAGGGCCCCCTGCCCGACACCGACGTCGCCGCCGTCCAGGGCACGCCCACGGTGCTCGTCGACGGTCAGCAGTACCCGGGTTCCCCCGGCGACGCCGCCGCGTTCCGGGCCTTCGTCGAGCAGGTCACCGGCAGCGCCTCCGGCGACGAGGCGACGGTCGACCCGGCAGAGCCCACCGAGGAGTCGACCCCCGAGGGCTGACACCGCGCGACGACGGAGGGCCCGGACGCTGCGTGCGTCCGGGCCCTCCGTCGTCCCGGTCGCCTCGTCGGCGGACCGGTCACCGGCGTCGTCTCAGAACCAGAGGGCGAGCTCCCGCGCGGCCGACCCGGTCGAGTCGCTGCCGTGCACGAGGTTCTGCTGCACGGCGAGGCCCCAGTCGCGACCCAGGTCGCCCCGGATCGTGCCGGGCGCCGCCGTCGTGGGGTCGGTGGTGCCGGCCAGCGAGCGGAAGCCCGCGACGACGCCGTTGCCGGCGACGCGCGCCGCGACGACGGCACCGCTCATCATGAACTCGACGAGGGGCTCGTAGAACGGCTTGCCCACGTGCTCCTCGTAGTGCGCGGCGAGCAGCTCGCGGGACGGCTCGACCATGCGCAGGTCGACGAGCGAGTAGCCCTTCGCCTCGATGCGGCGGAGGATCTCGCCGGTGAGGCCGCGGGCGACCCCGTCGGGCTTGACGAGGACGAGCGTCTCTTCGATGTCGGACACGGGTTCTCCTTCGGTGGTGGTGGTCGGTGGCGCGGCGCGGTGGACCCGCGGGCCGCGGGTCAGGAGGCGCCGGTCGGTCCCGGCGCGTCGCCCGCGGCCCGGCGACGGGCCGCGTTGGTGCGGTCGAGCTGGCCGCCCTTGATGAGGGCCCAGGTCCAGATCGCGGCGAAGAGCAGGCCCACGACGACCATGACGCCGTCGAGGAGCCCCAGGGCGAGGAGGCCGACCTGGACGACCGCGCCGAGCGCGATCCCCCAGGGGTGCCGCTGCACGCGCGAGACGAGCAGCACGAGGACGATGGCGACGAGTCCTCCGGTCCAGGCGACGGGCGTCGGCAGCAGCTGCCGGCCGAAGACGACGAGGATCGCGAAGAACAGGCTGATGGCCTCGAGGACGAGGACGATCGAGAGCAGGCTCTCCCGCGCCCCCTTCTCGCGTCGGGGCCCCCGCGTCCGGGCGGGTCGGTCGGGACGTCCGGGACGGCCGGGACGGCCGGGGCCGTCGGCGTCGGCCGTGCTCACGAGAGGCCTCCCTCGCCCTGCGCCAGCGCGAGGACGTCCCCGACGAGCGTGATCGAACCGGTCACGACGACGCCACCCGGGGCGTCGCCCTCGGTCTCGTCGGCGAGGTCCCGGGCCGTCGACAGCGCCGTGCGGACGTCCGTCTCGACGACCACGCGGTCGGCACCGACGACGCCCACCGCGAGGGCGGCCAGCTCGTCCGCCGGCAGCGAGCGGTCGCTGTCCGACTGGGTGACGACGAACTGGCGGACCGTGCCCGCCAGCGCCCGGACGATCCCGGCGGCGTCCTTGCCCGCCACGACCGCGAGGACCGCGACGACCTGACCGAACTCGAAGTACTCGTCGAGCGCGGCGGCGAGCGAGCGGGCACCGTGCGGGTTGTGGGCGGCGTCCACGAGGACGGTGGGCTCGTTCGCGACGATCTGGAGGCGGCCCGGGGACGTGGCGGCCGCCAGCCCCTCGGCGAGCACCTCCGGGTCGAGGGGCTGGGAGCCGCCCCCCAGGAACGACTCCACGGCCGCGATCGCCACCGCCGCGTTGTGCGCCTGGTGCCGGCCGAACAGGGGCAGCAGGAGGTCGTCGTAGCGCCCCGCGACGCCGCGCACGCTGATGAGCTGCCCGCCGACCGCCACCGTCGTCGAGACCAGGCCGAAGGCCTCGTCCTCGACGGCGAGGGTGGACTCGGTGAGGCGGGCCGCCCTCTCGAGCTCGGCCCGCGCCTCCGGCACCTGCACCGCGCTCACGACCGACGCGCTCGGCTTGACGATGCCCGCCTTGGTGCGCGCGATCTCCGCGACCGTGTCGCCGAGGCGGTCCTGGTGGTCGAGGGCGACGGGCGTGATCACGGCGACCTGGCCGTCGGCGACGTTGGTGCTGTCCCACTCGCCGCCCATGCCCACCTCGAGCACGACGACGTCGACGGGAGCGTCCGCGAACGACGCGAAGGCGAGCACCGTCAGCGCCTCGAAGAACGTGAGGGCCCGCTCGCCCGCCGCGGTGAGGTCGGCGTCGACCATGCCGAGGTACGGCTGGATGTCGTCCCAGTTGGCCACGAGGTCCGCATCCGCGATCGGCTCGCCGTCGACGACGATCCGCTCGGACAGGCGCACCAGGTGCGGGCTCGTGAGGAGCCCCGTCCGCAGGCCGTGGGCCCGCAGCACGCTCTCGATCATGCGGCTCGTCGAGGTCTTCCCGTTCGTGCCCGTGACGTGCACCACCGGATAGGCGCGCTGGGGGTCGCCGAGCAGTTCGACGGCACGCCGGGTCGGCTCGAGGCGGGGCCGCGGGGCCTGCTCCCCCACGCGCGCCAGCAGCTCGCGCTCGACGCGGAGCGCGCCCTCCGCGTCCCTGGCGGTCCGGTCGTCCTGGTCACTCACTGCGCTGCACCTGCACCTCCACGGCCGAGCCGGCTCCCACCGACACGGCGCCTCGCTCGACCGACGGAGCGTCCGTCGGCACCTCGACCTCGACCGCGACGGAGAGGGTCTCCTGCGCGATGAGCGCCCGGTGGGCCTCGATCGCCGCGGCGGCGTCGGCGTCGGCCCGGACCGTCGTGACGACGCGGTCGGTGACGTCGAGGTCGGCCGCCTTGCGCGCCTGCTGGACCGCCCGGACCACGTCGCGGGCCAGGCCCTCGGCCTCGAGCTCGGGCGTGGTCGCCGTGTCGAGCAGCACGAAGCCGCCGTCGCCGACGAAGCCGATCGCGGCGTCGGGGTCGCCGACCGCGAGCTCGAGCGTGAACTCGCCGGGCAGCAGCTCGACGCCGCCGACGACGACGCCGTCGCCCGACGGCTGCCAGTCGCCGCGCTTCGCCGCGGGGATCACCTGCTGCACCTGCCGGCCGATGCGCGGGCCGGCCGCGCGGGCGTTGACCGTGAGCCGTCGGATGACGCCGTGGTCGCCGAGGCTCTCCTCGGTGAGGGGCGTGACGACGACGGCCCGGACGTTGAGCTCGTCGCGGAGGATCGCCTCGTACGGCTGCAGGGCGGCCGGGTCCGGCGTGACCACGGTGAGCGTCGTGAGCGGCAGGCGCACGCGCAGCCCGGTGGCCTTGCGGAGGGCGAGGCCCGCCGACGCGACCTCGCGGACGGCGTCCATCGCGGCGACGAGGGCCGGGTCGGCCGGCAGGGCGTCCGCGTCGGGCCAGTCCTCGAGGTGCACGCTGCGCCCCCCGGTGAGGCCGGTCCAGATCTCCTCCGCGACGAGCGGCGCGAGGGGCGCCGCCACCCGGGTCACGGTCTCGAGCACCGTGTACAGGGTGTCGAAGGCGTCCCGGTCGTCGCCCGACCAGAAGCGGTCGCGGCTGCGGCGGACGTACCAGTTCGTGAGCACGTCGGCCCAGTCGCGCAGGGCGGCGGCGGCGAGCGGCGAGTCGAGGGCGTCGAGGTGGCGCCCCACGTCCACGACCAGGTCGTGCGTGCGGGCGAGCAGGTACCGGTCGAGCACGTGGGACGAGTCGGTGCGCCAGGTGGCGTCGTGGCCCGCGGCGTTGGCGTAGAGCGAGAAGAAGTACCAGGTGCTCCACAACGGCAGCAGGAACTGCCGCACGCCCTCGCGGATGCCCTCCTCGGTGACGACGAGGTTGCCGCCGCGGATCACCGAGCTGGACAGCAGGAACCAGCGCATGGCGTCGGCACCGTCGCGGTCGAAGACCTCACGGACGTCGGGGTAGTTGCGCAGGCTCTTCGACATCTTCTGGCCGTCGTTGCCGAGCACGATGCCGTGGCTGAGCACCGAGCGGAACGCCGGGCGGTCGAACAGGGCCGTCGAGAGGGCGTGCACGACGTAGAACCAGCCGCGTGTCTGCCCGATGTACTCGACGATGAAGTCGGCCGGCGCGTGCGCGTCGAACCACTCCTGGTTCTCGAACGGGTAGTGCACCTGCGCGAAGGGCATCGAGCCGGAGTCGAACCACACGTCGAAGACGTCCTCGATGCGCCGCATCGTGGACCGTCCGGTCGGGTCGTCGGGGTTGGGGCGGGTGAGCTCGTCGATGAAGGGCCTGTGCAGGTCGACGTTCCCCTGCCCGTCGCGGGGCAGGCGACCGAAGTCGCGCTCGAGCGCGGCGAGCGAGCCGTAGACGTCGACGCGGGGGTGCTCGGGGTCGTCGCTGCGCCACACGGGGATCGGCGATCCCCAGTAGCGGTTGCGCGAGATCGACCAGTCGCGGGCGCCGGCGACCCACTTGCCGAACTGCCCGTCCTTGACGTTCTCGGGGACCCAGGTGATCTCCTGGTTGAGCTCGCCCATCCGGTCGCGGATCTCGGTCACGCGCACGAACCAGCTCGACACGGCCTTGTAGATGAGGGGGTTGCGGCAGCGCCAGCAGTGCGGGTAGCTGTGCTCGTAGCTCGCGACGCGCAGCAGGCGGCCCTCGGCGCGCAGCGCCTGCACGAGGGGCCGGTTCGCCTCGAAGACCTGGAGGCCGGCCACCTCGGCGACGACGGGCAGGAAGCGCCCGCCCTCGTCGACGGAGACGATCGTGGGGATGCCGGCGGCGGAGCAGACCTGCTGGTCGTCCTCGCCGTAGGCGGGCGCCTGGTGCACGATGCCGGTGCCCTCGCCCGTGGCGACGTAGTCGGCCACGAGGATCCGCCAGGCGTTCGCGGTGCCCCAGACCTCGGCGTCGGCGAAGTGGTCCCAGATGCGCGCGTACTCGACGCCCTCGAGGTCCCGCCCGGTGTGGGTCGCGATCACCGCGGCACGGGCGGCGTCACCGTCGGCGTAGCCGAGGTCCTTGGCGTACGCGTCGAGCGAGGCGGCGGCGAGCAGGAACTCGCGCCCCGGCAGCGCGACCTGGTCGCCCTTCCGCTCGCCCGGCAGCAGGGCGTGCGGCACGACGACGTACTCGATGTCGGGCCCGACCGCGAGCGCCATGTTCGTGGGCAGGGTCCAGGGCGTCGTCGTCCAGGCGAGCGCCTGCACGCCGGTGAGCCCGAGGGTCTCGGCCTTGGGCCCGTCGAGCGGGAACGTCACCGTGACGGTCGTGTCCTGGCGCATCTTGTAGACGTCGTCGTCCATGCGCAGCTCGTGGTTGGACAGCGGCGTCTCGTCGTGCCAGCAGTACGGCAGCACGCGGAAGCCCTCGTAGGCCAGGCCCTTGTCCCAGAGCTGCTCGAACGCCCACAGCACGCTCTCCATGAAGCCCACGTCGAGGGTCTTGTAGTCGTCGTCGAAGTCGACCCAGCGCGCCTGTCGGGTGACGTGCTCGCGCCACTGGTCGGTGTAGCGCAGGACGCTCTCGCGGGCGGCCGCGTTGAAGGCGCCGACGCCCATCTCGTCGATCTGGTGCTTCTCGGTGATGCCGAGCTGGCGCATCGCCTCGAGCTCGGCCGGGAGGCCGTGGGTGTCCCAGCCGAAGCGGCGGTGCACCTGCTTGCCGCGCATGGTCTGGTACCGCGGGAACGTGTCCTTCGCGTAGCCGGTGAGCAGGTGGCCGTAGTGCGGCAGGCCGTTCGCGAACGGCGGGCCGTCGTAGAAGACCCACTCCTCGCAGCCCTCGCGGCGGCGAACGGACTCCCGGAACGTGTCGTCGCGCTCCCAGGCGGCGAGGACGCGCTCCTCGATCTCGGGCAGACGGGGCGACGCGGGGACGCCGCCGTCGCGGCCGCGGGGGTAGGTCATGTCGGTCTCCTGTCGTGCCGTGGCTCTCGCACGAGGACGCCGCCGACCCTCGTCGACGCCGCGGTACCACCCCGCTTGCCGGCGCCGTGCGGCTCCGACCTCTCTGCTGCGGCTGTGACGGGCCTGCCCCGCCCGGGTCTAGTGACGGCCCCCGTCGAGCGGGTGCCGGGTTCTTCCGGGTGCTCCCCGGTGATGGCCGGATCGACGCGGTGCCAGCCTAGCCGCTGCGCCCCCGGAGGCGCGAGGCCGGCCCGGCGCGCCCACGCGCGGTGGGCGGGACCGGGCAGGGCGTGGGCCGCGGGAGCAGACTCGGCCCGTGTCCAGCACGAACCCCGCGTCGCCCCCGGCCTCGGAGAAGCCCGAGAAGCCCGAGAAGTCCGAGAAGTCCGAGAGCACTCTCACCGTCGTCGTGGCCTTCGCCGCGAACCTGCTGATCGCGGTCGCCAAGAGCGTCGCGGCGCTGCTCACGGGATCGGCGTCGATGCTCGCCGAGGCGGCGCACTCGTGGGCCGACGCGGGCAACGAGGTGTTCCTCTTCGTCGCCGGCAAGCGCGGCGCGCGCCGCCGCGACGACGACCACCCCCTGGGCTACGGCAAGGAGTCCTACGTCTGGTCGATGTTCGCGGCCTTCGGCTTGTTCACCGCGGGCAGCGTCGTCTCGATCACGCACGGCGTCTCGCAGCTGACCGCCGCCGAGGAGGACACCGACTACCTCGTGGCGTACGTCGTCCTGGGGGTGGCGTTCCTGCTCGAGGGCACGTCGTTCCTGCAGGCGCTGCGACAGGCGAGGGGCGCCGCCCGGCGGACCGGGGTCCCGGTGCTCCGCAGCGTCCTGCGCACGTCGGACCCGACCCTCCGCGCGGTCTTCGCGGAGGACGCGGCCGCGCTCGTCGGACTGGTCGTGGCGTTCCTCGGGATCCTGCTGCACGAGCTGACGGGGAACGCCGTGTGGGACGCGGTCGGGTCCATCGCGGTGGGCGTGCTGCTCGGGGTCGTGGCCCTCGTGCTCATCGACCGGAACCGCCGGTTCCTCGTGGGCGAGGGACCGGGTCCGGACCTCGAGGCCCGCGTGCTCGACCGGCTCCTCGCGCGGCCCGAGATCGCCCGCGTGACCTACCTGCACACCGAGTTCGTGGGGCCGGGCCGGCTCTACCTCGTCGCGGCGGTGGACCTGGTGGGCGACGAGACCGAGGAGCACGTCGCGGTCGCCCTGCGTCGCCTCGAGGCGGACGTGGAGCAGCACGACCTCGTCGAGGAGGCCGTGCTGACCCTGTCCACGCCCGACGAGCCGAGCCTGACGCCCTAGCCGTCCGCCCGACGCACCGGTGCGCGACGTGCAGCCCGTTAATGGCATCGACGCGTATCGTAGGACACTGCGCCGTCGTCGACGCGACCTCCCCCGCCCACCGACCGATCGGACGCCGCCGTGAACGCAGTCCTGCGCCTCCTGCGCCAGCACCGCTCCGCGGTGCGCTTCCTGGTCACCGGAGGCATCGGCTTCGTCATCACGATGACCGTCAACTACGGGCTCAAGCTGTTCGTCATCCCGCAGCACCCGGTCACGGCGCTCGCGATCGGGATCACGATCGCGACGATCGTGTCGTACTGGATGAACAAGAAGTGGTCGTTCGACGACCGCGGCGACCTGCACACGGGCCACGAGGTGGCGCTCTTCGTCGTCGTGAGCCTCGTCGGGGTGGCGCTGAACAGTGCCCCGCTGTACCTGTCGCGCTACGGCCTCGGGCTCGAGGTCCCGAACGTGACGCGCACGACGCAAGAGGTGGCGGACTTCGTCAGCGGTCCGGTGATCGGCACGGCGATCGCGATGGTCTTCCGCTACTGGGCGATGGCGCGCTTCGTCTTCCCCCGCACCGCCGCCCCCGTGCGCCGCGAGGGCCCCGTCACCCGCGAGGTGCCGGTCGTGCGCGCGCCCGAGGCGTAGGCCGCACGTCCCGAGGGTCGTCGGCGACGGCCGACGGGTCGGTCCGTCGTCCCGGGCGACCGGGCGGACGAGCCGCTCAGTGGGCGTGGGCCCGGACGACGGCCGCCACGGCGGGGGCCACCAGCTCCTCGAGGGCGGGGCGGGCGACGCCCCGGCGGGCCCACTCCACGAACGCGGCCGCAGCCGCGGTGACCAGGCCCGCGGCCGCGACGCGACCCCCGGCCCCGTCACCGTCCCAGCCGCGCGACCCCAGGTGTCCGGCCACGGCGCCCGCGGCGACGACGAGCCGGGGAGCCGCGCTCGTGACGACGTCGTCGCCGAGTCGCATCGCCTCCGCCTGCGTCAGGGCCCAGGGCACGCCGTCGGCCCCGTGCGCGCGGGCGAGGCCGACGAGGGCGGCGGCCGCCCCGCGCACCGGGTCGCCCTCGGGTCCGGAGGCGCGGAGGGCGTCCGGCAGGAGCGCCAGCGTCCGGTCCGCCTCCACCCAGAACGTGTCGGCCTTCGAGGCGAAGTAGTTGAAGAACGTGCCGCGGCTCACGCCGGCGCGACGTGCGACGTCGTCGACGGTCGTGCCCGCGTAGCCCTGCTCGAGGAAGAGCTCGGCGGCGGCGTCCGCGAGCACCTCCGCGGAGGACCGTCGTGGTCGTCCGGCGCGCACGGGGGGCCGGTCTGCGTCGGTCATGTCCCCCATCATGTCGGTTAGACTCGGGCAGCACCTTTTCTAGACGCGGTCCATCCTCGCGACCGCGCGCGTCCCGAGGAGCCCCGTGCGCACCCGACCCCCCGCCCTCGCCGTCCTCACCGCCGCCGGCGCCCTGCTCCTCGCGGGGTGCACGGCGGACGACGCTCCCGAGGCGGAGCCGACCCCCGCCTCCGGCGGCACCCTCGTGTACGCGACGGGCGACGCCGAGCCGACCTGCCTCGACCCGCACGTGGGCGGCAACTACCCGCAGGCGCTCGTGAGCACGCAGTACCTGGAGTCGCTCGTGTCGAAGGACTCCGACGGCGAGATCGTGCCGTGGCTGGCCGACGCGTGGACGGAGTCCGAGGACGGCCTCAGCTGGACCTTCACACTGCGCGAGGGGGTCGAGTTCACCGACGGCACCCCCTTCGACGCCGCCGCGGTCGCCGCCAACGTCGAGCACGTCAAGGACCCGGCGACGCTGTCGTCGACCGGGTACCTCGCGCTCGAGAAGGTCGCCTCCGTCGAGGTCGTCGACGACCTCACCGCGCGCTTCGTCCTCACCACGCCGGACAGCGCCCTGCTCGAGTCCCTCAGTCAGCCGTGGCTGGCGATGGAGTCGCCCACCGCCCTGGAGCGGCCGCAGGACGTCAACTGCGAGTCCCCCGTGGGCACCGGCCCGTTCGTGGTCACCGCCTGGACCAAGCAGGACAGCGTGACGCTCGAGCGCAACGACGGGTACGACTCGCCGCCCGCCGACGCCGGGCACGAGGGCCCCGCCCTGCTCGACGGCGTCACCTGGCGCTTCGTCCCCGACTCCGCGGCGCGCTTCGCCGCGCTGCAGGCCGGCGAGGTCGACGTGATCGACAACGTGCAGCCCGACGTCCTCGTCACCGCGGCCCGCGACGGGTCGCTCAGCGAGATCGACGCGCCCCGCCCGGGGGCGTCGAACCGCCTCGAGCTCAACGCCGGCAAGGCGCCCTTCGACGACGAGCGCGTCCGCGAGGCGTTCGTGCGCGGCATCCCCCTCGACGACGCGATCGCGTCGCTGTTCTTCGGCACCGCCGACCGCTCGTTCTCCCCCCTGTCGAGCGTGGAGCCGCTCGCCGTCGAGGACCGCGACCCCTTCCGCACGGACGTCGACGCCGCCCAGGACCTGCTCGACGCGGCCGGGTGGACCGAGCGCGACGCCGACGGGTACCGAGTGAAGGACGGCGAGCGCCTCACCCTGCGCTTCCCCGTGAGCACCAACCAGTCCATCCCCGCCGAGCAGTCGCTCTTCGAGCAGGTCCAGGCCGGCGCCCGCGACCTCGGCATGGACGTGCAGATCGACCTGCTCGACCTCTCCAGCTGGTACGAGGCCCTCGGTGCGAACGAGTACGACCTCGTGAGCGCCCCGTACACGAAGGTCGGCCCCGACGTGCTGCGGATCCTCTACTCGACGGCGGGCATCACCCCCGCCCCGAGCGGGTACTTCGCGAACCACGCGCAGCTGTCCGACCCCGTGCTCGACGACCTGCTCACGCGGGCCGCCGAGACGAGCGCCGCCGACGAGCGTGCGGACCTCTACGACCAGGCGCAGCGGATCATCCTCGAGAGCCACACGGTCCTGCCGCTCTACGACCAGCAGAACCACTACCTGGTGGGCGAGGGGGTCTCGGGCGTCCGCGCCCTGCCGCCCGTGTCGGCGGTGACGCTGTACGACGCGCACCTCACGCGGTGAGGGCGTGACGCGGGTCCGCGCGGCCGCGCGCTGGCTCGTGGGGCGCGTGCTCGGCGCGCTCGTGGTGCTGTGGGCGGTGGCGACGCTGATCTTCTTCGCCGTGCGGCTCGTGCCCGGCGACCCGGCGGAGGCGATCCTCGGCGGCCCCGGCTCGCAGGCGCCCGCCGAGGCGCTCGAGCTGGTCCGGGCGCAGTACGGGCTCGACCAGCCGCTCCTCGTGCAGTACCTCGCGCAGCTGGGCCGGTTGGCGACGGGCGACCTGGGCAGCTCGTACTCGCTGCGCGTCGACGTCGCCGACCTCCTGCGCCAGCAGCTGCCCGGGACGGTCGTGCTCGCGACGGCGTCGCTCGTCGTCGCCTGGGCGCTCGCCCTGGTCGGGGCGTGGTGGGCGTCGCGCTCGGGTCCCGTCGCGGCACGCGTGTCCTCCGGGCTCGAGGTGCTCGCCAGCGCCCTGCCGCAGTTCTGGCTCGCCAGTGTGCTGGTCGTCGTGCTCAGCACCGAGCTCGGCTGGTTCCCGCCGGTGAGCACGGGGACGGCCGCCGGGCTGGTCCTGCCCGTCGTGACGCTCGCGGTGCCCGTGGCGGGGTTCCTCGGACAGGTCACCCGCGACTCCCTGCTCGAGGCGTCGGCGGCCCCTTTCGCCCTCTCGGCCCGCGCCCGCGGCGAGGGGCCAGGCGGCCTCTTCGCCCGGCACCTGCTGCGGCACGCCGCCCTGCCCGGGCTCGCCCTCTCGGGCTGGGCCTTCGGCTCGCTGCTCAGCGGCGCGGTCGTCGTCGAGTCGGTCTTCGCCCGCCCGGGCCTCGGTCGCACGCTGCTGCAGGCGGTGACCCTCCGCGACGTCCCCCTCGTGACGGGCGTCGCCCTCGCCTCGGCCCTCGCCTACGTCGTCGTGGTCGCGCTCGGCGACCTCGCCGAGCGCGCCGTCGACCCGAGGACGCGTGCCGCGTGACCGTCCTCCCCGACCTGCCCCCGGCCGGAGGCGCGCCCGGCCCCGCGCCGGACGCGACGCCCGGCACGTCCCGCGCCCGGCGCCTCCGGCCCTCGCCCGGGACCGTCGTGGCGGGCCTCGTCGTCGCGACCCTGGCGGTCGCGGCGGTCGCCCCCGGTCTGCTCGCCCCCGGCGACCCCCTCGCGGTCTCCCCCGTGGACGCGTTCTCGCCGCCGTCGCCCGCGCACCCCTTCGGCACCGACGAGTCCGGTCGGGGCCTCTGGACGCGCGTCGTGCACGGCGCGGGCGCGTCGTTGCTCATCGGCGTCGTGGCCACCGTGCTCGGCACGGGCCTCGGCGTGCTGCTCGGCGTGGCCGCGGGCGTCGGGCGGGGTCGCGCGGGGCGGGTCGCCGACGCGGGCGTGAGCCGCCTCGTCGAGGTGCTGTTCGCCCTGCCGGGCCTGCTGCTGGCGCTCGTCGTCATCGCGTTCACCGGTCCCGGGGCGCTGCCGACGACGATCGCCGTGGGGCTCGCGACCGCGCCCGGGTACGCGCGCATCGTGCGCACCCAGGTGCTCCGGGTGCGGTCGAGCGCGATGGTCGAGGCGGCCGTCGTGCTCGGCCGCTCCCCCGGCAGGGTGCTCGTGCGCCACGTGCTGCCGAACGCCCTGGCACCGGTCGCCGTGCTCGCGACGCTCGGCGTCGGCCAGGCGGTGGTGTGGGCGTCGTCGCTGAGCTACCTGGGCCTCGGGTCGCCGCCGCCGGCGCCGGAGTGGGGCGCGATGCTCTCGGCCGGGCGCACGTACCTCGGCGTCGCGTGGTGGATGACCGTCTTCCCGGGCCTCGCCGTCGTGGCGACGGCGGCGAGCACGACGGTCCTCGGTCGGGCGCTCACCCGTCGCCGGCGGGAGGTCGTCCGGTGAGCCGCGCACGGGGCGCCGCGCCGGGTGCCGCGCCGGGCATCTCCGCCGGTGTCTCCGCGGGCCTCGTCGTCGAGGGCCTCACCGTCACCTTCGGCGATCGCACCGCCGTCCGGGACGTGTCCTTCACGCTCTCCCCCGGCGAGTGCGTCGCCGTCGTCGGCGAGTCGGGCTCGGGCAAGAGCGTCACGGCCCGGTCGCTGCTGGGCCTCAGCGGTGGCACGGTCGCGGCCGCCCGGCTCACGCTCGACGGCGACGACCTGACGGCCCTCGACGAACGGGGCTGGCGGCGGGTGCGCGGGACCCGGGTCGGGCTCGTGCTGCAGGACGCCCTCGTGTCGCTCGACCCGCTCCGCCCGGTGGGACGCGAGATCGACGACGCCCTCCGCCTGCACACGGACCTCGGGGCCGCCGAGCGGCGGGCCCGCGTGCTCGCGACGCTCGAGGAGGTGGGCATGCCCGACCCCGGCCAGCGCAGCCGGCAACGGTCCGCGGAGCTCAGCGGCGGCCTGCGCCAGCGCGCCCTGCTCGCGGCCGCGCTGGCCCTGCGGCCGGGCGTCGTCGTCGCAGACGAGCCCACGACCGCCCTCGACGCCGAGGTGCGGCGCCTCGTCGTCGACCGGCTCGCGGCCCTCCGCGACGCCGGCACGGCCGTGCTCGTCGTCACCCACGACCTCGGCGTCGTCCGCCGCCTGGCCGACCGCGTCGTGGTGCTCCACGACGGGCGCGTCGTCGAGCAGGGCCCCACCGACGCGGTGCTCGCGGCCCCGCGCGCCGTGCAGACCCGGCGACTCGTCGCGGCCCTGCCCGCCGGGCGGCCGCGCGGCACCCGGCTCTCCCTCGACGCGCCCGTCGCTCCGGCGCCGAGCCCGCCCGGAACGCCGACGCCGACCACCGCGACCGCCGGAGGCGCGCCGACGACGGGCGCGACCGTCGCGCCCGTCGTCCTCCGCGCCTCCGGCCTGCACCGGCGCTACGGCGCGCGGACCGCCGTCGCCGACGTGTCCCTCGAGGTGCGCGCCGGCGAGACCCTGGGGATCGTCGGGGCCTCCGGCTCGGGCAAGACGACGACCGCGCGCCTGCTCCTCGGGCTCGAGGCGCCCGACGCGGGGACCGTCGAGCTCGACGGCCTGCCCTGGTCCCCGCTGCCCGAACGGCGTCGCCGACCGCGCCGGCACCTCGTCGGCACGGTCCCGCAGGACGCCGCGGCCTCGTTCGACCCGAGGTGGACGGTCGGCGCCCTGCTCGTCGACGCGCTCACCGCCGGTCGGCGCACCCGCTCGCGCGCCCTGCGGCCCGCCGTCGTCGACCTGCTCGCGCGGGTCGGCCTCGCCGCCGACGTCGTCGACCGCCCCACCGACGTGCTCTCGGGCGGGCAGCGCCAGCGCGTCGCCCTCGCCCGCGCCCTCGCCGGACGGCCCCGGGCCCTCGTGCTCGACGAGCCCGTGTCCGCCCTCGACCTCACCGTGCAGGCGCAGGTCCTCGACCTGCTCGACGACCTGCAGCGCGCCGACGACCTCGCCCTCGTCCTCGTCTCGCACGACCTCGACGTCGTCGAGCACGCCAGCGACCGCGTCGCCGTCGTCCACGAGGGACGCGTCGTCGAGACCGGACCCACCCCCGAGGTCTTCGCGGCGCCCCGGCACACCCACACCCGCGCACTGCTCGCGGCGCGCACCTGAGCCCCTCCGCCCCCCGGACCACCGGCGCGTAGACTCGTCGCGAGACACATCCAGGCACCTCACCACCGACACGGTGCCGCCCACAGAGACGGAGACGCCATGCCCGCACCCCTGCCCGACAAGCCCGCCCTCGAGGGGCTCGAGGCCCGCTGGGGCCAGGTCTGGGAGTCCACCGGCGTCCACCGCTTCGACCGTGACGCCGCCGTCCGCGACAACGTCTACTCCATCGACACCCCGCCGCCGACGGCCTCGGGCAGCCTGCACATCGGGCACGTCTTCAGCTACACCCACACCGACGTCAAGGCCCGCTTCGAGCGCATGCGCGGCAAGGACGTCTTCTACCCGATGGGCTGGGACGACAACGGCCTGCCCACCGAGCGTCGCGTGCAGAACTACTACGGCGTCCGCTGCGACCCCTCGCTGCCCTACGACGCCGACTTCGTCCCGCCCTTCGAGGGCGGCGACGGCAAGAGCAGCAAGGCCGCCGACCAGGTGCCCGTGTCGCGGCGCAACTTCGTCGAGCTCTGCGAACGCCTCACGGTCGAGGACGAGGCGAAGTTCGAGGAGCTCTGGCGCACCCTCGGCCTCTCGGTCGACTGGACGCAGGGCTACCGCACCATCGACGACCGCTCGCGCGCCATGGCCCAGAAGGCGTTCCTGCGCAGCCTCGCGCGCGGCGAGGCGTACCAGGCCGACGCCCCCACGCTGTGGGACGTCACCTTCCGCACCGCGGTCGCCCAGGCCGAGCTCGAGGACAAGGAGATGCCGGGCGCGTACCACAAGCTCGCGTTCCACCGCGTCGACGGCGAGGGCGACGTCCTCATCGACACCACCCGCCCCGAGCTGCTGCCCGCCTGCGTCGCCCTCGTCGCGCACCCCGACGACGAGCGCTACCAGGGCCTGTTCGGCAGCACCGTCCGCTCGCCCCTCTTCGACGTCGAGGTGCCCGTGCTCGCGCACCACCTCGCGCAGCCCGACAAGGGCTCCGGAATCGCCATGATCTGCACCTTCGGCGACACGACCGACGTCACGTGGTGGCGCGAGCTCGACCTGCCCGTGCGCGCGGTGATCGGCTTCGACGGCCGCTTCGTCTCGGAGGCGCCCGCCGCGATCACCTCGGACGCCGGACGCCAGGCCTACGCGCAGCTCGCCGGCAAGACCGTCTTCAGCGCCAAGCAGGCCGTCGTGGAGCAGCTCACCGCCTCGGGCGAGCTCGTCGGCGAGATCCGGAAGATCTCGCACCCGGTCAAGTTCTTCGAGAAGGGCGACAAGCCGCTCGAGATCGTCTCGACCCGACAGTGGTACGTCACGAACGGCGCCCGCGACGAGTCGCTGCGCGCCACGCTGCTCGAGCGCGGCCGCCAGATCGCCTTCCACCCGGACTTCATGCGGGTCCGCTACGAGAACTGGGTCGAGGGCCTCAACGGCGACTGGCTCATCTCGCGTCAGCGCTTCTTCGGCGTGCCGCTGCCCGTCTGGTACCCGCTCGACGGCGACGGCAACCCCGTCTTCGACAGCCCGATCGTGCCCGACGAGGCGGCACTGCCCGTCGACCCGTCGTCCGACGTCGCCCCCGGCTACTCGGCCGACCAGCGCGGCGTGCCCGGCGGGTTCCAGGGCGAGGTCGACGTGATGGACACCTGGGCGACGTCGTCGCTCACCCCGCAGCTCGCCGGTGGCTGGGAGGCCGACCCCGAGCTGTTCGACCTCGTCTTCCCGTACTCGCTCCGCCCCCAGGGGCAGGACATCATCCGCACCTGGCTCTTCTCGACCGTGCTCCGGTCGCAGCTCGAGCACGGCGTGGCCCCCTGGTCGGACGCCTCGATCTCGGGCTTCATCGTCGACCCCGACCGCAAGAAGATGTCGAAGTCGAAGGGCAACGTCGTCACCCCCGCGGGCATGCTCGCCGAGCACGGGTCCGACGCGGTCCGCTACTGGGCGGCCTCGAGCCGCCTCGGCACGGACGCCTCGTTCGACCCGCAGAACCCGAAGCAGATCAAGATCGGGCGCCGCCTGGCGATCAAGGTGCTCAACGCGGCCAAGTTCGTGTACTCGTTCGAGCTGCCCGACGGCGGCCACGGCATCACCGCGCCCCTCGACCTCGACCTGCTCGCCGAGTTCGCCACGGTCGTCCGCACGGCGACCGAGGCGCTCGAGGGCCACGACCACGCCCGGGCGCTCGAGACGACCGAGAAGTTCTTCTGGACGTTCTGCGACGACTACCTCGAGCTCGTCAAGGAGCGCGCGTACGGCGCGACGACGCCGGAGGCGCAGGCCAGCGCCGTGCTCACCCTCCGTCGGACGACGGACGGCCTGCTGCGCCTCCTCGCGCCCTACCTCCCCTTCGCCACCGAAGAGGTCTGGTCCTGGACGCACGACGACTCGGTGCACCGCGCCGCGTGGCCCACGGTCGACGAGCTCGGCGACGTGGGCGCGCCCACCGGACTCCTCGGCCTCGTCGGCGACGCCCTCATCGGCGTGCGCCGCGCGAAGTCCGAGGCCAAGGCCCCGCAGAAGACGCCCGTCGAGACCGCGACCGTGGTCGCCCCCGCGGCCCAGCTCGCCGTGCTCCGCCGGGCCGCGGACGACCTCGCGGCCGTGGGGCGCATCCGGCAGCTGCACTTCGTCGAGGGCGAGGAGCTCGTCGTCACCGACGTCGTGCTCGCCGACCTCCCCGAGGCGACCACGCCGGCGGCGGGCGCCTGATGCAGCTCGGCACCCGCTGGAGCGTCGGAGGCGCGGCCCCCGACCGCCTGCCCGCGACCGTCGTCGAGGCGGTCGCCGGGGTCGAGCGCGACCTCGCCGACCAGGGCGTCGACGCGTCGACGTGGCGCTGGACGCTGACCTGGCTGGAGGGCAAGCCCGTCGTCGAGCTCGACGACGGCACCTCGGTGACGCTCGACGCCGCCGGCCGCGCCCAGGTCACCGACCCGGACGACGCCCCCGAGGAGGACTGACCGCCGCGTCGTCGGGGCGGGCCCCTGGCCGCCCCGACGACACCGGCGACCGTTCGGCGACCGGAACCCGAGACGACGCGCGGCCATGGCGGCACGGGTCGGCGCCGGCACGCGTCAGCGGCGGCACGGGTCAGCGGCGGCACGGGTCCGGAGCGGCACGGGTCAGCGGCGGGCCAGGACCTCCGCGTGGGGCATGAGGAACGTGCCCGCCGGGTCGTCGCCCCAGGTGCGCCACGCCTCGGCGACCACCCGCAGGTCGGCCGAGGTGGCGTGACCGCCGTCGACGGCCTGGCGCGCGAAGTCGGACTCCGTGGCGCGGACGGCCCAGGCGTCGGCCCACCAGGCCCGCTCGTCGTCCTCGGCGAACGACCAGATCGACGCCGACGACGTGACCTCGCCGAAGCCCGCCCCGAGGCACCACGACCGCAGACGACGGCCGGCGTCGGGCTCTCCCCCGTTGCCGCGGTGCACGGCCCGGTAGACCCGGAGCCAGAGGTCGAGCCCTTCCGACGGCGGCCCCCAGACCGTGCCGCCGTAGTCGACGTCCCGCACGGCCACGACGCCGTCGGGCGTGACCACGCGCCGCATCTCGCGGAGCGCGGCGACGGGGTCGTGCAGGTGCTGCAGCACCTGGTGGGCGTGCACCACGTCGAACGCACCGTCGCCGTACGGCAGGGCGAAGACGTCCGCCACGGCGAAGGTCACCGCCGAGAGCCCGGCCGCGTCCGCCGCGTCACGGGCACGCGCCACGGCTGCGGGCGCGACGTCGACGCCGGTCACGAGGCCCGGCGCCACCGAGCGGGCCAGGTCGAGCGTGATCGACCCGGGTCCGGCACCCACGTCGAGCAGGCTCAGGCCGGGCCGGAGGTGCGGGAGCAGGTACGCCGCCGAGTTCTCGGCCGTCCGCCGTCCGTGACTGCGGAGGACGCTCTCGTGGTGACCGTGGGTGTACGTGGCCCGCTCCATGCGACGATCCTCGCGCATCCGGACGACCGTGACGGACGAGACCCTCGGTCAGGCGGACTTCTCGGTGCGCTGCGCCCGCCGGGGGACGATCGTCGGTGCGGCGTTCTCGAGGACGCTCGCCCGCGTGACCACGACGCGCGCGACGTCGTCGTCGCTCGGGACGTCGAACATGATCGGCCCGAGCACCTCTTCGAGGATCGCGCGAAGGCCGCGGGCACCGGTCTGGCGGAGGACCGCCAGGTCGGCGATCGCCTCGAGGGCGGCCCGGTCGAACTCCAGCTCGACGCCGTCGAGCTGGAACATGCGCTGGTACTGCTTCACCAGCGCGTTCTTCGGCTCGGTGAGGATCTGCATGAGCGCGGCCTGGTCGAGCTGCGACACCGTCGTCACCACGGGGAGGCGACCGATGAACTCGGGGATGAGGCCGAACTTGTGGAGGTCCTCGGGCAGGACCTCGTCGAACAGCGTCGCGTCGTCGTCCTTGCTGTGCAGCGGGGCCCCGAAGCCGATGCCGCGCTTGCCGGCGCGGTTCGAGATGATGTCCTCGAGGCCCGCGAAGGCACCCGCCACGATGAACAGCACGTTCGTCGTGTCGACCTGGATGAACTCCTGGTGGGGGTGCTTGCGTCCGCCCTGCGGCGGGACACTGGCCACCGTGCCCTCGAGGATCTTGAGCAGCGCCTGCTGCACGCCCTCGCCCGAGACGTCGCGCGTGATCGACGGGTTCTCGGCCTTGCGCGCGATCTTGTCGATCTCGTCGATGTAGATGATGCCCGTCTCGGCGCGCTTGACGTCGTAGTCCGCGGCCTGGATCAGCTTCAGCAGGATGTTCTCGACGTCCTCACCCACGTAGCCGGCCTCGGTGAGCGCGGTGGCGTCGGCGACGGCGAAGGGCACGTTGAGGCGCTTGGCGAGGGTCTGCGCCAGGTAGGTCTTGCCGCACCCTGTCGGGCCGATCAACAGGATGTTCGACTTGGCGATCTCGACCTCGTCGCCGAGCGCCTCGGCGGCGGTGAGCGTCTGAGTGCTGCGGATGCGCTTGTAGTGGTTGTAGACGGCGACGGAGAGGGCACGCTTGGCCGGGTCCTGGCCGATGACGTACTCCTCGAGGAACGAGAAGATCTCGCGGGGCTTGGGCAGGTCGAACTCGCTCGAGGGCTCTTCGCCGGCCTCGGCCAGTCGCTCCTCGATGATCTCGTTGCACAGCTCGACGCACTCGTCGCAGATGTACACGCCGGGCCCCGCGATGAGCTGCTGGACCTGCTTCTGGCTCTTGCCGCAGAACGAGCACTTCAGCAGGTCGGCACTCTCACCTATGCGCGCCACGTCCGCCTCCTCTGGCTTCGTCACCGACCCCGGGGTCGTCGTCCGTCGAGCCTAACCCGAGCGGACGACACCGCGTGAACGGCGCGAGGGCCCCGGACGGATCCGGGGCCCTCGCGGGTGGTGCAGGAGTCGTCAGCGGGTCAGCGCCTGGACCGACGCCTTGCGCGACGTGAGCACCTGGTCGACGAGCCCGTAGTCGAGGGCCTCCTGTGCACCGAGGATGTTGTCGCGCTCGATGTCGCGGTTCACCTCTTCGGGGCTGCGCTTCGAGTGGCGCGACAGCGTCTCCTCGAGCCAGGTGCGCATGCGGAGGACCTCGGCGGCCTGGATCTCGATGTCGCTCGCCTGACCCTGGCCGGCACCGCCGGTGGCGGGCTGGTGGATGAGCACGCGCGCGTTGGGCAGGGCCAGGCGCTTGCCGGGCGTGCCCGCCGCGAGCAGGACCGCCGCGGCGGAGGCCGCCTGACCCAGGCACACGGTCTGGATCTCGGGACGGATGTACTGCATCGTGTCGTAGATCGCCGTCATGGCCGTGAACGAGCCGCCGGGCGAGTTGATGTACAGCGTGATGTCGCGGTCCGGGTCCATGCTCTCGAGCACGAGCAGCTGGGCCATGATGTCGTCCGCCGACGCGTCGTCCACCTGCACGCCGAGGAAGACGATGCGGTCCTCGAAGAGCTTCGCGTACGGGTCCTGGCGCTTGTAGCCGTAGGCCGTGCGCTCCTCGAAGCTGGGGAGGATGTAGCGGGAGCTCGGGGTCTGCACGCGACCGGCGCCACCCATCATCGGAAGTTCCATGTGTCCTGTTCTCTCTGGTCGGTGATCGGGTGGAGGGTCAGGCCTGGTCGGTCCCGCCGCCACCGGTGACGTCGGTGGCCGAGCCGCGGATGTGGTCGACGAAGCCGTACTCGAGGGCCTCCTCGGCCGTGAACCAGCGGTCGCGGTCGCCGTCCTCGTTGATCTGCTCGACGCTCTTGCCGGTGCGCTCCGCGGTGATCTCCGCGAGGCGACGCTTCATCGAGAGGATGAGCTGCGCCTGGGTCTGGATGTCCGAGCTCGTGCCGCCGAAGCCGCCGTGCGGCTGGTGCAGGAGCACCCGGGCGTTCGGGGTGATGTAGCGCTTGCCCTTCGCGCCCGCGGTCAGGAGCAGCTGCCCCATCGACGCCGCCATGCCGATGCCGACCGTGACGATGTCGTTGGGCACGAACTCCATGGCGTCGTAGATGGCCATGCCGGCCGTGATCGACCCGCCGGGCGAGTTGATGTAGAGGTAGATGTCCTTCTCGCTGTCCTCGGCGGCGAGGAGCAGCAGCTTCGCGGCGATCTCGTTGGCGTTCTCGTCGCGCACCTCCGAGCCGAGCCAGATGATGCGGTCCTTGAGCAGTCGGTCAAAAACACTGTTGGGCAGTGTCACGTCAGCCATGGTGGAGCTCCCGTTCAGTTTCGCTTGCGTCCGAATCTACCGAGCCGGACGCGGCGCATCCGGCCTGTTCGCCCACGGCAGAGGCCGGGGACGACGACGGGCCGGGTGCGTGCTCGCACCCGGCCCGTCGTGTCGACGCGTCGCCCGTCAGGCGTGGTCGTGACCCTCGTGGTCGTCGGTCGCGCCGGCGCCCGCGGTGGCGGTGAAGGCCGACAGGTCGACCTCGGCGCCCTCGCCGTCGACGACCTTCGCCTTGCTGAGGACGACGGCCAGCGCCTTGCTGCGCGCCACCTCGCCGACCATCGCGGGAATCTGGCCGTTCTGGTCGAGGACCTTGATGAACTCGCCGGGCTCCATGCCGTACTGCGCGGCGCCCTGGATCAGGTACTGGGTGAGCTCGTCCTGCTCGACCTTGACCTCTTCCTTCTCGGCGATCGCGTCGAGGAGCAGCTGGTTGCGGAACGCCTTCTCGCTGGCCTCCTCGACCTCGGCGCGGTGCTCCTCGTCCTCGAGCCGGTTCTCCTGCTCGAGGTGACGGTGCACCTCGTCCTCGACGAGCTTCGCCGGGATCGGGATCTCGACCTGCTCGAGGAGCTTGTCGACGACCTGGTCGCGGGCCTGCGAGCCCTGGCCGAAGGTCTTCGACTTGGCGAGCTGCTCCTTGAGGTCGCCCTTGAGCTCGTCGATCGTGTCGAACTGGCTGGCGATCTGCGCGAAGTCGTCGTCGGCCTCGGGGAGCTCGCGCTCCTTGACGGCGGTGACGGTGACGGCGATGAGGGCCGTCTCGCCCTCGCGGTCGCCGCCGAGCAGCGTGGACTCGAACGTGGTGCTCTCGCCAGCGGTGAGCGACTCGAGGGCGTCGTCGATGCCCTCGATGAGGTCGCCGGAGCCGATCTCGTACGAGATGCCGGAGGCCGTGTCGACCTCGTCGTCGCCGATGGTGGCGGTGAGGTCGATCTGGGCGAAGTCGCCCTTCGTGGCCGGGCGGTCGACCGAGACGAGCGTGCCGAACCGCGTGCGCAGGTCGGTCAGCTCCTTCTCGACCTCGTCGTCGGTGACCTCGACGCTGTCGACCGTGAGCTCGAGGCCCTCGTAGTCGGGCAGGTCGAACTCGGGACGGACGTCGACCTCGACGGCGATGGTGAGGTCGCCCGTGAAGTCCTTGACCTCGGGCCACCCGACGACGTCCGCCTCGGGACGGCCGAGGACGCGGACGCCCGACTCGGTGACGGCGTCGCGGTAGAACCCGTCGAGGCTCTCGCTGACGGCGTGGTTGAGGACCTCTTCACGGCCGACGCGCTGGTCGATGATGGGCGGCGGCACCTTGCCCTTGCGGAAGCCGGGGATGTTGATCTGCTCGGCGATGTGACCGTACGCGTGCGTGATCGACGGCTTCAGCTCGTCGGGGGTCACGACGATGTTGAGCTTGACGCGCGTGGGGCTGAGCTGTTCGACCGTGGTCTGGACCAATGTGGGGTTTCTCCTGTGTCGGCGGCGCTGGACTCGCTCCGAGCCAGCAGGTGGACGATCGTCGGGGCGACAGGACTCGAACCTGCGATCTTCCGCCCCCAAAGCGGACGCGCTAGCCACTACGCTACGCCCCGTGCATCACCTTGACGGCGGCCCCTCTTGCACCCCCGTTGAGGTCGGGGAGAAAAGGCCGGTGCGAGTCTAGCCGACATCACCCGGGGCGTGTCGGAGCGCCACGGGCATGCCCTATGCTGGTGGTGCCCGTGCGGTCACGCCGGCACGGGGCGGTAGCTCAATGGTAGAGCCCCAGTCTTCCAAACTGGCTACGCGGGTTCGATTCCCGTCCGCCCCTCCACTCTCTCCGTCGTCGGCCGGCGACCCGCACCAGGGCACGTCCCGCCACCGGCTGCCTCGGCGTCGAGCGATCTCCCCCTCACGGCGGACGATCCGCGCCCCCTGTGCCCCGATCATGGTCACCATGAGCCGCGCCCGTGCCGTCGCCCTCGCGACCGCCGTCACCCTCGTCGCCCTCCTCACCGGCTGTGCCGGGGGCGCGGGCGGGACCGCACCCCTGGCGGGGGCGACCGGCGCGCCGGCGGTGACCGACGCCTCCGGCGCCCTGCCCGACCTGGACCTGCACGGCACCGGCGTGCGCGTCGCCGCCGTCGGCGACTCGCTGACCGCGGGAGGCGGCCGGATGCTCAGCGACGGCCTCGACGCGAACACCTGGATGACGTACGCCCGCGGTGACGGCCTGGACTACGTGGGCGGCTGGGCCAAGGGCGGCTCGACCGTCGAGGAGCAGGCCGCCGCGGTCACCCCCGTCGAGGACGTCGACGTGCTCGTGCTCATGTCCGGCACGAACGACGTCCGCCTCGGCGTCCCGTTCGAGCAGGCCGCGCCGTCCTACGACGCCGTCGTCGGCACGATCGGCGCCGCCCACGTCGTCGTCGCCGCGATCCCGCCGTACGACCGCGACCCCGCGGCGGCCGCCCGCTACGGCGCGCAGCTCGAGGCCTACGTCGTGCGCCGGGGCTGGACCTACGTCGACCCCTGGGCGTGGCTCCGGGACGGCGTGCTGTTCGCACCCGGCACGACGCGCGACGGCATCCACCCGACCACCGCGGGCTACGAGCGCCTGGGCCTCGCCCTGCGGGAGGCGGCCCTCGCCGTGGCCGGCCGGTCGGGCACGGGCACCGACGGCACCGACGGCACCGCCGGCACCGACGGCACCGTCTGACGCTGCGACGTCGCCCGACGCCGGGGCGCCGCCCGCCGCTGCGGCGCCGCCTACCGCTGCAGGAAGGCCAGCACCGCCAGCACCCGGCGGTGGTCGCTGCCAGTGTCCTCGAGCAGCAGCTTCTGGAAGATGCTCGTCACGTTCTTCTCGACGGCGCCGGTCCCGATGACCAGCTGCCCGGCGATCGCGGCGTTCGTGCGCCCCTCGGCCATGAGAGTCAGCACCTCGCGTTCCCGGGGCGTCAGCGACGCGAGCGGGTCGCCGCGTCGGCCGAGCAGCTGGGCGACGACCTGCGGGTCGAGGACGGTGCCGCCCGAGGCCACCCGGTCGAGGGCGTCGCGGAGCTCGTCGATGCTCGTGACGCGGTCCTTGAGCAGGTAGCCGACCCCGCCCTGCCCGGCGGCGAGGAGCTCCTGCGCGTACGCCACCTCGACGTACTGCGAGAGCAGCAGGATCGCGAGGTCCGGCCGCCGGCGTCGCGCTTCGATCGCGGCCCGCACGCCCTCGTCGCGGTGCGTGGGAGGCATCCGCACGTCGAGCAGCGCGACGTCGGGGCGCGTCCCGTCGAGCGCGGCGAGGAACGCGTCGGCGTCGGCGTGCGCCCCCACCACCTCGACGCCGATCTCGTCGAGGAGCCGGACGAGCCCCTCCCTCAGCAGGACGGAGTCGTCGGCGACGACGACGCGGAGGGCTTCGGGCACGAGGCCATCCTAGGGACGCCGCGGCGCGCCGGCGGGCGGCGCCACCGGGTCGGCCGCGGGCACGGGCGGTGCGAGCGGGATGCTCACGGTGACGACGGTGGGCCCGCCCGTCGGGCTCGACACGTCGAGGAACCCGCCGAGGCCGAGCAGGCGCTCCTGGACCCCCACGAGGCCGTGCCCGTCGCGCAGGCCCGCCCCGCCCCGCCCGTCGTCGGCGACGACGAGCTCGAGCAGCGTGCCCAGGCCGTCGGGCGAGCGGCGGCTCGTGAGGACCAGTTCGGCGCTGTGCGCCCGGGCGTGCTTGGCGACGTTCGTGACCAGCTCGGCGGCCACGAAGTACGCGTTCCGCTCCAGCTCGGCCGGCACGACGACGCCCGCGGGCAGCTCCGAGCGGAACGTCGTGGGCACGGTCGAACGGTCGGCGAGCGAGTCGAGCGCGGCGGCCAGCCCCCGGTCGACGAGCAGCGGCGGGGCGAAGCCGCGGCTGAGCGCGCGCAGCTCCTCGAGGGCCTCGCGCGACTGCTGCAGGGCCTCGGCGATGAGGACGCGGCTCTTCTCCACGTCGACGTCGAGGGCGCGCGTGGCGGCGGCGAGGTCCATCTGCAGGCGCACCAGGCGCTGCTGGGGGCCGTCGTGGATGTCGCGCTCGAGGCGGCGCAGCGCCGTCCCCTCCGCCGACACGGCCGCCGAGCGCGACACCTGCAGGCCGGCGACCTGGACGGCGAGCTGCTCGCTGCGGAAACCGCCGAGCAGGGCGTGACCGACGCGTTCGTGGACGACGACGACGAGCCGCACGAGCGAGGGGAACGCGACGGCGAGCCCCAGGCCGAGGGCCAGGGCGGCGAGCGACTGCGGCACCGCCGGGAGCGCCGCGGGATCCAGGGCGAGCAGGCCGCCGGAGGCGTGCACGGCCCGCAGGACGCCCCAGCCGAGGCCACCGAGCGCACCGAGTGCCGCCAGCGCGACGGTGGTGCTGGTCACGACCCCGAGGGCCGGGAACACGACGACCGCGAAGAGCAGGTACAGCCAGTAGTGCGGGTCCGCGAAGATCGACACGGCGTGCGCGAAGCGGCCGGTGCCGAAGGCGTCGCGGGGCCGCCAGTCCACCGGGCGGGCGCGGCGGCGGGTCGCCCAGTGCAGGCGCAGCAGCTCGAGCTGCCCGAACCAGCGGGCGAGCCAGAGGGCCGCGAAGAGCACGACGACGGCCACGACGAGGGCCGTGAGGCTGTCGCCGCCACCGGACACGAGCAGCACGAAGGTGAGCGCCGCCCCGCCGACGACGCCGACGAGCACGCCCGTGAGGGCGACGTAGCCGAGGCCGCGCGGCAGCTCGCGGCCGTGCCGTAGCCACGCCGTGAGCCCTCGCGGACGACGGGCGGCCGGAGGCGCGGCGGGCCCCGGCGGCACGCTCGCCCCCGCCCCGCCCCCCGGTCCCGCGTCGTGGCTCCTGATGTCGTCCTCCTGGCTCATGTCGTCCAGCCTCGCGGTGCGCGGCCGTCGCGCCCATGCTGCCAGCGCACGGAGCCGGAGGGGGGCCAGCCCCCGCCTCCGGCGCACGCCCGCACGCCCGCACGCCCGCCCGCCGGCGGTGAGCGCAGCCTTTCCTTCGTGAGCACAGCCTCCTCTTCGTTGCGCCGACGGCCGTGGTGGCTAGCGTGGGGTGCACCGTCCCGCCCGATCGAGAGGAGCCGTCGTGACCGACGCCCGCACCACCGTCCCCCAGGGGTCCGTCGACCCCGACGTCGCCGCCGGCGTCGCCCAGTTCTTCGGCACCATCGTCACCGACCTCACGGCGCTCGGCGTCAACGGCAAGCAGGCGCACTGGCACGTCCGCGGCATCGCCTTCGTCGCCGTGCACGAGCTCATCGACGTCGTCGTCGACCACGCCCGCGAGTGGGCCGACCTCGCCGCCGAGCGCGTGGTCGCCCTCGGCCTGCCGGTCGACGCGCGCATCGAGACCGTCGCCGCGCGGACGACGATCCCGTCGACCTCCCCCGGGTTCACCCAGATCGACCGCACCGTCGCCGAGCTGGTGGCCCAGATCGACGCGACCCTCGTCGGCGTCCGCACGGCGATCGACGAGCTCGGCGAGCTCGACGCCGCCAGCCAGGACGTCGCGATCGAGATCTCGCGCGGCCTCGAGAAGGACCGCTGGTTCCTCGCGGCGCACGTCGCCGGCTGACCTCTCCCCCGGCGCGCCCTGCGCGCCGTCCGCGACCCCGACGGGGCCGCCGCTCGTCGAGTGGCGGCCCCGTCGTCGTGCCGGCCTGAGCCGGGGCGACGACGACGGGAGGCGGGGCACCGACGCGCGCGCCGGGCGCTCCGCGCGTCAGACGGCCCGGTGCGTCAGAACGCCCGGTGCGTGAAGCGGCCGGCGACGAGGGTCGCGGCCACCGGCATCGTGCGCAGCGCGTCGCCGTCGGCGGAGAGCGGGTCGTGCTCGGTGACGACGAGGTCGGCGACGTCACCGGCCGCGGCGGCGAGGCGCCCCCCGGTCGACGCCGTCCACGCCACAGCAGGCGTGATCCGCTGCTCGGGGTGCCACGGCTCACGTCCGTCACGGCTGCGCGAGACGGCCGCCGACATCGCGACCCACGGGTCGAGCGCGGCGACGGGCGCGTCCGAGCCGAACCTCAGCGTGGCGCCGGAGGCGGCGAGCGCGTCGAGCACGAACGCCCGGTCCGTGCGCCCCGCCCAGTACCTGTCCGCGAGGTCGCGGTCGTCCATGGCGTGCTCCGGTTGGACGCTGGCGACGACGCCCAGACGGGCGAAGCGGGGGACGTCGGCGGGCGAGAGCAGCTGGGCGTGCTCCATGCTCGCGCCGCGAGCGCCGACGGCCTCGAGCACGTCGAGCACCTCGGTGGCGGCGGCGTCGCCGATGGCGTGCACGGCGGGCACGAGGCCCGCCGACCACGCCCGGGCGACGAGGGCCTGCAGCTCGTCGCGGCCGTGGATCGCCAGCCCCCGCTCGTCGGGACCGCCGTCGGTGCCCGCGTACGGGTCGTGGCACCAGGCCGTCCGGGTCCCGAGCGAACCGTCGGTGATGACCTTGGCCGGTCCCACCTCGACGAGTCCCCGGGTGCCCTCGACGACGTCCCCCGTGCGCAGGCCCCGCGCGACCGCGTGCTCCAGGTCGTGGGGGTAGACGCCGCAGCGCACGCGCAGCTGGTCGGTGCCGGCGGCCACGCGGCGCGCCCACCGGTCGAGCGAGAACGTCATCTCGAGGTCGACGACCCCGACCACGCCCCGGGAGGCGGCCGCGGCCGCGGCCTCGTGCACCCGGGCGTCGAGCACGGCGTCGTCGACCTGGCTGACCGCCCGGCTCACCGCGAAGGCGTCGCCCTCCCGGAGCAGCCCCGCCGGTCGGTCCGCGCCGGCCGCGTGACCGGGTGCGTACCGGGCGAGCGCGGCCGTGTCGAGCCACGCCGCGTGCAGGTCGGCGCTCACGAGGACGACGGGCACCGGGCCGGCGACCGCGTCGAGGAGCGCCGCCTCGGGGGCGTCCGGCCAGAGCCCGTCGCGGAAGCCGTGGCCGACGAGCGGCTCCCCGTCCGCAGGGGGGTCGGTGCGGAGGCGTTCGCCGACGAGGGCGGCGACCTCGCGGGCCGAGGTGGCCGCGCCGAGGTCGAGGCGGCTCCGCACGAGCGCCCACTGCTCCATGTGGACGTGCGCGTCCCACAGGCCGGGCCCGAGCCAGCGGCCGTCGAGGTCGACGACCTCGGCGGCACCGGGAGCGAGGTCCCGGGCGACCGCCGAGACGGTCCCGTCCTCGACGAGCACGTCGACGCGGCCGGCGTCACGGCCGACGAGGCGGGCGCCGCGCAGCAGCAGGGCGCTCACGACCCGCGCACCCGTCGGATCTCGGCGGCCAGGGCCGGGCTGGCGTAGGGGCCGTCGCCCTCGAGCTCGGCCACGATCCGGTCGAGCACCTCGGGCGGCTTGTTCTGACTGAGCTTGAGGCGCGCGTCCGTCCGGGTGACCCGGACCCGGATGCCGACGGTGCCCCGGGCGAGGCGCCTCGTGCCGTCCTCGTCGAGGTCGAGCGAGCGGGGCTCGGCGACGGGCCGTTCGAAGTGGTCGACGAGGTCGCGCAGGACCTCGTAGTTCTCGGCGTCGTCGAGGAGCTCGGGCACTCCCCACAGGTGGGCCGTGACGTGGTCCCAGGTGGGCACGACCTGCCCCTCGGGGTACCAGCTCGGCGACACGTACCCGTGCGGGCCCTGCACGATGACGAGCACCTCGTGACGACCGAGCTCGTGCGCGACCTCGTCGGGGCGGCCGACGTGGCTGAGCAGCACGATCGCGTCCGGCTCGTCCTCGTCGAGCAGCACCGGGTAGTGCGAGGCGACCATCCCCTCGGCCGTGTGCGACACGATCGTCGCCCAGGGGTTCTCGCGCACGAGCCGACGGACCTCGGCGGGGTCGTCGACGACGTACTGCGGCGTGCGCCTCACGAGGTCGCCTCCCTCGTCGCGGGGCCCACCTCGTCGGGGCCGACGCCCGCCTGGCAGCTCGGGCACCAGTAGAGCTTGCGACCGGCGGCGTCCTCCATGACGACGTGCGTGCCACAGATCCGGCAGGGCAGCCCCTCGCGGTGGTAGACCCAGTGGCGCTCGTCCCGCCGGGCCAACGCCCGGTCCCAGGCCTTGCCGCGGAGGTCCTCCCGCGTCATCATCTGGCCGATCTCGACGCCGCTGCGCAGCAGCTTCGTCCAGTCCTTCCACAGCGCCGTCGCTAGCTCGGGCGGTACCTCGCGCCCGGGCGTCCACGGGTTCAACCGTGCGCGGAAGAGCATCTCGGCGCGATAGATGTTGCCGATGCCGCTCACCACGGACTGGTCCATGAGGAGCAGCCCGATCGCCGTCCGGGTGCGCGCGACCCGTTCGCGGAAGCGCCGCTCCCCCACCTTCGGCGAGTCGACGAGCGGGTCGGGCCCGAGCTTCGCGAGGACCCCGTCGACCTCCTCGGCCGTGAGGACCTCGCACTTCGTCGGGCCACGGAGGTCGGCGACGGCGTCGTCGACGAGCAGCCGCACGCGCACCTGGCCGACCGGCTCGGGCGGGAACGCCCCGTCGACCTCGACCTGCTCCTCGGACTCCGCCATGCGCATCCGCGTCGTGCGCGGCGCCCCGATGCTGTGCGGGCTGTCCTCCCCCGCCTCGTCGAGGACGAGGCCCTGCTGTCGGGCGCGGCCGCGACGGCCGCCGGCGGTCGCCGCCGACGGGTCGGTGCTGATCCGCCCGGCGAAGTCCCACGCCCCGTAGAGGCCCAGGTGCACGCGGAGGAAGAGCCCGCCCTCGAACTCGAGGAAGAGCTGCTTGCCCACGGCCCTCGATCCGGTCATGCGCGACCCGTCGAGCCGGGCCGCGCCCGCGGCGAAGCGCCCCTGCGGGGAGGACGTCGTGATGCGGTGGCCGACGAAGGTCGCCGCGAACTGGTTGGCGATGCGGTGGACGGAATGGCCCTCGGGCACGGTGACGGTCCCTTCAGGACGGAGAGGCGCCGGCGCCACGGTCGGCGCGACGGCGGTCGGACGGGACGGCGCGGTGGGACTGCGGTGCGGTGCGCCGACGGGCTCAGTCGACCGGGTGGCCCGCGATCGCGCCGGTCGTCTCGTACTCGCCCACCTGGGCGATGCGCCGGACGTGCCGCTCGTCGCCCGAGAAGGGCTCCGCGACGAACGCGTCGATGAAGGCCAGGGCCTCGGCCTCGGTGTGCTGACGGGCGCCGATCGCGATGACGTTCGCGTCGTTGTGCTGACGCGCCAGCAGCGCCGTCGACTCGTTCCAGACGAGCGCCGCACGCACGCCCTCGACCTTGTTCGCCGCGATCTGCTCGCCGTTGCCCGACCCGCCGAACACGACGCCGAGGGACGCCTCGCCCGCACGCTGGTCCCGCACGACGGCACGGGCCGCCGCGATGCAGAACGACGGGTAGTCGTCGAGCGGCTCGTAGCTCGTGGGACCGTGGTCGGTGACGTCGTGACCGGCGTCGGTCAGGTGCTGCACGACGGTCCTGCTGAACTCGAGACCGGCGTGATCGGTCGCCACGTGGATGCGCATGCCGACCATCTTGGCACCGACGGGCGACGCGGCCACGCGGGTCGCGCCTCCGGCCGCTCAGTCGAACTGCGGCCCCACCGTGCGGGTCCGCTTCAGCTCAAAGAAGCCCGGGTACGCCGCGACCGCGACGACGCCGTCCCACAGGGCGACCGCCTGCTCGCCCTTCGGCGCGGGCGAGACCACGGGGCCGAAGAACGCGACGCCGTCGACCGCGACGATCGGGGTGCCGACGTCCTGGCCCACGAGCGCGATCCCCTCCGCGTGCGACGCGCGCAGGGCCGCGTCGTGGACGTCCGAGTCCGCGGCGGACACGAGGTCGGCGTCGAGGCCCACCTCGGCGAGCGCCTCGGCCATGACGGCGTCGGCGTCCGTCCGGCCCTCGTGGTGGATGCGCGTGCCCAGCGCGTCGTACAGCGGCGACACGTGCTCGCGGCCGACCGTCTCGGCGACGGCCGTCACCAGGCGGACGTAGCGGAGCAACCGGGGCATCGCCGCGCGGTGCTCCTCGTCGAGGTCGTCGTTCCCCTCGTTGAGCACCGCGAGGCTCATCACGTGCCAGGTGACGTCGAGGTCGCGGTGCCCGGCCACCTCGTGCACCCACCGGCTCGTCATCCACGCCCAGGGGCAGGAGGGGTCGAACCAGAAGTCGACGGCGGTGCGCGGGGCGGGGGCGGGAGCGGTGTCGGTCATGAGCCCAGTGAACACCCGAGCACTAGGCTCGACCGCGGGCCGCCGACCCCGTGGCCCGCGCTCACCACGCATCGAGATCACGGACGGAGCCAGCGTGCCAGGAGAGAACCTCACCCGAGTCGAGGCCGAGGAGCGCGCCGCGCTGCTCGACGTGCAGTCGTACGACATCGAGCTCGACCTCACCCGCGGGGCCGAGGTGTTCGGCAGCAGCACCACCGTGCGCTTCACCGCCACCGAGGGGGCCTCGACGTTCGTCGACGCCCTCACCCGGACCGTGCACCGCGTCACCCTCAACGGGCGCGACCTCGACGTCGCCGCCGTGTCGGACGGCGTGCGGATCCAGCTCGACGGCCTCGCCGCCGAGAACGTGCTCGAGGTCGTCGCCGACGCCGAGTACACGAACACCGGCGAGGGCCTGCACCGCTTCGTCGACCCCGTCGACGACGAGGTCTACCTCTACTCGCAGTTCGAGGTGCC
>Ga0265797_10002041_pt1 | contig 34808 bp, 37 predicted proteins | sample P2T30metagenome_FD_192433 | JGI IMG/M metagenome (GOLD analysis project Ga0265797, IMG submission 192433) | Plant litter microbial communities from East Loma Ridge, Irvine, California - P2 T30 | ecosystem: Environmental > Terrestrial > Plant litter > Unclassified | place: USA: California...
AATCGTGCCGTATATCTCGGCCAGCGCTCAGCATCGTTAATGTTCCGTAGCCGTAGCTGCATCCATGCTGCATCATGGCTGGAAATGGGTTCTCGAGGGGACGTGGAAGGCGTTCGGCGTCCTGCAAATAGCCATTCTCAGGCCGGCGGCCCTCTCGCAACATCCTCCACCAACCTCCCCACAAACCCCTCAAAAAGCGGCCAAAGCGAGCAATCCCTGTACTTATCCACGAAGCCACCACCGTCCTGCCCTTCATCCTCCACACCATTTCCAACAATCTCCCGCCCATCCACCTTGGTGCCCTTTGGATAAACAGGCCTCTTGCCCTCCTCGACCAACAGTACGAACGCCGGATCAATCGGCACTGACCCCAAAAACGGTACCCCAAACTCCCTGCTCATGACCTCTCCGCCCCCCTTGCTGAAGACATTCGTGCATTCCGAACAATTCGGACACACAAAACCCGCCATATTCTCCACCACACCTAAGACCCTGATACCCGTCTTCTTGCAGAAATTCAGCTCCTTTTTAACGTCAGATATCGAGATGGCTTGCGGTGTGGTTACGACGACGGCGCCGGCGAGATACGGAAGGCTGGTATTGGGGGAAGGCGATGTCTCTTTCAGGAGCGTTTCGAGCAGCGAGATGTGTTCGTCGGACGTGCCGGGAGGTGTGTCGATGAGCAGGTAGTCGGTTTCCGGCCACAATACGTCGGTGAGGAACTGGCGCACCATGGCTGTCTTTTTGGGGCCGCGCCATATTACGGCGTCGCTGCGCGAGGGGAGAATGAAGCCGAGGGACATGCAGGATAATGCGCCTACTTCCCTTCCTTCACCTACCCCATTACCGCCTTCCTTGTGTATATCCTTCGGCGATAATGTCTGTCTCCCATGTACCTCAACCGGAATCCACCCGCCCGGCGCCTGTCTCACCTTTGCATCCTCGATTCCAAAGAAGCGCGGTATACTCGGGCCCGTGAGGTCGATGTCCAGGACGCCGACGGTGTTGCCGGCCAGCGAGAGGGAGAGGGCGAGTTGTGTTGTTATGCTGGATTTGCCGACGCCGCCTTTGCCCGAGAGCACGAGGACAATGTTGCGGACGTTGGTGAGAGGCATCAGTCTGGTTCGTAGAGGGACGTATGGTTAGGTGATAGGTGTAGATGTGGAAGGCGCATGGCGTGGGTGGTGGTAGTAAGTAGTGGGTCGGCGCGCTTTGAAATCATGGCGTTGTAGTGGCGTGCGATGCGGCGGTGTCGGAGGTCCGCTGGCGCTGGGCTTGGCGGGGACTTTGTTTTGACCACTTCACAGCATCACGAAACAAACTGCACATTGACGACTCAAAATCAACAAATATGCATTCAGAGATAAGGATTACTCGAGATCAAGTCCATGCAAATGACAAAGGAAAAAAAGAGAAGAAGGCACCACTCTCGCACCCTCTCACGCACACAACGGCCTCACCAAGACCTCCGAACAGAGCGTATCATCACAGACCACGTCGCACACCACACCTGTTGCAACATACACGAACGGTTGACCAGACACCTTGAACTGCTGAGTGAAGACTTTCGCGTTCCATTCGCTCTACCTAAAGCCCCGCGGCAGGCACAATGGAGGCTACTTCCTCCCGTCGACGTGCAGCTCGTGCTGTCATGGCACATATTGAACCCTACAACAGGATTGCACGTCACGGGGCAGAGACTAGCGAGGGAGTCGCCAACGTACCCTCCAGGCGTTACCATTGTGACCATAGTAGTTGGCGTTGTGTAAGGCGCAGCGGGAGTAGGCCCGTAACCGCCGGTAGGTGGTGTGGTGACTGGCGACAAGTCAGATGGGGGAAGAGTGGTATTAGTATAAGGAGGCGAAGTCGTGTTGGTGGGTGGCGTCGTCTCGAAGCAGCAAGCAGGACAGCTGGGCCTGCCTTGGTCTTGGTTCGCTCTTGGGAACTGGAACGTTGCGAAACCTCCTCCGGATGAAGGCGGAGCCTGGCGACGACGGAGTCTGCGTTCCTCGTCCGGATAGAACGTCTCGTCATTAGTGTCCTCTTCCGACTCGTCCTCGTCTCCCGAGTAGTCATCTTCGCCGTCTGACCAGTCGTTCTCATCCTCCGGGTAGTCATTTTCCTCGTTATTGTTTTGACACCATTTTGGACAGCATTCTTGGTTATCTCCTGGTTAGTAGCCTGGGCCCCACCCAACATCATCGTTTTCGTCATAATCATTTTCATCTTCTGAATCATCTTCTGAATCATCTTGTGGATCATTTTCTGAATCATGTTCTGAATCATTGTAACGTAAGTTATCAAAGTCTGCTACCTCGTTCGGTATTGCGATGAGGGCATATACAGCGAAGCGGACCTCTGTGGGTAGGGCAAGAAATGCTATGGCCAGTGTGTCGTAAAACGGAGGCGAAGTTGATGGAAATAGTTGTAGGCAAATGGAAGTGCTGGAATAAGGTGTTTAGTCGTTGTTGACGTCCGCGTGGCTGCCGAGTCAGCGTGTGGCCGTACGCTCTTTCACCTTCGTCTGCCGCCGCCGCAACATACCAATGTTTGTTCTTGCGCACATGATGGGGCACTATCCAAATACCTTTCGCGCCAGTATATCAGATCTGAACTGGATCTCGAAGGTGGCAGCAGACTGCTCCGCGCTCGTGTGTCTCGGCTACAGTCCCGTCTCGCGACGTCCAATTCCTCCATGTCGACTTTTTTCCTTCCGATGCATCTCACACGTTTTACCACTGCCATCAGTACCCCAAATTAAAAATGATCAACGCATCGACATTAACAAACTACATTGCGGTCAGCACGCTGAAGAGCCTTAGGATGTTATTTGGGAGCTTGCGCAGCAAATGCCAGTGAGAGTCATTACACGCATCACTACGATTGACGCGTCGTGTTCGTGACCGTGAAAGCAACGGGGGCGCAAACAACAAACGCATGGAATACCTTCACATCTCATCGACCTCGCTCATAACTTCCTCACTTTTCTCGTTCATCAACTCTACGCAAGAATGTTGCTCCTCAATCTGCCGATCGAACTGCGCTTCCAGATTTCCACGCTGGTCGCAATTCCTAGTGTTGCAGCCCTATCAGATTATATCGGCCTCTATCTTTCTTGCAAACAGATCAACGCCGAGTTTGACCAAGAAGGTATACGCGCATATCACCTCCACCTCGCGACCGTCTTAAAACAATACGACAGCTTTCGGCAGTTGACTACCGCCCATCACGCATTACGTCGAAAATCCATAAACCTCAATTTGGCCGACCAATCCCATATCAAAATTTCTTTCCTCAACCTGCCCATCAAGCTCTGGTAACTAAAACACGGCATAATCGCAACTCCTACCATAGTAGCTCTTGCTGAGTATCGTAGCTCTAAATGCTCTTGTCGCCAGGTTAAGACAGAAATCGATTTTGAAAGCACCATAGCCATCAACAAAGATACGTCGCACATCGTCGGTTGGAATCGAAGCATCCAGCTCTTCTCAGCCACCATCATGAGAGCACGACACCATGTCCTCCTCATCATTGACTTTGACAAACGAAGGAGTGAACAATTCATTGCTGTGAGAAATTCTATTCCGTCATGTCACCACATGTTGAGTCTTTTACAGTTATCTGCGCTAGTCGCCCTTGCCACGAGAGTGCTACTCATTGTGATACGAACTGCTTCGATACATCAATAGAGAGCTCGCAGGCGTCAATTCAGGTACATTACAGACGACAAACGCAATGCGGATGACTGTCCATCTGGGTGCCGTTCTCTACCAACAATCCGACGAGGAGAAGAGCAAGCTTCTCTTCGTGATACCAGGAGAGAGGACCGCATGTGAAATAGACAGAGTTGGTAGAAAAAGAAGAAAGACTATAGTAGTATGCCGTAGGAGAGCTGGAGATGGTGAAATTGACTGAGGAGCATATTCTGGGTGAGTTCTAAGGATAGATGACAGACTGAGAGTGTGAAAGCGAGATCACATATGCGCTAGAAGTCTCACCCCAATGATGTCGCGTGTCGGCCTTGCTTGTCGCACCACAGCAATTATTATTCACATCTCTACACACCTCTCGCGTCTCACTCAACCGCATATTAGGATGTTCCCCTTCCTTGAGCTCCCAATCGAGCTGCGCTTCAACATCTACGCACTCGTCGCCGTACCAGTGAAGAATCAGCCTTCCGATTACCCTGGACTATATCTCTCGTGCTCACAGATCAAATCCGAGATCGACCAATAAGGGCCTAAAGTACTGCAGTCATACATCAAACACCTGAGCGAACATACACCAGGTTTTCAGATCTCCATCACTCAAGAGACCTCGCCTGCACGCACGCACCTCTGGATAGCCTATGTTCCAGCGCTCGACACACTTCTCACATACACCGCGGTCCCACACTACTTCAGGAAGCTTCTGTCTCTACACGTCGACACTATCAAGTTCAGCGTCCCCGAGGAAGACCAGGACGATCATGCCAAACCCTATCTCTGGCTGATCGGCATCATGTCCGATTCATTGGTAGACATACCGGCGCGAACCGTGGAGCTGGAGATACAGGAGATGAAATCTCGGCTGGCATTCTTGTGTGAGGATCTAGTGCAGGAGGCGGCAGCTGGTTGGACGCACACTTGTCTTTGGGATAACACGGACGACTGGGGTGGGACGAGTTTTGGGGTTATTTGGGAGGAACGCTGAGCCGCATGGTATACTGGCTGTGTTCACCCAACACTTACGGATCGACATCTCGGACGTGGATTGATAGTATGACTGGTATGGGAAAAGTGATTTGATCTTCCATTTGTCATGAGACCTTGGTCGCTAACAGTAACGATATCTTCCTTTCCTCCTCCTCTCCGCTTTCCGGATCCGACAAGTCACGCAGATCCGGTAAAGATAGGATGTCCTGATCTTTCTTCTCATCTTCATCAGCGTCTTCCCATGCCGGTTGCGGCACGCGCTGCTCCTCCCACGCCACCTTATTCGACGTGTCTGGCTCTTTGATAAGGATGTGATCCTGCTTGCTAAGAATGCTCTTCTGTACAACCTCTGCCAGTGCCTGCGCCATCGTCGTCGCACCAGCCTCGTGCACCTGAGCCTTTCCTAGTGTGTAGTGCCGGACGAATTGGCCATTGCAATCTGACAATTTGGCGTTGCCTTTCTCGTCAAGCCCGTTGTGCTCCTTGAAATTGGGATATCCCACCGCGTCGTCGCATGGAATGCCGACGATTGTTCCGGGTGTCTTCCCAAAGTCGTAACGAATGTACTCCGAGAACGCGCGCTGTTCGTGACTCCATTCGCCCTTCCATTTTGCGCAGCCTGGATATCGTGTTTCGGTCGTGCAGTTGCCCCATGCCTCGAGCATGTCAAAAGTGAGGTTGTTGTTTTGGCATATGATGGTGCCTGTGTTGAGGACTGGGACGCCTTTGCTATCGGTGCTGACAGATTTGCCTATTGCAGAGGTTCAGTCAGCATATGTGCGTGAGACATGATATGACTTTTTGCGCTCACCGTCCCGAAACTCCTCCGTGTCATGTGGCAGTGCCATCGACGTGTGCTCCCCAATGCCCCAACGATTGAACATCCATTCTAGAGGTACCTCAAGATGCGAGATGATCGCATCTGCATCCATGGCTACAACGAACTGATAGTTGGGCAGAAGCTCTTTCAGCACATGTGGCTTGATCCAGGTAGTGTGATGATCCACCATGTCATGAGCCTCATAGTAATGATAGTCATAACCGTGAATCATGGCATACAGATAGTGATTTGTGATCGCATGCGATACAAGTCCGCCGCCGTTGGCTTGAAGCGTTTCCCAGTCGATTTTGGACTCCGGATGTAATATCTGGTTATCACCTGTCGGTACTCGCGTGTCTATATCGACAATGAGTACTTTCTGCCCGAGCGGTTGATTCCACGTCGACGAGTTGCCTGTTGAGCCGGTGAAGATCTTGCCCTTCGAGTCCCGAAAATGCGGCTGTGTTGGGTAGATCTTGATTGACTTAAACACCGCCGCCAATGCATCGCGCAGTTCGTCTGGCTCCTGAAGGCCGCCTGTTAAGACTCTGGTACTCTTGGATCAGTGACTGTCAGTCGAGCGCGCAAAGACCTTACATTTGTGATTTGCGGGCAAGATTCGATGGCCCTACTGGCCGATGTACTGAGCTGCTCAATAACAGTGTGGACCATATAACGAAAAGAACGCCAGCAGCGATGTAGTAGCGCTGAGGGCCAAGCATCATCTTGAAGTCTACCAGCATCGTGAAGGAAGAATATGAACAAGAAACGAAAGACTCGAAGGTTGAGGGATAGACAAGCAGAAGCAAGCAGGGGCACGGCGCTGTGTTTGCTATACCTTTATCTATCCGTGTGCTCTCTGTGCATTACCGAGACTCTCATCTCGCTTTTCAAGACCTCCCGTCTTTAGGGACACAGTCAAACCCAGGAAAGATACCTTCTATGCGCCTTCGAACGCAGATTCGTTCGCTAAGGAGCCTGGATCACCTACAACCAGCCTTATCAGCGAAGGCCGCAGCGCCTAGAAGAGCAAAAACGTCCTAGCCTAGTCGTCCGACGCGTTACGACAGATCCTCGACATGATCTCCAGTAAAGTTTGCGGAGCGCAGATCGCCCAGAGCGGTAAGTACTGATGCACAGTGAGGTCGGACACAGAGGATGTGTGTCCAGATACGTTCCAGATTCGTTATCCTGCGGCATGGTTGGGGTCTGGGCTGCACCTAAGCTCGCCTTCAGCAGCGCCTCTTCACTTGTACAAGACTAGAAACCTTCACAGTAGTTACTACGGAAGTTATCATATGTTAGTCTGTCGCGGCGTGAGATAGCAAGTGGTGTTTTCAGCTGGTGGCGTACGTGTCAAGCTCTTTTGAGCACGGCCTGAGCGTAGATCGAGATAGCGCCGCGACACGTGGATCGGCCTAGAATACACCAGCCGACCCTAACCAACCGGGTATGCCGACGAACGACTTCGATTTACGACAAGAACCAGAGACCGCAGTCGAACGTGTCCGTTATCGTTTAACGTCACGCCCGCTCTGATACGTATTACCTGCCAGACATCGTCTTCATCTCTTCTGCTGAGACCACACTAGTCTGCGAACTCCTACGACCAGCTGCGGGCGAGGTCTGTGTTCCCGATTGACTGTTGCACAGATCTACTGTGGGTCCAATTGAGCGTAGCCTTGTATACAAACGTTCATTCATACTCCGTATGTCGTATCTCGCTTATGCAATACATCTGTCTGCCACGCTGGTATCAAACGCATCCTGAATGCCAAAAGCCGATTGCGCCGTCCAATTGCACAAGAAGCCATGACTGGCTCATGCGCTGACTCGCATGACCACATGGCCACCATGTCGCATCCGTATAGTCTCCCGCGCCGCCATGACGTGGAGAGCTCTTTGTAAAGCTTGCTCAGAGTATCCCTTGCTGTCCACCATCTCGCGCTTGAGCGTAGAAAGGTTGACTTGCCAGCCAATCTGCATGCGTCTTCGCAGCTCATCCTCCAGCTTGTGAACTTCTTCCATCAACTCCTTCGAACCTTGGCCGCTTCCTTGGTTGACGGCATCCATTGTCGACGCAAGGAAGAGACGGATGGCCTCATCAACATGACGCTCTTCTGCAATGGGCGAAAGTGATAGCTTAGCGAGTGACTCGGTGATACGGACAATGGCTTCCAGCTGACGGACGGTAATCGGGATACTTGATCGCTGGTTGGCATTCATCTCCGACGCGTGGACCTGTCGCCTGATGCTGACGAAATGCGATGACAGCTTCTCTGCAGCCTCGGGCGAGAGACGAGGCGCACATCTTGTCCGGCAATATGTGATGTAGCGCTTCATCTTCTCGATAGATATTTCGGCTTGGACCTGCTCTTCGACACCGTGACCGCCCATTGCGATGCCCATGACGTGCTTTGCTATCCGCTGATCGCGCGCGCTGTCATGCTCATCTCGCACGATGAAGATCATGTCGAAACGTGACAGAATCGTCGTTTGGAAGTCGATGTTCTCACCAGGAGTCTTCATGTCGTCGTACCTGCCGAAGATGGGATTGGCTGCTGCCAGTACCGATGTTCGCGAGTTTAGGATGGTGGTAATACCGGCTTTCGCAATAGAGATCGTTTGTTGTTCCATAGCTTCGTGAATCGCTACGCGATCCTCGTCCCTCATCTTGTCGAACTCGTCAATGCAGACCACACCACCATCAGCAAGGACCATAGCACCACCTTCAAGGTAGAACTCTCTAGTGGTGTGGTCGCGTTGAACAGACGCTGTTAGACCAGCTGCAGAAGAACCCTTTCCTGACGTGTAGATGGCAATGGGCGAGACTTTCTCGACGAACTTGAGAAGCTGAGACTTGGCAGTACCTGGGTCACCGAGAAGAAGTACATTGATGTCGCCACGCAGTTTCATGCCATCAGGCAGAATCTTCTTCGAGCCACCCATGAGTAAGCACGCAATAGCTTTCTTGATGTCCTGGTTACCATAGATAGATGGTGCGATACAGCTGGCGAAGACGTCGTAGATGTCCGGCCGCCGACTCATCTCGAGGAACTCCTGCTCTTCTTCTGCAGTAAAGACTGCGTTGCCCTTTGCCGTGTGGTCAATATCTGTATGAATGCCGACAGCGCGAATGTATGGATTCCGAATAGCGACGGCGGCGTTCTGTGACCGCTTCGTGCCCTTCTGCTGGTAGATGGAGTAGACGCCTGTGATAGTGCAACGGGTGCCAGGAACGACTCGGTTGGCAAGGTATCGATCGGCTGAGATCATGATGTGACGCGGCAGCTCACCGACTGGGACCTGATCTGGCGCTTCCTGCAGCTTCAGCACCTGCTGATCGATGAACTGACAGCGCTCGTGCATAACATAGTATGGGTCTAATGGGCACTGATCCCCACCTTCTCCTTCTGCCTTCTGCCTGGAGCATGTTCGCGGGAGGGAGATACCAGAAAAGCCGCCAGAAACTGGCAAGACCTCCTCGTGTTGACAATTTCGGCATCGGATCGCAAGAGCGGTCGACTTGGAGGAGAGAGTAGAAGCACCAATGATGATGCCCGGTATGCGCACGAGGCGCGAGACTTGCCCGGCGGTGAGGTCGCGAATAGAAAGTTCAGAGGCGGTCGAGTGTAGGAGTAGCTGATGCTCGGGAAGCTTGATGTTCTTTTGCGAGGGGTATACAATGCGCTGAGTGCAGCTCTTGAGCGCAGATTCGAACTGTGCAGGTCAGGTGATGTAAATTGAGGCTATGCAGGTGACATACCAGTGGTATGACCTCGGCTGGGTTTTGTGTGAGGTTTTGAGCGAGCTCGTCGTCGTAAACAATGAGGTGGGCGATATCAATGTCGCAGTAATACTGCTTCACGAGCACGTTCTCTCTGATCTGATCTCTGCACCATGGTCAATATTGGTGGAAGTGACTAAGACTAGAGGACGCACCTGTAGATGAAGGCATTGTCGATTGTGAACTCCATGATGAAGTCGACCAGCGCTTTCTGCACGCGCGAAGGTGCCGTCGCATCTTGCACTCCATCACCGGCCTGGCTGCCGAAGATGTTGACTGAGTAAGCCGTTTGTCTGTCCGCCATTGTTTGGTTATGGTGTTGTGGTTGTGTTGTCTGTGAGGGGTTGATCTGCGCTTAGGGGGACGACGCGTAAATTGGTCGCGACATGGAGCGCGTCGAGTGCCAAGCCCATTAGATACAGAATAGGTTTAGTGCCGTCTCTCCACAAATCTTCCACAACCGCATCTATCAGACAACAACTGTGCTCCAGCATTCTGTGCAAACACGTGAATCGCACAGAGTTAGTCACATTTCTGGCATGGTCCCAGCAACAACCTCCTTCTACCTGCAGCAAATGTCCTGATCGTCAGAAGGCGATTTGCCATCAACAATGGCCGTTCCCACAGCACAGCAATGTTACCACCCTTTGGTGTAGCTGAAGGTTTCGAGCGACGCGCCCGAGGATGACAAACGACAACTTGCACGACACTGTCTCAATTACAACGAACGATCGTCGCCTCGAAGTGCAGGTATCAGATCATCCGACCCGATACTCGGGTGTTTGTTGCATCTACATGTCTGCAATACAGTCGGGATGAACGTGGTCTCAATGTCTGCGCAACACCGAAAAGCGGCTCTGGACCCTGCGTAGCCACACTCTTGGGCTTACCACACGAAGTACATTGGCACGTGGAAAATGGTCTACTAGTGCAAAAAGTCCAGGCGCCCTTGTGACAAGTATTACAGAATGGGGTGTGTCCACAGCACTCCCAGTACTCTCAGGCTTGATGTTTTTGAAAAAAAGGGATAGCTGCTTTGAAGCCAACGCAACGTTTCGCGAGATCAGCTCGACTTAAAAGATAAAAGAGAAAGCGAGGCACTTTCCAGTCCTCGAACACTTCGAAGATATCTTTCTTGCACGGATCGCGTAATCTGCCCGTGGTCCACTCAGGACCAGAACTTCGTGACTCGCAGCTGGGCATCGTCGCTAAGCGGGATGTCTCCACCGACTGCGCTGACAGGACAAGAGTGCTTGGAAGTTTGGCAATAGCTGCCCAGGATCGCATCTCGAACATGTGGGTCATAGGGTCGTACACGTGGAACATTGCTGGAAGTTCATTCACTGCTGATTCTGCTGCAGTTCCTTGTCCTTCTCAACTCGTCCTTGCCATCACAAACTGCGCCGCGACAACTCAACTCATCACTAATTTTGACCAATGGTGTTCATCCTCGCGATTCTTCAAATAAATGACGCCGCCGGTTGGCGCTTCCTTTGGAGAAGTCTGAATAGAGGCCGGTGACCGAGCTCAGATGGCTATTGGTTGGTGGTCCTTTCCGACGCCATGAAGATGCATTATCGACGCAGGGTCAGTTATCGACCCCCGCCTTCTCTGGATGTTCACAGCCTCGTAATAAACGAGGTATCGCAGTTTTGTTTCCGTCCTGAGCTACGCTATATTCTGAGCTCATATTGCATCTCAGATCGCCCTGAGCGTGTCACACTTTTCCAGAGCATGTCTTTCATGGCGACGAATCAGTCAAAGAACTGGATCGATACCTGCTAGCATTGTCAATTTGTGTTGATAAGGCCGCAGCAATTCCAAGTCGAGACACAACACCAACAAGACTGGAGAATTGGATCGCAACGCCGGAATAGCGGCACATGATTATTTGTACGAGCCTCTTGTACTTCTTGGAAATTGGGTTTCCGCTGAGGTTTTCTGCGAATGCAATACCATACGATGCGACCATAATCGCAGCGTGCTCAGGTGCTGAGCTATGATTCGTCCATCGGAAACCCTGTCACAGCTCTCAAGGAAGCCTGGCCAAGCATGCCAAGGGCGGAACTCTAGCGGCGCCAAGCGAATCCTCCATCAAGCATGGCTACCACGCCGGTGGATGGTCTGCATGTGGCTACGACCAATTTTCTATCATCCCGGCCGCTGGGCTAGAATCAGCAACATAGCATTGCTCCAAGCAGCCAAGGGTGTTTGCCATCCTTCTGGAGGCCTTGATCACGCTCTCTCGGGCTTACCGCGTGCCTGGTACGGTACAAGAGGACGCACATGAGAGAATGAAGGTGTCTAATTGGACGAAGTAGAGAAATAGTGGCTTCTGCGTGGTTTGCATGTCTGGTCATGGCGAGACTTGCATGTGGCAGAGATTGGATGTTATATAGAGCACCTTCAGCCGCTCAGATCTCACGCCAGTCACTCGGCACACGACCACAACAGCAAGTCCACCGGGACCCTTGACAGGACAAGAACCATCAAAATGGCCGGCCTTCCTCAGTTCGATTATATCTTCGCCATAGCCACCATCTTTGCGTTCCTTGACGCATGGAACATTGGTATGCTCACTGTTCTTCTTCGCAAAGCTGACACTAGTTTGACACAACGACTGACCATCACAAGGTGCCAACGATGTTGCCAACTCTTTCGCGACTTCGGTCGCATCACGCTCTCTTACTCTCAAGCAAGCCATGTGCATTGCGTCCGTTATGGAGTTCGCAGGTGCCATGCTTGTTGGTGCTCGTGTCACTGATACCATCCGCACAAAGGTCATCTCGACCAAGCTCTTCGAGAGTGACCCGTCTGTTCTCATGCTCGCCATGACCTGCGCAATCGTCGGCTCCGCTACCTTCCTCACGATTGCCACAAAGTTCACCATGCCCGTCTCGACGACCCACTCCATCATGGGTGGTGTTATTGGTGTTGGTATTGCTTCTGCTGGTACCAAGGGTGTCAACTGGTCGTTCAAGGGTGTCTCACAGGTCTTCGCCGCCTGGGGTATTGCTCCCGGTATCTCGGCTGGCTTCGCTGCCATCATCTTCTTGATCACCAAATATGGCGTGATGCGCCGCAAGAACCCAGTCAAGTGGTCATTTGGTGCGTATTTCCAACACCCTATCTTCGCCTCGAGACATTCGCTAATGTGGTACTAGTCATGGTTCCGTTTTACTTCTTCCTCACCTCCATGCTTCTTGCTCTCCTCATCGTCTGGAAGGGTGGATCCTCCAAGATCAAGCTCACCGACCCTCAGGCTGTGGGTGTAGCTTTCGGTGTCGGTGCCGGCGTTGCCCTTGTCATTGCCACCTTCTTCATTCCCTTCCTGCATCGCAAGATCATCAAGCAGGACTGGGAACTCAAGACCTGGGAAGTCATCAAGGGTCCTCTCCTGCTCCGCCGTCCTGAGCCATCTCCTGCTCCTGAAGGTCATACGGGATTGCCCGACTTTTACGCGGGTCACCTCACAGCTGAACAGCTCGAAGCTAAGCGCGCTGGTGAGGCTCACGTCATTACTGGTGACGTCGAGAAGGGTGCCGCTTCCGCAGTGAACCCCACGGGCAACAGCAGTGACTCCGACATCATTACATCAGAGATTGCTCAACCCAGCCGACAACTCTCACGGCCCAAGAAAATACCCCCTCCCGGTCCCTGGTACAGCCCTGCTGTCGCTTTCTACTGGATGAAGTACGCCGCGCTCCGCGGTGTCGAACAAGACGTTGTGGATCAGCAAAATCACCGCGACTTCCTCAGCGGCGACATCGAGAAGACTCACGCCACCGGCGAGCACTTCGACAACCGCGCCGAGTACACCTACTCTTTCCTCCAGATCTTGACCGCCTCGACTACCTCTTTCGCCCACGGCGCCAACGATGTCTCCAACGCCATCGGCCCATATACCACCATCTACTTCATCTGGTCGACCGCGAAGATCAGCAGCAAGGTTCCCGTCCCTCTTTGGATCCTCGCATTCGGTGGTGCCGGTATCGTCATTGGTCTCTGGACATATGGGTACAACATTATGCGCGCTCTCGGTAACAAGATCACCCTTCACTCGCCTGCGCGTGGTTTTTCTATGGAGCTCGGTGCTGTGGTCACTATCATCATGGCCACTAAGCTTGCTCTGCCTGTCTCTACTACCCAATGCATTGCCGGTGCCACCGTCGGTGTTGGTCTTTGCAACGGTACATGGAGGTCTATCAATTGGCGCATGATTGCATGGATCTACATGGGCTGGATCGTCACACTGCCTTGCGCTGGTATTATCTCTGGCTGTTTGATGGGCATTGTTCTCAACGCTCCTCGCTGGGGTAACGGTGTTTAGACTGGGCCGGTGATTTTACGTTAGTAAGTTCTTGACGATGGTCAAGGTTGCAACCGATGGTGCATGTGTCTGGGCTGGTCATGCGCAATTTTGCCTGTCGCAACTCGATGATTATGCTGTCTTGTATGCGAAAATTGGTGGATACCCGCGCCCATAGATTAGTCTAATCATCATCGCATTTGCTCTGACATTCCATGATGGTGATACCATGTCTTGCCTCCTGCTTTCTCGTCGCCGGATCTCACACGCACATCCGTATGACGCTGATTGTCGCTGCCTAGACTCCAACCTCCTGATTGCTAGATAGAAGCTAACAGTCAGACGCGCTACCGATTGCGCCACAGAGGATGTACTTCTGAGATTCTGGGGATTTGAGCAGGATGGATGTAACGCATGTACGATATCAGCCTCCTTCTCCGCCGCTCCAGCCCTGTTAATCACTTGCAGCTGCTTCTCTGTCGACGCAGCCTTCGCTTGTGATGTGAGCTCAGGTGAGGCGGAGAAGTTGCGTGGTTGAGTGTAAGCGCTTAACGTGGCGACGAAAACAAATAAGTTAACTAGTAAGTTACGTTAGATGTCTTTAACATGATTCTTAATTTGAAGAATCGCAAAAACAGTGAATGAATTCCAAAAACACAGTCAGTCAACCACCGCGTGATGACCCTCCAACTATCTCAAACTTCAACGCACTGACTTCAAGAATACTACATCTAGCAACAGCACTCACCATCATCAAGCGAATACACCCACGCAACGGGTTCTCAATCAAAGCAGAGCCAGAGAGCATACAATGCCTCAAAAATACTATACATAACTATTCCATAAAGTGACACAAAAACCCACCACACAGCTTAAGCCATGTCCTCGAAACGCCCAGCCTACTCCATGATCCAAATCTACCTGTATATACCTTCCCCAACACCGATCCCCGACCCACCCACAAGAGACCGACCCAAATATACACGCATAAATACATACCTACACAAAGCAAAGGAATACCAAGCAAACCAAAGCCAAAACACCAAAACGCACACGCTAACCAACTAAAGTCCACAAAATCCCAAAAGACATTCCCCAACCCACCCGATCAAGAATGTTTCTCCCTCCTCCCCGACGCCGACGGCCCCGCACTAAACGCCCCACTCAGTATCCTCTTCAACTGGCCCGGCCTAAACCTCTCAGCCGCACTCGGACGCCCCGTCTCACCCGACATACTACTCCGTCGACTCAGCCCCGTGCCCTGTCTGGACAAGCCGCCCATACCCGGCGCGTCCATATCCATCGCACTACTCCCGCGGCGGGCCCTACGCGTCGCGTCCTCGTTTTCCTTCTGGTGCAGGGACTCGGATGGCAGTAAGATAGCGCGATCAAGCGCGTAGGGTAAGCCACGATGTCGACCGCGGATCTGCATAGCGATGATGATGAGTTTACTCAGCGTGCGAAATTGAGCGGAGAAAGACGCGTTAGTATTGGGGAAGCCGAGGGAGAGACCGACGGTGCCGTACGCGGAGACGATTTCAAAGAGCACGGCGAAGAGGTTGAAGTTGTATTCGCTTGTGTTTTCGAGGCGGCTGCCTTCGATGATGGCGATGAGGAAGAAGCCTAGGAAGACGAACCACAGGTCGAAGGAGAGTTGGCGGCGCAGGTGGTGCGAGAGGTACGAGCCGCTGTCGTTCTCGCCTTCGTCGGCGTCGGCCCAGACGCCGAGAGACTTTTCTTCGTAGACGTTGGTTTGCCGCATCGACATGGCGATGGGGAAAATGGATATGTACATCATGACCATGTAGCTGACCTGGATCGCGGGATGGAGGTCGGCAATGTTGACGACGGCGAAGCCGGCTGTGCGTGTGGCGGCGGCTTGGAAGAGGCCGGCGAGGAAGCGGAAGCCGGGTGGGAGGTCGGTGACGGTCGGGTCGTTGAGATCGAGAATGATAAAGAAAACGAGATCGATGCCGTTGAGGCCAATGAGCACCCAGAAGAGCCACCAGTTGGCCTTGCTGGGGAAGAGCAGCGTGAAACAGCGACGCGGGTGGTCGAGCAGGAACTTGAGCTCTTCCCACTTTCCACTGGCTCTCGGGATGCATTTGGAGCACAGCCAGATGATGAAGCGCAGCATGCATGGAAAGCCAGTGTTGCCGATGATGATAAGAAACGTCCCGAGAACGAGCGGTAGCACGGCCTTCTGGAAGGAAACCATCGAATTGGGAGTCAGCGTAAAGCCCAGATCGTTAAAAAGGGAAGCCGATGTAAAAATGCCCCACCATGCTGGTCGGACATTGACAGCCTCAACGACGCGTGTGTAAGTGGGGGTGTGTATGATCCAGGGCGTGAAGATGACCATGCCGAGCAGATGAAAACCAACAAAGTAGAAGCTCAAAATGCAAGCCAACATCTTCAAGGCCCGGTACTCAATCCCGCCCAGCTCTTCTCTCTGCTCTTCGGTCAGATCGACAAAGTTGGAGTTGCGGCCAATGGTGGGGGTCCAGCTGAGGTACGGCATTGGGTCGGCGTCTTCTTCCTTGCCTTTAGTAAGGAAGCTGCTAAATGTCCTCGACCTAGATCGTGCGCGAAGCCCCCCGACTCCAATTCCACCGTTAGCACCTGCAGAAGTGGGTGCGTTGGTCTCATCAACGGTCTTCGTCCTATTGTAAACCGATGCGCCTGTGGTCGGACGCGGGCGACTGGGAGCATCGATCGTGATATGGTACTTCATCGGGTGGTCGTCGCCATTTATAGCTTCCGGTGGAACCGAGTTCGACCTGTTCAATCGCCGCGGTGAGTCCTCGGAGACGCGGCTCATAATAGTATGCAGCTCATGATCGCCATCGGCAACCTCTTCTGGCTTCAAGCCTAGCTCGTAGTCTCGGGGCCCTGGAATGCGCAAGGCACCCTTTTGTTTCGGCCCCCGCTGTTTCTCGACAAAAGCAATACTTTGTTCTCGGTTCTTCTCTGGTAGGCGGTTCTCCGACGTTCCGATCGACTCCTGCAATCGCTGGCGCTCCTTCTGTCGCGGCGTGCTCAGATTGTCCGCCCATACAACGTTCGATGCGACCTGGTGGAGCGGAGTCACTGGACGCTCAGGCGGGTCCACATGCTCGTCGTCGAGAGGCTTCTCGCTGCGGATCCCAGTATTGTCAGTGCCGTCAGAAAACGCATGCTCGTCTTCAATCTTCCCACCGTGAGCGTGCCCGTTGTTCAACCTCATGACATGTATCTGGCGATTGCCGACGCCGCGCTCCTCCCCGTTCAGATCATTGTTGAGCTCCTCTTTCATCTCGCTCCTCCGTCTTGACAAGGTGCGCGTGTGCCGAGCGCTGCGGGACTCAATCACCACGTTCTGGAAACGCTTCTCGAACCAGTACAGGCGGATGAAGACGACGAAGGTGTTGATGAAGATGGGCGTACACATGCAGGTGGATATGAGCATCCACACCTGCACGTAGAGTTTTGTGAGGTTGACGTCGACGGTATTGAGGCCGCTCTGCGTGGCGGCTCCGCTGGCGAAGAAGAGTGCATCTACGTATTTCAAGCCGCCGCCGGCATACATGATGACGGATCCGAGCAGTGTGTGGGCGATGATATACGAGTCTGTTCCACCAATCAGCGTGGCCATGTCCTTCCCCAGTCCATACCTACAGTGTAGTGTTATGAAGTTGGCACTCGGCCTCCATATCTTCTTCTTGGTGGGCAGGCGCGCCCGGCACCAGGCCAATGTCGATATCCAGGGTCCGAACACCATCTTTGCGACTGTCGATTGCCTCGAGGACTGTAGATGCCAGGGCGCAACGACGCAGTCAATCGAGGCCACGAGGAGATATGTAGTCGCAAGCGCACAGCTCCGGTGTTGTACTTACAGTGTCGCAGCGGAGCTGAGTTATGTTCGGGTAATCACCGCGGCCAAGACGTCTTTCAACGTTGACGGTCCGAAAGGGTGGCGTCTCGAGTGTCCTTCATTGTTACGACAGGGGCATCGCGCTGAATTGTTCGCGGTAAGAATGGCGTGCTAGAGTGATGGTGAATAGTACGTGAGATCAAAAAAGCTGTGCGGTGAAGGTTCTGGATTGTTCAATGTTGTCTCGATGACGCCTTGGCGACTAAGGAGGCGTCTAGCCCTCACGCCTCTCCGCGATCCCTGTCTTCGAGCCCATAAAAGTCCCACATAACCGGGATACAAGCATTTCCTGGCCTGAAACTCATGCACAGCACGGTCCCGAAACAACGCACGCCCAATCTCCCGTTATCAGTGCATCGGCCTCCACTCCTTTCTGCATGCCCGATGTCTCCATGTCCGACTGTTTGCAACCTTTGTCAGCTGTCGTGGAGACTGAGCAATGCCATTACTAAGAGATCCGCGCAACAGTGTCGATTCTAACATCATACAAGATCCATCCATTTAAAACCCAGCGAGATTCAAACCCAACGAAATGTCGAAAACTACCGGAAAGCCATCCAGAATACAGTATTCACTCAACATCTCCCATACCTCCTAGTAGTCAAGCCAGCAATTACATAGCAGTGAACGCTTCAAGTACACACGCAACGTTTACATGCCTCTCCAGAGACACATCCACACGTTCAACGTACTACCCACAACACCACCACAATCCCATCCCATACTAACGACTACCTCTTCGTGTATCAGTTGCACAACCAAAATGTCATGCTGTATGCACAGTCCATAGTATCTGTCAATCATGTCTATCAGTTCGACACGCGTGTCTGCGCGGTACACCATGTTAGCATTTGCCTTTTCAAGAAACAGGTCGTAGTCGTGCAGTGCAACACAAGAACCAAGACAAAAAAGAACACGCCGACTCTTACTCGATCCCTAGGCGAAAACACTCCAAAAGGCTAGAATCACCAAGATAACATATACTATATTTCACTCCACACCATACCACCCTAACATACACTCTCTCCACTCTTCTCCCACCCCTTCTCCCCGTGCAAAACACCCTCGTAAAAGAAATCTCTCTTCCTCACCCGTCGCCCAAGGAAACAAACCCAATTAATGCAACAATTTCTCAAAACACACAAAACGTCGTTCGTACACGCACGCGCATGGATACGCAACACGCTCAATCACCCTAAAACACACATCTAGTTAGGACCATCGGTACCATTATTAAGAATGGTAGGGGTATTGGCGCCTGAATTAGGCTTACTCTTCGTCTTGAGCGTGAGGGGGAAGTCAAAGTCGTCGGCTTCTTCCTCTTCACTGTATTCCACGTTAGCATCTCCATCCACCAATGTTCCAAAGTAAAAATGTAATAGGTTGGCAAGACGTACGGAAGTTTCCACGCAATGTAATCCTCGGTACTCAACCCCTCGCGTCCCTCCTGCAACGACGCAAAGTCTCCCGGCGTCATCATGCCAGAGCGATCACGCGGACTCCCCGGCTCAGACAACGGCCGCGAAATCTTGACTTCTTGGGATCCAAAGAAGTCAGGCTCGTCGTCGTCCTCGTAGCTCGCAGGGTACGCGCGACGCAGCGCAAGTTGGCGTGCTTTGACGTATTCGAGGCCCATGCGCTTCCAGTCGAGCAGGTCGCTGAGACGCTCGGTGCGGTTGCGCTGGTTGATGCGCTGGCGCTTGCTCTTCTTGGTGAAGTCAAACATGTAGTCCACGAGCTGGTTGACTGAGTCGTCGACGCCCTTCATGCGTCGGTCCACGATGTAGATTCCGTAGTCGGCCGCGTTTTCAATCAGTTCTTCCATGTAGCAGCCGAAGCCGGAGAGATTGGTCGTGATGCTGGGGACGCCCATCACGGTACATTCGGCAGGGGTGTAGCCCCACGGCTCGTAGTAGGATGAGAAAACGCCGAGATGCGTTCCGCGGACGAAATCGTCGTAGTCGAGAGGGAGGACGGGGTTGGCGGAATTGAGAAACTCGGGGTGGAAGACGACCTTGACGCGATCGGAGGGGTGGTTGAAGAGCTGGCAGCGACGGAGCTGAGCTAGTACTGGGTCCTCGGCGTCGTTGACCATATTGTGCGTGACAATCGGTGGCAGGTTGTGGCGCTTCATGGCGAATAACCGCCTACGAAGCATGATCTTGTCTGCCGGAGTGATCAAGTCCTTGTCTTCGGGCAGGTCCTGGCCTTCTGTCCAGGTCAAGGAGCGCTCAAACAGCTTCTTGGCCACGTTCTCGGCAATGTTATTGACGGTGTCGTGCAGCGACTTGATGACGGCCTGTCCCTTCAGGGAGTCGACCGACAGACTCGTCGTTTGCGCGGGGAGAATAATGAAGGCCACGACCGTCATGTTGGAGTTCTCGCTCTTCATTTTGTGGTTCAACCGTGCCAGCGACTCTATGAACATGTCGACTCCCTTATTCCGGTACTCGTATCGGCCCGCAGTGAAGAAGTAGAGCGTGTTCTCAGGGTCGAAGTCATTGTGGCCGTAGAAGTGTCCGCGCACAAAGTCGTTGATCTTGACCTTTGCCTGCTGATGCAGATTCTGGAACTCATGAGTAGCAGAAAACTTCTTCACGTTCAGACCATTGGGCAGAACGCCATCTGGCTTTCGCTTCAGAAGATGCTCGCTCTCGTATGCAGTGATGTGCGAGACGGTGGTAAAGACATCGGCGGCGTGCGTAGCGGCGCGCTCGATGCAGTACCTGTGGTAAATGCCGCGCTTTCCAGCTTCAGCATCCACGTCAAAGTATTGCAGGTTATTGTAGAAGTCGACCGAGCCAGCGCAGAGGTAGCGGCCGAGGAGGGTTGCGTGGGTAGTGAAGATGGTGGTCACGTCGATGCGGCGCTTCTTGCAGAGCGGTACGGCGACACCTGCCAGCCACTCGTGGAACTGCACGATTACGGCTCGCTTCTTCTCGTGGAAGACGTACTGTGCAGGAGTCAGTCAGGTCATTTCGGGTTCCGGGTGTTCGGCACATACCTCGCCTAGGAACCATGCGACCAGGTATCCAAAGACAATGGCCTCGTTTGTCTCTGAGTCGCCCGGCGGCGAAGGAATGCCAGCACTCGACCACAAGTCGCCCTTCCACTCGTCGAGCCATCGGTAGCCCGTGCCAGTGTCGAAGAGCAGCACACGCGGCGCGCCGTCAATGAGCCATCTTCCGTACAGCGTCTGGATGCCGCGCTCCTGCATCGACTTGATGGTTGCTACGAGTGCCGGGTCCTTGGGCTCTATGGGCTCAACTTCGACTGAAGCCTGTGTTCATTCATCAGCACCGAAGCCCCAATTGCCGCTCTGCTCTCACTAACCGAGTTCCGGTTCCATGGGCCAATGAGTGTGTATGCCGCGCCATATTCAGCTGTCGTGACCTGCGCCTTCGATTTGAGCACCGAGTAGATACCGCCAACTGCAGCGTGTTAGCATACATTGCTGCACAGCTCAATTGCACCAGCTGCATACCTCGATTGGCAACCTCAGTCGCAACCTCAAAGAGGACGTGGTTGTTGACGTCCCGCGAAGTCTCAGCCATTGCGTGTCCTGGAGCGAATATCTTCTATGAGTCTGTGGTGCACAATGGCAAATGTAAAGCTGTCTGAGGGGACAAGCTGAGTGAAGGTCGTGGAGCTAGAGCTGTGAGCTCGGGCTTGGTTGAGCTACTGCCGACTGCGGGAAGCTAGTCCAGCGTTCGTGTTGGGAACGAGATCTCACGATTTTGATTGATTTTGCGCCGGCAGTGTGGATCTGTAGGGACAGAAAAAGTATTGAAGGTCCTAATTGCAGAGAGGAATCGGTGGAAGAGCCGCAATGCAATGGAATCCCAAGACCGTTATGCGCACGAGCGCCGCTAAGCGTGGAGGGCAAAGCGAAGGTCAGAGCTCTCTCTTCATACAATGACGTCGCGCCACGCCCATCTCGCACCAATTCATTCATCGACAGCCCTTTCAATTGGACAACACCGTCCACGCACTCCATATGCGTGAACCCACACTCTCGCCAGATGAACCACGAAGCTCCTTTCCCCGCGCCCTCACGACAAATTCTGCCTATGGTCGTTCGCTCGAGCCGGGGTGCGCTTCAACAGCTCAACAGTCCGCTTGTGGAAATTGCAAGCGGAGCATCGACCGTTTCCACAGGGACGAGCTCACTCCTTTGCATTGTCAATAGATGTCAAGAACGTATCTTCAAAAGTCAATTGCTGTCGTTGACGCTCAATTGTCCTGGCCAATGCCGCGATGCTGCATGTCCGTTGCTGCACTGTTCCGTCATACCGATGGTATTGCGGGGTTGGGCTTGGAGAATCTGTGGGACCTGCGCGGAGGCGTGGGGCACGTGTGAATGCATGCCTTTCGGCGTGGCGTGCAGCGGTGGGATTGTCGGAGAATATCTACCTACAACTCACATGTGGTTCAATGTACCTACTTCGGTCGATAGACTCGAGCGGCCACTGAGCAAAATGTATGTGCTGTGCCAATAAGACAGGCCAAGTAAGTAGTTTAGCGTTATGTGAATAGAGGAGGCTGAATGGTTTCACGTTGTAAAGACACCATATGGTTAGTGGGAGACTATAGCCTGCAGTACAGCTCACTTGTGCGCAGCCGGATGGGGTTCAATGTAGTAATGTTTGCTTTGCGGACATTATGTCGTATCGTACAGGGCATGTCCTCGATGGACGCCCAACAATATTGCAAACGCCTACCATGCAACCAGCCCAAATACAAGAAATACATAACAAACCTAAATCACCTCTCCCACATCCAAACCCAACACCAACTCCAAGCATCAAACCCCCAAACTATCCCAAATCCGCCCAAGTCAAAGCCCCCAACCCAAATATCATAAATCATGCCCCCATCCCCAGCACATAACGCACCACCACGTCTGTCCCCTCTCTATCACGCTCCTTAAAAGCTATCTGGCGTGCGATCGATCAATAATAACCCCACCCGAATCAGGCACCCCATCCAACAATCCACCCTTCACAAACCCCTCCCCCTCTCTCAAATCCAGCATCGGCCCCGTAGCTTTCGATCCATCCATGACACCTCGTCCGATGGGCGCATGGCCCTGCGAGTACCCAGCCTGCGCGAGAAGCCCACCCGTAAACGCTTCGTTGCTATCGTCTGGTGCGCCGGCGTGGTTATTGACTGTGTATGCTGCCAGTGGCTCGCCGCGGCCCTTGAGCGATCGGGTGCGTTCATGCTTGCCCGTGCCGTATGTGCAATGCGCGCTTCGGCCTTGTGTTGTGGGGCGGGCGCGCCAGTCGGTGGAGGGGGGGAGCTTGATGGCTTCTTCGATTGAGGTCGCGCTTTCGACCAGTGGTCCTGCGACGGCACCTGTATTGAACGCTTTACCCTTGTTCGCGTGCTGTGGCGGAGGGCGGTACTGGGGCCGAAGGTCGATTAGAGGCTCTGGCATGCCTGGTGTTCGTTTCGATGCGCTGCGTTGCAGGTCGCTTGAGTTGGTTTTGTGGTGGTTGCTTCGGACTGAGGATCGGCGGTTGAGAGATGAGTCGTTGTTTAGTGCCATGCGGTCCATGCCGTTGATTAGCGAGGGGCCGTCTGTAAAGGGCCCGTTATGCTTTTGCTCGCGGTCCTGGACGGCGGCCTGGCGTTGGGTGTAGCCGCGGCCGAGAAGGCCACCGGCTGCGAAGGCTTCTTCTCGTTGTTGATCGGCACTCCGTCGTGTGGAGTTTGAGCGTGTGATGCCTTGCGACGAGCTGTCTTGATTGGGTGCGCTTCTGCTGAACGAGGTCGGGGGAGGCTGTTTGACACGCAATGACTTCTTTCGGGCATGCATTGCCCTTGTGTCCAAGCCTGCAAGAGGCTTATCGTCGGGAAACTCCCCGGGAAAGTGTACTTCAATGGCGTCCAGCTTCTTGTTGAAGTCATCAAAATTGATGAGGTCCGAGAACTGCCCGAGCTGGTAGTATGATCCAACAGACTCGCCTCGTGCGTGTGAAGATGAAACGGGTCCAGCCTCGCTTCCCGAGACCTTGCGGTGTGCTGGCGCCTTCTTCTTCAGCCCTTCGCCCAACTGGTGCTTCAAGTACCAGCTTCGCCAACGTTGCAAGGCCTCGTAGAACATCGTCGCGGTGTTACGATCGTTGGTGCAGAAGAAGTGCACGTACTGCGACTCATCGGCAAAGATGTTGGATTTCTGCATACTCTTTACTGCATAACAGATCTTTTTGGGCGGCTTGACCTTGGCCAGCTTCGTTTGCGTCACCGAGTAGATGTCGTAGTCGGTCAAGGTCAAGATGTTTTCCAGATCCTTCTCTTTGGTCTTTTCGTTCTTTCCCATGACTAACTGGCCATCTGGGCGAAGTGTGAGATAGCGTTTTGACCACTTGCCGGGTTTTGATGAGTAGTGAATAAAGCACGACATGCCTTCGGGTCTTGTCTCTGATACTTTGTAGGCTAGCAAGTCGTCCTGGTTGATGCCATCGATTTGAGAGTCGATGATGGTGAGCTTGTTCTGTTCGTCCGAATCCCACGAATTCATGACATCTCGCACGTACTCGTAGTTGCGGAGCGGTCGTGTGATGCTGACTTTGACAAAAAGCTCTTGGATGACTGCCGTCCTGACATCAATGGACTCTGAGAAACATGTGGCCGCACCCTTGATGAGGTCAAGAGGCGTTGTGGTCAGTGTGACAGGCAACCGGATTTCGCTGTTCCCAAATTTTACGGCCACGCGCTGTCCGGTCTGTTAGTATCTGCAAATATATTAGGCTGGATGAACGTACCCTTTCTCCAGTATTGACGGCAGAAGTCGGAGCATCAATTCCAAGTACCGCTCCGCCACCACCGGGTCTGATGGTCTCGGGCTCGCGATCTCCCAGGTTCAGTGTCAATTGAGGTGCTTTTGATGGCTCCACGGGCGCTTCCTGAGTCAGACCATCATCTTTCCTCCGCTTGAAGAGACCAAAGTTTGCATCGTGTTGTGGTGGTGAGACTGGTGGAGATGCAGCGTGCGCCTGTTTCGGTCTCTGTGCCTCGATCTTCGCCTTCCAGATCTTGTCCTCTTCGGCTCTTGCCCTGCGCTCCCTCTCTGCCTCTTTGACTTTGCGCGCCTCGTCTTCGCGCTGCTGGACCACTTTCTGCGCCTCGGCCTTGCGCAGGCGCTTGCTACGGTCGTGCTCTGCCCTCAGCTCTTCCTTCTGTCGTCGCAGCACCTCGGCCTCCTCAGCCTCGCGCTGTGCTTGGCGGCGTACGGCCTCCTTCTCTTCCCTGCGCAGCGCCTCCTGCCTGGCGATTTCAGCCTCTTTGTGATCCCTATGGGCGCGTGCCTCGGCGTCGTACTTCTCCTTCAGCAGGCGCTGCCTCTCACGCTCCTTCAGCAGGAGTTCCCTTGCGCTGTCGTCGGCCCTCGGCGATCGTGACTGGCTCGTGCTCGGGGCTGAAGCGTCTGAGCGCTTGGCCGTCCGCGGGCGGTGCTGTGCGGTGTTTGCGGAATGCGAGGCATGCTGGGGAGAGCTGATGGCACGGGTTCGCGACGACGAGGGGACCGGGTGCGCACTGAAGTTGGGCGGTGGTTGGTGTGCTTGCAGGGTGTTGGCGCGCAGAGGGGGCACGGCTGGGGCGGTCGCGTGCGAGACGGTCGGTCGACGGTAGCGGCTCATGCTCCTGCTGACGGGCGCATCTTTCTGCGTCGCCATCTCGGGCACCGCGGGCATGGGCGGTAGTGACGGGACGGGTGGTGGGCTCTGTTGCTGCGTGTGCTGCTCCTGCGCGCGCCTTACGCTTCTGTATCGGGAGATCTTCTGTGGTGTAGGAGCCGCAGCCGGGGGAACTGCCTCGGTCGCCATTTTGTGTGGGTATGCAGTGCTACGATGCCGTGCGCGTCTGGAAGCAAGGGATAGAGGAGCATCGGGGTGAGGGGGTCACGGGCGCGCGAGGGTAGGGTAGATGTGCGCGGTTATAACGGCGCTGCATTCAAGACACCAAGCCCAGAAACCAGGAACCGGAGTGGTGGACCCGAGTATTCCTTCACAGGCGTTGGTGGCTTCAGGGGAGAGGCACAGCACATTGATTGAGTGTGGTTGGTCTGCATCTAAATTGACCTCACGCCGAGTGTTCCCTACGCTAATGCTAGACCCGACAATAACATTGATACAATTTCAGCACCGAAACGAGTTAAAATCGCCCGTTCTGCCGCCAGCTTCAGCCTTCAGTCTTACCTTCATATGCACCGCAAGCGAATGTCTCAGCCACAAAAACATGGACCGCGCACCGCTACATCCTGGCTCGCCCTGCAGCAGGATCTACACCCCACAGCTTGGCAACGGGTAACGGCCGACCTGGTCGAATTGATGCAGATTCTGTTGCTGTATCTGATCACTTACGAGCGAGACATACTAAGAGGGGCTTGTCATCAAAGGTGGTAAACATATTCAATATTCAATATTCAATATTCAATCAGTGATCCTGTATACCGTCGCACTGCTTTTGCGCCGCCACCTTTCCTTTTTCACGTCTCTCAATACCGCCCGTGCCCGTATGGCATAGCCCACACATTTCATATTTCATCGACGAGCACATTCGCAGACTCTCGCGTCTTCCGGTCCGTCTTGAAAGAGGTCATGATGTAAAAATGATGCAATGAAGGACTCACTCGCGGACGAGACGGCACCCCGATACCTTGATTTCAGCCTCAAGCCCTGTGAATCTTGAAGTGAGAAGAAGTTCACGCGTCTGCAAGTCTACTCTAGATCCGACAGTACAAACGGTATGGAACGCGTCCGTACGGTGATTCACGTATCCCATTTTCTCAATCACCTCGAAATCCCACACCTCCAGTCCGTTTGTCACGCCCAACAATCTCTTCTCTCCCATCCACTCCACCCCATTCCCACTACTCACCCCACCACACCTCCATTACTTTGACAACCGCAAATTCAATGTCCCGCCGCCGCACCCTCACGCTCTCAATCCTCATTCTAACCGCCATACTCTTCCTCATCCACTCCTCCCCATTTTCCCCCCATCCACCACCCTCCCTGCCCCCCGCAAACGCAACCCTAGGCTTCTCCACCATCCTCGCCGTCTCGCCCCCAATCTCCCCCCGCCGTCCCTCCCTCCTCTGGGCCGCCAACCTCACCGGCCTCGAAATCGTTATTCCACCACAACAACACCGTTCAGACGCAGACCTCTCGTCCTTCCGCGCAAAAGAGCACAGCGCACTAACGCGCGGAAGCGCACTGGCGTGGCTGGGCCATTTAGATGTCCTGCGATACTTTCTGGATACGGGGTATGAGACTGCGCTGATTATGGAGGATGATGCGGATTTCTCGCTATCCATTCGACACACGCAAATCCCTCTTCTCGCCGCTGCTGTACGCCACCTCCTCTCAAATTCCACCTCAGCCACAAAACACCACCACCACCACCACAACAACAACAACAACAACGACAATGATGCCGATTTCTGGGGCCCAACAACTTCCTGGGACATACTCTACCCTGGCCACTGCGACGACCTCCCCTCCCCCCTGTACCCCACCCACCTCCACCTCCTCTACCACGACCCCAGCACCCCCTCTCTCCACCTCCTCCACCCCGCCACCCAAACCTTCTTATCCACCCTAAACATACCCTCATCCACACGCTTCTTACACCACGCCTTCTTCCCCTTTTGTACATTCGCGTACGCCGTAACGCGCCGGTCTGCACGTCGCATTTTAACGGATTTTGGCAGAGAGGGACAGGGAGGTGTGAGTGCGTTTGATGTTGCGTTACTACAGGCGTGTCGGGATGGGGGCTGGGGGTGCTGGAGTGTGGTGCCGGAGGTGTTTCATCATGGGGGTGGGGGGAGTGAGATTGGGAGGGTGGATGGGAGGGGTGGTGCGGGTGGTGTAGTGCAGAGGGGGAGTTGGAATTTGGGGTGTGGGGGGAGGGGGGTTGGTGAGGGGGATGGGGTGAAGGGATTGTTGGGGGAGATGGTGGGGAGGGGGGAGTGTGTGGGGGATGGGAGGGAGAGGGGGTGGGTTGGGTGTGAGGGGGGGGAATGTGGGGGGCAGAGTTGAGGGGGACTTGAAAGGATTGGTTGAAGAGTCCACTAAGGGTCGATTTCAAGAAAATACATTTTAAAATCCTACACATAACTCCATACCACTCAGGCCATGAGTTAGCCTACCAGGTATCACATCTCACATCCCCAATGTCCAATATCCATCCCATATATCGTACACTCCACATGTCCCAAAAAATGGATGGGTATCCGAATAAGAAGATAGAACGAAAAAAAAAAGAACCCCCCAAGAAGCACATCCACACCTCACCGCCACAAATCCGCCCTACTAGCCCTCTTCTCCCTCCCCACATGACTCATCCAGCTCGCCCTCGGACTCGGATCCCCCCCAAAGCTCTGCCCCCGACTATGCTCATGTCCAAAGCCCCCACTAGGCACCGCATGCCCCGCACTGCGCGGCCTTGCATTATCCGCCGGTACAGCCAGGAACCCACCAAAACCATTCGGCACCACAACGCTCTTGCGCGCCTCGCCGCCCCATTGTGCGCCTAGCCCTTTGTGTGCGGAGTAACTGCTGACAGGCCGACCGCCTGATGACGATGGTCGACGACCGGACGCTTCGGGCGGGATGATGGATGTGAAGATCCATTCTAGTTCGTCGAGGCCTTTGGAGTAGACTTCGAGGGGCTGGTTGAACATTGGGGGCGGTGCTTCGCTGAAGGGGAGTAACGGCGGTGCTAGGGTGAGTATTTCGGGGAAGTCTGGGTCGCGGACGTAGAGTTGGCGTAGGGCGGGGAGGTGGTTGGCCATGAGGGACTGCGCGAGGTACTGGTAGTATGAGGCGTCGGGGGGGTAGAGTTGGTGCGAGGCGGTGGAGACGATTTCGAAGTTTAGTTTGGAGAGGGTGTGGGATGTTAGTGGGGGGATGGGGTCGATTGGGAGTGCGGATGTGACTGTTGTGGCGTAGTCTAGGGTGTTGAGGCTCGATGCGGTTTGGAGGATGAGGTGGAGGGAAGATACTGCAATGCCTGCGCAGTCCTTGAGGATTAGTGTGCGCAGTCTGTTGGCGCATATCGGGCTGGAGAAGTAGTTTGCGAGTCCGTCTGCAGTGACGCCGTGCACCTTTTCGAAGCGCATCTTCTCCAGCGCGGGGAACATGGGGAGGCCAGGCGCGTTGTGGAAGGTCGAATCGTTCATCCAGGCGACGCCGGAGACGCTGAGCTCGGTGAGGTTCGGAAGCATGCCGAGGACCTGCCTCAGTACGGTCGGCTCAATGTGAAGCCTGTTCAGCTCCAGCACGCTCAGCTCCTGCCAGTAGCCGTGCATGAGCGACTCCAGCGCCTGTTCCCCGCCCTCGTTGTACTTCATCTTGCGCATGTGCGGACATCGCGCCTGCAGCTCCTGCCGCAGCAGCTGACATGAAGCATCGCCAGTGTAGAAGCCGTCGGGGAGGTCGATGTACTCGAGGTTCGGGCATGCCGACACGGTCCGCGCCAGGTCGGCCTTTGCAGACTCGCGCAGCATGTACGGCAGCTTGACGAATCGCACGCGCTGGCCCAGGTACTGGTTTCCGCGCACGCTCTGGCATAGCTGCTGGAGGCGCGCTGTGGGCCGGTCGATCTCGTCGCCGTGGCGCGACTTGCGCCGCTGGTCCGCGAAGACTTCTTCGAGCTCGCAGTAGTGCACCGCGTCGATGCGGATGCTGTTGTATAGCAGTCCCGCAGCAGCGCCATACCATGACCGTCGTGTCAGCGCGCAGTGTGCAAGGTCGCGCATGTCGCAGCTCATACAGCCATCGTTGCCACTGTCCTCGCTCCCCTCTAGTGTCTCGTCTGCCGAGTGTGGACAAAGTTCTTCAAATATCATACGCAAGATCTTGTCGGGTAGTCGTTGTGTTTGGTCGGGGCCATTGTATGAGTATGTCGATGCGGAGTATGCTTCATTCCATTGAGCATTGTTGGTCGGTTTGCTCTTCTTGCGCGAGAAGCGCTTGAAGAAGCCCATGATGCCGCGCGAGGAGCTGGCACTCAATTAGCTCCAGTACTTATCACCCACAGCACATTTGCTTTGGCTGCACATGTGGCGGGGTGGTTTGTTGCTGCGAAGTGCTAGGCGGATTGGATTGTGCATAATAACTTACTCGCGACGCGGAGCTGCTTGCGGGGTGGATGCAAAGCGCTGCCGAGACATTTTGTACCAGGCTTACGAATAAAGCCGCAATTAAAGGATTCCAGGCTCGAGCATGCGGGCTTTGTGCAGCAACAAAGAACGCAATTAATTGAAGGCGACCACAAGGAGGGAGTCGACGCGTTTAAGGGGTCATGCCACAAGCAGTCAAGAGTAACGAGCACCACGGATACCGAACGCGACAGCAGTTTAGCGGCCGTTATACATGTCAGCAAGGCCGAACATCGCCAGTCACGGTGCCTCCTCCAGCGACTCTCCTATTTCCGGTGCAGCTCAACGGCGAGCTCCAGTCACCTTCTTTCGCCGCGGAGGTAAGATCGCCAGGGAACCGGGGATCCCAGTTGAGCTACCAACGCAGATTATGTGAGCAGATCTCGAGTTGAAGGGGCGTGCATGTGTCGAGATATTTTGTCTTGGTCAATATTTCAACATGCAGATATACAGACGATCGTGGTGTTGACAGAGATAGGTGGTAGTACTAGCTGTCTGGTATAGGCCCAAGTAGAATCACAAGGTTCCAAAATGTACTTCAGGGGATGCATCGTCACTCACTTAGTAGGAGAGCTAATTGCAGCCATGAGTATGCCCGGGAGGTGCAGGCACGTCAGTCAATATTTGTACTCGGGCACAGCGTGGCACGGCGGAGGCGGAGCACACGCGAGATGGTTCAACGGACGCGTTGTCGACTGTTTCAGATGGCACAAGAAAAGCGGGAGGTTCGCCGGCGACAGCATGCCTGCCTGCAGGAACCACCGATTTGGGCCATGTATAGCGAGGGGGGATTCACGTTGAACTTTGAGGTCAGATCCGTTGGTGAGTGAGTTGAGGACTGTAGACTAGGTAGTACGTTCTGTACATAGGTGAGAGCAGTGCCGTGGTCTCGGCCGTCTGATAAGTCAAGCATTGCCCGTCGTCGAGGGGTAATGACATGGACATGGACATGCAGCCGCACTGATGCTCGGATACGCCAAGCTGCTTCTGCGTGCGCCTTAGCTCGACTGTCCACGTCAAGAAATCTTCCTGAGCATTGCACGGAGCCTCAGTCTATCCGACCACATCTGCTACCATTGGTCTCATCTCGCACAAACATCCGTCACATCGTCTCGTCTGCCTCGAGGCTCCGTCTCCCATTCACCCTCGCTTTGAGCTCCGAAAGCTTCACCCCTCACCGGATCACGCCGCAGCTTCACATTCACCTGCCCGCCGACGTCCGCTCCTTCCTATAAACGTCCGACGCCGCCCATCGCTCCTTCCTCCTCTCCTCACCACTAGCCAGTTGTCGACACTCGCCACGCCTTCGTCATCGTGAACTTCTGGAACCAAAGCTAATCCTAACCGTGTCCAGCCAGACTTCAACATGGGTAGCCAGAGCCAGCAGCCCACGCCAGGCCCAGCCGCACCGAATCTCGACAGGTATCTCGTCATACACGTAGCAACCACCTGCGATGAGCATGGCGTGTACGTTACCAAAGACTCTGCAGAGGTGATTGAGCTAGGATGGATCCTGCTCGATGCGAAGTCCTGCGAAGAGGTAAAGACATTACAACACCACACATTGCCCCAACATGGTGCTGATGAAACCTGCAGCTCCACCGCGAGAGCGTCCTCGTCAAGCCAGTCAACACGCCCATCACGGCGCTGTGCAGTGAGTCTCTTACTTACAACATGTACACCTAGTCCTGCTGACATGTTGACCTTCACAGCCAGCTTGACGACCCTCACCTGGGACCAGGTTCGCACGGCCGGCTCCTTCCACGATGCGATCGACCGCTTCAAGAACTTTGCCCAGGAGCACCTGATCTCCAAGAACCTGGAGTTCGCATTCGTCACACTCGACTCGTGGGACTTGCGCGTGCAACTTCCCCGTGAAGCCCGGGACAAGGCCGTCGTGCTCCCACCTTACCTCCAGCATTCGCGCACTTTCGACCTGCGTATCGAGTACCAGCGGTGGCAACAGTACCATCCAGAGTCCCTGCCGTTTGGTTCTAGCGCCTTGACGAATATCTGCGCCGCGCTTGAGGTGGAGCCCGTGCAGTCCTCAGCTCCGATCAAGCACAACCTGCCCTTTCACCTGCAGGCCTTGGCACCAGCGTCACCCCGCCGCGCTATGGAAGAGGCGGTTACACTCGCACGCGTTCTCCGTGGCCTCATCCGCAAGTCGCAACCTGCCTCCGAGCACCCCGACGTTCTCACCAAGCCAATGGATGCCCGCGCAGATGTTCGCGCGTTCCTCTCGGAGCGCAGCAAGGTCCTCCACATGAGCGGCTTGCCTCACGACACCACCCAATCGGAACTGGAGAGCTGGTTCACGCAGTTTGGTGGTCGCCCGATCGCCTTCTGGACCCTGCGCACACCTGACCAGCACAAACCTACTGGCACGGGTTTCGCCATCTTCTCCTCTCATGAAGAGGTGCGCTCCCCTCCCTTCATCCTTTCTTCTGCATTACTGACTTATATAGGCCGCCGAGAGCCTATGCATGAATGGCCGCGCGCTCAACGAGAAGGCCATTGAGGTCTCACCCTCTTCCAGCCGCGTTCTGGACCGTGCCGCCGAGATCATCACCGCGTTCCCACCTAGCAAGAACCGTCCTCGCCCTGGCGACTGGAACTGCCCGTCGTGCGGCTTCTCCAACTTCCAGCGTCGCACAGCCTGCTTCCGCTGCTCGTTCCCCGCGATGTCTGGCCCTCCTGCCGCCGAGACCATGGGCGGTTATGGACCTGCAGGCTATAGCGCTGGTTACGGCGGCCATCCTAACATGATGGGCCCGCCTCAACACCACATGGGCCACGGCGGTCACGGTCACGGAATGGGTGGCGGTCACATGCGTGGCGGCACCGGTGTTGTTCCTTTCCGCGCCGGCGACTGGAAGTGTGGCGAGAATGGCTGCGGATACCACAACTTCGCAAAGAACACTGCCTGCTTGCGCTGCGGTGCGAGCCGTGCCGGAGCTGCTGTCGTCGCTGACTCTGCTTTCCCGTCGCCGATGGACAATCAGTCCATGTCCTCCGGTGGTTATGGTATGGGTCCTCCTTCCATGGGCGGCACACCTGGCGCTGGCCCCTATGGTCCTCCTGGCGGCTTTGCTGGTGGCTTCCCTGGTCCTCAGCAATATGGCGGACCTCCTAGCTCTTACGCTCTTCCTTCCGGCATGGGCGGCGCAAGCCCGTACCCACCCATGGGCGCCGGCTACATGCAGAACGGAGGGATGCACGCAACACCCTTCGACAGCCGCTCAGCTGAGGCTGCCTTCTCTTCCGCCGACCCATACCCCAACCAGGGTGCTCCCAATGGCGGTGATGGTCGTGGCGACCCCTTCTCCTTCTTGTCCAGCAATTTTGGCTCCTTGTCCATGAACGACAACCACCGCAACGCCTCCAACCCCGCCAACAAGTCGCCGGCTTAGGCCACACGTACATATGGGTATCGAATATGGAGTCCAGATCTTCGAAGCATTTGATGTAGGAAGGGTTTTTCGGATAGGATGGCACCGGCACAGTTTGAATTTCGGGGAGTTTGTCGACACTCTGGCTTGAACATTTCGTGGCATTTGCAAAGGGTTGTCTAGGCATGGAAACGGGATCTGTGGGGTTGTGCTTATAGACTGGATCATACGGAATGGGAGTTCGATACCTTTGCTGATGGCGTCGGGGTGGGGGACACATGTCTAAAAGCTGGGACCGCTGGAAATCGAAAAGTACAACAACGGAGCGGTGGCAACAAAGGCTTTTCATGGAGCGTTCGGGGTTTCTTGGTCCGGAGGTCTTTCTTGTTCAGCCTGCGCTTTTCCTTACTTGCCCTTTTTTCTTTCCACGCGTCTGTCTTAGTTCTGATCTTTCTTGTCTTTTTTGCTTTTGCTTCACTTCACTGATCCAAATTGTTTGGCATGGTGCCTACACCCCTTCATTAGCATAGCGTTAGCGGGAGGGAGCGTGGCGTGTGGGAGTGCCGCATAGCTCGACTACTGCTCTTTGTACTTAATCTGCCCCTCCTTTGATCTTTCTGCACACTGTGTGCCGGAGTGGGCTTCAATATAGACAAAATTACGTCACATGCATGCACGTACGCTACATTACATGATTTTGCGAATGAGGATGGACGGAAATGGTGGGGACAGGTAACACTACTAACTGCTTGAGCCTCACTGAGCCGGACTGTGCAATACGTATCTTCCGTTCACGAAGCCATCCTTGTGACGCGCAATCGTCTACTAACTCTGATTACAGGTATCCGCGACAATGTGGCACAGCTTCCGCACCCTATGATACAAGCTCACAACCCAGCAAACAACCATCTCAACAAAACTCACCTCCATCCCTTCGTGCCATGCGACCACCCAATCCCCCAACTCCAAAGCCCCCTACGACATCCGCCACCAAATCTTCGCCTACCTCGCCCCAACCAGCTTACACCTATTCCAACACACCGGCCAACTACGAACGTTGCCATGTCTTGGCTGCCTAGCAGTAGATGAGAGAGTACTTAGTTGGTTTGGGAAAGAGGGAGTGTGGGGTGGATTGGAGAACGTTAGAGGGAATGGTGGGTGTGAGGAAGTGGTGCCAGAAGGGAAGGCTTCAATATTGGGATGTATATTTTGTGTGTTAATACTCACTTGAAAGATATTGTAGGTTGCTTTTTGCACGAGAAAGGTTGGTGGTACGGTGCTTACGACGTGGTAGATATCTAGATTCAGATATCTAGGTTCTTACACGTGCTAGTGAGATTACTGACTTGTATACATTCTACATATTGGCGGATGTGTTTCTCGATCCGGGCTTTGCACTCAACTCGAATCAAGTTCCCGCGATCAAGCGCCTGCCTTCCCAAAAGCGTCTTCTGGCTCGTTGAACATCTTCAAATCGAGGAGTTGAACGAAGCTGTCGATGTAAGTGCGTCGGACATGCGAATGGCACGTACGTGGTCGACTGGCCAGAATACAAATGTTGCACACAATCAACATCGCATTCGAGAACAACGGTTTCTGTTGGAAGGCTCACTAGTGAAAGGAAATAACGATAGCTACGAATGCATTCTGTACGATGTTGGTTGACTTGTTCTTGATTGCTACGTGAGGGTGCTACGGAGGTGTACATGACCTGAGACGAG
>Ga0265797_10002043_pt1 | contig 34784 bp, 46 predicted proteins | sample P2T30metagenome_FD_192433 | JGI IMG/M metagenome (GOLD analysis project Ga0265797, IMG submission 192433) | Plant litter microbial communities from East Loma Ridge, Irvine, California - P2 T30 | ecosystem: Environmental > Terrestrial > Plant litter > Unclassified | place: USA: California...
AAGAACATGAAGGGAAACTCCGTCTTCATCTCTTAGGGTGAGACGAAGCTCGGTGATTGATGAGGTTTGGTACAGGGCGCCAGAATAATGTATTGTTCCACTTTCTGATCATACCATAGCAAAGTGATATACTGCAGCAAAAGTGTATATCTTGACTCGATCAATTCGCACACAACCGGCAACGAGACTTTATTGAATTATGTCAGTCATCACACGATTTCCTCAATGGCGAAGGCACCGTCTTCCCAAGTCACCTTCTCAAGGGTGAAGACACCATCCTCCCAGGTCACTTCCTTAATGCCGAAGAAACCATCTTCCCAGGTTACCTCAAGGACACCATCACATGCCTCGATGCCGAAGACATCATCATCGCAGGCCACCTTGTCATCTCAGACTAGCTCATTGATGCCCAATCCACTGTCACAGCGAGTCAGTCCTTTGATTTTTCTCGGCCGTCGTGTGAGAGTCCACCTTGTCAAAGCTGGAGCGAACAGGACTCCCATCGTTGCTGTCACCATCAGAGGTACAACCGTTACAGGGCAGAAGCGCAATGGATTGAGGCGAGTCGTAGTCAGAGCGACGGTCGGTGTCGGAGCCATCCAAAGTCAGACCACTGTAAATCGACGGGCTGGACCCATACGAACAGCGACTGAAGGCATTGTCAGTGGTGAGTGTGCTGAAGGTGGACTCGAATGCGTCCACGGCCTGGTATGACGAGATCTCCTCGAGCGTGTGACTGTTCTTCTCAAGGCGTAGTCGAGACTGCCATCCTTCGTTAGTCGACATCGTAGTTGCGGAGCAATCAGACATACTTGATGGAGAAGGCATGCTCCATGTCTTTTGGGGAGATCGATACAGCCTCCTTGATCTGCGTCTCGATGGCACGATTCCTGGACGGAGAAGTTGTCAGTGTTGATCAAGCATTTACGGTATTGGCAGACTGTTTTACAGTGCGTTCACATCTGCAGAATGAATGACAGGCATGTTGACGAAGCGGAGTTACGAGTATAGTGATGGAGGTTGAAATGTGATGGAATGTGGTGAGTGTTGAGAGAAGTAAAAGACGACGACATGTATTATCCTGTCATCGAAGATCGGCAAGATATCCCTCCGCTGCCAAAATCGTGACATCGCGTTTGCGTTCGTCGCGTTCGTCTTGAGCCGTCCGGGAGCTCTGATCTGGCAGCTGGTCGTGTTGCGGGTGTGCACATCCTAGAACGGCTTCATCGGACCGAAGGTTCTTACGAGCGTACCAACTACTGCGTGCTATCCTTCGGAACGGAAATTTTTGCGCACTGTTTGTCGATTTGACTCCGCTCGCTTGGCTTTCACATGGAGAGGGTGGAGCGGTGCATCCCTGAATTTATCAACTCCAACAGCCAGATTTTTGGGAATCTGGATATGTAAGTCCGCGAGATCCGGATGGAGACAGACCATTTTGCACCTCTATCAATGTTCAGTGTCGTACAGTACAATACAGTACAGTATAGTCCAGTACACAGCGATGAAGCAGGCCCGCATCCGCCGACATGACCAGGTGCTTCTTGAAGTTTGCATGATGCTGTGGGACCGCGGGACGGGTGATCTGGGATATCGCATACAGGCGGCAGGCAGCTTCGTTGGGTGCCGCTCTGTTGCGACAAGAAACGTTGGCATGTGATAGACTCGGCCGGAGACATCGGTCAATGGATCGGCAGCGGTGTGTTATCTTCGATTCAAAAACGTCCGGAAAGAGTACTTTTGGAAAGAGAGGGACATGCTTTCGTTCATGTTGATAACTTCATATAGCGTACGTACTATGGCTAATTTGGACCTGATTGACTGGAACCAAGCGAGCGACAGTCACTTGAGATTGGGATGCATGATCATCCGCTCTGAACGCTTCTTCGATGTCTTCTGGTTGACCCGTCTGATCTGCTGGCGTTTACTTCTTGAGCGAGCTGGTTCCGGTCTGGTACTTTGCACCCGGGAAGTTATTGAAAAGAGTGTTGTCGAATGTTGCCAGCTGAGGGCACTCGAGCGCCTTCATGGCCGGGGCGAACTGGTTGATTGCCCAGCCGAGGACGGAACCGAGCTCGCCGAGCGCGGGAGCAGCGGCGCTGGGCATACCGGCGAGAGCGGCCTGGTAGAGGAAACAAGCTCCATTATTTCCTTCGAGAAGCGAAGCGCCGTTGAAGACGCCGCCGGTGATGTCGGTGGGATCGACACCAGTGAAGGAGTTTGTAGTGCCGGTGTTTCCTCCAAAGCGAACGATGCCGGGGAAGGCTTGGTTGTTGACCCCGAGGTCCTGTTGCGCCGAGTCAATTGGGAAGGATCAGATGATGACAACTCCAGTGTTTAACTTACGATGAAAACTTCGGGAATGGTGTGCTGGGACGTAGACGGGCGGCGGTACCAGTTGAGTGGGACGCGTTCGTGGCCGCGGTTGACAGTGAAGCTGCCTGGCTCGCCGGAGACGGCAAAGAAGGACTTCAGCGTCTCGCGGTCCAAAGTTCCGCCGGGCGTTTCAGCGCTGTGGTTGGACATGAAGTTGATGACGAAGTTGTGTGCCGCAGGCGCAACGAGTCCTGAAAACGGACCACTGAAGTAGTAAGGATTGTTCAGGATTGACCACCTAGTGTTGTAGTCGGAGTGGGCAGCAGCATCGTCGAATCCATAAGTCTCGCCTCTGGCGTAGAAGTCCTCGAACCTGCGAGATTCGAAGACGCCCACTCGTCCGCCGTTGAGGTAAGCATCACCCTGTTGGTTGGTTAGCTACGACTGTTGCAGGCAGTAAGGTCGAGAGGCGGAGGACTTACTCGACCGAAGGACGCGTCGCCTTCGTACTTGTTGTGAGTGGACACAAGGCCGCCGGCCGAGGTTAGAGGCAGTGCTGGTGTGAAACCAGAGCCGATCGACCAAGTGCCGGTCACAGGATCGCCGCTGAGGCCCACGGAAACGACAGCAAGGAAGAAGGATAGATCGGGAGCCATGTTGTACAACTCAGCCATTCCTCTGACAGCTGTGTGATTGGTCAGTAAGTCAATTGCATTCGCTCGACAGTGAGAAGAGCCCGTGCCCGCTCAAAACAACTGGAAGTCACACGTACTGTCTTCGATGGTTGGCAGGCCGTTACGTGGGAAGAAGCCATGGTTGCTGGCAGCATTGAGACTATCAGGAACGTATTAGCAATCCGATCTCAAGCATGATCATTAAGAGATCATACCCTGGGCATTGCCCTCTTCGGTCTCCAGCAACTGGTGCCTTGAAAGGGTGTGGGCCACTGTCGGATGTGTCGACGTATTGGTCGGCAGCATCGAATCCAAGCGGCGGTAGGCCAGTGTTCGGGCGGTTGATTGGGGCTGCTGGTGCCCGGTATGGTGGCTCGACGGCACGCTTGTCCAACTTGGAGAGCTTTTCACCCAACGAGTGGTCCAACTCCATGAGCTGTGGGAATGCCACACTTGAGGAAACTGCAGCGAGCAGAGCGAGGGCTTGTGATTTGACCATAGTGGCGGTTGTGAAAGGCAAGTGTGATTTAATTGGGGACTGTGGTTGAGAAAGGTTGTTGCGATTGTGAATTGGTGAGTTGGAGAGAAAGATTGATGAGAGTTGGTGAGTTGGTGAGGTGATGCTCAACGGAACGGGTGGGCGATTCCTTGAGTGCTATATATAATGATCTTGCTGCCTTTCGTTATTCGGAGGCGCGTTGATCTTCTTGTCAAACACCCAATCGTCTTCGAGCAATTGCCAATTGTTGTATTTCCTGCATTGGCGTATGCTTGGCTCAAGAAGAGTGAGATGCACCCAGTCCGTGGATTGGCGGAAACAAGATGGCAATAAAGTTGGGATCCAGACGTTCTGTCTGCAGCCTGGAATCACATCTTGCTAGCAAGTCTTTAGCAGGAGTATCGTACCTCAGTCGTACATGATCACCTGCGTGAGGTGCATTAGCTGGCGAGTCCTGGAGAGCCGGACCCTGTAATAGGCATTATACATACTGGTAGGTGGCTCTAAACGGTTTCCCCGCTCCACTTTGGCGCCATCGAAGTCAAATGGTCGGTACTGATGTCCAGACCGATTTTGTATTGCGAGTTTTGGATACTGCAAACGGGTTCCTGGGTGGCTTTCGTATCCCGGTGAATCGGGGTTCGTAGATTATGCAAGTCGCTCTGTTGGGGCTGGCACCCGGGACACACCCCAACCTCTTGACCGTGACACAAAAGCTGCAGATCGTCTCCTGCACCTGCTGTCGGTCATGCATCTTTGGCCATTTGTCAAAGACTACGCTCGTCTCGTGGTAAACCCACATAGCTACCCCGTACCCTAGAGAGACTAGAAGAAGACCTCGGACGCCTGAAATGGTCGAGAGTGACGGGTAGGCTCGCCAAGGCGCTGTGTAACCTGCAGCGTGACCATTACAGTACAGAACACTAGGTTGTCGGGCTACGTCGGACTACCAATCGTCTTGTTCCAAAGTAAGCCAGTTCATCATTGAGGCGCTGGCGCTAGAGTAATTCGCGAAGGTACCTGAGCAACACGCCAACACAGAGCAGTAAAGCCGGTAGCGCTTGTTGACATACCTCTGTTGCTCTGACTTCGTTTTCTAAGTGCGTAGAGAATCTTCTTGTTATAGCCGGGGTGCTAGATTCCGCCATCCTGCAGTGGTAACGGCGGCGTCAACGCAGATGAATCAGGCCAAGTATGGCGCAACTAGGATCGATAGGCGCTGCAAAGACGGAGTAGATGACTGGTGATGGGCTGAGAGCCACTCGTCGATCTTATTGCCGTGCTATGTTACCGCTAAGGACCTGGTGCGCACTCCGGGATTAAACAGTCGGCCCACAAGGTGTCAGGTAGGTACATGTGAATGATCGCACAGATGCAACGCCCAGGTTCAAAAGAATTGTTCGCGATCAGAACATCATCTTTGCTGCGGATATGATCCACAACTTTGCTCTTGTGTTCAGACACAACGAACGTCTTGAGTAACGGACACCATATTGCTGAGAGCTATGGTATGCTGGGAGCCGAATGGCTGTCGACTCGCAGCCATCGCCGCACGTTCACGTTGCATTCCGATGACGATGCAGACTTCGGTAGTAGGTCAGTCGTGAAGGTGTTCTAAAGGCCAAGGGTTGGACCACACCTTCCGGTGGCGCTTTTCTGCTCAGTGCAGGCCAGTAAAAGCGAAGCGACAGTGTCATTTTGTCTTTCCCGGAAAATACACGTTGGTCTCGTACTCATGAGGTTGAGCGATCCTATTTGCACGTCACGAGCTCTTTTCAGCCGATAAGCTTGTACTTCCGATGAAGACGACCTGCACGGCAGCGAAACTAATCGAAGTCAGCATCGCTCAATCTTGCGCAACCGGAACTGCATTTCGACCAAGCACTTACGCAGCGCTCGCCGCAAAGATCTCCGCTGGTCGCGCTGGTGTCGACAGTGCCAGCGCAATGGAGAAAACGAAGGAGAGCCCCATCGCCGTCAAGATCCGTGCTATGAGGTTGTGGATGAAGTAAAGTATCACTATTGCAAGCGATGGGATCAAGCTCGACACGACGACGCTCACCCCACGGGCAGTGCGTAGGTATGTTGCCTCATTCCATTCCACCAAACCGAGCTCTTCTTGACCACTGATGGGGGCCCTTTTGAGGATCTTTGAGCGATACAGCCAAGGAACCAGCGTCTCCGCTGTCCAGCGGGTGATAGAGTCGAAGTCGCGGCTAGACACAGCAACCAGGTCTGAGGTTTCGCTTTCAAGCCAGGGCAGATCCTCTACACCGGAGAGGAAGTTATTGCCGCCTTTTTCTCTGCCGAGCCAGTCCCGCAGGACCTTCGTATCGTACTCGTTCGGCTTTGGTAGGTTCTTGATTGCGGCTTGCCGTAACACGGCTTCGTCTGTTCGTTGCGAGGGTCAGCAGTGCTCGAATTGCTTGTCGCAACATACCTACGATATTCTTTCAGGCGCTGGCGAATGGTTAAGACCAGCTGCCAATGCCCATCATTTGGCGGCTGTGAATGCATCGATGCCGTCGCCTTCTCATCTAGACCGAGACCTTGCTGGTTGTCGAGCTCGCGCTGCAGATCCAGAAGCTCGACTTGCTGCATCAGCAGGCTGTGGGCGCTCAAGTCGGCGAATTGCTTGTACAAAGCCATGCTTCCATGCTGGCCCATCAAATTGGCCAATGCTGGATAACCCGACAGGCGGTCGGCGCCTTGTGAATGTAAACTTGCCATGAGAGTCAGTCCACTGATTTTGGTTCAGATCTGTGTGCATGCATGTTATACGATGCCAGTTACTATCTCCTTGTTGTCAGAAGTTGGTGGGGTGTAGCTCTAGCTACACAGCCTCCACCATCGCAAGGCCGTTACTTGGCAACTTTGGATGGTCTCTCGGCCACGGTGCTGCTCCAAGTTCTGATGTTCATCATTACACCACCATGGCGGAGCTTGCGGGTCTTGTCGTCGGGGTCACCAGCATCTTTTCATCTGCGGTATTTGCCCTTGAACGCATCAATGCTATCCCCGAGTCAGACCAAAATGGGGTAAATCTCACGACACTCAAACTGCAGATGCTGCTGTTGGAACACAACGCAGCTGCGAACACACTTCAATACCTCCTCACCACGGATATCAAGAACCGACTGTCACAAGCGGACCTCGCAAGAATTGACATCTTATGCAAAAGCTCCCTTGTGCTGAGCAGCACGATCTTTGCTGAGATCAAAAAGGCCGATTGGAAGCGGAAGCCCAACACTTCATTGGCAGGAAGTCTCATCAAGTACACCGCTGACTTGACACGTCACATCAAAGATGAGTGTAAAAGGCTGGAAGAGTATCAAATACCCATAATCCACCAATCTAATCCTATGGCTGATTTCAAAGCAGCACGTTGCAAGATTATGCATTCGATGGCGTATTGCGGGAATCGCTCGCATACTCGAGGGCGGATGCAGGGGGCGCAGAAGCGAACGATCCACACCAAGAGATTTCGATGGAAGAGCAGCAACCTAGCTCAACAACATCGATACAGTCTGAGAGCTCGGAAGAGCACATTGCGACACCGTCTAGCTCTGGAAGCGCGGAGGTCTTGAGTATCACAACTTCCTTCGCGGCAGACGTCGATGGTCTTTCGAAAGACCGCCATGCAGACAAAGTGAAGAAGGAAGTGCATCTGACAGATGATCATGACGAGTGCCAGATGCTATCCGCTTTACTCGACACCGGGGCCAATTGTAATTGTATCTCGGAGGCGAAGTTCGCATCGCTGAGATTAGGGACTGCAACGAGAAGGCTCTCCCCACCGACCAAGATCAGAGCAGCTGATGGCGAAATAACGGTAACCCTCGTGGTAAAAGGCAGGTGGCGTTTTCCAAGGAAGGCAAGGGTCTACACGCATTTGTTTTACGTGGTCCCGAATCTTGCTCACGACGTAGTCATCTGCCGAGACGTTATCTTTGATTACGGTCTTCTCATGGACAACCCAGAGCTGTGTTCACTCGGCCTCCCAGATGAGTTCAAAAACTTGCCAGAGCTGTATGTTATGAGCATGAAGAAGCTGTCGAAAGGTAAGATTCATGAGTCGCTGCGTCTTTCGAAAGCCCGGCTGACACGAGCGAAGACGAGGCGAAGAAGCAGGATGAGCGAACCAAGGCAAAGGAGAAGGCGAACAAGGCACAGAGGGACCAGGAGGCCAAGGAGGCTAGAGAAGCCGCCCAGAAGAGGCTTGCACCTCTCGCCTCGTCTTCCAATGCGTCTTCCAATGCCGGCAATCCGGCAAGTAGCAGCGGGTCGTCCAACACGAGCAAGTGAAGGTTGGGGCAATCGTCGAGACCTCTACGAGCGAACACGTCCGGGGTGGTTTCGACATCTTCAGTCGCGGTTGCCGAGATGACAAAAGGCCGTAATGTGCAGCGTGGCGCTGACGATGCTCGATGAGACCGTCTTGATCTGCGGACTGGACTGGCATCAAGATTCGGTCAATGAGGTTTGTGTTCATCGAGTTCATCGCTGGTGTTGTGTCCTGGTATCGGCGGCTCCAGCATGTCGTCTGGAAGATCGTTCCATTGTGAAATGAGGTCCTTGTGAGCGGTGCCTCAAATCTACCTTCAGCGGTTCTGGCACCTCTTCAGAGAAACCGTTTCGCTGAGACGTAGATAGTAATGTCGAAAGCAATATCGAGGCAATTACAGCTTCGATCAAGACAATCTCTCCGCTGCAGACACAATTGTGAGTTGTGAGTCGACGCGAGAGTATACTTGAAACACGTCCATGAAATAGTCAAGCGTTGAAACCAAGGCAGCAGCCTCGTACTGTAGTCATCCGGTGCAAGGAATAAGCGAAGGGGCAGAGCTGAGTGGATATGCTGATGATGACACGGAGGATGTTGTGACATGACGGGCGCAGGACATCGCGATGGTGGAGGTTTCTAGAATTGCCCATGTATCGGTTGAGTGGGTTTGTCGCGATGTCACGCCTTTGCGGCCTTTCGCATTGGGCACGAAAACGCGCTCGGCCCTCACACCGGCGGAACAACCGCGGAGCTCCCCATAATAAATCGGAAATTCGATCATCGCGGTTATGACATCAGTCAAACCAGTCTCAATCACCCCGCTATCAAAAGGTTTCTGTCCTTCGTGGTCTTGTGCCTTTCTCTTCCCCTCTATCATCTGTCAACATCATCTCAATCGCCTTACCAAGCTCCTCAAACACAACAACTCAAACCAACAACCAAACCCTCCACATCAATCAACATGTCTAACGTCGGATCCCGCAGCACCTACGAGGCTGGTGACCAGGTACGACCGACCATCACACGAGAAACATGCAATGACTCAATCAACTAACAATCCACAGCGCACCGTCAGCGACGCCGAGGTCAAGGCCCAGCAGGAGGCCAACCGCTTCCACGAGGGCAAGGAGAACTCTCACAAGGCCAACGACTCCAGTACGTTCACGCGCGATCCTTGATCCACATGGCCAGAAACAAAATGCTGATACCGGATACAGAGGACGAGCGCACCATTGCCAACCAGCTCGAGCGTGAGGAGAAGCGCGAGAAGGAGCCTTCCCCCGAGCCCAAGGAGGTCACCGAGAGCAAGAAGGACGCTACCCTTCCCGTATGTTTCATCACCCCCCCATTGAAGTTGTCATCATACAACTTACTAACAATACTCCAGGCCAAGAACCACGGCAACGAGCCCAGCAAGGGCGCCAAGATCGACCAGGAGCTTAGGGAAGAGGAGGAGGCCGAGCTCAAGAAGAAGGGTGCCTTCGGTCCCCAGTAGAGTGCTTGGTTTTTCCTGATGAAAAGCAAAGCTCCTGCATGATTTTTACGAATTACACTTGCGTACGAGGCATTGGGGGTTAAACTAGATACCAAAATGAATCTTTAATTCGAGTGCACAACAATATCGAAATTTGGTGGTTGTGTCGTCACGATGATGGTCGTTGGGTCGTCGTTGGAGCACGGACGATTCGAGATGTGGCTTCACAGCCGAAGTGAGGCGTGGATCCACACTAGATCCCGGCTGCTGTGGCTTGTTCGGGCCGCGCCTCTCGTCGGCCTGAGCGCGTGCTCCTTACAATCACCATACATTTACATGTACTGCCAGACGACCTCACCATTCTCCAACAATTTTCACTGCACGCAATTACTGGAAGACGCCTCCACTAGTTGAGCAGATGTTGTCGCCCTCCCTTCCACAACCTCGCACTTGAGGCTGATCGCGTGCTTACTCACCCTGTTTTGCTGCCTGACATATACCAAAGATGGGCCAAGGCTACTCCCTCACCACATTGCCTGCGGGTCCCAGCGCCATCGAAACACCAGAGCTCTCGGATCTCACCTTTGAAAAGGCCCTCGGTGGCCCTCGATTTCTCAGAACAGTGCGAGCCCAGCATAAAAACGGCATCGTGGTGGCCAAAGTATGTATGAAGTCAAGCGCCAAAGTCTCCTTCACCAAATATGCCACCGCAATGCGCAAGGAGCGGAAGACACTGGAAGGAGTGCCCAATGTCATGACCTACTCGAGAGTGATCGAGACGGGCAACTTTGGCATTCTGGTCCGACAGTATATCCATAGCTCACTTTACGATCGCATGAGCATCCGCCCTTTTCTGGAAGGCATCGAGAAGAAGTGGATAGCTTTTCAATTGTTGTGTGCTGTCCGCGATTGCCACTCCCGTGGCGTCTTCCACGGTGACATCAAGACGGAGAATGTACTGGTGACTTCATGGGGATGGGTGTACCTGACCGATTTCTCTTCGGCGTTCAAGCCGGTATATCTCCCAGAAGACAATCCCGCCGACTTCACCTTCTACTTCGATACAACATCACGGCGCACCTGCTATCTAGCGCCGGAGCGTTTCGTTGCATCAGGTCGTCAGTCCAGCGATCCTGATGTTGTGCAGTGGAACATGGACATCTTCAGTTTGGGCTGCGTTCTTGCGGAGCTGTTCACGGAATCACCAACTTTCACGCTCAGTCAACTGTTTAAGTACCGGAAGAAGGAGTACGACCCGGCGATTGCACTACTCAGTAAGATTGATGACAGCCACGTTCGCGCTTTGATAAGCAGTATGATCCGTCTGGATCCCGAGGAGCGTTGGCATGCCCAGGATTATCTTGATGAGTACAAGAACAAGGCATTTCCTCTCTACTTCTATCAGCACCTGCACACCCTCACGCAAGAGGTCACCGAGACGAGCTCGGGACGGAAGGCCACAATCGCACCTGACAGCAACAATGGCGAGGCAGATGATCGAATCGACCGCATCTACCACGACTTCGAGATGCTGTCAGTGTCACTTGGCTACGAAGCGTTGCCAGCCCCACGAAGCGATCACAATCAAGTCCAATCACTTTTCCCTTTGCAAGTCGATCTACCCAACTCGAGGCATCTGGCAACCGCAGCATCGCAATCACAGATTGAAGATGGTACTTTTATCCTCTTGAACGTTGTCACTGCCTCGCTGCGCAGTACTGCGAGGGCCACGTCTCGGATACGCGCCTGTGAGCTATTGCTTGCATTTGCCGAACGCCTCCCGGACGAGGCCAAGCTCGACCGCGTTCTACCCTACATCATGCCGCTGCTGGAGGACACAAATGAGATGGTCTTAGTCGCGGCACTAAGGACTATGACGCAGTTGCTGGCGTTGGTTACGGTCGCTTCGCCGGTCAACTCGCTGCTGTTCACTCAATACATCTTTCCTCGGCTGCTTACTCTCACGAAGACTCCCAGCTTTCGCAACAACAACATCGTCCGTGCGACATACGCAGCATGCTTGGCCAGCTTGTCCGAAACAGCTACTCGATTCCTAGACATGATCCAAGCCCTTCGAGCCGACGGTTCCCTGCCTTCCGCGGATGCGGGAACGGAAGACGACGGTTCAGGGCCTTTCGCTCTTGACGCATTCGATGCCACGAGACTTGAGCTCATCGAGCAGTTTGAAGGTCAGACCAAGATCTTCTTGGTCGATCCAGACAACTCCGTGAGGAGAGCCTTCCTGTCCTCTGTCATCAGCCTATGTGTGTTCTTCGGAGAGTCAAAGGCTAGCGATGTGATTCTCAGCCATCTGAACACATATCTCAACGACCCAGATTGGACTTTGAAGTGCGCTTTCTTCAAAACAATTGTCGGTGTTGCCGTTTACATTGGCGGAGCGAGCCTTGAGGAGTTCATCCTACCTCTGATGCTGCAGGCGCTGTCAGATCCCCAAGAATCTGTCGTCGAGCAAGTGCTGCGTTCGTTGGCCAGCATGGCTGAGCTTGGGTTGCTCCAGCGGGCCAAGACTTGGGAACTGATCGATACCATCGCGCGGTTCTCGATGCACCCCAATCTCTGGATACGAGAAGCCGCCTCGCACTTCATTTCTGCATCTACCACATTCCTGTCAGTCGCTGATGTTCGCATCTTGGTAACACCTCTGGTCTCTCCCTATCTAAAGACACCAGTGGCGAGTATGAACGAGGTGGAGTTTCTTGACGCCTTGAAGAAGCCTCTGCCACGCGCCGTCCTGGATATGGCTCTTCAGTGGGCGAATCGAGCAGAAAAGGGCGTCTTCTGGAAGCCAGCAAAAGAAGCCAGGCAATTGTCTGGACGCACGGCTTCATACATGCCGCCCGTATCATCAGTCGCAGAATTTGGACCAAAATATGTCAGCAAGCTACCAAAACTGGACGAAGATGAGCAGTGGCTTGGTCGTTTACGGAACGCTGGAATGCACAGCGAAGACGAAATGAAAATTTTTGCCTTCCGAGAATATCTTTGGAAGGCCGCACACCGGGGTCGAAACAGCGATACGACAGAACCGGGCACTGCATATGAAGAAGTAGTGTCGCTGGCGAGGCACAAGATCAGACCACACACGGTTCTTTTCGAGAATGACGTGGACACCTACGAGCAACACGTGCAAGGCCAGGACCACGAGAAGTCCATTGCAGAAGCTTTACAGGAGGCAGCCACTGCGGTCAAGCAAGGTGGACTTGAGGATCCTGCGGCCGGCGAAGACGATGAAACAACAAGTGTGAGTGGCAAGAAGGGCCCAGATTACTTGGGTTTCCAACCCATCAAGATTGCATCCCTCAGGAAGCAGACTTCAGGAAGTCTATCCTCATCGCCAAGCTCCGGCCTCGACTTGCTTTCCAAGGACAGTGACCGTGGTTCGCGCCACCGTGGCAGTGGTGTCGGTCTGCTGCCTGGACACACGCCACGTAGCAAGGCAGCTCCAGAAGTATCTACCGATGACGCTACAGCGGCGGGCAAGCTACAAGCGCCTGTCAGGAGCCCTAGCAGGCGTGTATCACCCGCAGGAGTTGCAAGACAACAACGACAAGGCCTCGAACGAATGCAAAGCAGCAAGTCTTTCCACAACTACGAAGGCAATGATCCCGCTGTATTGAAATTGCTGGATACGCTGTACGTGGATAACTTTCCCGTGGACGTGGCTGAGTTTGGACCGCTCATCCAACTGCCAAAGCGCGGGCCAATCCCCAGTAGTAGCAGCCACCCATCACAAACGCCTTGGCGCCCGCAGGGCCGGCTAATGGCGATACTCAATGAGCATACCGATCGGGTGTCGCGCATACTAGTATCACCGGACCACACTTTCTTCCTTACAGCTTCCGACGATGGCACAGTCAGGGTATGGGATTCTGAGCGTCTCGAGCGCAACGTCAGTCATCGGTCGCGCAATGTGTACCGACTCGCGTCCAACGCGAAAGTCACCAGCCTGTGCTTCATCGATTCCACGCATTCGTTCATCTGCACTGGATCGGATGGTAGCGTGCATGCAGTCAAAGTGGACATATCCGTCGACTCCGCCAGCAACTCGACCCGCTACGGCAAACTTCGCTGTTTGCGTGAATGGCATATTCCCACATCCAACCCGGCGGGTGAGCATGCTGTGTGGGCAGAACATTACCGGGGAGACTCGGTCAGTACGCTCGTCCTCGCGACCAGTCTCAACCGCATCTTGGCCGTCGACATGCGTACGATGACACCGATATTCGAGTTCCACAGCCCAGCCCAGCATGGCGCGTTGGCCTGTTTCTGCATCAGTCGACGTCATGATTGGCTGCTGGCTGGCACATCGCATGGTGTGCTTGATCTCTGGGACCTACGATTCAAGATGAAGCTTCGCTCGTGGACATTCCCCTGCGCCGCATCTATCACCCGTCTTCAGCTGCACCCCAGTCGTAAGACCGCTCGTAGGAACAGGGTCTGCGTATCTGGTGGGACGAACAGAGGGGAAGTGACGGTTTGGGATATAGAGAAAGTGATCTGTCACGAGATCTACAGGCCTTCTGTCTCGGACACCAGAGACCGACTGCACCTCCGCGATTACGAGCTTCGCAACCTCGACGATGACAAGCACGAGAGTCAACTCAGCAGAGTGGCCGATGCTGTTCGCACGGACTCCAGTATTTCTGACTCTGCCGCTGCTGCTCCCGCCGTGTCGTCGTCTCTCTACTTCGGCCAACAGCAGCCCTCCAGCGACTCCGAGACACAACATGCATTCGCCGTCACCGGCGGACCAGACGGCAAAGTCAGATTCTGGGATTGCGAGCGGCTCGACGGATGCCGCTTGATCAGTGGTGGGGCGGCCGACGAGAAGCCAACATACACATTCAGTGCTCTCGGCCTCGACACCAAAGTGCTGAGCGAAAAGTTACCGGCCAACGATCATGCCTCTGATGCCGTTGAGTCGAGTAAGATCTCGCCGAACGGCTCTGCAAAGCGTGCAGCACCGTCAAAGTCTAGGTACGACGCTATTCGCTCGTCGGCGCAGCAGTTGTTGGATGGGCATCTGGACACTGTCACGGATGTTGCGGTATTGGAACGGCCGTTTGGAATGGTGTTGAGCGCGGATCGGTCTGGTCAGGTATTTGTGCATCAGTAGTGGCATCTTGGTGGAGGAGGCGTGTGACCATCAAATCAAGCATGGTAGACCTCATATCCATCACATATACTCATAAAAACCGGCAAGTTCAAAACGCCAGCCTACGCTATCACTCATTCGCCGACCATTCGACAACACATTCGAATCTACTTCCATTACATCCTGCTACCAAACCTAAAGCTTAGACCCCAAATTAACATGCACAGCCTTAATCTGTGTATAAGCCTCCAAGCCCGCTTCGCCCAGCTCCCGCCCAATACCACTCTGCTTGACACCCCCAAACGGAATCCTCGGATCGCTATCCTGGCTCGAATTAACCCAAACCATCCCCGCCTCAATCTCCGCCGCAACGCGATGCGCCTTCTCCAAGTCCCTAGTGAAAACCGACGCCCCCAGCCCATACTCGCTCGCATTCGCCTTTGCAACGGCTTCCGCCTCGTCCTCGAACGTCCCGATCACAGCAAACGGCCCGAAGACTTCTTCCCGCCAGATCGCCATCGAGTCCGTCACGTCCGTGAAGACGGTGGGCTCGACGAAGAAGCCCTTGCCGTCGACGGGGCACGCTTTGCCGCCCATGGCTAGCGTCGCGCCTTCGTCCTGGCCCGTCTGCACGTATGCCAGGATCCGGTCGAGCTGGGCGCGGGAGACTTGTGGGCCTTGGAAGGTGGCATCGTCCCATTGGGAGCCGATTTTGGAGACGCTGGAGACGGTTTCTTTGTAGGCTGCTATGAAGGCCGGGTAGATGGAGCGTTGGACGAGGATCCGAGAAGTTGCGGTGCAGATTTGGCCTTGGTTGGACATGATGCCGGCGTGGGCCCATTTGACCGCTTGCTCGAGGTCGGCGTCGGCGAAGACGAGGAGGGGCGACTTGCCGCCTGTTTCGAGGGTGATGTTCTTGAGCGTCTTAGCTGCGAGGCCCATTATCTGCCTGGCGGTGGCGGTTGAGCCGGTGAATGCTACTTTGTCGACGAGAGGGTGTTGGACTAGGGCGGTGCCGGTTTCGGGGCCGAGGCCGTTCAGCACGTTTACTACTCCTGGGGGGAAGCCGGCTTGGGTTATTAGACGGGCGAGGATGAGGGCGCTTAGGGGCGTTTGCTCGGCGGGTTTGAGCACGATTGTGTTGCCGCAGGCGAGTGCTGGGCCGAGTTTCCAGGCGGCCATGGAGAGCGGGTAGTTCCAGGGGATGATCTGGGCTACAACGCCGATGGGTTGGCGCAGGGTGTAGGCGAATTTTTGGTGCGTTGTGCTGATGGTTTGACCGAAGATCTTATCGGCCCAGCCGGCGTAGTAGCGGAAGGTGGTGATGGTTTCGGGCAGGTCTTCGGTGAAGGCTACGGCGTAGGGTTTACCTGAGGGGGTCTTCTGTCAGATTGGCCCAGTGACTTGAGATGTGAGCAAAGGAGCTTACCGTTATCCCAACTGTCGACGGCGGCCAGCACTTCTTTGTTGGCTTCGATGAGGTCGGCGAGCTTGTTCATTAGAATTCCTCTTTCGGTGCCGGGCAGCAGCTTCCATGATGGATGGATTAATGCGGCTTTTGCTGCTTGGACAGCGATGTCGACATCTTTTGCTGAAGCAGCGTGGACTTCTGCGATCACTGACTCGGTCCTGGTGTATGTTTAGTGGACAATCTTTCTGCGACTGGTAAATGATGGCAGCTCGTACGCAGGATCAATCGAAGCTATGGTCTTGCCACTCGAAGATGGCACGACTTCGCCATTGATGAACAGGCCTAGTGGCTGCTCGTACTCTTGCCCGTTGGGTGTTGTGATCTTCTCAAAGAGAGACATGGTGATGGGCAGGTGTTGTCCGTGTATCTGGTGAGATTTTTTCCAGTACAGCTGTGAGATGCAGTCGGTCTTCTCAACAAACAGACTGAAAGATCCCTCTGCGGCTGAACGAATTGACAAGGCTACCTATCGGATGCAGACACCATGGCACATCGAATAATGTCCTGATAGCTGTTCCCTCCTTCGCCAGGACATGCCCACTCTGTGCTAGCGAGAGGATCGACGCTCCACGTGAGAGCTTACGGAGCTGCAAAGCCAATGCAGACATGCATTCGTTACGTACCTGATATCGTTCCAAGAGAACAACTCAACCGACCCAGCCTGGACTTTCTCAAAACGCACCACCACCAGCGAGAGCGAACCCCTCATCCAGTCTCACCAACCTCACACGATGTTACACAGCTCCAGTACTAGCAGCACATGATCCGCGGCCGGCGGACGAGCCAAAACGCTTGATTTCTTATCGAAGAGACCCACCCAGGCTCCTCAGGTGGTTGGTTTGGACTATTATTGGTGGCGGCATACGATATGCATGCGTGCATCTTACCCCATGTTTTTTCTCCACGCGCAAACCTTCTTCCTTCTTCCTTAGGCGAGCCCCGCGATGCCGCGAGCCCTGGACCTTGTAGTCAAGTCGGAAGGACTCACTTCACTTCGAAACTGGCCACCAGACTTGCCTTATTGAGGCCGTCCAGCCGAGGCAAGCTCTGGTGACCTGGGAGCTGGGCTTGTTTCTGTACTCTATTGTTCCTTTTGCGACGAAGGCGAATTAGATAGGATTTTTATAGTTTGGTGGAAGATAGGGCGGAGAGAGAGGGTTACGTGTTTCCGGGGTCAGCGATTCTTATCTCAGAAGCCGACTGGAAGCTCGGCTAGACTAACTGATGCTAGGGCTTGTTCTGCACAACATGGCATAACCACCGAGATGTTGATTGTGGTTTCTGGGTGGCCCGATGTGATCTATTTATGACTACTTGGATACTACTATGGCTCTGCAATGGAGTGGCGCGAAAGGAATTGATTTGCTAAGTCAGTTACAGTGAATGAGACTAGGCTACTATGAACGTCGGCCGGAGAACATCTTCTTCAGAGAAGGATCTACGTCCTCGTCGGCCTTGGTGATGACAGGGCTCGCAGGCAGAGTATCGTGCTGGCCGGTGACGACGCCGAAAGTCGCAGTATCGGTCTGCAAATACGACCTGTTCCCCTGGACGACCCAGAATCCAATTGCGATGACTAGCATTACGCCGAAGACGGCGATTGCCCAGTTCATGTCCGAGGTACCTGGGTTCGGGTTTCCTGGGAAGAAGAAGAAGACTGTGGTGATGCTGCAGTAGATGATGGACACGACGTTGCAAGCGGTGCCGTATCTTCCCAGGTTGAAGCTTCTGGTATCCGGTAGTTGATCGCGTCCGACTATAAGCAGGACTACAATAGGCAGCGCGTACGAGATTGTGAGCGCGATTGTGCTGACACTGAGGATGGCGCTCAGGACGGTGTCTGCGAAGAGGTACAGCACACCGATCAGTGCGGCGATTGCGCCTTGAGCCCAGGTCGCGCGGACCGGTGATCGCCACTTGTCGTCAACTTTGGCGAAGTAACGGTAGAATGGGATACCTCCGTCGCGAGCGAAGCTCCAGGTCAACCGGGATGCCGTCGTTGCCAAGCTGAGGTTCTGTCCGATACCGTTGATGATGAATAATGCCAACAAGACTGCGGCTCCGTTGACTCCCAGGACGGTTTGGCAGAGTGTGATGAATGCATAGTCGGCATCAACGATGTCGCTGTAATTCTGGATGCAGAAAAGGCAGACAACCAGGAAGATGAAACCCGTGACTGCGCCTGTCAGGACCGATAGCCAGATGATGCGCGGTCCAGATTTGGCAGGGTTGGGAAGTTCCTCAACCATGTGGATGCAAGCGTCGAATGCAGTGAGACCGTACGCTGCCTGGACAAGTCCGATGAACCAGGTGACGCCACCCGACCAGCTCGATTGATTTATCCAGGACGTGAACACCCAGCGGGCTGGTTGGAAGCTCAGGTCAGGCTTGACTCCGACGGAGATTAGGAGTGCCAGGGAGAATACCAGGAAAAGCGTGATGAACATGACTCCAACAACGCTATTGATACCGGGCAGGATTTTGTCTTTGACGCAAGCCAGATGGTTGACCACTGTCAAGAACAAGATGACGCCAAGGTAGATCAAAAATTTGACGTAACCACGATTGGCCGGCGACCATTCTGGATCGTATAAGACCTTCAATGCCAGCATGAACTCCGACATGAATGCAGCCTGCGATGCGGTGATGGTCCACCAACCGAAGGTGTTGATCCAAGCGCACATGTACGAGACGAATCGTCCAGTGGAAGTGGTCCAGAGTCGGTAGATCCAGTATGCCTGACCCATGGCAGTGGGCATGGCACTTGTGAGCTCTCCCAAAGACACGGCGACGCAGAGGTTGCAGAAAGTGACCAGCACCAATCCCCAGAGGATGCCGACGGGTCCTCCGTTGGTGATGCCATCGGACAAGTTCTGTGAAAAAGTCGACCAGGTGCCGAGAACTGTAAAGGCCAAACAGAACATGCTCCAAGGACTGAACTGACGACTCAGTTCTTGGGAATGACCCATTTCCTCGAGCATGTCGGCATCCTGTCCATCTTGGATAGCACGGCTGCCCAATGCTTCGTTCGAGTTGGAAGACACGTCCATCAAGGCAGAGATGGAACCGAAAATTCTGCTGTTGCTGGGATGATGGTGGTGTGCAGAGCCAGTTGCAGCAGCTTGACGAGCTTGAGCGGAAGATTGGGCCTTGGATGGTCTTTTGTGCAACAGCACCGGCGCGTTGGCCGGCATGGCCGGGCTGTGTCGCATGAAAGTGCCTAAGTCAACTCGCCGACCTCTCGGCAGGGCTTGTGAGAGGAAGAATCCGACGATAACGGGCTTGTCGTTGTGCAGGCCTGGCGAGGTTTAGCGTCGGGCTAGAAAGATGCTAAAAAGATACTAGAGATAAGCATGCATTGGCACGTTTGCGGGGAATCAAATAATGCCTGGCTGATGATGACTGTGGTCATGGCCGATGGCTGATGCGGCCAAACGTCCCACCGTTGCGCGTGGCCTCGAAACCTTCCTCCAAAACCTTCTCTGGACTGATACGAGCTGACTTGGTCCATGGAACTGCTCCTTTCGTACTACCGCTGCAACTACCCTACCCATGGCCCCTCTCAGCCGCATACCACCGGCGTCGAATGAAGCTATGCTGGTCGGTTCTGGCAGGTCCATGCGGTCTTCCTGCACCGGACGCGTCCTCGGCTGCCGCAGGTCTCGTGAGGCCACGATAGACTGATCTCGGGGAAGTATATTATCTTCATCCCGGTCTCTCTCCTCTGATCTACTTCCTTCAAGTCACTCACTAGTATCTGAAGACCCTGATATCTTCCCCACATCCATACCCTTGTGCTATTCACACGAATCTCTTCACCATGGCTGCCGATACGGAGGTTAGTTTTCCGATCAAGTGGTTGATCGCTTAGTTCTAATCGATAACAGATCATTGCCGGCTACGAAGTCTACAAGACTGAGGAAGATGCTGCAGATCTTCCTGATGTCAGCGCGCAGAAGGGTCTTCTGCATCCTCTTGGTGAGTTGTTCATCATGGTACGAGAAACCATTGGCATTGACTGACATATATCAGACCAACTCACGGTCAACGAGATCCTCCAAGTCGCTGAGATCGTCCGGTCCAACTACAAGGACACTCCGCTGAAGTTCAACGTCATAACATTGAAGGTAGGCTATCTCGCAAGTACACGCTTCCAAGACCATCCGCTGATCGCCACACCAGGACCCCATCAAGTCCGAGTACGTCGCCTGGCGTGATGCCAACGGGCCACGTCCGGACCGCCGGGCCTTCGTTATCGTCCTCTTGAACGGCTCCTGTCAGGTCAACGAAATCCTGGTCAGCTTGTCGCAGAAAAGCATCATGGCAACCAGGACCATCGACGACGTCATGCCAATCTTGACGTTGGAAGACCTAGACATCTGCGAGCGAGTCGCCCGAGCCGACCCCGGCGTCATCCAGGCCTGCAAAGATATTGGCATTGATAACATGGATGAGGTCTACTTCGACGGCTGGGCTGTGGGCGCCGACGAACGCTACGGCTTCGATCGGCGCTTGCAACAGGGTCTTGCGTACTGGCGTTCGTCGGAGGCCGACAACCAGTATGCACACCCTCTCGACTTTTGCATGGTCATTGATACCGAGAGGGAAGAGGTTCTCCGCATCGACATCCGAAGGGTTGACGGCAAGAGAGTGCCTGTGCCTCGAAAGTCGCACAATTTCCTTCCCGAGTTCATCAAGGATGGCTACATCACCGACCGTCTGAAGCCCATTGACGTAACGCAGCCGAAAGGCGTGTCATTCGAGATGAACGGAAACGAACTGTCTTGGGCAGGCTTCAAGATGCACATCGGGTTCAACTACAGAGAAGGGATCGTAATTAACGAGTAAGCCTCTAATTCCTCGCCTACTACGACCGTACTTACTAACGCGCTCTTCTAGCGTCAGTGTTGACGACATGTACGAGAAGCGCCGCCGCATGATTTTCAACCGCTTGAGCGTGGCAGAAATGGTCGTTCCGTACGGCAACCCAGATCTCCCACATCACCGCAAGCACGCTTTTGACATCGGCGAGTACGGCATGGGTTTGATGACGAACCCGTTGACGGCAGGTTGCGATTGCAAGGGTGCAATCAAATACCTCGATGCTGTTATGTCGACCTCCAGAGGCTACGCAGCCGTTCTCCCCAACGCCGTCTGCATCCACGAAGAGGACAACGGCATCCTCTACAAGCACACAGACTACAGGGACGGGACTGTTGTTGCGGCAAGAGACCGCAAGCTGATCATCTCGCAAATCATCACGGCCGCCAACTACGAATATGGATTTTACCACACTTTCTCTCTCGACGGCACCTACAAGCTTGAAGTCAAGCTCACGGGTATCCTCAACACCGTCCCTTTGGCTCCCGGCGAGGAGGCAGCACCATTCGGAACTCAGGTCGCTGAAGGACTAAATGCCCACAACCACCAGCACATTTTCTCCCTTCGCATCGACCCCGCCATCGACGGACCAAACAACTCGGTCGTGCAAAACGACGCTGTCACCACCAACATCCCCGTCGGCACAACCGGCAACCTGTACGGCAACGCCTTCCACTGCCAGAAAACAACCCTCAAAACCAGCAAAGAAGGCGCCTGCGACTACAACCACGAGACAAGCCGCACCTGGGACATCATCAACCCCAACAAAATCAACCCGGCCTGCAAGAAGCCCGTCGGCTACAAGATCGTCAGCCGCGAATCGCCGGGCCTGCTCTGCGGGCCCGGCAGCCTCGTCTGGCGCCGCGCCGGCTTCACCCGCCACACCCTGTGGGTGACCAAGTACAGGGAAGACGAGCTCTTCCCCGCCGGCAACTACGTCTGCCAGTCCACCGGGCAGCCCGGCTGGCCGTACAACGAGACCGTCGTCGACTGGGCCGAGCGCGACGACAACATCGAGAACGAGGACATTGTCTGCTGGCTGCAGTTTGGCATCACGCACTTCCCGCGCTGCGAGGATTTCCCGGTCATGCCGGCGGAGCCGTTGAGCGTCATGCTGCGCGCGAGCAATTTCTTCGAAAAGAACCCAGCGCTTTGGGTGCCGCCTACTAGTGTTGATAGGGATACTAGTTCGAAGGATTTGAACAAGTGCTGTGGCGGGGGGAGTAAGAAGGATGGGGTTGCTGATAGGTCAGGGGCTTCGTCGAGGCTTTAGAGGAGGGGATTTCGGTATTCTGAGATATGTGTCTTGACAACAGAAGACCTGTGCTTCACCTCGTTGACTGTTTCGTGGATTCCTCGTTGATTTGGGTGTGAAACATTCGTGATGTGAGTGATCGATATGAAGCTATCGCTACCCATACGAAGAACTATGAGATGGTGGTGGTATAGCGTCTCATGCGTACAAACCGCGCGAGACAGCCAACCGGGTATATGATGCAGCCAAACAACAACTCCAAAACGCCAGCAAAGTGAAACATCTGCGAGAAATGTCAGTACGTACGTTACGCACACATAGGTAGTCGTAAGACACTCACCGTTCTTCCAACTCTCAAGGCGAGCCTCCGTCCTCGTCTCTGATCTCCTGTTGCAGCACGATGGAATACACGCTTGCCTTGAGCAGGGTGAAGACGGTGGCGGTCTTGCGTTCGAGGCCGCGTAACGAGTCAAGGATCTCGACCGAAGGGTTCGCGGCGAGTTCTGCAAGGATTCCAGAGAGCTGTGATGTGTCAGTATGTTTTCGTTTGTTCATATCCTCACAGAGAGATTCAAGTGATGTACGTTGTCGAGGTTGCCGACCAGTTTGGCGTATTCGTCCAAAACTTCTTGCTCCAGTGGGCTGAGCTCAGGCTCGTTTTCTTGGGCGTATCGCTTCGAATCCATTGACGAGTCCATAATCGCCGTTTGGTATTTCTAGTTATCTTGTGTTTCGTTCCCAGTCAATCTTCTCGATGTTCCTGAGAAGAAAGAGGTCAACTGCCACGCGACACGCTAGCTAGCACCGGACCGCGTCCCTTAAGTTAACCCCAACCCTAATGTCGTCGTCGAAGCTCGAGCTCTCAAGAAGACATGCGAACCATTCAATCGCAAAAACAAAAACCAACAGCGATTGCCTCAATTAATGCCCCAGACACAATGACCTCGATCGATGACCTCTTCAAGAAACCGAACCTACCCACAGTCTCTTCCAAGCGAAAATTCGAAGAGCCCGACGCGCAACAGGCCTACAAAGCGACAAAAGTCTCCGACTCCAGTTCACCACACGCAAATGGCAACGCTTCGGTGGAAGATGTACCCGAAGACGGCGACGATGACATGGAAGCCGGCCCCTCATTACCACCGGACGACGACGACGAAGGCGACGACGATGAAGGCCGCTTCTTCGGCGGCGGAGTGACGGGCGAAACGGCGCAGGCGCTGGATTACCTGGATCAACAGGACGGAGAGGACTACAAGGAGGAGAAGATTGACAGCGCATGGATGAAGAGGCTAGCAGCAAGCTTCGAGCGCAAGATTGCCAAAAACGCAGAGCTACGGGCCAAGTTCGACAGCGAACCTACGAAATTCATGGGCTCAGAGGCCGACCTGGACGCCGAGATCAAGAGCTGGAGCCTGCTCTCCGAGCACGCGGATCTATACCCGGAGTTCGCAGCGTCCAATGCGCTCCCCAGTCTTGTCGGTCTGCTGGCGCACGACAACACGGACATCGCGATCGGGGCGATCGAAATCCTCAGCGAGCTGCTGGACGAAGACGTCGAGGCCTCGCAGCCGCAATGGGACGCCCTGGCCACATCGCTACTCGACGCAGACCTGCTGGACCTGCTGATGAGCAATCTCAATCGCCTCGACGAAACGGCAGAGACGGACCGCTCGGGCGTCTACCACTCCCTCTCCGTCCTCGAAGCCCTCGCCAGCCAACAACCCGTCGCCGAGCGCATCGGCACCGAACCAGTCCTGAACTGGCTCTGCAACCGCATCCGCACCCCCGAATCCCCCTTGACGCAAAACAAGCAGTACGCCGCCGAAGTGCTGCAAGTCCTGCTGCAGTCCTCGCCTTTGCTCCGCGCGCGTCTGGCCCAGGACGTCGAGGGCGTGGATCTTTTCCTGCAGATCCTGGCGCACTACCGCAAGCGCGACCCGCCCAAGGACACCCCCGAGGAGGAGTACGCGGAGAATGTGTTTGACGCGCTGACGTGCGTGCTGGACGAGCGCGCGGGGAAGAGCGCTTTTGTCGAGGCGGAGGGCGTCGAGCTGGTGCTCATTATGCTGAAAGAAGGGGGTTTCAGCAAACAACGCGCGCTACGAGCTCTGGACCACGCGGTCGGCGGGAGTGGAGGGGGTGAGGTCGGCGAGGCCTGTGTCGCAGTGGCTTTGAAATTGGTGGAAGCGGGAGGGTTGAAGAGCATTTTCTCGCTCTTTTCGAAAAAGCCTACCCCTGCTACTATGGAGCATTTGCTTGGGATATTTGCCTCTCTGCTCCGCTGGTTACCCGGAGAGTCGGCGGAGCGGATCCGGACGCTGAACAAGTTTACGGAGAAGGAGTGTGAGAAGTTGGGCAAGTTGCTGCAAGTAAGGAAGGAATACGCCAAGCGCTTGTCGGCTGTGGAGGATGAGATTAAGCTCGAGCGGCGGATGATGGATGAGGATGACTGGGCTGAGCGGGAGGGCGAGTGGTTCTCGAGACGTCTAGACCATGGGCTGTTCGGGTTGCAGACTGTCGATGTCGTCCTGGCCTGGCTTATTGCTGAAGATCAGGGTGCGAAGGAGATGGTTCTGGCGAGTCTTGGAGGATCTCTGGGCGATATCAAGGCGAGTTTGAGCGAGCAATTGGAGGGTGTTGAGGACGAGGATTCGAGGGAGATGTTGGGGACGCTGCTGAGTTTCTTGGAGTGAGGGCAACGCACTCGAACAGGTAAAGGCATGGCATGGCATGTATGCGCGTCTTGACTTGCAGCCCTGCGTCGTTACTCATTGGGAAATCGTCTGGAACCGCCACTTCCCGGAGAAATCCAACAAAGTTCATGGCAGTGCTCAACGACAGAAACGTCTTGGCTATAGTCCGTCCCAAAAGCAGTCAACATTCAGGCCACCTACCTACACACCTTACACAAAGCATCGATCCCACAATCCCCCCGAGCGCGCAAAGCCCAAACTCTCAACAAAAGCGCCCAGCTTACACCGACCCAACCTATCCCCACCGCACTGCTCAAGAGGCTGTACGCGATCATTGACAATGATCCTCACAAACTCCTCGGAACCCCTGCCACCGCACTGCAATTTCTCAAAGTACGCCCTCGAAGCAAACGGAGCTGTCCAAGCGGCACTGTAACCCCCGGCGTCCTCGGGCTCGACGATGGTGTTGTTGGGCAAGGGCGCGGTGGTGTTGTAGAGGGCCAGGGCGGCGAAAATGGCCGTCATGTCGTTGTCGTGGGAGAAGTCCGCGTACAGCTTGCGGCCCAGGGGGAAAGTGGTGTTGGAGGTGTCGAGGGTGGTGTTGGTGGTGGTGTGGTCGGCGACGGGCGAGTTTGTCAGGCGGGCGATGAGCTCGTTTGCGAAGCCGACGCCTTGGGTTGGGCCGAGGGGGTTGCCGTGGGAGTAGCCGTAGTATTTGTTGAGAGTCTGTTGGTTGGTTTGGTGGGTTAGTGTTCGCTTTCTACTAATGTGAATGTTTGGTGGATCATAGGTAGGGGACTCACCATGTAGTAGTTGTATTGATGCCACTCGTCCTCGCTGAACAGGGAACAGAACGGGCTGATGGCGCCGGTGTCCGAGGCGACTGTGTTGAAGGGACAGAGGTCCATCATGTAAACCGTCTGAATGATCGACAGGTTCGCACCCGGCAGATCATCGTTCAAACGATCGCGGATGGGCGTGGCGAAAATCTCGGCCCACTCCTGCTGCGCCGCATCTGCTATGCTGCCATAGTAACCTTCCTCAAAGTCGGTGCAGATCTCATGGTTCAACGTGTTGTTCAAGCCCAGGTCCTCGGGGATTTCCAAGATGTCGTAAGGGTACGCTGCATCCTTCCTAGGCCTGGCGCGCCTGTCGAACTGCCTCGCTGCGTGGTAGCCTTGCGTCCAGTTGCGCGCAGACTCGACCACACGAGCCTGGCCCGCGGAGCGAAGGAAAGGAGTGTGTTTTGACGCCAGAGCCTCGTAGCGTTGGTAGAACTTGACGCCCGAGTTGACCATTTGCTGCTGGCCGAACAGCGTGAGCTCGTCGGCGCCCAGAGTGTACTCGTAGTCTGCGAGGAAGGCGTATGAGCCGGTGAAAGCTGGGACATTGGCCTGCAGCTGTTCCACAACGGCCTTGTACAATTTGGTTTTTGACTCCTGTGGTTTGGGCGATTAGTATCCACGCTACACGGTTATGTAAAGGATTAGATCGTACTGTTGGATCACGGGCTCCATGTCTGGAAAGCAGCTGGGCAAATGTTACGCTGCATCCGTGCGGTATGTCGGCCGAGATATCGGAAGGGACAGAGTAGAAAGGCGAGTATTGGCCAAAGTTGTGTGAGATCTCCGGTTCACACTGATATCCTTGGAAGGTAGAGTCGCAAGACTTCGAGCCCTTGGGGCCGGACGGGTGTCTTTGGCACTCGTTAGTATCGTGGAAGGATTCGTTGAATGATTGATGGGCATGTGTCGCCTCCCACTCACCCAATCCCCAAGACGGCAGTAAGCGCAGCCAAAGATCCAACCATGACAAGAACCAAGATATGTTTCCTTGTCCAGGTATTCCTGCTTCGTGCAGATACGGAAGCGTCACTTCCATCGCGGCCGATGGGGGCATATTTATGGCGGTCTGGCCCTCGCTCGCCTCGCAGGCGGCGATACAGGGCATTCATCCAAGCTGCAGCACGTGTTCCGGTGTTAGTCTAGTGGTATCTATCATGCCTGCATGGTGCCCTGCTCCTTTCCTCGTATGTGTCGGTGATGCTCCTCTCAATCGGGAGGTGGAGGTGGGAATTGAGTGCAACTTCGCAAGCGCGGTTTGTTTCAACCGCCAATGAAACTCCCTCAGGTCGCACGTGTCGCGGCTCGAAGAAAATCATTCTGGCACTTGTTTGGTACTAGTCCCGTAGTGAATAGCGATGTACCCTGTTGGCTACATGTAAGCGAAGATAGTCATTCTTCAACGCTGTTAGTAACAGTATTCGGCGTTGAACAATTCCAATTGGAAGACCGCGATGATCGAAGCACGATATGAAGTCCAGACGTAGAAACTCCAAGTTATACAGCAACAATTGATGGCAATACTATCGCCTAATGCATATGTGATATCATGATACTATCTTAGTAAATCCAAGAGCAAAAAGGAATAAACAGAGACGCTGCGCCAGAACGCTTGGGTAAAAAGAAAATCGATCAAATGGTCGAAAGTGAACGTAGATCAAGATCCAAATCTATCTGCATTACCGGCCCTCGTCCCTCTCATTTACAGTCGCAGGGAAAACAGGAGTTGGGCCCCTGGGCTCTATAGGCGTCGCCTCAGCAATGCGGATACTCGGCAATCTTCCAATCTCTGGAAGCATAGGAGCACCAGAAGCAGACAACGGTCGAAGCCCTTCAGTCTGCACAGGCTGGAGTGGTTGTGGACGCTGGAAACCGGGAATCTGCTGTGGGTCCACCGGTGAAGTGTACGCAGGTGCGTCTTCGAAACCTTCATCGTAGGCTGGTGGTTGGTGCAAGGGTATTCGCGACTCGCCCACGTCTGCGGTGTCCAGAGTTAGAGGTCCAGCGGCGCTGTTCGTTCGACTGCGGCTATGAGTCGAGCCTCTTGTAGCTGATGGGCTTCGTGATTGAGATCGACTTTGGTTCACGACCTCGAAATCGCCTCCAGAGCGTCCAAAGGGTGGAAGGTCCATTTCGTTGTCCGAGATGTCGGAGACTGACATGGCAGACGTAGCGGAACTGCCTGAGCGGCCCCTGCGATGGACACTCAAGGAATCGCCGGTGACTGGCCTCATGGTGCTCTCGGACATGCTTGCCGCAGAGTCCAAAAGAGGTCTGTTGTCTGAATCGTTCGAATTGGCGCGTAGCCTGGTGCCATCGTGCCGTGCAACACCGAGATCCGCGTATGACACACTGCTGACTCTGCGATCTCGAGTGTTGGCATGGTGGTTCGCGATCATAGCGGCTGCTCCTGCAGACGCTCGTTGTTCGGCTCGCCACACACTTTCTTGACGCATGGCCGCAAGCGCACCGTAGTCTTGTCTTCGTCTCGCGTCCCTCCTAGCCTCACGTCGCGCGTCGCGCTCAGCAATCTCCTGTCGCCGTTGTACTCTGATCTGGTACAGGCTCTCCATCTCTTCCTCTCGTCTGGTCTCCTCCTCCTCAGCCGTCTCGCTCGCCTCGACAACCGTATCGATCCCTCCCCTTTCACCTTCGCGCGCCAGAACGCGCTCATTCTCCCTGACTGATTTGGAGTATGCAGGCAAGGTCATCACTGACCTCACACTGGTGTTGCGTGTCACATTGGCATCGTCCGTGGTGCCGTTATCGTTGCCATTTTGTTCCAGATCGCCAAGTTGCGCGCCTTCTCCTGCGCCTGAGCTCCGATTGTGTAGAGTCGGCCCATAGCTGGTATCCTCCTGCAGTCGCGCAGAGTAATTGCCTTTGCTGCCAGTAAGACCGACGGGCCTCCAGTTTCTCCACTTGTTTTTCAGGTATTGTGTCGGGATGAATCTGGGATTGTTCTGGCGCACTCGGATAGATTTGAGGGCAAGGTATGATAGGAAGACCACCGAGCAAGCGATAGCTATGGAGACGACGATCTTGGGTGAAGTTAGTCAGGCATGCAGAGAGTAGAATGGTGTTGAGCTCCTTACAGCGGTGACGGTGGTGATGTTCCCGCTCTCGGTGGTTTGGCGTGTGGACAGGACGGCGTTGGACGCCTTTTTTGTGGGTAGCAGCATGGCAACGACACTCATGCGCCGTGTCTTCTAAACAAGCTCATCTGCTGTAACGCCCGAGCACTGGAGACCTAAGGAGGAGTAGGGTATAAACACAGGGTGTGCGACGTTTCTCGCGCATACACCAGCGCCACTCTGGAGAGCGGGTAAGTAATGTACGTGAGACGGGAGACTCAGTGATGGGGGCTATGGCGGCGGGCTGACGTGGCTGGGTTCTGCTGCGGTGGGCGCGCGGGTAGATGACGGTGCCTATGTGGATTATCCTTCCTAGCAGATGGTATGGTCTGTACAATACAGTACCTATGTAATCGCTCTTTCACATAGCAAGTGTATGAGGGACTGGAAGTGCTAGCAATTGAAGGGTTCTGGGGAAGCAAAAGGACCTAACTCTTTGTTGACAGGGCGAAACCGAAGCGAAGATGCTAAAATCCTAAACATAGATCGCCTGCGCCACACCATACCTCCACGACCGACACATGCAGAAGAACGTCTTGCCTTCTTCATGTCAACCGTTTAGGAGTAGTGGGTAACGACTTGCGCGTGGTAGATGGGAAAAGTACGTGTAGGTACACTGTTGTCTTCTAACTAGCTCTCCTTGACAACGGCGCAGCTATTCAAAGTTTATATCCGGTGGCCATTGTTGCGCGACTCGAAGTAAGTTTGAATGAGAAGGGAGCTCGAGAGAGGAGAAGAAAAGAGAGCTTCTATCTATCACTCACTTACATGAGATCTTCTGACACGCCACATCATAAGCATCACAGGCATGAGCACTATACCACTGGATCAGCGTTCTTCACCGAGTATCTCCCTAAACTCACAACTGCACATCCACGTCTTCTCATTCGTCCAAGACCGCGACCACGGCTCAGCCCTCGCAGATCTACTCGAAGCCCAAGCCATTTCTTTGTTCCAATAGCACTGCCACTGCTACTGCTAGATACGTACTGTATAGCATACCCCGCAATGCGCTTGCGCCTTCCCAGTGAAAGATACTTCACTTAGGAGTAGAGTCCGGCCCAAGATGGAAACCTCGTCAGCTTCACGTGAGTAGAGTATCAACAAGGCAGGATATGCTCGTGTGTCCATCTATGAATGGATGCTACCACGTTCAGTGGACTTACAAGCATCTCAGAGGCCACGGGATGGTCTGTACCTGATGGAAGAATCGAGCGTAACTGACCACAGATAATCTCCGTGGCAATCCCGGCCTGCAATCCTTCTGCGTGGTCTGAAGTTATGAACTCGGTAATCGAGCCGTCAACCCCCCCAATAGAGCTCAGGAACAGACGACGATCGATTGAAACCCCGCCTCGCGAATCGGTCGGACGTCTGGAACACCAATGTGTGAGCGGGGGCAGATGGTACACGCATAGCATGTATATGAATAAGTACTTGACCTGGCGGAGCCCCTACTCACTGCAAACAGGGCGTTTTAACTGCGCTCTCTCGGATCCGCGAACAGAACACCAGCCTCACTTCGTCGACATGGCTTCCACCACAGAATATGATCTCGTCGTCGTCGGCAGCGGTTTCGCAGGCTGCATGGCCACGCTGAACTTCCTCGAAGAATGCTCCAGGAGCGGCAAGCAAGGCAAGGTAGCCCTAGTCGAAGTTGGCCGCGAAGGCGAACGAAGCGGCGCTTCCAAGTGGACCATGGCCTACCTCCGCCTGGACAAGGATTTGAACTTTGACGAAGACTGGGTCAAGGAGATGAGGTTGGTCAGCGAGGGCCTGGCCGACGAGGATTACTGCCACAAACTCGCTCGTGAAGCACCTGTCGCGGTGAAGTACCTGCAGGAACACGGAGTCAAGTTCGTACACCACGACGAGCCGAACGTGTTGCTGGAGTTCAAGACGGCACAGCATTTTGTGTTTCCGGAAGGTGGCGGCAAAGCCATCATCACCAACCTCTTCGATCACATTCGAGGCTACAAGAACTGTGATATCTTGTATCAGACGGAAGCCATCAGGCTGCTCACCGAGGACTCTGGTGCCATCAAGGGACTCAAAGTTCGTAAGACCGATGGGCTGTTACATGATCTCATCGCGCCGAATGTTGTACTGGCTTGTGGCGGCTTTGAAGGTGAGTCGTAGCAGAACAGAGACTCGGACTCCTCGCTGACATGCATCCAGGCAATCAAGAGATGTTGACAAGATACATCGGCCGGGACTCCCACAAGCTCCCACTCATAGCACCAGGCCTCAAGTACAACAAGGGAGCCGGCTTGAGAATGTGTCTGGAAGTCGGTGCCGGCACAGCAGGCTCCTTCGACGGCATGCACTGCGAACTGGTCGACACGCGGGCCACAAAGCCCGACGCCGTCATCTGGGGCCACAACTACGGCATTGTCGTCAACAAGGACAGCCAGCGGTTCTACGACGAAGGTAAGCGCCATCTGTTCGCCACCTTCGAGATGATCGCGCTCGAGTGCTGGAGAGACCAGGCCATGTCATGCTTCTTCGTGACCGACGACACGATTATGAAGCGCTTCGACGGCAGCTGGGTCTACGACACCACCGATCAGCCGCCAGAAAAGGCAGACACCATCGAAGAGCTGGCCAAGAAGATGAACCTCGACCCGGCAGCCCTGAAGAAGACCGTCGACGAGTACAACGCCGCGGTCAACGACAAGGAGTTCGACCTCATGAAACTAGACGGCAAAGCCACCACAGGCCTCCAAGTAAACAAGACCAACTGGGCGACCAAGATCGAAAAGGCCCCCTTCTACGGCTACCCGATGACCTCCAACCTGACTTTTACGTAAGCATCATCCTTCCTCACACAAGTCCCAAAACCCCAATCCCCAACACCAACACTAACCCCCCTCCACAGCTACGGTGGCGTCAAAACCGACCTACACGCCCGCGTCCTCAGCACAAACGACGTGCCCATCCCAGGCCTCTGGGCCGCCGGCGAGATGACCGGCCTCTTCTATAACGAATACCCGCCCGCGACGTCGTGCCTGCGCAGCATGGCCTTTGGCCGCCTGGCGGGGCTGGAAATCGCCCGGAACTTGGGCAAGCCGCAGGGTGAGGTCGGCGGGCAGAGCATCCGGCAGGAGGTCGAGGGCAAGCGCTCCGATAGTGTGATGTTGATGGAGAGGGACTTGTTGATTGGCGAGGGGAGGGAGTTGGGGGCTTGAATCTTATGATTTGATTTTGAGCTTTGCGGGTTGGTTGGTTGGTTGGTTGGGTACTGTACTGTATTGCTGTAGTATGAGTGCTTGGACTGCAAAAGGCCGCCGGGCCCGGCTTGTTTCTGGAATGATTCTGCAGATCTTGGCTGTGTAGCGTGTATGTTTGATTCTTCCAGAAGGCATAAGATTAAAGTCCCTGAGGTAACATAAGTTACTTCGTGGGGTTTGATGAATCACGTTCTCAAGTTGTACTTTGAGTGCTTAGATTGGTCGACACTTGTACAGCGAATTAAAGGGGAGGGGATCGAGCTCTGTCGACTTATTTGCCCAGGCGGCTAAACTCGATGTGCATTGTATCCAAAACGGCAACCGCCCACAGCACTTTTCCGCTGGAGGTCGAGCTTGATGTGGAAGTGGACGCTTTTGGCACCTTGTGGCTTTGATTTCCTCACCAAGAAGAGGGTGAGATTATAGGAAACTCCTCCGAAGAGGGTGCAAGGGGATGATGTCGAAATCCCTCTTGTGTGTTGGCTTATCTTGGAGCAGTACAGTACCTAGGTAGCAATGGGCGGCGGCTCTCTCCATCGCCGAATCCTCAGTGGCTCGATCAGAAGTCGCTCAGAAACAAACACCGAAACCTTGGGTAGAAAGAGGGCGTGATCTATCGCTAGGTAGCAGCCTCCCGGACGACGATACTACTAAAAAGTACTTCGCCCTCTATATCGCATACTATGTATACTCCCATACCTTGTTTCTACCACATATATCGCAGAGCTGCACGCTGACGCGTTATTATCGTAGACTCATGGACAAGCTGCCGCAGCTCGTGTGGAGCATAGAATCATAGCTGCCGCTCAAGTATCATAGCAGTCTAACCACCATGTATACGGTACGTAGGTATAGGACAAGGAAAAACCACTGTACGCGTGACGCGACGCTTTGCAGCTTTCTGGAAACCGGGCAGTCAGCTTTGACAGGCGGGTACGGTACGATCTGTTTCAGTTCCAACATACACTTGGCAGCACATGTATACATGCCGGCTGCTGTCGCATGTATCTCAGGTCATGTGATGGGATAAAGCGCATGCAGTAAGGTTAGGTAAGGTACCTAGGTGTATACAAACGGGCGTATATCATCACCATCGAACACTCACGTCGTCGTCGTCGTCGCTCGCCTATACCTACCTTACCTACCCGATGATTGTCTGAGATCGAGCAAAACGGAGAAGACTCCCGTCCGCCTTAGTACGATCAGCGACCTTCCACTCTCAAAAATCCCCCCTTCCTTCCCGCCTCCTCCCAAGGCAAATTGTCTCGACTCATGGTCCCCAATCTGCAGGTTTTTGATCAGCCAACCGGGGGCGTCAAAGAGAAAAAAATCCCAGGGGTGGTGGTGGTGGCTAGTTAAGGGAGTGGAGGGTTACATTTTATTTTGACTCGCGTCGCGGCACTTGATGGCCTCTGCGCCAAAATGGATTGGCAATTTATGCAGAAGAGTTGTTTTGGTTTTGACTTCGCACGTCACACTCAAGGCACAAGCGAGCGAGGGCATATACCTAATCAACTACTCTTTTGATTACTTGTTGGATGATACTACTACTGTAGGGAAGATGAGACGGTGGCATTATTCGTGTGTGTGTGTGTGTGTGTGTGTGTGTGTGTGTTTCTAGACCGACGGCTCGTCCTGCATAGCAGGTTCTCAAATATATGATCGGCCTGCAGGTGTTCATCGTGGAGGCGTGCGGGCGGGCGTACCGAAGACATGGGTGAACAGCGCGTGGCGGATCGGCCGTTTTTCCATGTGATGAATCAAATCACCGGTTCCGTTGTTGAACTTGACATGAGAGCGGGAAGTAATATTATGCTGCGGTGGTGGTGGTGGTGGTGGGGATGCCTCTCTCTGTCTGAGCGTGATCCTTTGTTTGTTTATCATCATCGGGCATGCCCTGGCAAGGATTCATCAAAGGACCAGCCCTAAGATGGAAGGTCACGCCATGTGGCGAACAGCGGTTCTTCAAGTGCGAAATGGACAGAGATACATATACCCATGGCGGTTGTTGAAAGGACAGATGGTGGCTTGAGCCAGACTCTCAGACTCCCTTCCTCCCCTCCACCACGGGGCACTCTCCCGGATCAGAGAGGCCGGGCTTGGTTTTGGTGACATTGACAAACGTGCGCTTATCGTCCTCTCATCACCTCATCACTTGGGAGGTTATCACCCTCTTTACCTTGATCTCTCTCTACCGACCATCAAACACCACTTTACGTTAGGTTGCGAGCACCCACGCCGTTTCCACGTGATGCTCCGCCCGCGAGACAGATCTGCCGTTTCTGGCCTCGTGCAGGCGTAAGCAGTGTTGGTGGAGGAGGGAGGAGGAGGGAGGGAGGACGAGGAGTGCAGTACGACGATATTCATGATGATGATGCGTAGACACACAGTACAAGAACAACGAATGCATGTGAATGATAGGATATTTTCTTGACGACAAACAAAGCACAGTAGATAGCAAAGCAAGCCTCAAGTGTCTGATTTCTTCGATCCACATACATTGATAATGTAGTGGCCATGCCCTTTGAGGCCTCCCCGGCGCTCCACCAAGCCTCTCAGCGGAGATTTTTGCAGCCGAATGCAAGCAAGCGCGCGCCTAGCACCAGTCGTCGCTCCACTTCCATCCCAAGTCCCTGTCCTCCTTCAGTAGTTCCAACTGCTCCTCACGCTGCAACCGCATCGACTTACTGCTGCTGCCCTACTGCTGCTCTGCAAACACCGCCAGACCCCTCCGGCCAGAACTCTCACACCACACCCACACCCAGACACACCCACACACACATACGCGTGCTGAAGCCTGACCCTCGCCGTCTCTCCCCTTCCGCCGCGCCGACACCCCCAATTCTCTCTCGTCTTCGTCTCGTCTCGTCTCCTCTCAATAGTAGTCCCCGCCGAACACACACACACACAC
>Ga0265797_10002044_pt1 | contig 34781 bp, 27 predicted proteins | sample P2T30metagenome_FD_192433 | JGI IMG/M metagenome (GOLD analysis project Ga0265797, IMG submission 192433) | Plant litter microbial communities from East Loma Ridge, Irvine, California - P2 T30 | ecosystem: Environmental > Terrestrial > Plant litter > Unclassified | place: USA: California...
GTGCCGGTCGAGCTGGATTGGTTCAAGGGCGAGTTCTTCGAGTCCAGCAAGCTGTACCTGATGTGCTCGACCCATGGCGCGATCTACGCCCCGGACACCGGCGCCTGCACCGGCGGACCGTGCCGCTGCGCCAGGTTGCGTGCGATCGCGGCCGGCGAGGAAGGCGGCAAGGTCTGGTGGCAGCCGGACCAGCACATCCGGCCGCCTGCGGGCTGATCTTAATTAGGCATGTATGAGCGATAACACCAGCAAAGACAACCCGAACGACAGCCGCGCGCCCGCCCCGGCCACCTTCAACAATTGGGAACGCGAGACCCTCGAGCGCCTCGTGTTCGCCACGGTGAGGGAGCAGCGGGCCGCGCGGCGCTGGGGCATCTTTTTCAAGTTGTCCTTCCTGCTGCTCGCATTTTTCGCGCTCTGGGCTTATTTCGACTTCAACTTCGGCTCGTCCGAAATCGATTCGCTGGGCCGCCATACCGCCCTGATCGAAATCGACGGTGCCATCGAAGACGAAGGCAGCGGTGCCGCCGACACCGTCATCCCGTCGCTGAACAAGGCGTTTTCCGATCCGGGCTCGGCTGCGGTGGTGCTGCGCATCAACAGCCCGGGCGGCAGCCCGGTCCAGGCCGGCATCATCGTCGACGAGATCCAGCGCCTCAAGCACGGCTACCCGAACAAGCCGCTGTACGTGGTGGTCGATGAAATCTGCGCCTCGGGTGGGTATTACATTGCCGCATCGGCCGACAAGATCTACGTGAACAAGGCCAGCATCGTCGGCTCGGTCGGCGTGCTGATGGACGGCTTCGGCTTCACCGGCCTGATGGACAAGCTGGGCATCGAGCGGCGCTTGCTGACCGCCGGCGAGAACAAGGGCTTCCTGGACCCGTTCAGCCCGCAGTCCGACAAGCAGAAGCAGCACGCGCTGGCCATGCTGAATGAAATCCATGAGCAATTCATCGCCGTGGTGCGCGCCGGACGCGGCAAACGCCTGAAGGAAACCGCGGACACGTTCTCGGGCCTGTACTGGTCCGGCGCCAAAGCCGTCGAACTGGGCCTGGCCGACGGCTTCGGCACCGTCGACACGGTGGCGCGCGAGGTCGTCAAGGCCGAGGACATCATCGACTACACGGCACATGAAGGCTTGCCGGAGCGGGTGCTGAAGAAATTCGGCGCTTCGGTCGGGTCTGGTGCGGTACATTCGATCTACCGCGGTGCCGTCCCAAGCCTGCGCTGACAAACCTCCATGGCTGCGTTGCATCGTCTCGCCGTACTATCGTACTGTCTTCGACGACGCGTCGGCGGGCCGCATCCCTTGCCCTGAAGGTTTGTCAGGGATGCCTGTTGTCCGCTGATCGGTTTCAATTTTCCTTGAAACTCGCCAAACGTGGTCTATAGTGAAGGTGTAGGGCGTTAGCAAGTCGGCATGACAATCCCGTCTCCGCCCCTTCGGCGCCGCTGCAACCCGCATCACGCGGTTTAGAGAGATCCTCATTCCTCAAGCTGGAAGTCCCCCAGGGGATGAAAACGACGGCTCCGGCCGTCGTTTTCGTTTATTCGGGGACTTCATTCGGCGAGGTCGCGGTCCTGGACCAGGCGGCAGCGCGTCACGTCGTACCAGGCCGGATTCGCGCTCGCGCCGCTGTCGGGTGCCGCCAGGCGCTGGCTCGGCGACGCGTCCTGGATAGCGCTACCAGTACCGTCGACCTCGGCCTGGTGGAAGCCACCGGCATCCAGCCAGGACTGGAACTGCGCCTGCGCCTCGGCATACCAGGCGGCGCGCCCGATGCTGCGCGAGCACGCGAAGACATGGGGCACGTCGCCGCCATGCATCCAGCGCGCCAGCGCCAGCTGGGCGGAGAACAGGGCGGCATGCGCGTTGGCCGCCGGTGCGTCGTCGCTCGTGGCGGACGGGAACGGGATGCTGTTGCCTTGGTTGGGTTTGATCTGCACTATTTTCCTCACCTATCTCTTGGGTTGAGTTCCGACCTAGTCTTTTACGTAGGAGTGTAGGGTAATTCCTAACGCTGGATTTCAGTGTATCAACGAGATTCTGAACATCTTTGATGTTCGTCAAACGACTTCTTGGCGCCGGTTCAAACTGCTGAGTTCCTTCGCTTTTCCGCTTGCGTTCGTTCTGTTACAGTCTCGCCCCATGAGCAAATTATCCCTTGACCGCGTGCTGCAATCGCAAGGCTTTGGCACGCGCAAGTACTGCCGTGCCCTGATCGAAGACGGCGACGTCGCCATCAACGGCGTCATCCACGACAACTACAAGACCCTGGTGGAGACCGGCGGCCTGGTGCTGACCGTCTTCGACGAAGAATGGGTGTATCGCGAACGCGTCTACCTCGCCCTGTACAAGCCGGCCAACTTCGAGTGTTCGCGCAAGCCGAGCCACCATCCGGGTGTGCTGACGCTGCTGCCGGAACAGTTCACCTGGCGCGAAGTGCAACCGGTCGGCAGGCTGGACCACGACACGACCGGCCTGTTGCTGATGTCCGACGACGGTCCGTTCATCCACGCGCAATCGTCGCCAAAACGCCACATTTCCAAGGTCTACCAGGCCACGACCCAGGAGCCGGTGACCCAGACCCTGGTCGAGCAGATGCTGGCCGGCGTGCAGCTGCATGACGAGCCGGCGCCGCTACGCGCCCTGTCCTGCGTGCAGCGCGGCGAACACCAGCTCGAAATCGTGCTGGAGCAGGGCAAGTATCACCAGGTCAAGCGCATGCTGGCCGCGGCCGGCAACCATTGCGTGGCCCTGCATCGGTCGCAGGTTGGCGGGTTGTCCCTCGAATCGCTCGGCCTGGGAGAAGGCGAGTGGTGCTACCTGGAGCAGGCACAGTTGGATCTGTTAGTCCCTGATTAAGAATACTCCTATCTCTTCCAGATATTACCTCGACGCCAGTATCCTCCCAGGATGCTGGCGTGCGACGTATTTGTAGATTTTCCGCCACACTCGTCATCTCATCTTGTCAATTTTTCATTCAATTTGACAAGAGCCTGATCAACCACGATGACGACAATGCCCGCTCTTCACACCCGACTTCTTCCTCTTCTGCCGCTGCTGGCCCTGAATCCCGTGCTGGCCCAGCAGGCTGACACCACGCTGTCCAGCTGTGCCCGCATCGCCGATGCCGGCCAGCGCCTTGCCTGCTACGACCGCCTGGCCGGCGCCGACCAGGCCGCGGCGAAAGCCAGCGCCGCCACCAGCATGGCCGCCAGCGCGTCCGCGAACGCCTCCACCGGCGCAGCAAGCGGCGCGGTCAACCCGACGGCTGCGGCGGGCAGCACGCCCGCCGTCGCACAAACCGATCCGGAAGTCGAGGCCGCCCTCGATCTCTCTCCGGAAAAGACACGCGGCTTCAGCCTGGCCGACCACTGGGAGCTGGACCAGGCGCACAAGCGCGGCGTCTTCAATTTCCGGCAGCACAACGTGAATTACCTGATGGTGACGCGCACCGCGCACCCGAATTCCGAACCCTACCGGCCGTTCCGCGATCTCGAAGACCTGACGAGCGATTTGTCGCACAACGAACTGGTGTTCCAGCTGGGCTTCAAGATGAAGCTGGTCGAAAGCGCATTCAAGAAGCCGGTGGACCTGTGGTTCGGCTATACCCAGAACAGCTTCTGGCAGGCGGGGAACCACAAGGCGTCCAGCCCGTTCCGCGAAACCAACTACCAGCCCGAGCTGATGGCGGTGACGCCGCTGAACTTCAATATACTCGGCATGCATGCAAGCTTCCTTAACCTGGGCCTGGTACACCAGTCGAACGGACAGGCGGGATCGTTGTCGCGCAGCTGGAACCGTACCTATGCCCAGGTCGGCCTGGAGCGTGGCGGCTGGACCGTGACCGGCCGCGTCTGGAAGCGTATCAACGAGTCGAGCCAGGACGACGACAACCCGGACATCATCAACTACATGGGCCGTGGCGACCTGAACGTCACCTACCGCAACAATGGCCACGACTACTCGGCCCTGATCCGCCGCAACTTCTCGACCGAGCGCGGCGCCGTGCAGCTCAGCTGGGCCTTCCCGCTGGCCGGCCACATCAAGGGCTATGCCCAGTACTTCTCGGGCTATGGCCAGAGCATGATCGACTACAACTACTACCAGAACGTGGTCGGCGTGGGCCTGCTCGGCACCTTCTGACGGGCCGCCGGCGGGCGCTCGGCTAGAATAGCGCCCATGAAACTCGCTACCCTCAACGACGGCGCGCGCGACGGTCAATTGATCGTCGTCGCGCGCGACCTCAAGACCGCCCACGTCGCCGACGGCATCGCCCCGACCCTGCAGGCGGCGCTCGACGACTGGCCCTTCATCGCCCCGCAGCTGCAGGCCCTGTACCAGGCCCTGAACGCGGGCGGCGCGCGCCGCGCCTTCGACTTCGACCCGGCGCGCTGCATGGCGCCACTGCCGCGCGCCTTCCAGTGGGCCGACGGCTCGGCCTACGTCAACCACGTCGAACTGGTGCGCAAGGCCAGGGGCGCCGAGATGCCGCCCTCGTTCTGGGAAGACCCGCTGATGTACCAGGGTGGCAGCGACGACTTCCTGGGGCCGATGGACGACATCGTGCTGGCCCACGAGGAGTGGGGCATCGACTTCGAAGCCGAACTGGCCGTGATCACCGGCGACGTCACCATGGGCGCCACGCCCGACGACGCGCACGGCCAGATCCGCCTCATTATGCTGGCCAACGATGTCTCGCTGCGCAACCTGATCCCGCCCGAGCTGGCGAAAGGCTTCGGCTTCCTGCAATCCAAGCCCGCCACCAGTTTTTCGCCGGTCGCCGTGACGCCGGACGAACTGGGCGACGCCTGGCGCGGCGGCAAGGTCCACCTGCCGCTGCGCTCGACCTGGAACGGCCGCCTGGTCGGCCAGCCGGACGCCGGTACCGACATGGTCTTCAACTTCCCGCAGCTGATCGCCCACCTGGCCAAGACCCGCAACGTGCGCGCCGGCAGCATCGTGGGCTCGGGCACCGTGTCGAACCAGGATGCGTCGCGTGGCTATTCGTGCATCGCCGAGCAGCGCTGCCTGGAGACGATCGAGCACGGCGAGCCGGTGACGGGTTTCATGCGTTTCGGCGACACCATCCGGATCGAGATGTTTGACGCGGCCGGGAAATCGGTGTTCGGGGCGATCGAGCAGGCACTCAGGCGGCGCGAAGCCTGAAGGGTGGCGTCAGCGGCCGTTCCAGAAATCGCCGGCGACGGCCTCGCTGCGCAAGTCGACCTCCACCGGCGCCGTCATCCTGCGCACCGTATCCGCCTTCAGCAGCGTGCCATCCGCCGCATGCAGCCGGTACCACAGGAAGGCGACGCCGGACAGGCGCAGGCGCTGCCCGGTGAACAGCCTGTCCCTGACGAGGGTCATGCCCTCCAGCCGGAGGTCGACATCGAGCACCAGCATGTCCCGCGTGCGCGTGGCATAGCCGAGGTAGCGCGCCGCATTGAACAGCGGACTGCGCTCGCCGGTTTCCCCGGCCCGGAGCGACTCGACAAAGGCGTCGACGTTCTTCAGCAGCGCATTGCCGGCCGCCGCGACAACGGCCAGCTCCTTCTTCTCGTCCCCCTTGGCGCCATCCGCCAGCTTCTGCACCAGCGCGATCCGGTTCGCCAGCTCGGCACGCTGCGACCCCAGGCCGCGCACCCTGCCCAGCAGGCCGTCGTACTGCTTCCAGTCCAGTTCGCCCAGGTAGCCAGACCCGAGCCCGTCGATCTTGTCCGGGCATTGCCGGGCCAGCGCCGTGACGAACAGGCTGCGCGCGCCGTCGCCGTAGGCGATGCCTGCCACGCTGGCGTCCGACTTGAACAGCGCGGACAGGTCGGCGCCCGCCCTCAAGGTGGCGGGTATTGTCGTGAGGGTGGCCAGGAGCAGGGTTCCCAGTTGCGTGCCCTGCGGCGCATGGGTGTCGATGACCTGCTGCAGCGCCCGGTTCTGGCGGCCGAGGTCTTCGGCCTGCTGCGTGAGCGCATCCTGCACCAGGCGGGCGGCCAGCATGCCCTGGGTCGCCTGGGCCTCGTAGATCGTGGTTTTCCGGTCGGCGGGGAGGGCGGTGCAGACTTCACCGGCCAGTTCGCGGGCCAGGTCGAAGGCTTTCACGAGGCCGGCGGCGCCGAATTGTCTTGTTTCGATGCTGCCCGTTAAAGGTTTGGTGCTGGCCGGTGGGAGTCGGGCAAGGAGTTCGGCGCGTTCGGCTTCGGCGATGGCGGCGCGGGCTTCGGCCTGGCGCTGGGTGGCGGGGAGGTCGTCGGTGACGGGCGCGGTTCGAGCTGGACTGGAAAGGAAAAGCGTGATCAGAATGGAATGGAGGGTGGCTTTAATGTTAAAACTTGTTGGCACCTTGATTCTCCTTTTGTATTTTGAATCACACTTTTAATTTCGTTATGTAGTTAATTTGCAAGTGGTCTGCCTACATCAATTCTCTCCAAAAATCACAATTTCCATGGATCATTCAAACAATATATCGAACAAGCCAGCCAACTTGTATTGAGGCGTTTCCAGTGCAGGGAGCGCCAAGTTATCCGACTGTGGCGGATATGCCGAAAGCGCTATATTGCAGGTGCAATCCGTAGTCACACTGGCAACAAACGGTTTCCACATCCCATTGCTGTCGGGTAAAATGTCGCGTTACTCCACAAGCATCCCGCCTCTTCCTCCTTCACACATGTTCAAGTTCAACAAGAATTTCGCGGCCGTAGCGCTGGCTGCCACGTCCGTTGCTGCCTCTGCCCAGGATATGAACACTAACAGGTCCGACCTGTTCAACCAGGAACCGTCGACAACAACGTCCGGTCGGGGCGAAGTTGCGGCTACGCCGGCCCAGCCCCGTAGACTGAGCATTACCAACGACCAGGTCAGCGAGCTTGGCGCCGCCGGGGTTCGCAATGGCGCAGGTGTCAATATCCCGGACAGCCAATCTCGCCGCCCGATACAGAACGCGCAGCAAAATGGTCGCGAGTTGAATAATCGCGATGTCGGCGTCGAAAAAGAGCCGAGCGAATTCCAGAAATTTATTGCCGACAATACCGGGAAAATGCTTCCGATTTTTGGTTCGGAGTTTTTTTCCAATACGCCATCAACCTTTGCGCCAGTATCGAATGCCCCGGTGCCATCCGAATATCCGCTCGGGCCTGGCGACCAGTTGATGATCCGTGGCTGGGGAACGATCGATATCGATTTCCGCGCCACCATTGATCGCAACGGGACAATCTCGATCCCGACGATTGGCAGCGTGCCCTTGGCCGGCGTCAAGGCCGGTGAGGCCGAGAACGTCATCCGCGCCGCCGTCGGTCGCCTATACAAGGGTGTGACGGTCAACGTCACCTTCGGCCAATTGCGTGCAATGACGGTGTATGTGGTCGGCCAAGCCAACCGCCCAGGTACGTACACGGTGTCGAGCCTGTCGACCCTGGTGACCGCACTGTTCGCCAGCGGTGGCCCGAATGCCAACGGTAGCATGCGCCACGTGCAGGTGAAACGCGGAGGCAAGGTTGCTGCGGAACTGGACTTGTACGCATTCATCGCCAAGGGCGACAAGTCTGCAGACATCAAGCTGCAGGACGGCGACACGATCTACATCCCGGCGGCAGGTGGTTTCGTTGCCCTGACCGGCAAGGTGAATTCGCCGGCCGTGTTCGAACTGAAGACCGGTAGCGACACGATCGAATCCCTTCTCGACGTGGCAGGTGGCCTGCCGGTCGTTGCCGACCCGCGCCGTGCCTTCCTGGAACGTATCGATCCGACCCGTAACCACCCGCGCAGTGTTGAGGAGTTTGCGCTGCAAGGACCGGGCCTCCAGCGCACGTTGAGGAATGGCGACGTGCTGAACATTGCGTCGATCACGCCAGCATTTGCCAATGCCGTCGTTCTCCGCGGTAACGTAGACCAGCCCGTGCGTGCGCCTTTCACGAGCGGCATGCATATCAGTGACTTGATTCCGAACCGCGAATACCTGATCAGCCGCAAGTCGACTCGCCGGCAGAACGACGTTATCATCACTGCAGAGGGTCGGCGCCCAAATGGCGGCAACTTGGAACGCGACCGCGACCGCGACCGCGACCGCGACCGCAATGGTGACATGAAGTTCAACGACGACCATGACTCGCGGATTGAAGCCGAATCGATCGCAGCGAGTATCGGTGGCTTGATTGACCAGATCAATTGGGATTATGCCGTCGTGGAGCGAGTCAATCGCAGCGACCTGAGCGTCAAGCTGATTCCGTTCAACTTGGGGAATGTGTTTACCAACCCCGGTGGCCCGGACAACATCCAGCTTCAGCCAGGCGATACCGTCACGATCTTCTCCCAGGATGATGTCGCGGTACCGATGGACAAGCGCCAGGTCTTCGTACGTGTCGAAGGGGAAGTGAAAGTGCCTGGTGTTTATCAGATGACGGCCAGCGACACTCTCCAGACTCTCCTCGCCAAGGCTGGCGGTCCGACGTCCAACGCTTATCTGTTCGGTACCGGTTTCTACCGTGAAGAGGTACGCAAGGAACAGCAGGGCAATCTGCAGCGTGCAGCGGACCGCCTTGAAGCGCAGGTACGCAGCGAGCAATCGGCGCAAATGGCGAACGCGGCAGCCAAGTCGCCAACGGATGCTGCAGTTGCTGCTGCACAATTTGAAGCCCAGCGCCGTATTGCGGAAGAGCGAATTGAGCGCTTCCGCAAGCTGCAGTCGACCGGCCGCATCGCATTCGGACTGGATCCGAGCGAACGCTCGTTTGCCCGTTTGCCACAGGTGACGCTTCAAAATGGCGACCGGCTTGTAGTGCCAGCCAAACCGGCATTCGTCCACGTCTTCGGATCGGTCAATGTCGAGGCTTCGCCGTTGTGGCGGCCGAACAGCCGCGTCAGTGATTATCTGAAGCTGGCCGGCACGACTTCAGACGCCGACATCGACAACACCTTCATTTTGCGCGTCGACGGAACAGTCGTTTCGGCTGATTCGCAGGGTTGGTTCTTCGGCAAAATCGGTGGTCTCGAGGTAATGCCCGGCGACACGATTGTCGTGCCCGAGAAATTGGATAAGACCACTGCGTGGAGCAGGTTCACCCAAGGTGCACGCGAATGGACGCAAATCCTTGCGAATCTTGGCTTGGGCGCCGCCGCTGTCAAGACGCTACGTGACTGATTTTTAACTACACTCATCTATCAGAGGTAGTTTCCAGAATTGAAGCACATGAACGAAACTCAAATAATGCATTCCCAGCAAACCGCTGCAGAGCCTGGCGAGCTCGGTTTAATCGACTTGTTAATCACGCTCGCAAGACATAAAAAAATTGTTATCGGGATCCCTGTCGCTGCCGCAGTAATTTCTGTTGCAATCAGCTTGATGCTGCCTAACATCTACCAATCCAGCGCCAAACTATTGCCTCCTCAGCAGCCGCAATCCGGCGCCGCCGCGTTGCTGTCCCAGCTTGGCGGTTTTGCTGGGATGGCTGCGGGGGTATCGGGACTCAAGAATCCGAACGACCTGTACATCGGGATGCTCAAGAGCCGGACCATTGCAGACAAGGTCATCGCGGAGTTCGACTTAAAGAAAGTTTATGAGACGGACTCTCAAGAAAAGGCGCGCAAGAAATTAGAAGACCGGACTGTCATCAGCACAGGAAAGGACGGACTGATCACGATCGATGTCGAAGACGAAAGCCCGCAACGCGTCTCGAAAATTGCTAACGCTTATGTCAGCCAGTTGACGGAGCTAACAAAAGTGATGGCTATTACCGAGGCCAGTCAGCGTCGCGTGTTTTACGAACGGCAACTCGAGGCCGCGAAAGATAATCTCGCGAAAGCCGAAGCCGCATTGAAGGGCGCGCTCGACACGCATGGCGTGATCAGCGTGGACGCCGATAGCCGCGCGATTCTGGAAACCGTAGGTCGTATTCGTGCCCAGATTTCGGCGAAAGAAGTTCAACTTCGCTCAATGGGTTCGTTTGTAACCTCCAATAATCCGGACTATAAGCGTGTCGAAGAAGAGCTGGCAAGTCTTCGTGCCGAATTGTCCCGACTGGAAAATGGCCGTCCGGCAAACGGAGCGACGGATAATGCGAAGCCGGTCGGATTGGAGAATATCAAAGTTCTTCGCGATGTGAAGTATTACCAGATGCTCTACGAACTGCTGGCAAAACAGTACGAGGTTGCCCGGCTCGATGAAGCAAAAGATCCAGCCATCATACAAGTTCTCGATTCCGCTATCGTTCCCGAAAAAAAGGCGAAGCCGAAGCGTAGTCTGATCGTTCTTTTCTCCACTCTATTCGGATTCATCCTGGCTGCAGGCGTCGCCTTCGGCCTGGAAGCGAAGCGGCGGAGCATGGCGTCGCCGGAAAGCGCTTCGCAGTGGAACGAATTGAAGAGGTTAATAAGGTCAAAATAACCGGTTGATGAACACTCGCTTCAGATGTTTCATTCGTTCGAAATGGAACTTTTCGCTGGTGAATTTCACGGCTCTCGATGGGTGAGGGTCATCAACGATTCTGAATAAATCACGTACTCATGCGATTGCGAGCAGAGTGGGTATGGATATTCCTATATTCCATACTCTTCTGTCTTCTGGCCCGGCAGCAATGCCGGCTTCCGGAGAACCTGTAGCTTGAATCGCCTTGCAGTATTTGGCCTGGACTGAAGAGCGCTCCTCATCTACAAGCACTTGTTTTAAATCGGGAGCGTTCTGGTGATTTCTGTCTTGCTCTCTTCAACATTCAGAAACTGCCAGCATGCGGACGATAACCAAAGAATGAAACTGTTTCAGTTACTGCCAGAATTCCTCTCATTCATCTTCGGGCTTTACATATTGCTGGATGATCCGGGGGCGAATACCTACAGCTTTTTTGCCATAGTCTCCTTCCTAATACTAATGGCGGGCTGTCTTCGCAGAAAGGCGATTCTTCAGCCATTTAATTTCTTTTGCATATTCTTTTTCTTCTATAATTTCTCGTCTCACTTCTTGTTTGAACTAAGTGGGTTGTCGGTTCTCGGGGCTTTTCATTCGAACGCCAACAGGGAAAATATAGTGAAGCAAGCCCTCATTGCCTACTGCTTCCTGGTCGCATGCTCGCCATTTCTTTCGAATGGCAAGGGAACAACGCGTGAGGTGATATTGTCAAGGCTGAGCTACATTCGCGACGGACTGGTTCCCAAGCGTTTGTTGATCATCTCGTTTGTGACGTTCTTTTTGACGTTTGCAGTATTTTTGCCAATCCTGCCCATCGTAATACAAAACGGTGTCGTTGACCGGGTGCTGAGTTCTTCTTACATAAACTCCAATCTCTGGGTCTCCGTGGGGTTATTGTCGTATGTCGGCAGCTTTCTCAGCATCCTGGCCATGACGAACAATCGCAATTACGCGCTGATCGCCCTTGTCATTTTTGGGTCATATTTCGTCATGGATATGGCAATCGGTGGACGGAAAATCCTGTTTTATCTGGTCCTGACCGTCGCCCCCTGGATGTGGGCAAGCCGTGCATTTCGCCTCAAGCATCTAGGCTTCGCCGGAGCAGCTGTTTTGCTTCCGATAATAATGCGCGCGGTGATCGACAAGGTGGACCTGGTCGAGCGCGATCTCGCCGGAATTGCTGCGGGTATTTTTGGGGAATTTCTCTTTACCAGCGGTACCGGCTACATCATTGATGCAAATTATCAGGCAATCTGTCGCAATGTCGATATCAGCTCCTATTTTTACTGGTTGATTTATATGATACCGCGGGCCGTTTATGAGTCGAAGCCGTATTCTCTGGCGATGGATTTTGCAAATTACATGGACATGGGAATGGGCTTTGCTTTGACGCCGGTAGCGGAAGCTTATTGCGTAGGTCACCAGACGGCATGGATATTCCTGCTGTGTTCAACACTGGTCATATTCTCACTGGTGTCGTTGGCTTCGCGCCGATCCGTAATCGTGTACCTGATCGCGATGGCGCTTTGCATGGATATGAATCGCGGTGAATTTTCTTATACGGTTGTTCAGATAGTTACCATGTTTGTAGTCTATAAGTTCTTCATACGTCTCGCATCGAAACGGCAATCGAAAAAGCCATCCCACGAAAGTGGGTCATACATCGAACGAGATCTTCCTGAAGGGCGCACTTCGTCATGAATCAGAAAACGAGCTTTGTATTTATTATAACAACCGATGGGAGCCGGCCGAGTGAACTCGAGCGCTTGATCGGTTCATTTGCACGGGTCGACAATGCGGCAGTGTTCATGCTGTTGCAGAATGGTTCCGCTCTACCGGAAAGCATTCGCGAGAGCCTGCCAGAACGTACCGTCATTTTGCATGATACCCGACGGATTCCGCTTTCTATCGCACGTAACCGGCTTCTTGATCAGGTCGACGCGCATGAGCTCGGGTTTGGCATCGATTCAAAAACTGTAGTATTGCTTGCCGACGACGATTGCTGGTACTCGGACGAGTTCTTTGCTCGTTTCCCCGACTTTGCCGACGTTGGTGTCTGTCAAGCCGTTGATCCTGAATCCGGCAAGCATTTCTCAACTTTTAATTTATTGAAGAAAGCTGGCAAGCGTTATCTTTTACCATGGGAACTCATGTTTTATGGTGTTTCGATTTCTTTCCTGTTCCGGTATGAGGCTATCAAGGGCTTGCGCTTCAAGGAAAATATCGGACTGGGTAACAAGATTTCTCAGGGCGAGGAGTCCTTGTTCGTCATGCGACTTCTCAAGCAGCGGCCCGATGTGAAAGTGGCCGTTTGCGTAGAGGTGGCTGTCTATCATCCATGGAAATTTGCCTCGTCTTCCAATAATCACAGTTCTCTCGGTTATTTTCTGGGGTGGGCTAGTATTCGTGGCTTTTCATTTGCAATGCCTTTCTACTTCTTCTTGCTGTCAAAGTATTTGGTTGCGACAATAGTACGACCCAGGAAGCTCTACTGGACAATCTTTTGTTCCTTAGGGACCTCGTTTGTCAAAGGGATGTTTGACACCAAAGGAATTGGGGCACCGAATGCTTGAGACTCGCGCCGAACGTCCCCAAGTCCTTTTTGTGACGCCTGTCTGCCCTGGAACGGAATCGCATAGTGGCGGTCTGCAGGTAACGCTCGAGCGTATCAAGTCTCTTGCCATATATGCAGATGTGACGATTGCAGCTATTGGACAAGCAGGCGATACGTCCCTGACCCTGGCGATTCCAGGTGTCCAGGCAATTCATATTGCCGGCGAAGTCAAGCCCCGGAACGCCAAGACATACATTCAATCCCTGCTGTCGGGCGTTCCTATAAGCATCTTGCGGAACAAAAGCAGGGAGTTTTTGGCATTGTGCAGCCGGCTGGAATCCAGCAAGTGGGATTGCATCTATGCCGACCACTGGCTCGTATGGCCCGCTGTGCGCGGTTTCAAAGGCTCACCAAGGGTTCTGCATTTGCACAACGCAGAACACATGCTTTTTGCCAGAGCTGCCGAAAAGCAAAAGATGCCGCTGAAGTTGCCAGTGGCGCTGGAAGCGCACCGTGTTGCTGCTTATTTAAAACGTGCCTGTGCCGAAGCTGACGAAGTACATTACCTGTCCAGCGCCGACCAGGAAGAGGTCAGGAAAATCGGAGATTTGAAAGAAGGCCTGGTTTTCAATCCGAATGTGGAAATCGAGAGCCAGCGCTATGGAAGATTTGGCGGCAATTTATTATTCGCCGGGACGTTGAGCTGGCAGCCAAACGAGGAAGGGCTCGTCTGGTTTATACAAGAGGTAAGTTCCATCCTGCCCAGAACCCTGACACTCGACCTGCTTGGAGGCCAACCAACGCCTAGACTGCAAGAGTTGACGGACCGAAGTTCAGGGTGCCAGCTGCACTGGCAGGGACGAGTTCCGAGCGTGAAGCCATTTTATGACGCCGCGTCCATATTCATTGCACCGCTGTTGTCGGGATCCGGTATCAAGATCAAAATTCTGAACGCGCTCAGCCATGGCTTGCCCGTGGTGACAACGTCGATCGGCATAGAGGGTTTTCCGCGGGAGTGGCGCGATTGCATTCAGGTCGGAGACTCTCCTGAGGAGTTCGCGGCGGCAATAAGACGTCTGTTTTACGATCGCGAACTGTGGGAGCGAGCCAGTTCGGAAGCTCAAAAATACGTCGCTCAAAACTTTTCAGGCGCTGAATTTTCCCGATGGTGCCATGCACTAACGACAAGGAACATATTGTGACTAAAGTGGTAAAATTTGCCGGCCTGACTTTTAGAGGCTTGACATCGGAAGCGCTACTGGAACGGCGTGAAAAGATGACAGTTATCGTGACAGTCAATGCCGATTTCATCGTGCGAGCAAAAGATGAGCGACGGCTTGCCGGCATCATTTCAGACGACTACTCGACGTTCGATGGACAGGTTCCCTACTGGCTCGCCAAGGTCCTGGCGAAGCCGAGGAAGGTAAAATTCGAAAAAATCAGCGGCTCGGATTTTGCATATGAACTGTTGGCTCATGCAGCCGAACATAAAAAGCGCGTGTTCTTCCTTGGTGCTGCCGAGGAGACCAACCGAATTGCCTGCGAAGTTGTGGAGAAGCGCTACGGCCTCGAAATCGAAGGTTATTCGCCACCTCTGGCGGAGTATCCTTTTCCTGCCGAGTGGCAGGCTGAAACAATGCGACGGATTGGGGAATTCAAGCCGCATTACGTTTTTGTCGCATTCGGTATGTTGAAGCAGGAATATTGGATAGACGATAACCGCGACGAATTGCAGAAGCTCGGAGTGGAGATAGCAATCGGCTGTGGCGGTACTCTTGAGTTCATATCTGGACGAATTCGCCGCGCGCCTAAATGGGTTCAATCCATAGGCATGGAAGGCGTCTATCGCCTGATGATGGAAAGAAAGCTATTTCGCCTGAAACGGTTGCTGCGGAGCTTTCTCGTGTTTTTTGCCGCTTTGAGGTAGGGATGGAAACGGTTAGTCCGGACGTAAGTGTTATTCTGGCTGTCAATAAAGATGATGGGTATCTTTCCGAGGCGCTGCAAAGTGTTCTGAACCAGACACATCATAATCTTGAGTTGATCATAGTTGCGAATCGTTGCAGCGACTCCTTGTGGGAGCACTTGCACAGCTTTTCGGATCCGCGCATTGTCTTGTTCCGAACTCATATCGGACAACTGCCTTTCAATCTTAATCTCGCTATCGAGCATGCAAGGGCAAGTGTCATTGCCCGGATGGACGCAGACGATATCTGCGAGCCCGAGCGCATTGCACGTCAGTTTGAGTTCTTGAAAAACAACCCGGACATCGACGTCGTTGGCAGCGAATACTCCCATATCGACGAGTCGGGCAAACATATCGGGAACGCGGGCGCGTTAAAGCATTCGAACGATGAGATCGTGAAGCGCTTGCCTTACGAGTCCTGCATGCCTCATCCGACGGTAATGTATCGCCGCGATGCAGTGCTGGCAGTCGGCGGCTACGCATATGGACTGTATGCAGAAGACTGGGACCTGTGGCTGCGTATGGCCCGCAGCGGCAAGCGTTTTGCAAACCTCAAGGAACGCCTCTTGCGCTACCGTATTCATGGAGCACAAAGTACGGCGCATTCGACCTTGCGGCGCAACATGGCAAACGTCATAGGGCTACTCGTGCGGGAACTGGTCGTGACCGGTCGAATTGCGTTCTTGGGTGGCATTCTTGGTTTTACCACAGGATCGCTGGTTCGTGCCTTGATCGCAACGCTGAGGCGCAGAAATGCATAAGTCGATATTTTCTTTGGGCTTCATACAGGGCCTGGGCTATATTTTTCCGTTTGTCACGCTATGGGTACTCTCTCGCGACCTGAGCGGCCCGGACATGTCCGCGTTTCTTTACGCTCAGTCGCTGGGCGCCTTACTGGCGATCCCTGTCGAGTACGGATTCCATCTCTCGGCAGTCCGTCTTGCTGCCACGGCGGCGGCAGCCGGGCGCCTGGGGGAAGCCGCCAGCGAAGTGTTGGTCGCGAGACTATTTCTCTTCGGCCTGGCGACGATTGCGGTGATTCCAGTCATCGTTACCAACGCAGTCTTGCCGCTGACCTTCCCCAACGTGCTCGGCGTATTGCTGACCATTGGCGCTTATGGCTTCAAACCTCTCTGGTATTTTCAGGCCACTGATAATTACGGTAAAGTTGTTCGTACGGAAGTGTTCGCCAACTTGGCCGCATTTTGTAGCGTCGTCATCGCTGCTCAGTTTCCCGCCGCACACGCATGGATTGTCGTCGCCTGGGCATTGCCGCGAGCATCCGGCGTAGTCTGGTTATTACTGGGAATTCACAGCGAATCAGGATTTTTGATGCCGAAGATCTTTCGCATCGTTCTTATTCTCAAGGAGGCGTTTCCCTTATTCATTCATAAAGTCGCTGCCGGTGCTGTACACATGGCGACTCCGGTGATACTCGCTTATCTTGTGACACACGCCGATTTGGTTGCCTATCAGCAAAGTGAAAGAATCGTCACCGCGGTCCAGTCGCTGCTTCTTGTGATCTCTCAGGTCGGCTATGCGCGTGTGATGCGGCTTGTGGCAGAGCCGGGAAAGGCGCGATCCCAAGCCTACGATGCTTCGGTCCTGCAAGTCGGAGGAAGTCTGCTGGCATCGATTGCTCTTTTCGTAACGGCCCCGCTTTTGCTTAAAATCTTCTGGGGAAACGTCGACGAGCAATCCTTAACAACTCTTCGTGTAATGGTCTTTTTGCTACCGATATTGGGCTTGAATGCGGCGTTTGCCTTGAATTACTTGCTACCCATGAAGATGGATCGGGTGGTGGTCGGGGCAGCTGTCATCGGATCTTTCGTATCGGTGGCTCTCCTTTTCATACTGGCCAAGTATTTCGGGCCTTTGACCGGAGTATTTGGTGTTATTGCCGGCGAATTCGTCATGACACTTATCATGGGAATCCTGCTATGGCGTGCCCGCCGTGACGCAGTACCTGTACAGATGCAAAAAATATAAAATGAATATAGTCGAAACCGATATTTGTATCGTCGGGTCGGGCATGGGAGGTGGTACCCTCGCTCTGAAACTTGCCGAAAAAGGGGTGCAGCCCCTACTGATCGAAGCGGGTAACCTGGAACAGAACTCCGGCGTTTTGCCAACGACGTTTTCGGGGCAGTCGTTTGGTCTTGAGCGGTCTCGCGCTGTCGAAGTCGGAGGCGGCACCAACCTGTGGCACGGCGTTGTCGCCCCGCTCGATCGCCGCGACTTCAAGGATGGGACCACTTATACAGGCTGGCCAATTGACTACGAAAAGATGCTCCCCTACTGGGCATCCGCTTTGAACTTTTTGGGTTTTGAAAATCCGGCGCTGACGCATTTCGAAGAGCTTGATTCGCGGCTGAAAAAGCACGCGAATGACATTGGTTATAACGATACCCAAATCTGCCCGAAGCTCTTTCGTGTGATGGGGCAGCCTCGTCGTCTCAAGGGCGCTATTGTCGCTGCAGCCGAAGCAGGAACACTGACCCTGATGTCCGATACCGTAGCGCTCGAATGCATAGCCGATGCATCAGGGGCGCGCATACGCGAACTGATCGTTGGCCGGGCTGGAGCAAGAACTACCATCAGAGCAAAACGGTTTGTCATTTCTGCCGGAGCACTGGAGACTCCTCGACTGTTGCAGAATTCCCGGACGTTCGGTCCAGCCGGGCTCGGCAACGGTACGGGAAATGTTGGCAAATACCTGATGGATCACCCGATGGCGTTTTTGGGGAAGATCAAGTTCAGGCGTCCGACGCGAGCGCCCCTGTTTTCGGACATGCGGGAAGCACGTCGCAATCGCTTCCGCATTGGGTTGATTCCGAAAGAAAAGACCGCGCTTCTGAACTCCAACCTGTATCTGCGCCCTGCAATTCCAGGTGCCACGCCCGACGCAGAAAACAGGATCTTGGTCAGTCTTATTGCGGTCAGGAAAATGCGCGATTTAAGCGTTGATCATGTTCGCAATCTTCTCGCAAATCCAAAAGTTCTGTATCGAATAATCGCCAATCGTTACGTACTTCCAATCCGTTATCATGCGGCGGACCTTTTTTTTGTTACCGAACAGACGCCCACGTCCGAAAGCCGTGTGACTTTGTGCCCTGATCAGGTTGACGCTTATGGGTACCCCGTCGCCAAGGTGAACTGGACAGTTTCCGATGCGGATTTAATCAATGTCGGGAAGTTCATCGAAATATTGATTGCCGATGGCCTGAAAAGCAATCAATACGCCTGGGATGAGATGCCTTCGCTGGATAAATGGCGTAAATCCTATACTTCTGCTGCACATCACCTCGGGACTGCCCGGATGGCAAAAGATCACAGAGATGGCGTCGTGGATTCCGATCTCAAGATCCACGGCGTGGAGAATGCATGGGTTTGCGATGGGTCCGTATTCCCTACCGGCGGTAACGCCAATCCTTCCTTGACGATTTGCGCCCTGGCCTTGAGGCTGGGTGAACACCTTTCGAAAGTAACCAGAACAGATGATTAAAGTAGCGGTAACAGGGGGCAGCGGGTTCATAGGGTCGCATTTCATAAAGGCGGCTCAGTCCGGTTTCGATATCAAATTGCTGGGCCGTCGGTCGCCGGATCCTCGAGTGCCTTTCACTGGTGTTTCTTTACGCGATGTGGACGGTTTATCCCGTGCCTTGGCGGGTTGCGATGCAGTCGTACATTGCGCCCACAATAGTGCAGATGAAGAAGAAAAAGCCGTTTGGGCGGCAAACCTGATGCTTGCGGCAAATCAGGCCGCGGTGGGCAGGATCATCGCGTTCGGCACTTTTGCTACCTACGATAACTCTGGCGCTGTCATCGACAGCAATACGCCCGACTGTACAGCTAGAATTCCGTACGTTGCGGGGAAGCGCAAACTCGAGAAGACATTGACGGATGCGTTGAGCCAGTTCCCGAATTTGCAGTTGGCATTTCTTCAGCCGACGATTGTCGTCGGCCGCGACGGATCCTGGGACCGATTTGCGCGACGTCTGCAGAACACTCAACGGATTCTTCTTCCTGAAAATGGCGAGGGGATTTGTAATCTCGTCCGGGTGGAGACTGTAGTCGACGCAATCTTGCGTTGTCTTCAAGCCCCGACGTCAGCTTTCGGACGCGAGCGGATACTCAAGGCACTCGTAACGGACGATAAGCCAATTACGTGGGCTGAATGGTTGAGCAAGCATTACGGAATCCCGATGGACCGTATGGAGGCGTGTAATTCACGTCCTTGGGCCGAAAGCTTCAAACGTAATATGCTGCTCTCGATCAGATACTCCGCTTTAGGTGATCTGGCAACGAAGATGAGAAGCTCTAAAAAAGGTCTGGCGAAAGAGCCTGCAATGCCGGAAGAAGAACGTGAAGCGGCGGTGACTGAACTGGCAGTAAGCAGTCATCCAATATATATTCCAGAAGGCTTGGATCGGTTGACAATGGCTTGCCGAGCGATTGTTCATAATGGCGTTTTACCGTAATTCCAGTCTGCTGGAGTGATGCGTTGTGCGCAGGGCGATGTGGTGGAGTGGCAGGGTATCTGTCATATTGCCTGAATTTCAGGCATTTCAGGCCTTTGATCCTGAATGCCGTAGTACTCGATTTGGTGTCAATTTGCTAAAGCCACGAACTATTCCCGTTGTTACTCCTTGGTGCGGCATCCTGCTGATGAGCGCTTCCGTTTCGATGGCGGCCACTCCGAATGGACAGGGGCAATCGGGTTATATAAATATGCCTAGTGCCACGACGGAAGCCGACGGCACTTTCTCGGTTGGTTACAACTACGACAGTCCTTATGGTACCTTCTGGACCACCGCAAGTATCCTCCCTTTTGCCCAGCTAACAGGGCGGTATGTATCGATCACAGGTATCCCCGGGTTTACGGACCAGGCGGGTTATTACGGTAGCGGGTACGGTCGCTACAAGGACAAGGTATTCGATGCGAAGCTTTCCTTGTTGTCGGAGTCGAACTGGCGCCCCGCAGTGGCTGTGGGTGCAACCGATATACTCGGAACGGAACTGTTCAAAGGGCAATATATTGTCGCTACGAAGCACTTCGGCTCAAAAGGAAATTTTGAGGCAAGTGTAGGGTACGGCAACAAGCGTCCCGATGGTTTTTTCGCGGGCGCACGCTGGTATTCTCTCTCGGTCCCTGGGGTTGCGCTGGTTGCCGAGTATGACGCCAACGACTACAAGAACGATTTTCGTGCCAATGAGACGTCAGCAGGTCGGCGCGACAAGGGCCCTGCAGTCGGCCTGGAATACCGCTGGGGATGGCTGGGTGCGCAGGTTGCACGCCATCGCGATCACTTCAGTGCGAATGCTTACATCAGCATTCCCTTTGCGGAGCGCGAATTTATTCCGAAGATCTTCGAACCTGCACCCTTCAACCCGAAAAATGCCCCGGCGCGCGTTTCCGCGAACGAATGGCAGCAGAACGGTAAGCATGGCGCCGAATTGGTGCAGGCTCTGGTCAAGCAGGATTTCAAGAACGTCCGGGTCGAACTGGACGGTCCTGTTCTCAAGCTTGTCCTGACGAATAACCGTATTTCAAACATGGGCCGCGCGGTTGGACGTGCTGTACGCACTGCACTTGCATTTGCTCCAGAAGGCACGCGGACGATCCACGTTACCTACACCAAGCTCGAGCAACCGATCGCAACGTATGAATTTTTGGACCTGCAGCGCCTCACGGACTACCTAACCGGGCTGGTTGATCGAGAGGCATTTCTTCAGACCACTGTGGTGCGCTATTCGACGCCAGCGGACAAGGAAAGTACGGCCCAGGAAGGGTTCCTGGCTGCAGTCAAGGATGAGGGCAGCAATCTCGCAGTCGAGGTCGGAAAAGACGGCAATATGGTGCAAGTCTCGTCGGAAGACCGGGAAGCGAATCGGTTCAAGGTTGTGCCGAAACTTGCGTTTTTCTTCAATGATCCGAGCGGTGCATTGCGTTACGAAGTCGCTGCAGCTGCCAATTACGACAAGCGTCTTGGCGCAGGGACCTACTTGAACAGTGCATTCAAGCTGAATGTGTTCGAGAATATTTCCGGGGTGACCCAGCCGTCGAACAGTTTGCTTCCGCATGTGCGAACCGACGTTGCCGAGTACAAGCGTGGCGGTCGTTTCAAGCTGAACCGTCTTCTCATCAATAAATACTTGACCCTCGACGAGCGTTTATACGCTCGCGCCTCTGCCGGCTTCTATGAAGAAATGTATCGAGGCCTGGGGGGACAAATGCTTTACCTGCCGAAGGACAGCCGCTGGGCCGTTGACCTCAGCGTCGACGCACTTCAGCAGCGCGGCTTCAAGGGTTGGCTCGACAAGCGTGATTACCAGACAGTCACGGCACTTGGCGCGCTGCACTACAAACTGCCTTATGACGTGACCGCAACCGCGCGTGCCGGTCGCTTCCTGGCGAAAGACAACGGCGTGCGCCTGGAGTTCAAACGTCGCTTTCCGTCGGGCATGGAAATCGGTGCGTGGTACACCAAGACCAGCGCCAAGGACATTACGAACCCGGGAACGCCGACGAATCCATACAATGACAAGGGCGTCTTCTTATCGGTGCCGCTGAACATCATGCTGCCGATGGACTCGCAGGCAAATGCCGGCATCGCACTGTCGCCATGGACCCGCGACGTCGGCCAGATGGTCGCCAGCCCGGGCGACCTGTACGACATGATGGAGCAGCCGCGCCGCGACCTGACCATGTACGACGGGCTCGGCAACTTCGCCGAGCGGCGCGACGAGCAGAACCTGCCGGCCGTGAATCCTCCAGTCCGTCCGCTGAAGAACCCCTGGCCGGAATTCCGCTGGCGCCTGGAACAGTCGTTCTCGAACACCCCGACGCTGCCCCAATGGGCGAAAGGGACTACAGTCGCAGGCGCGGCCATCGTCGGCAGCGCCCTGTTGGACAAGCCCGTCGACCGGTTCGTCAAGAAACATGCGAGCGCAAGCGTCCTGCGTAGCTGGGACAACGTCGGCAAGGCGATGCCGGTGGTGTTCGCGGGCGCGGCCGCTGGCGCGGTCGCGTTCGGCGATGCGCGCATGCAGAACATGGGCATCATTTCGCTCGAATCGGTGGCGGGTGCGGCTGCCCTGTCGATGGGGGCCAAGCGGCTGTTCGATCGTGCCCGCCCGCGCGACGATCTCGGCCAATGGAGCCGGAGCGCGAACCGCTCGGATGCGTCGTTCCCGTCGAACCACGCGACCGTGACCTTCGCCGCGATCACGCCGTTCGCGCAGGAGTACGATGCGCCGTGGCTGTACGGCGTCGCCGCAGTCGGGTCGCTCGGCCGTGCGGCAGGGCGCCAGCACTGGGTGTCGGACGTGGTCGCAGGCGGTGTGCTCGGCTATGCGGTCGGCAGCTGGCTGTGGCACTCGCAACGCGACAACACCAGGTCGAGCTTCGCCGTCAGCCCGGGGCCGAAGTCGATCGCGATGTCCTGGAGCGGGAGTTACTGAGCCGTTCGCTAGACGCACCAACTGGCTATAAGAAACGCAACTTTGGTAGACTGCGATGATTTCTTTTAGAGAATTTCGCTATCTATATTAGAATTGCATTTTTTATATGAGTTGGTGCGTCTTACTGGTTGTTGAGGTCTGATGCACCGAAGAGAGCTCGATTGCAGTTATCTGGAGGTTTCCCCATGATCTTGACGACCGGCGGTGCTGGCTTCATCGGTAGCAACTTTGTGCTCGACTGGTTCGGTGTATCCGACGAACCCTTGGTCAATCTCGATAAGCTGACCTATGCCGGCAACCTCGAAAACCTGGCCAGTCTCCGCGACAATCCCAAGCATATCTTCGTCAAGGGCGATATCGGCGATGTGGACCTGCTCCGGCAACTGCTGAAGGAGCACAAGCCGCGCGCGGTCGTCAACTTTGCCGCCGAAAGCCACGTCGACCGCAGCATCCATGGCCCGGAAGACTTTATCCAGACCAACATTGTCGGCACCTTCCACCTGCTCGAAGCAGTGCGCGAATACTGGGGCAAGCTGCCCGAGCAGGAAAAGGCGGCCTTCCGCTTCCTGCATGTCTCGACCGATGAAGTCTACGGCTCGCTCGGCAAGACCGATCCGGCCTTCCGCGAAACCAACCGCTACGAACCGAACAGCCCGTATTCGGCGAGCAAGGCCGCAAGCGACCACTTGGTGCGTGCCTACCACCATACCTACGGCCTGCCGGTGCTGACCACGAATTGCTCGAACAATTACGGGCCTTTCCATTTCCCCGAAAAGCTGATCCCCTTGTGCATCCAGAACGCTCTGGGCGGGAAACCGCTGCCGATCTACGGCGACGGCCAGCAGATCCGCGACTGGCTGTTCGTCAAGGATCACTGCTCGGCGATCCGCCGCGTGCTCGAAGCAGGGCGGCCGGGTGAGGTCTACAACGTCGGCGGCTGGAATGAAAAGGCCAACCTGGAAGTCGTCGGTACCCTGTGCGACATCCTGGACGAACTCAGCCCGCGTGCCGACGGCCAGTCGTACAAGACGCAGATCACCTTCGTGACAGACCGTCCAGGCCACGACCGCCGCTATGCGATCGACGCGACCAGGCTCGAGCGTGAACTGGGCTGGAAGCCGGCGGAAACCTTCGAGACCGGCATTCGCAAGACGGTCCGCTGGTATCTCGACAACCAGGAATGGGCACGCAACGTGACCAGCGGCGCGTATCGCGAGTGGGTCGGCAAGCACTACGGGGGCTGAATGAAGATCCTCGTCACTGGAAAGAATGGGCAGGTCGGCTTCGAGCTGCAGCGTGCGCTGGCGCCCATCGGCGAAGTCGTAGCGGTCGACCATGCGGCCTGCGACCTGGCGGATGCCGATGCGATCCGCGCGCTGGTGCGCCGCGTCGCGCCGGACGTCATCGTCAATCCGGCCGCCTACACCGCGGTCGACAAGGCCGAGGCCGATCGGGATGCGGCGTTCGCCGTGAATGCCCGTGCCCCGGGCGTGTTGGGAGAGGAGGCGGCGCGCCTCGGTGCGCTGGTCGTCCATTATTCGACCGATTATGTCTTCGACGGCCAAAAAGAAGGCGCTTACTCGGAAACCGACCAGCCGGATCCCCAGAGTGTCTATGGCAGCAGCAAGTACGCCGGCGAACGTGCCTTGGCCGAGGCCAACTCCCACCACCTGATCCTGCGTACCAGCTGGGTCGTTGGCGCACACGGCGGCAATTTCGCCAAGACCATGCTGCGCCTTGCCACGGAGCGCGAGCACCTGACCGTCGTGACGGACCAGTTCGGTGCCCCGACCTCGGCGGCCCTGCTAGCCGACCTGACAGCCCAGCTCATCCGGCAATACCAGCGCGAGGGCGTGGGCCGCTTCCCATTCGGTACCTACCACGTAACAGGGACCGGCGAGACCACCTGGCACGAGTACGCACGCTTCGTCCTTGCGGAAGCGTTGGCGGCCGGCAAGACGCTCAAGGCCGGTCCCGAGGCCGTCATGCCGCTGGCCACCGCGGACTATCCGACACCGGCGAAACGTCCCGCCAACTCGCGTCTCGACACCCGTCATTTCTGCCAGACCTTCGGTTTGCGCCTTCCCCCGTGGCAGGAAAGTGTCCGCCACGTTCTCCAGCAAATTTTCTAGAGAGACGATCATGCTTGAATCAAAACGGAAGGGCATCATCCTGGCGGGCGGCTCCGGCACGCGCCTGTATCCGGTCACCCAGGCAGTCAGCAAGCAGTTGATGCCGGTGTACGACAAGCCCATGGTGTATTACCCGCTCAGTACCCTGATGTTGAGCGGAATCCGCGATGTGCTCCTGATCAGCACGCCGAGCGACACGCCACGCTTTGCCGAACTGCTGGGCGACGGCAGCCGCTGGGGCATGAATATCCAGTACGCGGTGCAGCCTTCGCCCGATGGCCTGGCCCAGGCCTTCATCATCGGCCGCGATTTCGTCGGCAACGATCCGAGCGCCCTGGTATTGGGCGACAACATCTTTTACGGGCACGACCTGGTCAAGCAGTTGCAAAGCGCAAACGAGCGCACCGAAGGCGCCACGGTCTTCGCGTATCACGTGCTGGATCCGGAGCGCTATGGTGTTGTCGAGTTCGATGCCAACCAGCATGCGCTCAGCATCGAAGAAAAACCGAAGGCACCGAAATCGAATTATGCGGTGACCGGTCTGTATTTCTACGATAACAACGTTTGCAGCATCGCCGCCGACATCAAGCCGTCCGCCCGTGGCGAACTCGAAATCACGGACGTCAACCAGTGCTACCTGGATCGCGGCGCCCTCGATGTCGAAATCATGGGCCGCGGTTTTGCCTGGCTCGACACCGGTACCCACGACAGCCTGCTGGAAGCGGCCAGCTTTATCGCCACCCTGCAAAAGCGCCAGGGCCTGCAGGTTGCGTGCCCTGAAGAAATCGCCTACCGCCAAGGATGGATCACGGCGGCCGAGCTCGAAAAGCTGGCCTCGCCTTTGTCGAAAAACGGTTACGGCCACTACTTGTTGAATTTACTGAAGCAAAGCTGACATGCCTTACACCGTTACCCCGACCGCGCTCCCTGAAGTGCTGGTGCTGACCCCGAAAGTCTTTGGGGATGAGCGCGGCTTCTTTTTCGAAAGCTTTAATGCACGCGATTTCCGCGAAGTGACTGGTTTGCCGGTCGATTTCGTGCAGGACAACCACAGCAAATCGGCCAAAGGCGTGTTGCGCGGCCTGCATTACCAGATCCAGAACCCGCAGGGCAAGCTGGTGCGCGTTACGCAGGGCGCCGTATTCGACGTTGCGGTCGACATGCGCCGCAGTTCGCCGAACTTTGGCAAATGGGCTGGTATGGAACTGTCTGCCGACAACAAGCGTCAGTTGTGGGTGCCACCCGGATTCGCCCACGGTTTCGTGGTCCTGTCCGAGTCGGCCGAATTTCTGTATAAGACCACCGATTATTGGTATCCAGAGTTCGAGCGCAGTCTGCGCTGGAACGATCCTCAGTTGAATATCGCCTGGCCGATCCAGGAAGTGCCGCAACTGGCCAAAAAAGATGCCGAAGGCAGCCCGTTCGCGAACGCGGATACCTACGAATAACCTGATCTATCACTAGCCTTTAATCTATTTACTACCGATGTCAATGACCAACCTCCGGCACATCGTTGCCCAATCCGGTGTCCAGTTCGGCACCAGCGGTGCGCGCGGCCTCGTTTCCAGTATGAGCGACGACGTGTGCTACGCCTATGCGCAGGCTTTCCTGCGTACTGTCGCCGCCGCCGCCGATAACATCGTCCTCGGCCACGACCTGCGGCCGAGCAGCCCCGCGATCAGCGCCGCCTGCGCGCAAGCCGTGCGCGACGCCGGCAAGCAGGTCCTGTTCGTCGGCGCCTTGCCGACACCGGCGATCGCCTATTACGCCTCGGTGTACAGTGCACCTGCGATCGTGGTCACCGGCAGCCATATCCCGTTCGACCGCAACGGCATCAAGTTCTACCGCGCCGACGGCGAGATCTCGAAACAGGACGAGCAAGCCATGCTGGACGCCGAAGTCGAGTTGCCCGAGGCCATCCCGACGCCGGCTTTGTCCGTCGCGAACGATGAACCCGCGCAAGCCTATGTGCAACGTTACCTGGACGTGTTCGGCGCCCAGGCGCTGGCCGGCCTGCGGATTGCGGTCTACGAGCATTCGAGCGTTGCGCGCGATATCCTGGGCACCATCCTCGAGGCGCTCGGCGCCACCGTCCTGCCGCTGGGGCGCACGAACGAATTCGTGCCGATCGATACCGAAGCCGTGCGTCCTGAAGACATCGAGCGCGCCGCGCGCTGGGCTGCCGAGCACACCTTCGACGCCATCGTATCCACCGACGGCGATGCCGACCGCCCGCTGATCGGCGACGAGCAGGGCAGGTGGCTGCGCGGCGACATCGTCGGCATCCTGTGCAGCCAGTACCTGGCGGCCGGCCATGTCGTCACGCCGGTCAGCAGCAATACCGCCGTCGAGCAGTGCGGCAGCTTCAAGGAAGTGATCCGTACCCGCATCGGTTCGCCGTACGTGATCGCCGGCATGGAGCAGGCTGCCGCGGCGCACGGGAAGGACGCCGTGGTCGCCGGCTACGAAGCCAACGGCGGTTTCCTGCTGGGGTCGGATATTGCGCGCAAGGGCGCGGTGTTGAAGGCACTGCCGACACGCGACGCCGTGCTGCCCATCGTTGCCGTGCTGGGCCTGGCGCGCGAACGGGGCTGCCGTGTGTCCGAGGTGGCGCGCGCGCTGCCGCCGCGCTTCACCGCCAGCGACCGCTTGCAGGATGTCGCGACCGAACTGAGCCGTGACTTGATCAAGCGCCTGGAACAGGACGTGGCCCAGGCGGCCCTGGTGCTGGCGCCGCAGTCCGGCGCGCTCGCGCATGTCGACACGACCGACGGTCTGCGGGCGACCTTCGCCAGCGGCGATATTGTCCACTTGCGCCCGTCCGGCAACGCGCCGGAACTGCGTTGCTATGCCGAGGCATCGACCCAGCAGCGGGCAGAGGCCTTGTGCCGCGCCTGCCTGGAGCGCATCGGCGAGATCGCCCGCGCCTCCCAGGTATAAAAGCGAACAAGCCCGCAAAATAGAAAATGGCCGCTCGATGAGCGGCCATTTTTACAACTACACCCATCGGACGCCGAAGCGCCCGCTGAACGATCAGTGGTGGGTGGTGGTCGAGTGGTTGGTGGTCGAGTCGCTGTCCGAAGCAGCAACGGCGACAGCAGCAACAGCCACGCCGATGGCGACGGCAGCGCCGGTCGACAGGCCAGCGAAGGCGGTGCCGCCCAGGAAACCGCCGGTCGAGGTGCCAGCAGCAGCGGTGCCTGCAGCAGCTTCGGTGCCAGCAGCGGCGCCGGTCTGGCCAGCAGCAGCGGTAGCGGCTTCTTGTGCGAACACTTGTGCCGACAGCAGGCTCAGGATTGCGCCGGTGACGAGAATTTTTTTCATGTTGAGATCCTTGTTTCAATTGAAGGGACACTGCAGCAAACTCTGTTGCCCAACCATTATAGCAACAGAGTATTGCTTTAGCTCACTAATAGGCCTGCCGATACGGCAACTCCTGCGAAAAGTGTGAGTATTTTTCCACTTGTCCGCAACACATTAGTTTACCGTAAAACTTTGCGAACAATCTCACGTTTTATAACGACAAGCTTCGCTTTGTCGTCAATTTGACGTCATTTTTCCCACCTGTTTCATCTATGGCCTTGGTGCAACATCTGGAATAATCCCATCCTGACCCCAACCGGAGCCCAGGATGGCAGAAGCCAGCAACGCAGAAAAGACCGAACCAGCGTCACAGAGGCGCCTTGACCAGGCGCGCAAGGAAGGCGATATCCCCAGGTCGCGCGAAGTCGCGACCTTCGCCGTCCTGATGACGGCCGGTGCCGGCCTGTGGATGATGGGCGGCGGACTGGTCAGCAAGCTGTCGGCTGTGCTCGAGAGCGGCCTGTCGCTGGACCGCGAGCAGGTCTACAATCCGGCCGTGCTGATGGAGCGCGTCACCCGCGACGCCGGCGGTGTGCTGCTGGCCTGCCTGCCGCTGGCGGCGGCGGTCATGCTGGTCATGCTGGCCGCGCCGATGCTGATCGGCGGCTGGAACTTCAGCGCCAAGGCGTTTCTCCCGAATTTCGGCAAGATGAATCCGGTCCGCGGCATCGGCAACATGGTCTCGACGAATGCCTTGGTCGAACTGCTGAAGGCGGTCGCCAAGACCCTGCTGGTCGGCGCCGTCGCCTGGTTCGTGGTCATGAGCAACAAGGATGCCGTGATCGGCCTGGTGACCGAACCCTTCGGCACCGCCGCGCCGCACCTGGGCAGCATCATCGCCAAGGCCTTTCTCACTATGGTGGGGGCACTGGGCGCGATCGCCATCCTGGACGGGCCGTACCAGATCTGGCACTACGCCAACAAGCTCAAGATGACGCGCCAAGAAGTGATCCAGGAATCGAAGGAATCGGACGGCAACCCACAGATCAAGGGCAAGATCCGCCAGCTGCAGCGCGAGATGGCGCGCAAGCGGATGATGGCCAACGTGCCGACCGCCGACGTGGTCGTGACCAACCCGACCCACTTCGCAGTGGCGCTGAAGTACGGCGAGGGCCAGCGCGGGGCGCCGCGCGTGGTGGCCAAGGGTACCGACGAGGTCGCGGCCAGGATCCGCGAGATCGCGAAGGAAAACAAGGTCACGCTGCTGGAAGCCCCGGCCCTGGCGCGTGCGCTGTACAAGCACACCGACATCGACGACGAGATCCCGGAAGCGCTGTACTCGGCCGTGGCCGAAGTCCTGGCCTACGTCTACCAGCTGCGCGCCTACAGCAAGGGCAGCACCGACCAGTATCCGGACCGTCCGAACAAACTGCCGGTGCCGCCGGAACTGGATCCGTTCAATCCGGCGTCCCGCAAGCCTGGCCAGGATGCCGATCCGGGCAATCTGCACTGATCAAATGAGTACCAGGCCGGCTCCCACGCCGGCCTTTGCCTTTGAAATGCATGCCTTTTTCCCGTCTCCTTGCTCAATGGTTTCCACGGGGCATCAGTGATAATGGCAGCCTGTACCCACTGAACCGAAGGACGGAGTGTCAATGAACGGCTTCACGCTGCCCCGCTGGATGAGCGCGATTACCGCGAAAGGCAACGCGCTCGCGGCGCCGATCCTGATCATCCTGCTGCTGGCGATGATGATTCTGCCCTTGCCGGCCTTTGCACTCGACCTGTTCTTCAGTTTCAACATCGCGCTGTCGGTGATCGTGCTGCTGACCGCGCTGTACACGGTCAAGCCGCTCGACTTCATGGCCTTCCCGGCCGTGCTGCTGGTCACCACCATGCTGCGCCTGGCGCTGAACGTGGCCTCGACCCGCGTGGTGCTGACCGAGGGCCATACCGGCGGCGCGGCCGCCGGCAAGGTGATCGAAGCCTTCGGCCACTTCCTGATCGGCGGTAACTACACGGTCGGATTGGTCGTGTTTATCATCCTGACCATCATCAACTTCACCGTCGTCACCAAGGGTGCGGGCCGTATCGCCGAGGTGGGCGCGCGCTTCGCCCTGGACGCGATGCCCGGCAAGCAGATGGCGATCGACGCCGACCTGAACGCCGGCCTGATCGGCGAACAGGAAGCCAAGCAGCGCCGCGCGGAAGTGGGGCAGGAAGCGGAATTCTATGGCGCCATGGACGGTGCCTCGAAGTACGTCCACGGCGACGCGGTGGCCGGTATCCTGGTCACCGTCATCAACGTGATCGGCGGCCTGATCGTCGGCATGGTCCAGCACGACATGTCCTTCGGCGACGCTGTCACCAATTACACGCTGCTGGCCATCGGTGACGGCCTGGTGGCGCAGATCCCTTCGCTGATCATCTCGATCGCGGCCGGTATGGTCGTGTCGCGCGTGGCCAGCGAAAAGGACGTCGGCGCCCAGGTCATTGGCCAGCTGTTCGCCAAGCCGATGGTGATGTACATCACCGGCGGCATCATCGGCGGCATGGGCCTGATCCCGGGCATGCCGAACCTGGTGTTCCTGTTGCTGGGCAGCACCCTGTTCGGCGCCGGCTACCTGCTGGAAAAGCGTCTCAAGAACGCCCCGGCCGAGGAAGCGGCGCGTGCGGCCGGCGGTGCGGCCGGCGCGGGTGCCGGTGCGGCCCCGGGCGCGGCCGGCGGCGCGGCAGCCACCACGCCGGCCGAGCAGGAAGAGGCGAGCTGGCAGGACGTGATGCCGGTCGACACCCTCGGCCTGGAAGTCGGCTACCGCCTGATCCCGCTGGTCGACAAGGGCCAGAACGGCGAGCTGCTCAAGCGCATCAAGGGCATCCGCAAGAAATTCGCCCAGGAAGTCGGCTTCCTGGCGCCGCCGGTGCACATCCGCGACAACCTGGAACTCAAGCCCACCGCCTACCGCATTACCCTGAAGGGCGTGGAAGTAGGCAGTGGCGAAGCGATGAACGGCCAGTTCCTGGCGATCAACCCGGGCATGGCCAGCGGCACGCTGCCGGGCCTGGTCACCACCGATCCTGCCTTCGGCCTGCCGGCGATCTGGATCGACGCCGGCCTCAAGGACGACGCCCAGAGCATGGGCTACACCGTGGTCGATGCCGGCACCGTGATCGCGACCCACTTGAACCACCTGATCACGACCCACGCGTCGGAACTGCTGGGCCGCATGGAAGTGCAGGCACTGCTGGACCACCTGGCCAAGGATGCGCCGAAGCTGGTCGAGGACCTGGTGCCGAAGATCGTCTCGCTGTCGAACCTGCAGAAAGTGCTGCAGAACCTGTTGAGCGAAGGTGTGCACATCCGCGACATGCGCACCATCATCGAGACCCTGTCCGAGCATGCCGGCATGCTCGATCCGAACGACCTGACCGCACTGGTACGGGTGGCGCTGGGCCGTTCGATCGTGCAGCAGCTATTCCCGGGCACCAACGAGCTGTCGGTGATGACGCTGGACAACCGCCTCGAGCGCCTGCTGGTGCAGGCCCTGAACGCCGGCGGCGACGGCACCGGCATCGAGCCGGGCCTGGCCGATACCATCGTCCAGCAAGCGGCCAACGCGACCCAGCAGCAGGAAGCGATGGGGCTGACGCCGGTACTGCTGGTGCCGGGTCCGCTGCGTACCCTGCTGTCGCGCTTCCTGCGTCGTGCACTGCCGCAATTGAAGGTTTTGTCACATTCCGAAATCCCGGAAACCAAGACCATCCGTGTGACCAGCTTGGTGGGCACTGCGTAAAACACCCGGCAGTTGACACGTAACAATGCTAACTTGACATGTAAAGATGCAAGTTGGCTGTGCTTTCATGTAAATCAGACATGAATCAATGACTTATCGGTTGTTGTCACACAACGGCGATAGGCGTTTTGCGCGCGCACAATTAATTAAACATATTGATTTGTGCTAACATTTCCGCTGTTCTTAACACAGAACAATAACCATCGCGAGGCGTCGGCTGGGCCCCAGCACTTGGCCCAGAAACCTCACTGATGCATGCCATCATTTTAAGTAAAGCATTTTGCTGTCGACGCGGCCTTCACGCGCAAAGGAAATCAAAGTAATGCCAGAATTCCAGTTCCTACAACTCGGGTTGACAGCTTTGACCGCAAGTTTCGCGGTAAGTTTGCTCATCGTTCTCTCGCAAAAATGGCATGGCAGCCTGTCACACGATCATGACCTGGATGGCGTACAGAAAGTGCACACGACGCCCACGCCGCGTATCGGCGGCGTCGGCGTCGTGCTTGGCTTGGTGCTCGGTTTCCTGATCTTCCGCCAGTTCAACCCGGAGATGATGAATCCGGTGCGCGCCGGCGATACTTTCCTGCTGCTGGCGGCAAGCTTGCCGGCCTTCGCCGCAGGCCTGATCGAAGACTTCACCAAGCGTGTGTCGGTGCGCGTGCGCCTCGCGGCAACCGCCCTGAGCGCGGTGCTCGCCAGCGCCATGCTCGGCGCGACCGTCAACCATCTCGACTTGTGGGGCGTCGATGCGCTGCTGGCGTTCACGCCGTTTGCCGTGCTCGTCACCGCGGTCGTCGTGGCCGGCGGTTCGAATGCGATCAACATCATCGACGGCTTCAATGGCCTGTCGGGCAGCACCATCGTCATCATGGCCGCCGGCCTGGGTGCTGTCGCGCTGCAGCACGGCGATGTGTTCGTGGCCATGCTCGGCGTGCTCGGCATCGGCGCAGCGCTGGGTTTCCTGGCGCTGAACTATCCGCGCGGCAGGCTGTTCCTGGGGGATGGCGGTGCCTACTTCCTCGGTTTCTGGGTCTCGGAAATGGCTGTGCTGCTGCTGGTGCGCAATCCATCGGTCAGCGCATGGCAAGTGCTGGCGATCTGCGCCTATCCGGTCATCGAAGTGCTGTTCAGTATGTATCGCCGCCGCATGATCCAGAAGGTCAGCCCGGGCGCGCCCGATGCGCTGCACCTGCATACCCTGGTATTCCGCCGCTTCGTGTTCAAGCACGTGAGCAAGGATGCGAAGCGTCCCTGGAAGCGTAACGCAGCCGTGCCGTGCGTCATCGCACCGGCGGTTGCGGCATGTGTGGCCATCAGCGTGGCGATTGGCGCCTCGGCGCCTGTCAGCCTGGCGATCGTCGTGTTGCAGGTGGTAATCTACGTGAGTGCATACGGACGCCTGGTGCGTGGCCGCTGGACGGCGGGACGCAGCGGCCGCATGGATGCCGACCTGAGCGCCAGCGCGGAGACGTGACAAGGCGCCTGCCGAAGCAGGTCGTGATGCAAGGAAGAAAAAAACGGACCCTCAGCGGGTCCGTTTTGTTATCCACCAGTGCTCGAAGCGGATGGCAAAATGGAAAAGCAGGCCCGTGACGAACAGGAAGTCGGCGGCCGGGCCGGTACGTGCCGAGGCGGCAACCAGCCCGGCAATGATGAATGTGGTCCTGAGACCTGGAATGCTGCGGTCGATCGACTCACAAAAATGTGCGAGAAAGGCTTCGGCGCCAGGTGTGGCCGGCTGACGCTTGGGTAGTCTGAATTTCATGGTCGGCCTCTCGAAATGACCTCGTCGGAAAAATTCCTTGCTTACAGTCTAGCATGAGCTTTGGTGCAAGTTGTTACAATTGAAGAGAATTGCGTTCAATTAATCATGACGGTGTGCAATTACCAACGGAATTATTCTCTGTTATTGAAAATATAACGAAGTTTAATTGTGCACAATTAACGAACAACGTGGCGCACACTTTGTCGTCTTGATGAGGCGGCCCGTGGACGGCGCCGGATTTGAAGAAGTGCAGTCCAAAAAGCGCTTTCGGACTTGAATGAATGCCGGTACAGCAATGCACTGTACCGGCTATGCATCTCGATGCTTACGAACGCTTGTAGATATCCTCGAAGCGCACGATGTCGTCCTCGCCCAGGTAGCTGCCCGACTGCACCTCGATCAGGTGCAGCGGCAGCTTGCCCGGGTTTTCCAGGCGGTGCGTCGTGCCCAGCGGGATGTAGGTCGATTCGTTCTCGGCCAGCAGGATGCTCTTCTCGCCGCAGGTCACGCGCGCGGTGCCCGACACCACGATCCAGTGCTCGGCGCGGTGGTGGTGCATCTGCAGCGACAGCTTCTCGCCCGGCTTGACGGTGATGCGCTTGACCTGGAAGCGCTCGCCCGAGTCGATGCCCTCGTAGTAGCCCCACGGACGGTAGACCCGGGTGTGGGGCAGGTGCTCGCTACGCGCCTGGCCCTTCAGGTGCTCGACTACGTTCTTCACGCGCTGCACCTGGTCCTTGTGGGCGACCAGCACGGCGTCGTTGGTTTCCACCACGACCAGGTCCTTGACGCCGACTACGGCCACGATGCGGCTCTCGGCGCGCACCAGCGTGTTGCTGGTGCCGTCCAGGTAGACGTCGCCGCGCTGCACGTTGCCGTTGCCATCCTTTTCCTGCACGTCGGCCAGTGCCGACCACGAACCGACGTCGCTCCAGCCGATGTCGCTGGCGACGACCACGCCGTCACGGGTGTGTTCCATCACCGCGTAGTCGATCGAGTCCGACGGGCTGGCAGCGAAGGCCGCTTCGTCCAGGCGGCAGAAATCGAGGTCGCGGTAGGCGTCGTCGACCGCCTTGACGGCGGCTTGCGCGATCTGCGGCGCATGCTTTTCGATCTCGGCCAGGAAACGGTCGGCACGGAACATGAACATGCCGCTGTTCCAGTAGAAGCCGCCGTCGGCGACGAAGCCTTCGGCCGAGTTGCGGTCCAGTTTTTCGACGAAGCGCTCGAGCTTGTAGCAATCGTCACAGCCCGGCAGCGGCTCGCCGCGGCGGATGTAGCCGTAGCCGGTTTCCGGCGCGTTAGGCACGATGCCGAAGGTGGCCAGCGAACCGTCCTGCACCAGGCGGGCGGCGCGCTCGACCGCCTGGCGGAAGGCGTCTTCCTTCTCGATCACGTGGTCG
>Ga0265797_10002045_pt1 | contig 34743 bp, 25 predicted proteins | sample P2T30metagenome_FD_192433 | JGI IMG/M metagenome (GOLD analysis project Ga0265797, IMG submission 192433) | Plant litter microbial communities from East Loma Ridge, Irvine, California - P2 T30 | ecosystem: Environmental > Terrestrial > Plant litter > Unclassified | place: USA: California...
CGGATCCGGGCGCCATTCATCGACGTCCAGGTACACGTCGGTGAAGTCAGAGTCCGCAGGTGGGGTGTCGATCATCGAGTCTCCCTCAGAGCCAGGGCCACCGTCGGTCGGTGGGGCGACGCCTAGGGCGTCTGGATGCTGGTGGTGGACAGGGATGCTCGACGACCGACCGCGATCGGGATGATCGCGAGGGCGCCGAGGACGGCGAAGGCGGCCCCGACGAAGTAGACGCCGCTGTAGCCCCCGCCGAAGAGAGCGAGGACCGCCCCGGCGAGCAGCGGCCCGACTGCCTGCGGCACGGACGTACCGAGTTGGAGGATGGAGAGGTACCGGCCGTTCTCATCCTCGTCTTGAGGCAGGACGTCGAGCATGAGTGCCTGGTCCACGGCGCCGTAGACCCCGATGGCGAACGCCGTGAAGACTCCGGAGATGACGTACTGCGCGAGGCTGGCTGTGGTCCCCGTCCCGATGAGGCCGGCGGCGATGAGGACGCCGCTGACGATGAGGAACGGCTTGCGGGTCATGAGCTTGTCCGAGAGATAGCCCGACCCGATGGCACCTCCGATTCCCGCAGCGATGCTGACGACGCCCGAGAGCGACACGATCGTCGCGACCTCAGCAGCGCTCAGCCCCAGTCGCGACTGGAGGAGGTAGATGCCGTAGAGACCGGAGAAGGACAGCGCCATGAAGATCAGTGCGCGGCTCACCCACACCCATGCGATGTTCGGGTACTTGCGCGGGTTGAACCAGAACCCCGAGAGGATCTTCTTCGAGCTCGCACGAACGACTGCGGTCGTCGCTGCCGGGTCCTTCATGACCAAGCCGAACAGGAGCGTCCCCACGAAGGCGAGGATTCCAGGCCCGATGAAGAGACCTCCCCCGGTCGTGGAGAGGACACCGCCGAGGATCACTCCGAACAAGGGTGCGATCTGATTGATGGCGCCGATCATGCCCATGACCTTGCCTCGCTGCCCCTCGGGGAGTCGATCACCGAGGTGGGTCGCGATCATCGCACCGCAAACGGAGTAGCCGAGGTATGCGATGGACCAGCCGACGATGAGCAGGGGCACCGTATCCGTGATCCCGATGACGGCTGAACCGCCCAGCGCGACCACAGCTCCGCCGAGGAGCCATGGGCGCCGCCGCCCGAACCGGGACCGCGTCTGGTCGCTCAGCACGCCGACGATGGGGGCGCAGATGACGACGAGTACTCCTGGGATGCCGACAGCGAGAGCGAGGGCGGTGTCGCGGGTGTCGGGCGCGATCTGCGCGACGCGGACGGCAAGCGAGTACGCGATCGGGGCGACGAACGCGACGTACAGAGCGAATTGTCCGAAGTAGAGCGCAGCGAGGTAGCGCTTGCGCAGCGGGACGCGCTCATCCGAGCGGGAGCGCGCTGCATTGGCGATGTTCTCCGCACCGATCTCGATCGTGGCGGCGGGGTTCAAGGGCAAGTCGAACGATGGCTCGTCCGGTGGTCCCCCCGGCTGGGAAGGGCGATCGGGTACGCGGGGACCGGTCATGTCTCAACTCCATTGTCGTGATCGAAGCACGTTGCTAACGCGCGATACCGATGCTATGCGTGAGCGGTATCGCGCGTCAACACCAGCCTTGCGGACAGAAGGAGGGGTTGGGAGGGCCAAACGGCCAGCACGAACTGACGCCCAGGGCGCCTGCTGCATGGGTCGCGGTACCGACGCCTCGGCGAGCTACGCTGGCGGTGACGGGGAGGACCTGCAGGAACCGTGATGAACGCCCTTCAGCGCGTGGCACGCATGTAGGGCGTCAGAGTCGCGTGACGGTCAGTAGTCGACTGCAATGCGATGTGGACGCGAGGTCGAGGCGTTGCTACTGCGTCGACGCGGCTGCCGGGGCCCATGGAGGGAAGCGCTAGGCATCACCGGACGCCTGGAGAGGCGACGAGAGGCCCACCACCGGCCAGCAAAGCCGTGTTCGTAGCCCTTGACAGCAGTCGCGGGCGAATGCACATCACGGAGTCGCATTGAGAAGGCTGCTCGCACGCAGAGGCGCCAGTAGGGAGCGGACGTGTCCGTCCTCCTACTGGCGCCCCTGGCTACTCGAGTCGACGAGGAGGAACGTGGCGTTCCTCGGCGGCCTCAAGGACGAGCCGACTACGGCCATGTGCTTGGGGTCGCATCGGCCGACCTCGCGCGACGTGTCTATGGCGCCCCGGGCGGGTCGATCGGGGGCGCGGACGATGCCTTCGCTCTGAGGAGGCTGGCTGAGGAGCACCGCACGGGCATCATGAGCGCGGTGTTCTAGATGAGACACCACGGCGGTCCGGTGGAGCTGTCGGACCGCTGGAGCTCGGGCGCGCACATGTCGGCGTTCCATTTGGGAGTGGTGCCGGAGACGCCGCTGGTACGCGCGGCGGTCTCGAGATCCTCGAGGGTCGGTACATTCCGCCTCCCGACGAGAGTCTCAGTTGGTCCTGACGGCCCAGTGGCTGCCGTCGTGGCCGCGATCTTCGCGTCGGCCCCGTCCTCGATGAGGGGTTGGGTGAACATCGCCTCGCCCACGGCGGTGGCCTCCGGCGCGGGACAGTCAAGGACCCCGGTCAGGGTGATGAGGACGCACGACAAGCGGATGAGGCCAATGCTGCCGGTTCGTCCCGTGGAGGGCTCCTTCGATCTCGTGGTGGTGCTGCGTGAAGTCCGCTGGGAGTGGAGCGTGTCGATGCGACGGGGTGGCGGGTGGACGCGTGCCAAGGCAGTGCTGCCAGCATCGCGTCCGGCGTCATGTCCGAAGCTCCTGTGGTGTGAGGAGGCCTGAGAGGAGGTCGACGGCTTGCTTGCCCGCGAACGTCGGATCGGCGGGCATGACATGTGATCGGGTGCGGGTTGTGCCTACTTCGCCGACCTCGATGATTTCCGCTGATCCGCCGAAGGACACGATGATGCGAGGCCGGGGCTTCCACGTCCTCTCCAGTGCACTCGGACTGAGGGAGTCAGAACAGAGGATGAAGCCCCGCGCCAGATCGTGACTGACCGGCATCGAAGTCCCGGCCTCGACGGGGTCGAAGCCCCGGGTCGTGTGGATGATGACCACGAGCCCACGGGCGGTGGCGGAAGTGACGACGGCGTCAGCGAATCGGGAGTAGCGGGCATCAAGAAGGTCGGGGAGCACCAGCCCGATGGCATGGACGGTTCCGAGACGAAGGTAGCGGGCCATCGCGTTCGGTCGATACCGGAGCTCGTCAATCGCGCGCTGGACTCGATCGCGAGTGTCCGGTCGAACATAGATGCGTCCAGCGATCACGTTGGACACGGTCTTCGGAGACACCTCGGCGAGTGCCGCCACATCACGGAGAGTCGCCTGCCGACCGGCAGTCATCATCCCGCCCTAGAGGGAGCGCGCGTGTGGCGGGTTACCCTTCGTCCAAGCCAGGCATGCTCGGCCCTCGGGCACCCGGCTGATCTCGCTCGCGCCTGGCGAGAGAGCATGACGGCAAGGTGTCGATGCATGCGTAGTCGCCTTCGGGTGTGCTCGCGGCTGTCCATGGCAGTCGATTTAGAAGGATGCGGATTCGTCTTCGCGGATCCAGATCTCCATGGTCGACTTCCCGCGGTTACCCCACTGGTAGTAGGGGACCGCGGTGATGGTCGCATCCTCGGTGCTGGCCCTGGTCGGGGAGTACAGGCTCGGCGAGGCGCTGAGGTGCCGAGTCCCGTCCGTCGTGACGCGGATCACCTGGAGCTCGTCATCCCAGGCATCGCGAAGAGCGGCGCCGTCTGCGATGGACAATTGAGCGACGTCCCCTTCGTTGTCCACGCCTTCCAGGCAGTACACGAGCGGGCCCCGCTCGAGGGCGACGCGTCCTGCTGCTGCGTCGACTTCCGGACGTGCCCGCGTGATCCGCGGTTCGATCGCGAACGAGAGCGTGACGACATCGCCCGCTCGCCAAGCGCGCCGTACGCGCACGTAGCCGCTTTCCACTGTCACCTCATGCGCTTCGCCAGCGACTCGGAGGGTGACATCCCGTGCCCAGCCGGGGATGCGCAGCGCGATCTCCGTCTCGACGGTCGGTGCCGTGTTGACGGTGACCTCGATATGCCCGGACCAGGGGTAGTCGCTCTGGACGGACAAGCCGAGTGCTTGCCCGTTCAGGTCGAAGGTCGCCGCACCGGACATGTAGAGGTTGACGATGGCTGCATCGTCAGTCTGTGCGTACGCGTAGGTCTCGAGGGATTGGACGAGGCGGGCGAAGTTCGGAGGGCAGCAGGCGACGCCGAACCAGGCGTTGCGTGTGATGTCCCCGCGGCTGAGCATGGGGTTGCCGTAGAAGTAGTGCGTCCCCTCGGCGGATGCTCCCGCGAGGACGCCGTTATAGAGAGCGCGCTCGAGTACGTCGATGTATCGCCCCTCCCCCGTGTTGGCTGCCATTCGGCGAGCCCAGAACACCAGGCCGATGGCCGCGCAGGTCTCGGCGTAGGCACTGTCCAGGGGGAGCTCGAAGTCGCCGGCGAAGCCCTCGATGGAGGGGTCCGCTCCGATGCCACCCGTGAGGTACATCTTCCTGTCGGTGGTGCTGGACCAGAGTGCGTCGAGGGCAGCCTGCATCGGATCGTCGTGGAGGTCGGGGGCAAGGTCGGCCATGGCCGAGTACATGTACATCGCCCGGACCGAGTGGCCGACGGCGTCGCGCTGCTTGCGGACCGGGGCGTGACTCTGGTTGTACTCGCGGAAGCGTTGGGCCAGCTTCGCGCGCTCGGGGAACACGAACCCGAAGTAACCAGGCGTCCCGCGTCGCTGCTCCTCGACCTCGAAGTAGAACGGCTGGGTGCCTCGGTCGTTGATCATCTTGCGGGCCAACGTGCGGTACTTGCCTTCGCCGGTGGCTTCCGCCAGCCGTAGGAGGCCGAGCTCGATCTCCTGGTGCCCGTCGTAGCCGCCCTCTAGCGGCCCTCCGGGGGCGAATTGCTCGATGAGGAGATCCGCGTATCGTCGCACGATCGTCAGCAGGGTCGTCTTGCCCGTCGCGGCCTGGTGCGCTGCGGCGGCTTCCATGAGGTGGCCGGCGCAGTAGAGCTCATGGCCGTCGCGGAGATCCGTGAAACGCTCCCCTGGGCGTACCACCGTGTAGTAGACGTTGAGGTATCCGTCCGGCTGCTGAGCGCCGGCCAAGAGCGCGACGGCTTCGTCGACGGATGCATCCAGCCCGGGGTCCGGTCGCTTCGCGAGGCTGTAGCTGGCGGCCTCGATCCACTTGGCGATGTCGGACTCCCAGAAGATGTGGGGCTCGTTTGCATCGCCCGGCTTCCATGACAGGGAGAGCGCCTCGAACTGTCCACCGGTGCGCAGCTGCTGCTCCTGCGTCGGCAGGGTCGTCGTGCGCCCCTGCTCGATGCGCGGACTCCAGAAGGCATCGTCGATCACCACCGAGGTGATGGGAAGCGGTCGGGCGACTGCCCCGGTGAGATGTGTGTGCAGTGCCATGAAGGACCCCATCCAGCTCGTCGTCGAGCGAATTCGAAATGCTTTTCGAAGACCGTACGGCCGCGTTCTCTGACGTGTCAAGCAGCACCGAAGACCGACGCCTGTCGGATGAGGCGGTGCCAGCGGGTCGGAGAGCACCCGTCTTCTTCGCGGTAGTTGACAACGATGCGACGACGGCCGTATGGTCACCGCACGTCTTCGAAAGGGTTTTCGAAGCCGATTTCACATCGTCACAAAGGAGTAACGAGTGCCCGATTCAACCTCCGGCGAAGCGTTCCAGCGAGTCCTCTCCCGCGGCCTGCCCCGCCGCCAGTTCCTCGCCTGGGCGGGTTCCGCCGCCGCCATCGCTGCCCTCGCCGGGTGCTCCTCACCCGGCGACACCAAGGAGAGCCTGACCTTCACCCTCTGGGGCACCGGCAACGAGAAGGATGCCGTGTCGAAGGTCGTCAACGACTTCGCCGCCGCCAACAAGCTGAAGGGCAACGCCCAGAGCTACCCCCAGGACTACGAGACGAAGCTCAACACGCTCCTCGCCGGCAACAGCGCCCCCGACGCCGGCTACCTCACCGAGGGCATGGCCATGCGCCTCGGGGAGCAGGGCCAGCTGTACAACGTGCTGGAGAACCCGGCCTTCGAGAGCTTCCTTCCCTCGGCGCTGCACTACTACGCACCCGGCAAGGCCGTGAGCCAGACCTGCATCGAGGCCACCGCGCTGTTCTACGACGAGGACGCGGTCAAGGAGGCCGGCGTCACCGTCCCCGCTATCGCTGCTGACGCGTGGAACTGGGACGACTTCATCACCGCCGCCGACAAGCTCACCATCGACCGCGAGGGGCGGCACCCGAGCGAATCCGGCTTCGACGCCAGCTCGGTCGAGCGTTACGGCACGACCGTGCCCTACCTCCTGCGTCCGCTCGTCGGCGTCATGGCCAGCAACGGCGTGAACCTGTTCAACGAGGACGGCACCAAGAGCCTCTTCGACTCCGACGGCGCCATTCAGGTCATGCAGGCGCTCAGCGACCTCATCTATGAGCACCGCGTCAGCCCCAACGTGGCACAGACCACCGAGCTCGGCGCATCCACCGGCCTCCAGCTCGCGAGCAAGAAGGTCGCCATGGCCGTCGACGGCCAGTGGTCGCTGCTGGACCTCAACATCGCGAAGGCCGACGGCCTCAACTACAACGCCGGCGTCATCCCCGGCTTCGGCCAGGGCGCCTTCACCGTCGTGCTCTCCGGCGCCAACGGCGTGTTCGAGAAGAGCAACAACAGGGAGGAGTCGCTCGAGCTGCTGCTCGCCCTCGCCGACCCCGAGCAGGTATCCCTCTATGCAGACGGCCTCTGGATGCCGCCCGAGGAGAAGTACTACACCGACCCCGCGGCCATGGCCTCCTGGATGGACAACGACAACCACCCCTCGAACTACCGCACCGCGGTCGCCGACATGGCGATGAACAACTCCGTGACCTTCCCCTCCTACCGGCTGAAGAACTTCTCGGAGATCGACCTCGCCATCACGAACACGCTTACGTCCATGTTCACCCAGAAGACCGACATCGCCGCGGAATGCAAGAAGCTCGCCGCATCGGTCAACGCCCTCATGCAGGGCGTCTACCAGGACACCGCGAGCTGATCTTGGCCATCATCGCTCCCCCGAAGCCGGTCGCGTCGCCCCCGACGCGATCGGCTCAGTCCGCCCCACGCCACGGCAGCGGGCTCACCCGTCTCCAGAACCGATGGGGATGGATCTTCGCCGCGCCGGCCATCATCGGCTTCGTCGTCTTCGTCGCCGGCCCCATGCTCGCCTCACTCGTCATCGGACTCACCGACTGGCGCATTGGCGTGGCACCGACCTTCATCGGCCTCGACAACTACAACGAGCTCCTGAAGGACGAGCGCTTCTGGGCCGCCCTCCGGGCGACCGCGTTCTACGCGGCGATCGCCGTGCCCGGAGGTGTCGTGGTGGCGTTCCTCGTCGCGCTGCTGCTCAACCAGGTGCGCCGCGGCCGAGGATTTTTCCGCACCCTCTTCTACCTCCCCGTCCTCGTCCCCCCGGTCGCCTCCGCGGTGATCTGGCTCTGGATCTTCGCCCCCGAGTCGGGCCTCGCGAACTCCGCGCTGCGCGCGGCGGGGCTGCCTCCGCTGCAGTGGATCTACGACGAACGCACCGCCGTGCTGTCGCTCGCCCTCGTTACCATCTGGGCCTTCGGCAACATGTCCCTGATCTTCCTCGCCGCCCTCCAGGGCGTCCCCCGCGAGCTCCTGGAGGCCGCGGAGATGGACGGGGCTGGACCCACTCGCCGGTTGCTGTCCGTGACGATCCCGCAGGTGAGCCCCATCATCCTGTTCAACGTCATCACGGGCACCATCGCCGCCCTGCAGTCGTTCGACTCCGCCTACGTGATGACGCAGGGAGGCCCCAACAACGCCACCCTGTTCTACGTCTTCTACATCTACCAGACGGCCTTCTCGTCCGGGAACCTCGGCTACGCCAGCGCGCTCGCATGGGTCCTGTTCCTATTGGTCCTCGCATTGACCGCCGCCGTGTTCCGCACCGCTCGCCACTGGGTGTTCTACGAGGGAGAGCTCAAGTGACCGACGAACTCACCGCCGTCCGCTCCAAGTCCAGCCGCACCAGCCGCCGCATCGGCACGCTGGTCGTCTACGTCCTGCTCGCCCTCGTGGGTATCAGCTGCTTCGTACCGTTCCTCTGGCTCCTCCGGAGCTCATTGATGAACACGGCGCAGATCTTCTCCACGCCGCCGGAGTGGATCCCCAACCCCATCGAGCTGGGCAACTTCTCCGGCGCGCTCGAGGCCCAGCCCTTCGTGCGGTACTTCCTCAACACGATCCTCATCGTGTGCCTGGTCGTACCCGGCGTGCTGCTGTCGACATCGGCCGCCGCGTTCTCGTTCGCCCGGCTCCGCTGGCGGGGCAAGAAGATCGTGTTCGGCGCGGTGATGGCGAGCCTGCTGCTGCCATGGGCCGTGACCCTTGTCCCGACCTACATCATGTGGCAGAACCTCGGACTGGTTGGCACGTACGCACCGCTGACGGTACCGGCGTTCTTCGCAGCCGGAGCAGGGTTTAACATCTTCCTGCTGCGCCAGTTCTTCCAGCAGATCCCCGTGGAACTGGACAACGCCGTCTACGTGGACGGCGGGACGCCATGGACCGTCTACAGTCGCGTCATCATTCCTCTTAATAAGGGCCCGTTGTCGCTCGTGGCGATCTTCACGATCATCGCGACCTGGAACGACCTGCTGGGGCCACTGATCTACATCACCGACCCCGACACGTACACGATGTCGCAGGGCCTCGCCGCCTTCCGCGGCCTCTACGTCTCCCAGTGGGGGTACCTGATGGCTGCGTCGCTCCTGGTGATCCTGCCGATCATCGTCCTGTTCGCCTTCGCGCAGCGTTACATCATGGAGGGCGTCGCCCTCACGGGTCTGAAATGAGCGTCGGCTATCGCATGAACGCGGCCCTCGCATGGGGTGCCGACCGCTTCGTCATCGGCAGCCTGATGGGCATCACGATGATCGGGGTCGTCACCACGCCGGCGGCACTCGCGGCCGGCGCAGCTGCTACACGCCAGGAGTCACTTCGCGAAGCCGTCCCCGAGTACGTCCGCGTGCTCCGTCGTCGCTTCCGCGCGAGCATCGGCCCCGGGGTGATCGCGGCGGCACTCCTAGCATCGGCTGCGACATCCGTGGTCTGGGCGACGTCCGGGACTGCAGGAAGCGAACGGATCGTCGCGTACGCACTCTGCCTGCAAGCCGCGGTCGGCGCTATCACGGTGGCGGGCTTGAGCGCGGCCCTCCTTGACATGGACGCGAGACCGACCGCCCGAAACATCGTGATCCTCCTGACGGCATGCCCCGGATCTTGGCTGTCGATCATGGGGCTGTCCGCTCTCGCGGCGGTGGCCTGCGGCGTTGCGCCGATCCTCGCGCTCCCCGTACTCGGGATCGTCGGCATCGTCATCTCCGGCGTTAGAGTGAGATTCGAGCGGCGTATCCGACGCTCCGTCGCCGTACCCATGTGATGCGCGCGGCACCGTCCCTAGGCATCGGAGTCGACATGACCACGACGCCGGGGACGGACGGCTCTCGGACAGTCACTCTCAGCGACGTGGCTCGAGAAGCGGGTGTGTCCCTTGCCACCGCCTCCAAGGCGGTCAACGACAGATTCGACGTCAGCACGGCCACACGCGAACGAGTCCTCGAGATCGCAGGCCGGCTCGGCTTCGTGCCGAACGCACTTGCACGGGGGCTGATCGCAGGCAAGTCCCACACGGTGGGTATCCTCACCAACGACCTCCAAGGGCGCTTCGTGTCCCGCATCATGGAGGGCGCAGAGAACGAGATAGGCCGGGAACGATCGACCGTGCTCCTCGCCAACTCCGACGGCGACTTCGACCGCCAGACCTCGCAGCTGCAGGCACTGCTCGAACGACGAGTCGACGGGATCATCATCGTCGACGAGCGCATGGAGGTCCGCAGCCCCTTGCCCGTCCGAGGTCCTACGCCGGTGGTCTACGCCTTCGGCATGTCGTCAGACCCCGCGGACACCTCCGTGATCCCGGACGTGCGCCGGGGCGGACGCGAGGCCGCGGAGCACCTTCTCTCCCTCGGCCGGAAGCGGCTCGCGCACATCGGCGGCGAGACGACGTCCTACTCCGCGAATGAGCGAGCACATGGCTTCCGGGACGCGGTTCCCGAGATTCCATCCGATCGCATCCTCCGGGGCGACTACAGCGAGCAATGGGGCTGGGAAGCCACCGGTCGCCTCATTGCCGCGGACGACCGCCCCGACGGCATCGTCGCCGGCAATGACCAGATCGCCCGCGGCGCCGTCGACCGACTGCAGATGAGCGGACTTCGCGTCCCGGAGGACATCGCCGTCGTCGGCTACGACGACTGGCAAGTGCTCTCCCTCTTCGGTCGCACGCCCATCACGACCGTCGACATGCGCCTCGAGGAGCTTGGAGCCGAGGCCGTCCGGCAGCTGTACGGCGGCGACCGGACTCCCGGGCGCATCCTCATCGAACCCGAGCTCCTCCCCCGCCGATCCACCTTAGGCAACCCGCCACCCGCCTGAGGCCGTCTCCGAGCCACCCTGCCGTGACTCGAACACGACGCGTCCACGTCGGCCCCGACGGCGATCACCCTCCTGACTCCTATGAGACGGAGTACGCGGTCGCCTGAGCCTCGCGGGGCATGGGCACTTGCCAACGGCGATGCCGTGGCCTACCGTGGCGATCATCCCTTCGAAAGGCTTTTCGAAGCCCATAGGGTTCCTCTAATTCAAAGGAGAATTATGAATCACCGTCCTGGAGCGCGACGCGGCCTCACCCGCGCCCTCGCGTTGATGTCCACGGTCCTGGTCGCGGCGTCACTCACCGTCGCGACCAGCGAACCAGCGTCCGCAGCGACCTACGGCCCATCGACCCTGTACACGCCGCCGGCCGACGCGCCCACCCCAGGTTCCCTCTACGCGCGAGCCCTGCAACTGAAGAACAGCGGCACCGCGAACGGCACCATGCTCGCTACCTTCGAGCAGTACACGAACGGGATGCCCGTGTTCCCGGTCTACCGTTCCCAGGACTCCGGCCGGACCTGGTCCAAGATCTCGAGCGTCGCGGACACCGTGAACGGCTGGGGATTGCGATTCCAGCCTTTCCTCTACGAGCTCCCCACCGCCATCGGCGCGTACCCGGCCGGAACCGTCCTGGCGATCGGCAACTCGATCCCGAATGACTCCAGCGCCACCAAGCTCGACGTCTACGCCAGCACCAACCAGGGCACATCCTGGAACTTCGTCAGCAGCATCGCCACCGGGGGGCCGCCGTCGATCGATCCCGGCGGAACCTCCGTGTGGGAGCCGTTCGCCTTGGTGAACAACGGGCGGCTGAGCGTCTTCTACGCGGACTCCCGAGACCAGGCGCACAACCAGAAGGTCGTCCACCAGACCACGACGAACCTCACCTCGTGGGGTGCTGTCGTGAATGATGTCGCGAATCCGAACTACGCCGACCGACCTGGCATGCCGGTGATCGCGGCGCTCCCCAACGGCACGTGGATCATGACGTACGAGAACTGCGGAGCCCCGGAAGGCGGGTGCGCGGTCTACTACAAGATCTCCAACGACCCCGAGAGCTGGCAGAACAAGACCGGCACGGTACTGGCCAACACCGAGGGCGCCGTTCCTGGATCCTCTCCCTACGTCGCCTGGCTTCCCAGCGGTGGCCCGAACGGCACCATCGCGGTGAGCACCTACTTCAATAGCGGGCTGTACTTGAACACGGCGCTCGGCGAACCCGGGCGCTGGGTCGAGGTCCCCACTCCCGTCGCGTCCGGCTACAGTCGGGCTCTCGTGCCCCTCAACGACGGTCGCACCCTGTTCATCATCGGCAGCGGCAACATCGGCGCGCGCAACACCGTCACCTACGGTGCAGTGGATCTCGGCGGTGTGTCAGTCACGAACAACGCCACGTACACATTGGTCAACCGCAACAGCGGCCTCGTCCTCGGAGTCCAGAACGCCTCGACGGCTGACGGCGCTCCGGCGCTCCAGTGGAACGACACGCGCACCGCAGACCACCGGTGGAAGTTCGAGCAGTTGACCAACGGCTACTGGAAGATCCGCAACGCGAACAGCGGAAAGGTTCTGGGCATCACCAACCAGTCCACCGCCAATGGAGCTACCGCGCTGCAGTGGAGCGACACCGGCACGCCGGACCACCAGTGGGTGATGGCTCCGTACCCAGGCGGCGGGTACGCCTTCGTCAACCGGGTCTCCGGCAAGCGCCTGGAGATCGGTGGAGGGTCGACGACCGCTGGCGCTCTAGCTCAGCAGTTCGGGAACACGAACTGCACATGCCAGGTGTGGAACCTGCGGCCCTGAACCGTGAGAGCTGGGGTCGTGGGGAAGCGTCGTGTAGCGGTCGCTTCCCCACACCCTGCACGGCTCTCATACCCCCGAGCACGTAAGCGAGCCTGGCGCGTCCTGCTGCGGTGCCCAAGTCTCGAATACGTTTTTGTTCTGCTGACTCAACACGAAGACCTTCTCCTTGGCGCCCGCATCGACCGGGAGCTACGTCGGCGGAATCGATGGCTTCTCCAACTCCCGCGACCAGAGCTTCGTCGACTTCGTCGACTTCGTCGTCGAGGTCCCGACCGCAGGCACGTACAGCCTCGGCGTCTGATACGCGAACGCCAGCGCGTTCTCCCCGTCCACAACACGCCTACCGATGGTTGGGGACGTTAGGCATCCACGTCCCTGACGGTCAACCCGCCCGGCGGCTTGAACATGGTCCGCCTAGCGAAGGGCTTGCCTGGGCTTCCCACAGCAACCAGCGGGTTCGCACAGCTGGACTTCATCCCCTCGACTCCCCGGTAAGGAGTCGCCTCTCTTCAGCAGAGGGGGTGACACTCAGCTCACGACCTTCGGGTGCGTGAGCCGTAGACCAGGCTTTACCCAAAACGGCTAAAGCGCGCTAAACCTTGCAAATTTCTATAAGTGCCGCGACGTTGGGCTTTTTAGGTGCGCTGACGATGCCAGCTGGCCCTTGACGGTGACGAGCACTGACACCCGCACCCTGCTCTCCCCAGCGAGGGCAGAAGCGGCCACACCGAGGAAGTCGTCTTCCAGCAGCCCCCTTCCGCAGCTCGGCCGTGATGACCGGACAAGTGCCCCACATGGACGAGGGGGACGTGGCAGCAATGACGGAGGGACCAGCCCCTGGGCTGGTCCATCCGTCATGTAGCGCCTAGGGGGCTAGGCGGTTTTGCCGTGCGTCGCGCGTCAGGCTGCTTGCAGAGGCGGCGCACATACGCCTAACCGGTGCTGGGTGCTGCTAGCGGGCGCTAGCAGCCCCTCCCCGAGCTGCCGGCGGCGCCGCTTGAGGACGCGACAGTGAATAGACAACGACGGTAGATGCCCGTCTGAATCACAATGATCATTTGCAAACCATCAAGGGTTAAAGCGCTCTGAGCGCGGTCCGTTCCACCGCCAGCCCAGACCGGTAGCGCTCGAGGTATGCGGCGAAGCCCGCAACGTCGGCGGCATCTGCCTCGACCGTCTCGAACGCCGCGCCGCCGAAGACGGTCTCCCGGAGGAAGCCGTCCAGATCTCGCTGATCACCGCGCACACGTGCGGCCGAATACGCCGCCAGAACGGCGACGCCCCACGCGCCGCCCTCCGACGCGGACTCGGCAACCGAGACGGGCACCTCGAGGGCCGCCGCGAGGAATCGCTGTGCGACCCCGGCAGTGCGGAACAGGCCTCCATGAGCGAACATGCGGTCGATTCCGACCCTCTCGTCGGCGAGCACGCCCATGCCGAGGGCGAGGGTTCCGAAGACGCCGTACAGCTGCGCGCGCATGAAGTTCGCCAACGTGAATCTGCTGTCGGGCGTGCGGACGAACAACGGACGGCCTTCATCCAGACCGGCGATCGGCTCTCCGGACAGGTGGTTGTAGGCGAGCAGGCCGCCGGCATCCGCGTCCCCGGTGAGTGCTTCCCGGAACAGGGCGTCGAAGGCGTCGTCCGAAGTCACCGGGGCCCCCGCCGCGCCGGCGAAGCGGGTGAAGAGGCCGACCCAGGCGGCGAGCTCGCTGGCGCCGTTGTTGCAGTGGACCATCGCGACGGCATCTCCGGCGGGTGTCGTAACGAGGTCGAGCTCGTGGTGCACCGAGGTCAGCGGATGCTCGAGCACAATCATCGCGAAGATGCTCGTGCCGGCGCTGACGTTGCCGGTTCGCGGGGCGACGGAGTAGGTCGCGACCATGCCGGTGCCCGCATCACCCTCCGGTGGGCTGAGGACGGCGCCGGGCTGCAACGAGCCGGTCGGGTCGAGCAGCATCGCTCCCTCCGGCGTGAGTGACCCTGCGGATTCCCCCGCGACGAGCACCTCGGGCAGCAGCTCGCGGAGCCTCACATCAGGTGCGGTATCCGCTACGAGCACGTCGTACCGGTTGAGGAGGTCGGAGTCGTAGTCCCGCGTGGTGGAGTCGATCGGGAACATCCCCGAGGCGTCTCCCACCCCGAGTACCTTCCGACCGGTGAGCTTGAAGTGGACGTAGCCCGCGAGCGTCGTGATGAAGTCGATCCTGCCGACGTGCGGCTCGTGGTCGATGACGGCCTGGTGGAGGTGCGCGATCGACCAGCGCAACGGGATGTTGACCCCGAGGTGGTCGCTGAGCTCGGCCGCGGCAACGGCCGTGTTGGTGTTGCGCCACGTGCGGAACGGCACGAGTAGCTCCCCCTCGGCGTCGAAGGCGAGGTAGCCGTGCATCATGGCCGACACGCCGATGGCCGACACGGTGACCGGACGCAAGCCGTGCCGGGTCTCGGCGTCCGCTAACAGAGCCGCTGTGGCATGCTGCACGCCGGTCCACACCTCGTCAATCGAGTAGGTCCACAGGCGGTCGACGAAGGAGTTGTCCCAGTCGAAACTGCCGACGGCGAGTACCTCGGCGGGGTCGTCGCCGATCAGGCAGGCCTTGATCCGGGTCGATCCGAGCTCGATGCCGAGGGAAGCCCGGCCTTCGCTGATCGCGGTGCTGATGTCGTTGATGATCGATCTCCTTGGATTGCTAGACGGCACGGATGCGGATGATGATGCGGTGACAGCTGGATGACGAAGGTCGAGGCCAGACGCCGCTGGCTAAACGCGCGAGCACACTCGCCGCCGAGGCGGACTCGCGATCCATCAACGGCCGATCCGCGTTTAGTGCCGCCGACATAGAGATACGGGTTGCATGTCGCGCACCCGCGCCAGCAGTGCGCGGCCCTGAGTCGTCACGGCGAGTCCCCCCCGGCGTCTCTTCGACCATGCCCTTGCGAAGCAGGCGCGCAACGCTTGGGACAACAGCCTGACAAGACAGTTTCGTACGCGACGCGAGGACCGCACGATCGATGGGTCGATGGGTCGATTTTCATAGCCAATCACAGCCTGGAGAACTGCAACCCGGTTAGCGATGCCCAGGCCTAACCAGAAGAGCCATCAACGCCGAGACAGCTAATGTCAACTACACACGGGGGCAGTGACCGCCAGCAACCCCTTCCCTCCGAATATGGCCGCTACGTCTCGACAAGGGTGTAGGGGAGATCGGCTGAAATGCTTTTCAGCTGTGCTCCTCCTCGTGCGTGGAGCGTCTTTGCGCCTCACGTGCACTGTGTAGACGACCGCGGAGAAGGACCGGATCCATCGTGCTGACGATCTGTCGCAGTGCCACCAAGGGTCGAGCACAGCCCGCCCCCACACCAAGGAGCGGGCCGCGCACCCGGGTCACCCGCTAGACGCGGGTGACAGTCACCACGGAGCTCGCGGCGCTCACCGACGGCAACGTGATGGTCACCGGGTTTCCGTCGCTCGTGACGCTCCGCGTCCCCGCCACGCCCTCGACGGCTACCGTGTAGGTGCCGGCGGGCAGGAACAGCACCGTCAGGACGGCCGAGTAGGGGCCGCCGGACACGTTCTGCATCGTGATGCTGATCCGTGAGCGGTCCTCCGCGACGGTGGCGCGGGTGTACTTGGCGTGCTCGATCCGCACGGTCAGGTTCCGGGCGTTGAAGAACGTGAACTTGTTGCGGACGCCGTCCCTCGGGGTGATCGTGTACCCGCCCGACGACGCGACGACGTCCCCGCCGTATGCGTACAGCCCGAGGATCGGATCCCGGACGACGTTGACGGATGCGGCGCGGACGCCTCCCCAGAAGCCGAGGTCCGCCTCACCGGACCACGCCCACCAGCCGTCGATGCTCGGGATCCACGAGTACTCCGTGGTGCCCTTCTCGCTTTGGTACAGCCACGCGGCGGCGCCGATGTTGGCCGCGTTCCCGTCGATCTGTCCCGAGTTGATGTTCGCCCATCCGGCGAGGTACGCGCCGTAGGTGGAGCGCTGCATGTCCGCCAGGTCGGGGGCACCGGACGGGTCATAGGCCACGAGGTAGTCCTGCTGCTGCCACGCCCCGAGGTGGCACTCGTAGCCGAGGTTCCACCACGACTCCCCCATGTGCCGGTTGTCGGATCCGTAGTAGTACCAGGCGGGTTGGAGTCCGCGGCACGCGAGGGACGCGCTCATGACCTTCTCGACCAGGCCGATGTCTCCGTTCATTTTCGCCAGCGTGTAGCTGGTCTCGAAGCCGGTCGTGTCGATGCTCGCCTCCGACGCGAACGGGTACGCCTCGGATGCGAAGTACCGGTACTTGTCCCGGGTCCACTGCTGCAGCTGCGCCCGCTGGGTCGTTAGCCCCTCCGCGCCGAGCGCAGCGAGGATCTCGGGATACGTCGACTCCCCCATCAGCCCTAGCTCGTGGGCCGCGTCCCCGATGGGCGTAGGCAGCGGGATCTTTGTGAACATCGCGTTCAGCGTCTCGAAGCAGAAGGTCAGGTACTGGGCGGCGGTGTACCGCAGCGTCATCCGTGGGTAGGCCCGGGCGATCCGGTACATCGTGTAGTAGACGTTCGCGATGTGCGTGTAGTTGTATGCGCGCCACACGCCGGTGTCGGTGGGCCGGCCGTCCTGTCCGTCGTACCAGCGGAATACCTGGTAGGTCCGCTGCCCATTCGCCTGGCTGCTCTGCAGGTAGCCGAAGAGGAAGTCGGTGATCCAGGTGTCGATTGAGCTGATCTCCGCCTGCACCGGTGAGGTCAGGTTCTTCTCCGCGAGGAACTCCGCCGGGCCGAGGCCCAGGTCGTCGGATCCGCCGGCCATCCACTCCTTCCAGCCTCCGCCCGGGTAGTCGTCCCAGGTGACGAGCTTCCGGGTCGTCATGCTCCACTGCAGGTACGCGCCGTTGTACCCGCGGGCGGTCGTGGCCTGCTGGTTGGCGACGATGAAGGCGGCGCGGCGGGTGATGAGCTCCTCGACGGGGCGGATGGCGTAATACTGCAGCACGCTCGTGCGGCTGCCGCCGTAGGTGACGGTGACCGTGCTGGCGCCGAGGGTCGGGAAGGTCAGCTTGTAGAGGTTGTAGCCGTTGGCCGAGGTTCCTGCCGCGGTGATGGTAACGCCCTTGCCCGACTGTCCGACGACGGAGGTGATGCCGGCGGACGCCCGCACGGCGAGGGTCGCGGTGGTGTCGGTCGGGATGACCATGCCGGGCATGGACACCACGTCGAGGCCGCCGGCGCCGAAGACGGCGTCGCGGATCCCGGTGTAGTCCGCCGCCCACCGGAAGGTGAAGCCGTACGTCTTGGACTGCCCCGGCGACAGCGTGAGGGAGGTTGCGGGGAGGTACGTCGCGGCTTGGCCGGCTCGTGCTGGCGCGATGGCCTTCGAGTGGATGTAGTACTCCACGAGTCCCTCCCACGCGGGGTCAACCTCGCCGAAGGGTCCCTCTCCGGGCCGGGCCTTGTTCTTGAACTCCAGCCGGGTCCCCGGCGTAGGGACCATCACGAGGAAGGGGCCCTGACCGTTAGGTCGCTGCCAGTAGATGTACGAGCCGTCCTGGCCGACGAAGGAGTGCCGGGAGACGTTGCTTTCGTAAATGCCGGTCTGGTCGCCGCTCCAGTAGGAGTTCATGAGCAGCGGGAAGCCTACGTCCTGGAACTCCAGCGCCTGTGTGGAGGTGTTTTTGATCGTGAAGGACCACGTCACCACCGAGCCGGTGGAGTCGAGGGCGTATGTCTCGACGACGGTGAAGCCGCGGATACCGTTCGTCGCGGAGGCGTTCCCGGCGTAGGTGACAGTGATCGTGCTGCCGTTTTGCGTAACGGTACGGCTCGCGTCGGATAGGCCCGTAACCATTGTGGTGGGGGTGGTTTGATCGGCCCGTCGGACGCCGAAAACGAGGTCCCCGAACCAGCGGGAGTCGTCGACATCGAAGGAGGCGCGCGAGGTCGGGTTCAGCACGAAGTTGGTGCCGTAGCGGTCGGCCGGGTTGGCGAGCGTGTACACGCCGCCTGTTCGACCGTCCACCTGCAGATCGAAGACGTTCGAGCGGAGGGCGCCGGCTGTGTCCGCACGAGCAGCGGAGAGGGTGAGCGGGCCCCCGAGGCCGAGGTTCTCGGCGAGGACGGCACTGCCCAGGACGGCGGCTACCCCGCTGAGGAGGTTGCGGCGCGAGACGTGCCGCTTGCGGAGGGGTTCGGGTGAGCTGGACTGGTCATCGGACATCATCGTCGTCTTCCTGTTTGTGGACATTCCCGTCGTGCGAGGAGGAGAACCGCTAGGACTCCAACGCCGTGTTCGCGCGACCTGATCAGCACATGCGCACCCCGATCGGAGAACATGCGTCGCAAGTGCCCGGAGGTGTTTGTCACGGGCCTCGTGACCCCCACGCTCGACTCGGGCGACGCTAGATCGCGCCCTCAAACCGGGTCAACGCCCGCCTGCGAAAACTTTCGAAAGGGTCGCTTCATGGCCGCTCACTACGAGCTAACCTTCGCTGCGCGGCCTCTGCGCTGTAAGAAAATCGACGTGGTGGACGTTCGGTGGCGTGCTGCCGAGCGCGGACGCGAGCTACTGTCTCAGCGTCACGTCGCCGCCGAAGCCGCGACCTCCTCACCGCCCAAAGCTCAGCGCGCTGCCGGTCGCGGCACAGGTCACGTGGAGGCGCGGATCACCAGCTCCGTGGGCAGGCGTTCGACGCCGCTGCGGGCGTGTCCTCCGATCGCCGCGAAGAGCGCCGAGACCGCGGCGCGACCAAGGGCCTCCAGCCGCATGTCGATCGTCGTCAGCGGGGGTCGGCTATTGACAGCCATCAGCTCCCAGTTGTCGAAGCCGATGACGGCGACGTCCGATGGGACGCTCCTGCCGCGATCGCGAAGCTGGTCGACGACCCCGCGTGCGAGCATGTCGCTGCCGCAGAAGATGGCGTCGAAGTCGACGCGTCGATCGATGAGCTCGTCGACGGCGGCATGACCGGTGGACTCCGCCCACCTGCCCTGGATCAGCTCGGTCGGCGGGCGGAGGCCCGCCTCGTGGAGAGCCGCGCGCCAGGCCGTGGCACGGCGCATCGTCGCCGCGTAGCTGTCGGGTCCCGTGACGTGCGCGATGCGGCTCCTGCCGTGGCTCACGAGATGGCGTACGGCGTCGCGGGCGCCTCCTTCCTCGTCCGGGATCACGGAGAAGTCGGACGCGTCCGTGGACGCTCCGTACGCGTACACGACCGGTACGCCAAGCGCTCCGAGCGACGGCTGGTCGTTGGTGTTGTCGGCCAGCACGATGAGCCCGTCGATACCGTGCTCGAGCAGCGTGTTGAGCTGATAAGCGCCGCGTACGTCGTCCCCCCGGCTGTCGCACAGCAGAACGGACATCCGCTCCGTGCCGACAGCGTCCTCGGCGCCGAGGAGCACCGGCAGGCTGAGCCGGCCCACGCCGTCCTGCGTGAGCAGCCCCACCGCTCGTGTCGAACCGGACCGTGCGGGGCGAGAGCTTCCTCGGGGCTGGTAGGACAGCTCCACGGCGGCGCGGCGGACGCGGATGCGAGTGTCCTCGCTGATCTCCCGATTTCCCGACAGGGCCTTTGACACCGTCGAGATGGACACCTGCGCCAGCACTGCGACGTCCGTGATGGTGGCTCGAGGCATGCGGCCGCAACTTTCGTAGATTTTCGCCAATGGTTGTAGACCAGGAGTCTAGCGCCCGCTTACTTTTTCCCCACTGTTTCGCTGCCAGGGCGCGACAGCATCGCGGTACCCGACCGCACCGATCAAAGGAGATCCAATGTCACAGCGCACCCGAGCCCGGAGCCTTGTCGGCTTCGCCGGCCTCGCTCTCGGAGCGGTCGTCCTCAGCGGCTGCCAGGCCGGCGCCGCCGGTTCCTCCGACACCGCGTCCGTCGAGGCGACTGACGACGGCACCACCATCACCATGTGGACCCGCTCCTCCACGAGCGACTTCACCACGGCCCTCGTCGACGCCTACAACGCCTCGCACGAGAACCAGGTCGACCTCACCGTCATCCCGTTCGACGCCTACCAGCAGAAGGTCGGCTCCGCCGCCGGCAGCGGCCAGCTCCCCGACGTCGTCTCCAGCGACGTCGTCTTCACGCCCAACTACATCCAGCAGGGCATCTTCCGCGACATCACGACCGAGATCGACGCGCTCCCGTTCAAGGACGACCTCGCCCCCGGCCACATGTCCGTCGGCGAGCAGGACGGCAAGAACTACGCCGTCCCCCACGACCTCGACCTCTCCGCCATGTTCTACAACAAGGTCCTGTTCGAGAAGGCGGGCCTCGACCCCGAAGCACCCCCGACGACGCTCACCGGGTGGGTCGAGGCGGCCGAGAAGATCGACGCGCTCGGCGGCGACGTGAACGGCTTCTACTTCGGCGGCAACTGCGGCGGCTGCATGCTCTTCACCACCTGGCCCTCCGTGTGGGCCGGCGGCGGCGACGTCCTGAACGAGGACGGCACCGAGGCGGAGCTCGACTCCGATGACGCCGGCGACGTCTACGCCCTCTACCGCGAGATCTGGGAGAAGGGGCTCGCCCCGGAGGGCGCGCAGACCGAGACCGGCGCCACCTTCAACCAGGTCTTCGCCGACGGCTCCATCGGCATCCAGCCGCTCGGCGCGACGGCCTACGGGTCGTTCGAGCAGAGCGACGCCCTCGAGGTGGGCGTCGCGCCCATCCCCGGCGTCGACGGCGGCACCTCGACCTTCCTCGGCGGCGATACCCTCAGCATCTCCGCCACCAGCGAGAAGGCCGCCGCGGCCTGGGACTTCGTCTCGTGGACCCTGTCCGACGAGGCCCAGACCGACGTCGTCGCGAAGGGCGGCTACCTGCCGGCCCGCACGGACCTCGCGGACAACCAGTACAGCCAGGCGGACCCGAACGTGGCCGCGATGACCGCGCTCGTCGAGGTGGGCGAGACGCCCAAGTCGAATGCGTTCGGCGCCACCTTCAACGACGCCAACGGCCCCTGGACGACGTACTTCCGCGACCAGGTGTTCGGCGATGCCGGCAAGCGCGCCGCCGACAACGACGCCATCACCTCCGCCCTCCAGTCGGGCCAGTAGCCCTCCCCCACGCGGCCGCCGCCTCCCCCACGAGGCGGCGGCCGGTCACCCCCTCCCGGGAAGGCCCCACCATGACCACCACGACACGACTGCCCGCCGCCGCCCCGCGGCGCGGTCCCACCGCCCCGCGCTCCCGCCGCCCGCTGTCCCGCGACACGGCGCGCACCGGACTCCTGTTCGCGACCCCGACGGCGCTCGTCGTCGGCATCGTGTTCGTCATCCCCCTCGTCCTCCTCATCTGGATGGCGTTCAACGACTGGCCGCTCATCGGCGCCTCCACGCCGAACTGGGGAGCGAACTTCGCCGAGATCAGCGACCCGCTGTTCGTCAAGGCCATCGGATTCACGGCGCTGTACACCGTCATCACCACCGTCCTCCTCAGCGCCGTCGCGCTCGGGCTCGCGCTCCTCGTGCAGCAGTCCCGCCCGGGCACGGCGCTGTACCGCACCGCGTTCTTCATCCCCGCGGCCATCGGCCTCGCCTCCACGAGCCTGCTGTTCTACGGCTTGTACACGCAGAAGGACAGCGGCCTCAACGAGCTGCTCGGACTCGTGGGCATCGGGCCGCTCAACTGGATCTCCACGCCCAACGGCGCGCTCTGGTCGACCGTGCTCCTCGTCGTCTGGCGCTTCTCCGGCTTCTACATGCTCATCCTGCTGACGGGCCTGCAGGCGATCCCGGACGAGGTCTACGAGGCCGCCCGCGTCGACGGGGCCTCGTGGTGGCGGACCTTCGTGTCGGTCACGCTGCCGCTGCTCCGGCCCTCGATCGCGCTCATGCTGATCCTCTCGGTGACCGGATCCGTGCTGGCGTTCGACCAGTTCTACATCCTCACCAGCGGCGGGCCCGACAACTCCACCGTCACCCTCGTCGTCGCCCTGTACCGCAAGGCGTTCGTGCAGTTCGACCTCGGCACCGCGGCCGCCCTGTCGCTCGTGGTGCTGGCGTTCCTGCTGGTGCTCAACCTGATCCAGTTCACGTTGCTCCGACGTGACAACACCGCGTGAGGCCGTCATGAAGCGAACCAAGATCCTGGGCATCGCCGCCCACCACGTCACCAGCACCGTCCTCGCACTGCTGTTCCTGCTCCCGCTGCTGTGGACCCTGTACGGGTCCCTCTTCGGCCAGGGCGCCTCACCCGAGGGCGGGTTCGGCTTCGCGAACTACCAGAGCGTCGTCGAGTACGGCAGCGGCCTCGGCACCTACCTGCTGAACACCACGGCGGTCGCCCTCATGACCGTCGCGGGCGTGCTCGTCGTCTCCGCGTTCGGCGGGTACGCGTTCGCGCGGCTCCCGTTCCGCGGGCGGAACGTGCTCTTCATCCTCACGCTGGCGATCCTGATGGTGCCGTACGCGACGATCCTCATCCCGCTCTACGTGCTGCTCGGCTGGCTCGACCTGCAGGACTCCCTCGTCGGGCTCGCTCTGGTGATGGTCATGCTCCAGCTGCCGTTCAGCCTCTTCATGATGCGGAACTCGTTCGAGGCCCTGCCGAAGGAGCTCGACGAGGCCGCCCTCATGGACGGGTGCAGCGTCGCCGGGGCGTTCTTCCGCGTGCTGCTGCGCGGCACCGTGCCGGGTCTCGTGACGGTCGGCCTGTACGCGTTCCTGTCATCCTGGAACGAGTTCATCGCGCCGCTGATCTTCCTCACCAGCGGCGACCTCTTCACCCTCCCCGTGGCGCTGGTGAGCCTGCGCACCGGGGCGCTGGGGTCGGTGGACTACGGCGCGCTGCAGGCCGGCGTGATCGTGTCGGCCCTCCCCTGCCTGCTCCTGTTCCTCTTCCTGCAGCGCTACTACGTCCGCGGATTCACCTCAGGGGCCCTCAAGGGATGACGACGTCCCCACCGGCCCCTTCCCCCTCCCATCGACAAGGAACCACCATGCCCCGCATCCTCCCCTCCGTCCGGGCGACGACGCCCATCGCCCTCGCCGACGTCGACATCGCCGACTCCTTCTGGAGCCCCCGCATCGAGACCGTCCGCACCGAGACCATCCCCTTCCAATACCACCAGCTCGAGACCATCGGCCACCTGGACTCCCTCCGCCACCAGCGGCAGGACGGCGACCCCGTCCCCCACATCTTCTGGGACAGCGACATCGCCAAGTGGATCGAGGCCGCCAGCTACAGCCTCGTCTCCCACCCCGACCCCGAACTCGACGCCCGCCTCGACGACGTGATCGCCCTCCTGGCCTCCGCCCAGGGCGACGACGGCTACCTCAACACCTACTTCACGGTCATCGCGCCCGAGGAGCGCTTCACCGACCTCCGCGACGCCCACGAGCTCTACTGCGCGGGGCACCTGATCGAGGCCGCGGTCGCCCATCACGCCGCCACCGGCAAGACCAGCCTCCTCGACGTGATGCGCCGCTACGCGGACCTCATCGGCACGGTGTTCGGCCGAGGCGAGGGGCAGATCCGCGGCTACGACGGCCACGAGGAGATCGAGCTCGCCCTGGTGAAGCTCGCGGAGGCCACCGGCGAGCGCCGCTACCTCGACCTCGCGTCCTACTTCGTCGAGGAGCGCGGCACCGAGCCCTACTTCTTCGACCTCGAGGCGGAGCGCCGCGGGACCCCCGGGTACTTCGGCGACCAGTTCAGCGGCGAGGCCCACCCCGGCCGCACCCGCGAGTACCTGCAGGCGCACGCACCGGTGCGGGACCAGCACGAGGCGGTCGGCCACTCCGTCCGCGCCATGTACCTGTACTCCGCCATGGCCGACCTCGCCCGCGAGCAGGACGACGATTCGCTCCTCGAAGCCTGCCGCGAGCTGTGGCAGCACCTCACGACGCGGCGCATGTACGTCACCGGCGGGATCGGCAGCTCCGCGGTCAACGAGGGCTTCACCCGGGACTTCGACCTGCCCGATGAGACCGCGTACGCGGAGACGTGCGCCGCGATCGGCCTCGCGATGTGGGCGCAGCGGATGCTCCGCATCGACCGGCACCGGCGCTACGGCGACGTCCTGGAGCTCGCGCTGTACAACGGGGTCCTCGCCGGCTTATCGCACGACGGCCAGTGCTTCTTCTATGACAACCCGCTGGCCAGCCGCGGCGGCGTCGGACGCAACGCATGGTTCGACGTCGCCTGCTGCCCGCCCAACCTGGCGCGGCTGCTCACGTCCCTCGGCTCGTACGCGTTCGCCACCGGCGACGCCGAGCTGGTCGTGCACGTCCCCGTGTCGGGCACCGTCCGGGTCGCCGCCGGCGACGAGACGGCCGTCGTGGAGGTCGAGGCCGACGTCCTCGGGACAGGTCGCGTCGTCCTCCGTGTGACCGAAGCACCGCGGCAGCCCCTCACGCTGACCATCCGCATTCCGGAGTGGTCCCGGCGGATGACGTTGCATGTCAATGGGGAGCCCTTGGACCTCGATGACGCCGACGTGCTCGGCGCTGACGGCTACGCCAGCGCGACTCGGGAATGGCAGCAGGGCGACGAACTGGTGCTCCAGCTCGACACCGCACCGCGGCGCCTGCGTCCCGACCCGCGACTGGCCGATCACGCGGGTCAGGTCTCCATCGCGCGAGGACCGCTCATCTACGCTCTGGAGGAGGTGGACAACGGCAAGGACCTCCACATGCTCGCTCTTCCCCAGGGCGCGGATCTGCAGATCCATGAGATCGACGGCCTGCAGGGCGTCGAAGCGCACGGCCAGCGGAGCACGCTGCCCGGCCACGGCCTGTACCGCATGAGCGCGCCCGTCATCGAGGGAGCGGCTCTCCGTCTCGTTCCGTACTTCTCGTGGGCGAACCGCGGGAACGGTGAGATGCGCATCTGGATTCGAGAGTGCTGACCGGCTCACGACATGCGGGTCCATCACGACACCACGTGACGGCCACCTCCTCGCTTCGCGAGCACCCTGAGATCGTCGACGGCTAGCATCACGCGCCGATCCGGTTTCTGAGAGCCATGTGCGCTCAGATCCAGCGCGGTCAGGATGGGCCTCCTTCCTTCGGAAGGAGGTCCATCTGCGTAGTCAGCTCGGACGACATGCCACCGCGTCCGCGTCGGATCGCTTCTTCCTCAGCTCGCGTGCCGACGCTTCGGATGCTAGGCAGCCGAAAGACACCCTTTTCTCGAAAGCCCTTTCGAAAACTCTGGGTTTCGTCTAGCGTGCGTCTCACCGGCCGCGGAACTCCGTCGACGAACTCCGTCGATACCCGGCTGGCATCGATGCAAGGGAGCACCTGATGAAGAAGCGTCACGCACTGTTGGGCACGGGGACGGCCATCGCGTTGATAGGGGGCATGTTCGCGGGCCCTGCCTCCCCAGCGTTCGCGGCGGACAACAGACTGGTCGTCGACGCGGGGGCGCCGATCCGGCCCGTGACGTACGTCGGCGCTGGCGGCCTCTACGCCATCGCGACCGATACGGATCCAGCTCCTGGACTCCTGACGCCGCTGCGGTTGAAGCAGCACACGCAGCCTGCCCCCGGCGCGGCACAGCTGGGCAGCACCGCCACGGCTCCCTCGGGAGACATCCTCAAGGTCGCCGGTGCGATGACCCGCGACGGGGCCCAGGGATACGCCCGCATGCCGGATGTCTACAACGGGTTCCCCTACCGCTGGGAGAGCTGGGAGGACTGGACGCAGAAGATCGACACGATGGTCAAAGCCCGCCTCGACGCGACGAACACGACGAACATCAACGGCTGGGAGCTCTGGAACGAGCCGGATGCCACGTGGGACACGGCGAACGCGGGACCCTTCCTCGACGGCTGGACCCGCACCTACCGGCAGGTGAAGCAGCAGGACACCATCACGCCGATCGTCGGCCCCAGCTACAGCCGCTACTACCCAGACCTCATGCGCGACTTCATGGCGCGCGCGAAGGCCGACGGCACGCTCCCCGACGTCGTCGTCTGGCACGAGCTCGAGGACGAGACCTACAACCTGATCGATGAGCACGTCGCGGACTACCGTGCCATCGAGCGCTCTCTCGGCATCAGCCCACGACCCATCTCGATCAACGAGTACGGATCGCGAGGTCAGATCGACACCCCCAGCGTCGCCACGCACTACATCGCCCAGATGGAGCGCACGGGTGTCCGGGACGGAGAACGCGCCTACTGGTACGAGAGCGGCACCGTGGGCGGGCTCGTGTGGAACAACCGACCCACCGGCTCCTACTGGCTCTATAAGTGGTACGGCGAGATGGCCGGCAACATGCTCGCCGTCACGCCCTCGGGAGACCTCGACGGATTCGCATCGCTCGACTCCACCCGGAAGATCGTGAACGTCGCCTTCGCCGGCACCTTCGGCAACAACTCCGTGCAGGTGAAGGGACTGTCCGGATTCGGAGCCAACGTGAACGTGACCGTCAACTACACACCGCAGTCCGGCCGCCAGACCAACGTCACCGCCCCCACGCGAGTGTCCTCGGCCACCGTCGCCGTCGTGAACGGCGCAGTCACCGTTCCCGTGCTGAACCAGGACTACCTCGGGGCGTACCAGCTCGTCGTCACTCCGGCAGCAGGGCCGACCACCTCGTACCAGCAGGTGTACGAGGCGGAGAACGCGACGATCGTCAACGCGAAGACCTACTCCTCCGGCTCCGCGTCGAACGGCAGCTACGTCGGCGGGATCGACGGCTCCTCGAACGCTCGCACGCAGAGCTTCGTCGACTTCCTCGTCGAGGTGCCTACGGCCGGGTCCTACAACCTCGGCATCCGCTACGCGAACGGCGGCGCCACCACATCGACGCAGGGTCTGGCCGCGAATGGCAGCCCGTTCTCGACCGTCTCCTATGCAGCGACAGGAGGTTGGGGACGCTTCTCCGTCGCCTCCTCCACGGTGAACCTGCGAGCGGGCTTCAACATGATCCGCCTCGCGAAGGGATCCCCGGGACTCGCCACGGCGTCGAGCGGGTTCGCCGAACTCGACTCGATCACGGTGACGCCGCGATAGCGAATCGCATTCGGTCGCCCGCTTCCGCAGGCGACTGAATGTGACAGAGGGTCTGCGCCCCTGCGCAGGCCCTCTGCCACGATGATGATGGCGCCGTCAGGCCCTCCCCTACGAAAGCCGAAGCGCGAGACTTCTCGTGGCAGCGATCGATGATCCGAGGGCGTGGAACTCCCGCGTCGAGCCGTTGGAGGCCCCTGTGACACGCGACGTCGATCCCTTGGAGCAGCTCACGCTGGAGGGCCTGCGCCGGAGGACGAGTCAGAAGTGGCAGGGACATGACGCTGAACTGCTACCGCTCTGGGTCGCGGAGATGGATGTGCTGCTCGCTCCCGAGGTCGAGGACGCGCTGATGCGCGCGATCCGCGAGGGCGACACGGGATACTCGGCGAACCACGGCTATGCCGAGGCGGTGGCTGGATTCGCGGCGGATCGCTGGGGCTGGGGAGCATTCCCCGTGGGTGCCACTCGAGTGCTGGCAGACGTCATGTCGGCGATCGTCGAGGTCGTGAAGGTGAGCTCGGCGCCAGGCGACGCCGTCGTCGTCACCTCTCCTGTCTACGCACCCTTCTTCTCCTACCTCGCACATGCCGATCGAGAGGTGGTCCAAGCTCGCTTGACGGACGACGGTCGACTGGATCCGCAGTCCATCCGCGATGCCCTCGGCGAGCAGAAGCGAAAGGGCCTCGGTGCCGTGCTGCTGCTCAGCAATCCGCACAATCCCACGGGTACGGTCCCGACGCGTGCGGAGTTGGAGGGGGTGGCCGAGGTAGCGCAGGAGTTCGGCGTCCGAGTGCTCTCCGACGAGATCCATGCTCCGCTCACCTTGCCCGGGGCGACGTTCACGCCCTATCTCACGGTCGCGGGCTCGTCGAACGCCGTGGCGTTCGTGTCAGCGTCCAAGGGCTGGAATCTCGCGGGGGTGAAAGCAGCCCTCGCCGTAGCGGGCGTCGGTGCTCGCGCCGACCTCGCTGCGGTGCCATCGGAGCTGGACTACGCGCCGAGCCACTTGGGTGTGCTGGCCCACACCGCGGCCTTTCGCGAGTCACGCGGATGGTTGGACGCCCTGTTGCTCGGACTCGATAAGAAGAGGTCTCTGCTGGATGCGCTGCTGAAAGAGCACGTTCCGGGCGTCACGTGGCACCCATCCGAAGGCACCTACCTCGCCTGGTTGGACTGCCGCGCCCTCGAGGTCCCGCCAGTAATGTCGGGCTCCGGATTCGCCGTCGCGACCGACATCGCCGGGCCCGCGAAGCTCTTCCACGATCACGGGGTCGCCCTGAATTCCGGTCACATCTTCGGTGACGGCGGGGACGGCTTCGTTCGACTCAACTTCGCCACGACTACCGAGGTGCTCACGGAAGCCGTCACCCGTATGGGTCGTGCAGTGGGAGACGCGACACACTGACGCGGGAAGCACGTGGAGGCAGATGCGAGCGGTGGGCGCGATGGTGGCGCCGCACCGGGGACCGTGAAGACGGTCGACGGCGCTCCATGGCGGCGCGGCCTAGGTGTTGAGACCTGACGTCGACACGAGGTGCGCCACCCGAGCGCGTCCGACCGCGTCCAGTCCGTGTACCGGCCGGGGCAGGCAATCGGGTGCGACGAGGCCGAGGTGCTCCGCGATCGCGGCGATGACGCGATAGCTTCCGCCGTAGTCGTCGAAGAGCGCCCACAGCGGCTGCAGACTCACCGACTCGGCCATCGCCGCCGCATCGTCGCCCGCGCGGACCGCGCGCGTGATCCTCAGCGCCCGTTCGGGCAGGAGGCCGCCGATGACCGAGTACCAGGCATCGCAGCCGGCGATGAGGCCGGTTGCCGCGGACGCGTCACCGGAGATCCCGATGGAGACAGCAGCCGGGACGCGCGCTCGAATCGCCTGCACGCGTGCGGCAGCTAGTAGCGGATCGGCAGGGATCCCAGGGATCTTGATCGAGGCGACGTGGGGCAGCTGAGCGATGCTCGCGTACAGGTCGTCGCTGAGGTCGACGCGCGTGGTGCCGGGGTTGTCGTAGACGACCAGCGGCACCGACAGCTCTGCGGTCACGTCCGCGAAGAGGCTGTACGCCTCGTCGTCCGTGAGTGCCTGGTAGGTCACAGGAGCCAGCAGGACCGCGCTCGCACCTGCTGCCTGCGCGTCGTCGGCGAGGGCGAGCACCTGCGAGGTGCGCAACGCCCCGATCCCGGCCACCACCGGGATCTGCGCTGCGTTCGCGACTGCGAGGAAGACGATGCGGCGACGCTCTTCCCGATCCAGGTACATGTACGAGCCGGTCGATCCGAGGGCGGTGATCGAGTCGACGCCGGCCATGGCCGCTCTCTCGACGAGACCGGCGAAAGCCGCCTCGTCTATTCGGTCCTCGGCGAGCGGAGTCAACGGGAACGCACTCAGTCCGGTCAGCATCATGTCCGTCTCCTATCCCTCCGCACTTTAGTGCATTACAGTGCACTTCATGAAAGCAGCAGACGGTGATCTCGCGGCGCGCATCGGCGACCGGGTGCGTGCCTCGCGACGAGCCCACGGGTGGACGCTCGATCAGATGGCGGAGCGTTCCGGTGTCAGCCGGCGGATGGTCGTCCTCGTGGAAAAGGGCCAGACGAATCCGAGCGTGACGACCCTGCTGCTGCTCAGCGACGCGCTCGGGATCGGACTGCCGACGCTCGTCTCAGAACACGAGGGCATGCCCGCGGCCCTCACTAGACGAGGCGACGGCTCGATCCTGTGGACGAGCGAGCGGGGTGGAACAGGGACGCTGCTGGCCGGCACCCCGTCGCCTGACGTCCTCGAGCTGTGGGAGTGGCATCTCGCGGCAGGCGACGCGCACGTGAGCACGGCCCACACGCCGGGCACGCGCGAGATCCTGCACGTGACCGACGGCACCGTGACGCTCACGACCGGGGACGAGCAGAGAGTCCTCCACGCAGGCGACACCTGCGCCTTCGACGGCGACCAGTCGCACTCCTACGCGAACGAGACCGGCCGGGCGGCGAGCTTCACCTTGGCCGTCTTCGAACCGGACGTCGGCACAGGACACGACCCAGGAACGCCCTCGTGACCACCGAGGACGACGGCGCGAGCCGGAACGTCGGCATCCCTTCCAGCATTGGAATCCGAGGAGCATCGTGACCGCATCCGCCCACCTGGACCATGCGCGCATCGAGCAGGGCGTGCTGTCCCTGCGACCGGACTATCGCGCATCCCTCCTCGCCGTCGCCGGGCTCGTTCCGGGGCCCAGCGACCAGGCGAGCGAGGCACTCCTGACCGTTGCCGAGGAGAAGGCACGTGCGCTCCTCAGCGACACCCCCGTCGAGGAGATCGGTCACGTCGCCGCCTGGAGGGACGCATACCGCGCCTTCGGCGCCAAGCCCCAGCGCACCCGGAACAGCCTCGAGGCGCTCCTGCGCCGAGCGCCGGACGGCCTGCCGCGTGTGGACCGGCTGACCGACACGTACAACGCGATCTCGGTCCTGCGTCTGGTTCCCGTGGGCGGTGAGGACCTCCGCCGCTACGTCGGCGCACCTCGGCTCGTCCGCGCGACGGGCGAGGAGGTCTTCGATACGACAGCGGGAGGGGTCGGGGTGCTGGAGCATCCCGACCCGGGGGAGGTCGTCTGGCGCGACGACATCGGAGTCACCTGCCGACGTTGGAACTGGCGCCAAGGGAACCGCACCCGCCTGCGCGAGGGCACGACCACGGCCCTGTTCATGCTCGACGCACTCGACCCGATGGACGACGGATCGCTGCGCGCGGCCACCGACGACCTCGCCGCCCGGCTCTCCGGACTCGGTCCGGATGTGACCGTCGAGTCTCGCCTGATCCCCGGGCGCCCGCTCGCATGAGCACCGGGCCATCCCGACCGCATCGCACCCGCCGTGTCGACATCGGCCCCGACCGGTCCCGCTCCTCGACGCCGTCCCCTCGAGTCGCGACATGAGGCACCGAGCGCCGGCCTTCCGCCTCCCTGCATGGTCCCTGGCCGTGACGGCGATGCTCGCCGTGCAGCTCAGCGCGGCATCATCCGTGGGCCTGATCGAGCAGGTGGGTGCCGCCGGCACGGCGTGGCTCCGGCTCAGCGCCGGCGCCCTCCTCTTCCTGGTCATCGTCAGGCCGCCGCTGCGATCGCTGCGTCGACGGGACGTGCCCGCCGTGCTCGCCCTGGGCGTGACGACCGCGGTGATGACGCTGGCCTTCCTCGGCGCGATCGAGCGCATCCCCCTGGGGACGGCAGTCGCCATCGAGTTCCTCGGCCCGTTGACCGTGGCGGCGATCGGGAGCAGAGCGCGCGCCGCGATCTGGCCTCTCCTCGCGCTGATCGGCGTCATGCTGATCACCGAGCCCTGGCACGGCAGCGTCAACCTGTCCGGTGTGGGTCTCGCTGCCCTCGCGGGCGCGAGCTGGGCGGCCTACATCCTCTTGACCCGGCGTGTTGGCAGCCGGTTCGACGGGCTGCAGGGCCTGTCGATGACCATCCCGGTCGCCGCCGTCGCCGCCGCCATCGTCGGTGCTCCCTCCGCGTTGCCGTATATCACTCCATCAGTGTTGCTCTGGGCCCTCGCCCTGGGAGCCCTGGCACCGCTGCTGGCGTTCGCGCTCGAGATGGGCGCCATCCGACGAATGACGAACACCGCCTTCGGCACCCTGATGGCCGCCGAGCCCGGCATCGGGCTCCTCCTCGGCACCCTCGTCCTGCACCAGATCCCGACACTCCCGCAGATCGCCGGCATCGCGATCGTGATCATCGCCGGCGCTGCCGCACAGGTCGGAGCACCTGACGCCCCTGCCCGACCCGACCACCCTGTGGATGGGGACCGCCCACGGCCTCATCTGCCGGCCTCGCCACTGCGCCGAGAGCTCGACGATGACTCGCATGACCGACGGCACCCTCCCACCGACCCCGAACTGAAGGAACTGGACCACCATGACCCCCTCCCCCGATAAGCACGACGCCCGCACGGTCGGAGACCTGACCTGGGCCGTGCACGGCGGCAACCGCATCGACCCCGGCACCAAGGCGATCCGCAGCCCACTCATCCTCGCGAACTCCTACCAGCTGCCGGAGGATCCGGCATCGATGAACTGGTCCAGCACCGACCAGCTCGTCTACACCCGCAACGGCTCCGCCAACCAGGAAGCCCTCGAGGCGAAGATCGCCGCACTCGAAGGCGGAGAGGCCGCCGTCGCCTTCGCCAGCGGGGTCGCCGCCCTGCACGGCGTGTTCTTCACGCTCCTGCGGACCGGTGACCACGTCATCGTGTCCGACGTGACCTACGAGGCCGTATGGCGGCTGTTCTCCGAGCTCCTCCCCGAGCGGTACGGGATCGACGCGACATTCGTCGACGTCACCGACCTCGACGCCGTCCGTGCCGCCATCCGCCCGCAGACGAAGCTCATCCACGTCGAGACCATCGCCAACCCGACGACCAAGGTCGCCGACATCCGAGCACTCGCGAAGATCGCGCACGGCGCGGATGCGATCCTCAGCGTCGACGCGACCTTCACGCCGCCGCCGTTCTTCCGGACCCTCGAGCACGGAGCCGACCTCGTCGTCCAGTCGCTGACGAAGTTCATCAACGGCCACGGCGACGCCATGGGCGGCATCGTCACCGGAGCCGCAACCCACATCGACCGCATCCGGCACAACGCGCTCGTCGACGTCGGCGGAGTCCTCTCCCCCTTCAACGCGTGGATGATCACACGCGGCTCCGTGACCCTGCCGTTGCGCCTCGCGCAGCACCTCGCCTCCGCCGAGAAGGTCGCCGCATTCCTCGACGCCGACCCGCGCATCGCCTTCGTCGCCTACCCCGGCCTAGCCTCCCACCCGCAGCACGAACTCGCCGTCCGGCAGTTCGGAGGCCGAGGATTCGGCGCCATCATGGCCTTCGCCGTACGCGGAGACTCCGCCACCCAGAACCGCTTCGTGGCCGAACTGCGGGTCATCACCTCCGCCGTCTCCCTCGGCCACGACGAGACCCTCATCGTCCACGTCGGCCCCGACGCCCGAGGCGGCAGCGAGGCCTACCCCGAGGACTTCCGCACATACGGGCACCTCCGCCTCTCCGTGGGACTCGAAGACACGCATGACCTAGTCGCAGATTTGAGGGCCGCCCTGGACGCGACGTTCTCCACCTGACCACCACCACGGCCACTCGGCCCGCCACCCGCACCGCTCGAGAAGGAAGATCATGCCCCGCACCACCATCAAGGCCGCCCACGCGCCGGCAGCCATCGGCCCCTACTCGCACGCTGCCGCACCTGCCGGCAGCCGCATCCTGTACCTGTCCGGGCAGACACCGATCGATCCGCAGACCGGTGCGCTCGTCGGGCGAGACGTCGATGGGCAGACGCGACAGGTCTTCACCAACCTGCGGACCATCCTCGCCGCAGCCGACGGGACCCTGGACGACGTCGTCAAGGTCAACGTCTACCTCGTGGACATGGGCGACTTCGACCAGATGAACCGGGTCTATGGGACGTTCTTTGCCGAACCGCATCCCGCGCGGACGACAGTCGCCGTCGCAGGCCTCCCCCTCGGGGCGAGAGTGGAAATAGAGGTCGTCGCTTCACTCGGCGCCTAGAGAAACGGCCTCGCATGGAGATTTCCGACGAGGTTGGCGGCTGGCGCCGACGGGAGGAGACAGGGCGTGAGGCCTCGGAGATCCGTTCCCGCATGGAGATCCTCGAGTGGGGATCGTCGATCCGGCGAGGGCGCCCGAAGCTGCCTCGCCGGATCGTCGTCGGGTCTCGGAGCCAGCTCACGAGCGAACGCGGTTCGGGACCCTTCCACTGCACGTCGAGGCGCACCCACACACGATCGACGACAGAGGACAGAATACCCGACGTTGATGCAGAGCGAAAGCGCTTTCTTCATAGCCTCGACACGTAGTAACACTTACCTTCGGTGTCTAAGGCGAGATCAACAGTGATACATGACCAGATTACGAATAGGGTTTCGTCACTACTGCCGTCGCGTTCGCACTCTTGCTAACGTCACCGGCGAACGAGTCGCATCGAAGCCGAAGCGTGATGTCCGGGATGGGGGTCCCGTCCGCTTCGACGCGTCACCGGGGATGACGACATCCCCCTCCGCCTCCATGCACGGTCGGCGACCGCCGGCACCGAGGGAAGGATCGCCATGCGATCGAGCTCCGTCCTGTCCGCTCTCACCGCCACGACCCTCGTGGCAGCTCTCATCGCCGGTGGAGGCGCGGAGGCCCATGCGGCTCCCTCCCCAGGCGACGCCGGCTTCACCGCCGTCGACGTGCCCGCACGCGCCGACATCGTGGTCCACGAGGTGACGATCGCGCTGGTCGCGCCGCAAGGGACCACCCCGTCCTTCGACGCTGCCGAAGCCCGCCGTTCGATCGAGCTCGTCGATCAGTTCTATGCGAGAGAGACCGGAGGTGC
>Ga0265797_10002046_pt1 | contig 34736 bp, 29 predicted proteins | sample P2T30metagenome_FD_192433 | JGI IMG/M metagenome (GOLD analysis project Ga0265797, IMG submission 192433) | Plant litter microbial communities from East Loma Ridge, Irvine, California - P2 T30 | ecosystem: Environmental > Terrestrial > Plant litter > Unclassified | place: USA: California...
TCTGCGCCAGGTTCAGGGTTTCCATGACCACGCCCTGGCCGGCGAATGCGGCGTCGCCGTGCACCAGGATCGGCAGCACTTCCTTGCCCTTGCGGTCGCCGCGGCGTTCCATGCGCGCCTTGACCGAGCCTTCGACGACCGGATTGACGATCTCGAGGTGGGACGGGTTGAAGGCCAGCGACAGGTGGACCGGGCCGCCCGGAGTCGAGACGTCGCTCGAGAAGCCCTGGTGGTACTTGACGTCGCCCGACGGCAGGTCGTCGGCGTGCTTGCCTTCGAATTCTTCGAACAGTTCCGACGGGGCCTTGCCCAGGGTGTTGACCAGCACGTTCAGGCGGCCGCGGTGGGCCATGCCGATGACGATTTCCTGGATGCCCTTTTCACCGGCGCGCTGGATGGTTTCGTCCATCGAGGCAATGAAGGATTCGCCGCCTTCGAGCGAGAAGCGCTTGGCGCCGACGTACTTGGTGTGGAGGTAGCGTTCCAGGCCTTCGGCCGCGGTCAGGCGTTCGAGGATGTGGCGTTTCTTTTCGGCCGAGAAGGTCGGGGTCGAGCGGATCGATTCCAGGCGTTCCTGGATCCAGCGCTTTTCGGTCGGGTCGCTGACGTACATGAACTCCGCGCCGATCGAGCGGCAGTAGGTGTCACGCAGCATGTTCAGCAGGTCGCGCAGGGACGCGTCTTCGCCGCCGAAATAGGTATTCGAGATGTTGAACTTGGTGTCGAGGTCGGCGTCGGTGAAGCCGTAGAACGACGGGTCGAGTTCGGGAAGGTTCGGACGTTCCTGGCGCTGCAGCGGGTCCAGGTTGGCCCAGCGCGAACCGAGGTAGCGGTAGGCGGCCACCAGCTGGGTGACGGCGACGCGCTTGCGGCCCATTTCCGGGTCGGCTTCGGTGGCGGCGCTGACGGTACGGATCGGACCCTGCTTGGCACGTTCCGCGAACGAGGCAATGACGGACGAGTGATCGACGTCCGGGCGGTTGCTGCCATCGACAGCAGGCACATGCTGCATGTTGTCGAAATAGGCGCGCCAATTGTCCGGAACCGAGCCCGGATTATTCAGGTAAGCCTCATACAACTCTTCCACGTACGGCGCATTACCGCCGAACAGGTAGGAGTTGGCGTTATATTGTTGCATCATTCTTGCTCACCTTTCTTCGCGCTTCGCGAAATTGGCGGGTTGGATTAACCTTCCGCGGCACGGCCTGACCGGTTAGCGGATCGCACTTACAAGACATCAAGTTGTGGGGGAAGGACTGTTGTTACGACAGCGATAAATCAACTTCACTGACTTGGCACAATAGCGGCAGGTATTGTAACGCAACATCCGGGTGGCATAGGCGCCAGCTTTACTTTTTGTGACATGTCTGGCTAATAGCTGCGATTCACATGTGGGCCCTGTGCCGATACCGCTTCCGCTGGCCGACGGATACGTCGCTACGGGTGGGCGCCCCTGTGCCCGCGCGTGACGCCTGCATGGTGTCGGTGCATCCGCACCCGAACACGCACCACCCGAACGCCGACACTTCCGCCTTTTTTGTTGACCCTCTAAATGATAATGGTTATCATTTACCGAGTTAACAAAACAGGAATCCTGCATGTCCGTCCAGAACCCGCCGCGCACCTCCCCCGCACCCACCGCGCAGCCGACTGCGCTGCCCGGTGCCAAGCGCGCGCTCTGGCTCAAGCAATTGCACCAGTGGCACTGGATCAGTTCCGCCATCTGCCTGATGGCCATGCTCCTGTTCAGCATCACCGGTTTTACCCTGAACCACGCCGCCCAGATCGAATCCAAACCCCAGGTTACACGCATCTCGAACACGGTGCCCGCCGCGCTGCTGCCCGAACTGCAGGCCTATGCCGAACAACACGCCGATGCCGAAGCCCCGGTCCCGCCCAAGCTGGCCGAATGGGCCAACGACGCCTTCCCGGTCGACCTGCGCGCCCGCAACGCCGAGTGGAGCGAGGAAGACGGCTACATCGCCCTGCCCCGCCCCGGCGGCGACGCCTGGCTGCGGATCGGCGTCGATGGCAAAGCCGAGTACGAGAAGACCGACCGCGGCTGGGTCTCCTGGCTGAACGACATGCACAAGGGCCGCAACACCGGCGCCGCCTGGAGCTGGTTCATCGACCTGTTCGCGATCGCCTGCATCATCTTTTGCCTCACCGGTTTCCTGATCCTGAAGTACCACGCGGCCAACCGGCCGTCGACCTGGCCCGTCATCGGCCTGGGCATCGTGCTGCCGGCCGTGCTCGCGCTGCTGTTCGTTCATTAAATCCGTTCATCAATCTACCCCTCCATATAAGAAGGCACTGCATGAAACTGTCCCCCTCGCTCGCCGCCCTGTCCCTGCCGCTGATCTCCAGCGGCGCGCTGGCTGCCGACCTGTCCGTCAAGTTCGAACTGCCGCAAATGAACGTGGCCGAGTACCACAAGCCGTATGTCGCGATCTGGATCGAGCGCGCCGACCAGAGCGTGGCCTCGACCCTGGCTGTGCTGTACGACGTCAAGAAGAAAGACAATGCGGGCGAAAAGTGGGTCAAGGACATGCGCACCTGGTGGCGCAAGGCCGGCCGCGAAGCGACCTTGCCGATCGACGGCGTCTCCGGCGCCACCCGCGCCGCCGGCAGCCACACCATGAGCTTTGGCCCGGCCCGTACCGGCATCGACAAGCTGCCGGCCGGCGACTACAAGCTGGTGATCGAAGCGGCGCGCGAAGCAGGCGGCCGCGAACTGGTGCGCGTACCGTTCACCCTGCCGGCAAAAGGCAAGGTCGCGGCCAGCGCCAGCGGCAAGGAAGAGCTGGGCGCTGTTTCCATCGACATCAAATAAAACAAGGGACTCCAACATGCACAACAAGCTGATCAAACACGGCGTCCTCGCCCTCGTGCTGGCCGCGGCTGCCGGCGGCGCCAGCGCCCACCGTCCCTGGATGGTGCCGACCTCGACCCTGGTCGAGAATAAAAATGCCTGGGTCACCATCGATGGCGCCATCTCCGAAGGCCTGTTCGACGTCGACCACATGCCGCTGCGCATGAACGGCCTGACCGTCACCGCTCCGGACGGCACCACCTCGGCGGCGCCGGAAGCGGTGATGGGCAAGATGCGCTCCAGCGTCGACATCCCGCTGCCGCAGGAAGGCACCTACCGGATCGCCCTGGTCAGCACGAATGTCTTCGGCAGCTACAAGGATGGCGCTGAAGTAAAACGCTTCCGCGGCAGCGAAGCCGACTTCGCCAAGCAAGTGCCGGCCGGCGCCACCGAGGTGAAGAAAACCATCACCGCCCAGCGCATCGAAACCTTTGTCTCGGCCCACAAGACCAGCGACGGCGCCCTGAAGCCGACGAATGCCGGTCTCGAGATGATTCCGCTGTCGAACCCGAACGACCTGCGCAGCGGCGAAACCCTGCGCGTGCGCTTCCTGCTCGACGGCAAGCCGCTGCCGAAGCTGGACTTCAGCATGGTGCCGGGCGGCGTGCGCTACCGCGGCGTGCTGGGCGAAGTGCGCCAGACCACCGACGCCAAGGGCGAAGCCAGCATCAAGCTGCCGGCGCCGAACATGTACTGGGTGAACGCGGTGTACCCGCCGTCGCCGGGCAAGGGCGCGCCGCCGTCGGACGCGCCGGAAACCCGCCGCTACGCCTACACCGGCTCGCTCGAAATCCTGCCAGAGTAATCCCTTCCCTGTTCCACAGGGGCGCCCTCACAAGCACCCCTGCTTCCCTTTCCATGCGCCAGGTCCTCGTCCCCCTCGATATCGATCCTTCTCCGCCTCCCGCCGCCAGCACGCTGTTCGAGGCGGCCGGCTCGACCATGGGTACAAGCTGGTCGGCGCGCCTGATGCTGCCGGCGGGCGTGCGCAGCAAACTGGGCGAGCAGATGCAGGCGGAGCTGGACGGCATCGTGGCCGAGATGAGCCACTGGCTACCCGATTCCACACTCGGCCGCTACAACCGCGCCCCCGCCGGCAGCCGGATCGCCTTGCCGCCGCGCTTTGCCGAAGTGCTCGACTACGCGCTCGGCGTGGCTGATGCCAGCGGTGGCGCCTACGATCCGTTTGCCGGCGCCCTGGTCAATCTGTGGGGATTCGGCCCCGAGCGGCGCTACGACCAGGCCGGGTTCTACGCGCCAGCACCCGACGCCGTGCAGGCCGTGCTCGCCCAGCGCGCCGCATTGCATCCCACCTTCGACCGCGCCAACGCCCGCCTGCTGCAGCCGGGCGGCGCCCTGCTCGACTTGGCGTCTGTGGCGAAAGGCTACGCCGTCGACCGCCTCGCCTTTTGCCTGGAGCAGCACGGCGTGCGCCATTACGTGGTCGAGATCGGCGGCGAGCTGCGCGGCGCCGGCACCAAGCCCGATGGCCAGCCCTGGTGGGTGACGCTGGAAGGCGTGCCGGGCCAGGACAATGTAGCGGCGGTGGCCGCCCTGCATGGCCTGGCCGTGGCCACCTCGGGCGACTACCGGCGCTACTTCGCGCACGGCGGCCGGCGCGCCTCGCACACGATCGACCCGCGCAGCGGCTACCCGATCGCCAACGACGTCGCCTCGGCCACGGTGATCGCCCCCACCTGCATGGCGGCAGACGCCCTGTCCACCACCATCACCGTCCTCGGCGCCCAAGCCGGCCTGGCCTTTGCCGAGGACCGCGGCCTGGCCGCGCGCCTGCTGCTGCGCCGCGGCCAGGAGCCGGGCCTGGAAGACATCACCACGAGCGCCTGGCGCGCCATGCTGCAATGATGACCATCGATCCCCTGCGCTGGGGCAGCGCCCTGGCCTTGCTCGCCGCCTATGGCGGCATGTGCGCCACCCTGCTGCGCCGGCCGAAGACCGTGCCCGCTCCTGCCCCCGAAGCCGGCGACTGGCTGGTGGTGTACGCCAGCCAGACCGGCAACGCCGAATACCTGGCGCAGCAAACCGCCGCCACCCTGGCCACCGGTGGCCTGCGGGCGCGGGCGGTGTGCATGTCCTGGCTCGATCCGGCGGCGTTCACGGGCGCCACGCGCGCCCTGTTCATCGCCAGCACCTATGGCGAAGGCGACGCCCCCGACAGCGCCGCGCGCTTCGCCGGCGTGACCATGGCGCAGGACACGGACCTCTCGCAACTGCACTACGGCGTGCTGGCCCTGGGCGACAGCAGCTACACGAATTACTGCGGCTTCGGCCGCGCCCTCGACGCCTGGCTGCATGCGCGCGGCGCCACCCCGCTGTTCGAGCGCATCGAGGTCGACCGCGCCAACGGCGAGGCCATCGCCAGCTGGCAGCACCAGTTGAGCCACCTGGCCGGCACCAGCGACGCGCCGGACTGGGAAGCGCCGGCCTACGGCCACTGGCGCATCCTGGAACGCACGCAGCTGAACCCCGGCAGCATCGGTGCGCCCCTGTACCGCATCGCGCTGGCGCCGCAGGATGGCGCCCTGCCCGGCTGGGAAGCCGGCGACCTGGTGCAGGTGTGCGCGCCGCGCGACCCTAACCTGCCGCGCGAGTATTCGATCGCCTCGATCCCGAGCGAGGGCAAGCTGGAACTGCTGGTGCGCCTGCAAAGGCACGAAGACGGCAACGCCGGCGCCGCATCGGGCTGGCTCTGCCGGGATGCCATGTTCGACGACACGATCGCCCTGCGCGTGCGTACCCACGCGCGCTTCCGCCTCGGCGAGAACGCGGCGCGCCCCTTGATCTTGATCGGCAACGGCACCGGCCTGGCTGGCCTGCGCGCCCACCTGAAGGCGCGTATCGACGCGGGTGCGTTCGACAACTGGCTGGTGTTCGGCGAACGCAATGCGGCGCACGACTTCCTGTGCCGCGATGAACTGCAGGGCTGGGTTGACGGCGGCCAGCTGGCGCGACTGGATCTCGCCTTCTCGCGCGACAGCGAAGGCCCGCGCTATGTGCAGCATGCCCTGGCCGAACAAGGCGTCGTACTGTGCGAGTGGATGTCGCGCGGCGCTGCCATCTACGTCTGCGGCAGCCTGCAAGGGATGGCGACGGGTGTGCATGAGGCGCTCGCTAGCGCCCTGGGTGCGGAAGCATTGGACGAGCTCGCCGCCCAGGGCCGCTATCGCCGCGACGTGTATTGAAGGCAGTGGATGCTGTGCATAAAGGCTGCGCTGCCCGATTTCGAGTCGCGCAGCATATTTCCTTTTAAATCAATTACTTGACCTGCCGCAATGGTAGTGACGCACAAGTTTATCCACAGTTTCTGTGAAGAACTTGGCCCTTGACAGTGTCATTTCAGGGTGGCGACAGCGAAGCGTGTGCTCCGGCATAGTATGGCTGAGCTCGCAACCTGGAGCCACTCTTCAGTGCCAGACCTATTTCTTGCGTCACCTAACCGTGAGGATTCCATGCGTTTTCTTTCGACACTCGTCCTGGCCAGCGCCTGCCTTTTCGGCAGCGTGGCCGCCACCGCTGCCGAAGCCAACGATCCCACCGGCCATTACTACTTGAGCGGCATGACCGAAGTCGGCTCCGAACTGGTGCTGAAAAAGTCGGGCGAGTTCGACTGGATGCTGGCGTACGGCGCCACCGACATGGCGGCGCACGGCACCTGGAAGCGCGACGGCAAGCGCATCGTCCTCACGCCGCACGTACCGCGGCCAGGCAAGTTCCGGCTGTTCACGGAAGCCGAGCTCACCATCAAGAAAGACCCGCGTCAGGGCATCTGGGTAGCCATCGTCGGCGTGCCGTCGACAGGCCCGGTGGCCGGCATCGAGGTTCGCTTCGAAAGCGCTTCCGGACGCAAGGCCAGCGCGGTCAGCGGTCCGAACGGCGACGCCATCGCCCAGATGCCCGCCAGCGAAACCTGGAAGCGCGCCGGCCTGCGCCGCGCCGACAGCAAGGACGAGTGGACCTGGTTCGACGTGCCGGCCGAGCGGGCCAGCAAGCGCATCGCCGGCTTCGTGGTGCTCAATCCCGGCGAACTGCAGAAGGCGCCGTTCAAGTCCTTGAGTCTGTCGTCCAGCGAGGGCCGGCTAAGCATCGACGAGAACCCGATGGGCTTGCGCGGTACCTACGCCAAAGCTCCGGGCAAGGAGCCGGCTACGGACTAAACTTGCCCGCGCTGCACGGCGCCCTCCGAGCATGCAACCGGAAGATTCCGATTCCGCCTCGTCCTTGATACAACTCGTCTTCTGCGGCCAGGCAACTGCCTACATTGGTCGAACGCCATGCATCGCGCATGCGCGATCACCATGAGAGGCTTACATGCATATCCTGAGAGACAAGACGCTTCGCGCGGCAGGCGGACTGGTGCTCGCCGCACACCTGGCGGGATTCGACGATGGGACCCGGGCCGCGCAGGCGGCGAACGGTGCGCAGGACGCAAACGCGTCCAAGGCCCCTGCCGACGTGTACGGCGTCGTCAACCTGGTGCCCTTCCAGGCGCTGGTCACCCACATCAACGCCAGCGGCCAGGCCGCCTTCGAGTACATCGGGCTCGACTACAATGCCCATGTCGGCTTCTTCGATGGACAGCGCCTCATCCACCCGATCACGCCAAACAACACCGTCTCGTTTCTTGGCGCCCTGAACGACCGCGGCGAGCTGGCCTTCGTGTCGCGCCAGGTCGACCCCGCCGCTCCCTGGTCGACGAACCTGCAGCCGTATCGCTGGTCGGCGGCGCGGGGACTGGCCAGCCTGCCCTCGCTCGGCACCGGTGGCGACAGCTGGATTCCCGCCATCAATAACAACGGCATCGTCGTCGGGACCTCGTACACGGGTCCCGATCCCGCCACCGGACGCGGGGTGCGCTGGAACGCAGCCAACCGCCTGAGCATGCTGCCCAGTCCTCCCGGCTTCGGCCCCGGCTACGCCGTCGACATCAACGAGCGCAACGTCAGCGTTGGCAGCGTTACCGATGCCGGCGGCGCCAATCATGCCGTGCGCTGGGACAGCGCCAATCGCCCAACCGTGCTCGGCACCCTTGGCGGGCGCGGCGCCATTGCCATGTACAACAACGAACGCGGCGACATCGCCGGCATGCTCGACGGCGGCACGCCGGATGCCCGTGCTTTCCTGTGGAGTCCGGCACGGGGCGTGGCAAGCCCGGGGCCGAATGCAGTGGTGGTCGGCCTGAACGAAGCGGGAGAAATCGCCGGCCGCATCATCGATCCGGCCGGCGGCTCGCGCGCCTTCCTGTACTCGCGCGCACGTGGGCTGGTCGATCTCCACCCCGCATCCCTGCTGGTGTCCGAAGTGAACAGCCTGAACGATGCCGGCGTCAGCGTCGGCCTTGCCTGGGGCAGCGAAGGTGGGCGCCGCGCCTACCGCTGGTCGCGCACGGGCGCCGCGGTCGACCTGAACACGCGCCTGCTCAATCCGCCGGCCGGGCTGGAGCTCGCCTCCGCGCTCGCGATTGCCGCGAATGGCGATATCGTCGCCGAGTCGAACGCCGGCCTGGTGCTGCTGCGCCGCGGCGGCGGCACCGATGCGCCGGTGCTGGGGCCGATCCACTTCCCGGAGACGGCCCTGGACCGCCCGCTGCCGCTTACCCTGTCCTTCCGCGACCGCAACATCGGCGACCGCCACAAGGCGACAGCCGATTGGGGCGATGGCCAGGGGCCGCAGCCGGCCACAGTGCGCGAATCGCGCGGCAGCGGCGAGGTCAGCGCGCAGCATACCTACACCACGCTGGGCGCACGCAACATCATCGTCCGCGTGACCGACTCGACCGGCAGGAGCACCGTGCAATACATCGAGAGCCTGATCGGCTACTGGAAGGCGCCGGCGCCACGCGCAGCGCCTGCGCGGCCGTACGGGCGCTAATCGAAATACACGGCAACCCGGTGGACGCGGTTGACCAGCAGCGTCCCCGGCCAGGATTCGTTGTACAACGATACGTTCGGCACGGTGACCAGCTTATTGGCATTGGTGAGTCGAGGCGGTTGTCCCCTCCCGACCTCACCTGAATCAAGCCGGGTCGCGAAACGGCTTTTGCTTGAGTGAGCTTCTGGGCCTCTCGATCATGGACGCCGAGTCTCGCCGATGCTCTTCGGCGCCGTACCACATGCCGAGACTGGGGCCGAGTGCCTCATACGCGTCAGGTAAAACTGACAAAAAAATAATTTATCACTTCCGCCAATGATTCAGCACTGAGCTTCCGGTGGCCGCTCCTGGACTATTTGCTCAATTCGCTTCCGCCGCTCCAAACACAGCGGCATGCGAGGACCAGTCCCATGGGCTCCGGTCACCCGGATAAACAAGCTGAGCGCTGTCCTCAAGCATATGCCCAAGCCTGTTCGCAATCAGTCGAATAGCAAGGGACAATGCTTGGAACGAGCCTTCACCTACGATATCTGGATAACGCCCGTCAACGCCTTCCAGGCAAGCCGGGCATGCCCACGTTCGTTCATTAACCATGTATGGCGTACCAATCTTCGCTTCAATCATCACCTCAGCCCCATCCGAACGGCGCCATAAAATGGACTGGGTAGCAATAAACACGGGCGCTTCTGTACGCATTTCGATTCTTTCTGTGAAGGACGAGCCTGACAATGCCTACGTCCGCTCGCGGCCCAGGCTGTGTAAAAACGCAGAGCCATGTAAACGAAATCGTATCAGTAAACGTTAAGCCAGTATCTCATCAAGACAGGTGCAAGATGAAGCGTTTTATTGAAGGCGAAGACCGCGGACAAGGCACGTTACTGCCCGAGCTTCTGGACGATTACGTAACCGAGAATAATCCGGTTCGTGTAGTTGATGTATTCGTCGACGAGCTCGACCTTGGCAAGCATGGCTTCGAGCGCGTGCACCCGGCAAAGACGGGCCGTCCGGCTTACCATCCGTCGGTGCTACTTAAACTCTACATCTACGGCTACCTCAACCGTATTCAGTCGAGTCGGCGGCTTGAGCGCGAGGCGCAACGTAACGTCGAGCTGATGTGGCTGACGGGGCGCCTGATGCCCGATTTCAAGACGATAGCGAACTTCCGGAAAGATAACGGCAAGGCGATCGGCAAGGTCTGCCGGCAGTTCGTCGTACTGTGCCAGCAACTGGATCTTTTCTCGGATGCGGTCGTCGCGATCGACGGCAGCAAGTTCAAGGCCGTCAACAGCAGCGACCGCAATTTTACCGATGCAAAGCTCAAGCGCCGGATGGCGGAGATCGAGGCAAATATCAGCCGCTATCTGGCAGAACTCGACACCGCGGACCGACAGGAACCGACCGCTGCAAAATCGAAAAGCGTTCGTCTGAACGACAAGATCGCAGCGATGAAATCTCAGATGGCTACGCTTAAAGAAATCGAAGCGAAGCTGATAGAGACTGGAGAAACGCAGATATCGCTCACTGACCCGGACTCGCGTTCAATGATGACACGTGGTTCAGGAATCGTTGGCTACAACGTGCAAACCGCTGTCGACGCCAAGCATCATTTGATTGTTGAACACGAAGTGACGAATAACGGCAGCGACCGCGACCAATTGTCCGGCATGGCCAAGAAAGTTCGCGCTGCAATCGGCACGAAGACACTAACCGCTATTGCCGATCGCGGCTATTTCAAAGGCGAAGAAATCTTGGCTTGTCATGAGGTGGGCATCTCAGCTTTGGTGCCACCCACAAAAACCTCAGGTGCCAAGGCCGACGGCCGATTCGATAAGGCTGACTTCACTTACGACGCGCAAAAGAACGAATACCGCTGCCCGGCAGGCGAGTCACTGATATGGCGTTTCGCTAGCGTCGAGAAAGGCATGAAGAATCACCGGTATTGGAGCTCGAACTGCAAAGCTTGCCCACTCAAGGACAAATGCACGCCCAGCTCGCAGCGACGAGTGACCCGCTGGGAACATCAGGATGTACTCGATGAGATGCAGGCGCGCCTTGAACAGACGCCGGACGCCATGCGAATTCGGCGCTCGACGGTCGAGCACCCCTACGGGACGATCAAAGCGTGGATGGGAGCGACGCACTTCCTGACGAAAGGCCTCGAGCGCGTGAAAGCAGAGATGAGCTTACACGTGCTCGCCTATAATTTCAGGCGTTTAATGGCGATACTCGGCATTCAGGGAATGTTGGCGGCGATCAGGGCGTACGCCCATATTTTGACGCTACAAGTGCTGCTTGAAGCGTTTTCGCTGCTGGCCTTGCCGAAAATGCGTAACCGGCATTACGAGTCCTGGAGCCCTCGTTTATATTCCAGAATTCGCCTTCGCCTGTCCAATTTAGCTCTGAGCCCTTCGTTTTGAGTTTTTACACAGCCTGGCCCGATTATGGACCTATTGTATCGTCCGCTACCGACCCAGAGGCCTTTAAAATTCACGTAATTCCGGCCCGTCGATTCAGCATAACAGGCTGCCAGCTGGAAAAACTCGCCCACTGTCACGAGGGACAGCGTCGGACAAAGTCAATCCGATCTGTGGCAACTGCTCAGTCAACGCGACAGCGCAAGGAAATTCTGACATAGCCGAACGCACGTCGGGCAGCCAGCGCCGCTACACTGATCATTGCCATTCACGGCAAGCCTGCCGGCGTCATTACAGGCAGCGACTTCTTACGGAGACCGATCATGCACCTCACGCGCGCGCGCAATTGCCGCACCTCACGTCCTCACCGTACGCTACCCATCCTGCTGGCTTGCCTGTCGGTTCTGACGCTGCTGTCATCCGCCAGTATCGATGCCGCGGCACAGGCAGCAGCCGCCGATACGCGCTATGAACGCGTCGTACCCAGCCCGGATGGCATCGGCAAGCGCTACATGGGCCGCGAGATCGCCGGCGTGATGGGATGGGAGGGCGCGCAATGGCTCGAGCGCCAAAGCCGGGCACGCGAGGAGCGGCCGGAATTGCTTTTGCGGGAACTGGCGCTGGCGCCCGGCATGACGGTGGCCGATATCGGCGCCGGCACTGGCTACTACACTTGGCAGCTGGCGAAACAGGTCGGACCCGGCGGACGTGTGTATGCAGTCGACGTGCAACCGGAAATGATCGGCATGCTCGACAGCCAGATGGCAAAGCGCGGCGTGCGCAACGTGGTCTCGGTGCTGGGCAGCGAAACCACCGTCAAACTGCCGCCGGCCAGCGTCGACCTGGCCATCATGGTCGATGTCTATCACGAGCTCGCCTATCCCTCGGAAGTCCTCGACAGCATCGTCGGCGCCCTCAAGCCGGGCGGGCGCGTTGTCTTCGTCGAATATCGCGCCGAGGATCCGGCAGTCGCGATCAAGCCGCTGCACAAGATGAGCGAGACGCAGGTACGGCGTGAAGCCGCGGCGCATGGCCTGAAGTGGGAACGCAGCATCAAGTCGCTGCCGATCCAGCATGCGATCGTGTTTCGAAAACCCTGAGCATCGATGTTCTTGCCGTCGCTGTCCATGCGTAGCGGCCCGATGGCCGGACTGGCATAGCACCTTCCGCCGCTGAGCAGACGTGGATGGCAGGATGCAATTGCATGTCGGCTCACAGTCGCTCGGCAAACTCTGCAATCATGGCACGCAACCACCGTTGGGCATGATGGCCGTGATGACGCTCATGCCATAACATGCTCACCGAAAAGCCTGGGATTGGAAAGGCGCAATCGACCATGTCGAGCATTACTGCGGCATCGCTTACCAGGCGTGCAGGCACCAGGGCCACAAGGTCCGACTGCGCAACGATGCCAGGCACAAACAGGAATGACGACGCCGACAACACCACCTTGCGCCGATGGCCAAGCGCGGCCAGCCCGACATCCAGAGGCGTTGAGAACGCCCCGCCGCCAAGCGACACAATGACATGCTCCAGCGTACAGAACTGCGCGACCGAGATCCCGGGCCGCAAGACCGGATGGCCGCGCCTGCCGATCAACACGTAACGCTCGTCGAACAAGTGCCGGCTGCGAAGACGGCTTTGCTCCTCGCCCGGCGTCATCAGCGCAAGATCGATTTCACCCTTGGCAAGTTTCGCTTCCAGCCCGTTCGGATCGAGATGGTGCAAAGCGACTCTAACGCCGGGAAAGCGTTGGCGCAGCATTAGCACGAACGGCTGCGCGAGCGCAGCCTGCACATAGTCCGTGCAGGCGATGTTAACGTCGAGCGCCGTCGCTTCCGGGTCGAAATGGTGGTGCTCGGACACAGTCGCGCGCAGCTGATCCAGCGAGCGGCGCAGCGGCTCAAGCAATTCGAGCGCCTTGCTGGTAGGCGCCATACCGCGCTGAAGCGGAATGAACAGTGGATCATTGAACAGCGTGCGCAGGCGGCGCAATTGCGCGCTGACCGCCGGTTGGCTCAAGTGCAGACGCTGGGCAGCTCGCGTGACGTTCTGCTCGATCAGTAGCGCTTCCAAAGTAAGCAGCAGATTGAGATCAGTCGTGGTTTTGGTATTCATCCGATGGATGATAGGTCAAAAACCATGTAATTTCACAGATGGCTGGCGACCGATCACACTGGCGAGCTCTTATCATTCCTACAGGAAGTCCTCATATGCCCTTAACAACCAGGAAAAACGTGCTGCTCGTCTATGCACACCCGGAGCCGAGCTCTGTCACCTGTCATCTTGTCGAGATCGCCATTCAAAACCTGGAAGCACAGGGGCACACGGTGACGCTTTCCAACCTGTACGGGATGGGGTGGAAGGCTGTCTTCGACCAAGACGATTTCCCGACCCGCGTCAACCCGGAGCGTCTGTCGTTCATCGACGAATCGGGTCATGCATACGCCACCGCTAGCCAGACGCCAGATGTCGAACAAGAGCAAGCGAAGCTCCGCGCCGCTGATGCCGTCATCCTCCTGTTCCCACTCTGGTGGTTCGGCATGCCGGCAATCATGAAGGGGTGGATCGACAGGGTCTGGGCCTTCGGCCTGGCCTACGGGTACCAGGGTGCGGGCAACAGCTATCGCTACGGCGAAGGCGGCTTCGCCGGCAAGCGCGCCATGCTGGCTGTCACCGTCGGCGGACCGGAAATCGACTACTCGCCCCGTGGCATCAATGGCCCCCTTGAGCAGCTGCTCTTCCCCATCACCCACGGTAGCCTGTTCTTTCCCGGCATGCAGGTGTTGCCGACATTTGCCGTCTACAACACAGTGCGCATCGACGCCGAGCGCATGGCACGCATCGAGTCCGCCTGGCGCATGCGCCTGCAGGACTTGTTTCATGCCGCACCGATTGCATTTCGGACGCAGAATGGCGGGGACTATCCCGACCGACACGTGCTGGCCGGGGATGTCGTTCCTGGGAAAACTGGACTGGAGGCACATATCAAGGCATGAGCCGAGCCTGAGGCGTGGTAAGGGTCAGAGCGTTGCATACGGCGCAATGAACAGCATGCAACGTGACGACAGCGCCGAGCCTGACTTTGTTCTGCTATGGCAGACTTTATTGGTTTTGGCGAATCCGGCTACCTGGCCACGCATCGGCGGCACCACGGCATGGGCTGGTGGCGCCGGTCCGGCGCTGCGCTCACCATCTGCTTATTTCGTAACTGGACGAGCGAAGAGATCCTCTCCGCAGCCGCCCAGCGCCGCAGCGCAAATCCCGGGCCGGGCGGTGCGCTAGCGCGCAATCAGCGCGGGATGGCTAGCTGCCGATCGTCTCGAGCAGGTAATCGATGAATACCCTCACCTTCGGCGGCAGGAAGCGGTTCTCCAGATAGACCGCATACAGCTGGTCGCCCGCGTACGCTTTCGGCGTCAGCGCCGGCAGCAGCTGCACGGCCGCGCCGCTGCGCAAGTCCTCGCCCACCACATACGCCGGCAGCAGCGCGATGCCGCCGCCGCGCAGCATGGCCAGGTGCAGGGCCACGCTGCTGTTGGCGGCCAGGTCGCAATCGATTTTCACGCCCACCATGCCGCCGGGGCCGTCGAACTGCCAGGTGACGGGGCCGGCGGCGGCGCCGAAACGCAGGCAGCGGTGCGTCGCCAGCTCCTCGATGCGCGCGGGCGTGCCGTGCTGCGCCAGGTAGGCCGGCGTGGCCACCAGCAGGTAGCGGATCGCGGTGATCGGCCGCGCCACCACGCTCAGGGTATCGATGCGCGCGGCCAGGCGCAGGGCCACGTCGATGCTTTCCTCGACCAGATCGACGTAGCGGTCGGTCAGGCTCAAGACCACGCGGATATCCGGATAGCGCTCCATGAAGGCGGGCAGCAGGCCGGCCAGGCAGGTGGCGCCGAAGGCCATCGACGCGCTCACGCGCAGCGTGCCGCCGGGCCCGGTCTGCAAGCCGGCGGCGGTGGCTTCGAGCGCGCGTGCTTCTTCCAGCATGCGCAGCGCATTCTGGTAGATGGCCTGGCCCGCTTCGGTCAGGCCGAGCTTGCGCGTGGAGCGGTTCAGCAGCCTGGCGTGCAGCTTCCTTTCCAGGTTCGCCACCTGCTTGCTGACATTTGCCTTGGTGCTGCCCATCTGGCGCGCGGCTTCGGAAAAGGAACCGGTGTCGACGACCCGGACAAAGGTCCAGACATCGGAAAAGTCGCGTGGCTGCATCTCGCTCATCGTATCGCCCATGGAAACAATCGGTTGCCTGATCACTGGATTGTATCGCAGCAGTATCCGTCCTAAGCTGGCACGATCAACTACCGGAGAACACGATGACCACGCTCAGGCTCTCGGCGCCCGCCGCTTCCACGCTCACCCGCACAATGGGCCTCGCCCTGCCCCTGCTCTTCATTGCGATGTGGAGTTCCGGCTATGTGGTCGGCAAGCTGGCCGTGCCCTTTGCCGGGCCGTTTACCTTGCTGGCGATCCGCTTCGGCCTGGCGGCGCTGGTGCTGCTGGCCGTGGCGCTGGTCCTGCGCGCGCCCTGGCCGGCGACGCGCGCGCAGTTCGGGCACCTGGTCGTGGTTGGCCTGCTGATCCAGGCGCTGCAGTTCTCCGGCTTGTATACCTCGCTGAAGCTGGGCGTGTCGGCGGGCGAGTCGGCGCTGATCGTCGGCACCATGCCGGTGTTCACGGCGCTGGGGGCGGCCCTGATGCTGGGGGAACGGCCGGGGGCCAGGCAATGGCTGGGGATGGCGGGCGGCGTGCTGGGCGTGGTGCTGGTGGTGTGGCACAAGCTGGGGACGGGCAGTGCCGGCATCGGGGCCTACGTGGCGGCGGCGGTGGCGCTGGCCGGGATCACGCTCGGCACGCTGTACCAGAAGAAGTTCTGCAGCGCGATGGACCTGCGCACCGGCGGCTGCATCCAGCTGGCGGTGGCGGCGCTGGTGGCGCTGCCGCTGGCCTGGGGCCTGGAAGGCTTCGACGTGCGCTGGACGGGGACGATGTTGTTTGCTTCCGGCTGGCTGGCGACCGTGAATTCGATCGGCGCGACCAGCCTGCTGTTCCTCATGATGCGCAAGGGCGAGGCGAGCAAGGTGGCGAGTTTGTTCTACCTGATTCCGGGGGTGACGGCGCTGATGGCGTTTGCCGTGCTCGGTGAGACGCTGACGGTGATGGGGCTGGCGGGGTTTGTGGCGACGGCGGGTGCGGTCTACCTGTGCACCCGCGCGCGGTGAACGCTTATGGAATGTCGCCGGTGCCGTCCCAGCCGTCGCACATCGCGGCGCAGATGCTCATGCGGTGACCGCAGAAGTTGGAGCTGAAGTTACCGAGCGACAGGCAGGCGTCGTACTGGTCCCAGCAGGTCTGGAAGCAGGTGGCGTAGTCGGTGTCAGCGTGGGCGTAGGATGCACTCAGGCCGAGTGCGAAGAGGAACAGGCCGATCTTGTTTTTCAAAGCGATTCTCCTTGGGGTCAACGACGATGTGCTGGGTGGCGCGGTTCTCTGCCGAGATCAAGGGATCGGGCCGTTGCCGTCCCAGCCGTCGCACATCGCCGCGCACACGCTCATGCGGTTTTGACAGTAGTTGGGGGTGAAGTAGCCGCGCGACATGCAGTCGACGTATTTGGCGTGGCAGTCGGCGATGCAGGCGCCGTCGTCATCGTAGGCGTAGGCGTAGGAAGCACTCAGGCCGAGTGCGAAAAGGAACAGGCCGATCTTGTTTTTCAATGCAATTCTCCCTTGGCGATCAAAGACGATTTGCTGCGCGCGGCGGCCGCTGTCTGGTACGGCCGCCGGCTTTCCCTCCGCTTGCGGAAACCGGCCGTGGTCCTGTGTGGCTTTGGAGCGAAGGTATCTTGATTCGGGGTGCATACAAACTAGCAGAAGTGACAGGTTTTTTGGGCGCGGTGTGCAGGCGTGGGAGCGCTGGGTACGCGTACCCGCCCTACGGCATCGTGAGTATGCGGTGCGGGGCGGCGTTTCGATGTGCATGGGTGCCATGCCCCACGCGGTCGTATGCATGCACACCCCACCGCCGGCAAAAAAAAACGGCGCCGAGGCGCCGTTTCCGTTCCTGAGTGAGCCGGGAAAATCAGGTCTTCACTACCGCCAGACGCGGCTCGCCCGCGATGCCGAAGCGCGTACGGATCGATGCGGCGATGCCCTTGGCATCCAGCCCCACCGACGCCAGCAGCGCAGCCGGGTCGCCCTGGTCGATGAACTTGTCCGGCAAGCCCAGCATCAGCAGCGGCTTGACGATGCCTGCCGCCGCCATCGCCTCGGCCACGGCCGCACCGGCGCCGCCCATCACGGCGCCCTCTTCCACCGTCACCAGGTAGTCGTGGTCGGCCGCCAGTTGCTTCACCAGTTCGACGTCGAGCGGCTTCACGAAGCGCATGTTGGCGACGGTGGCATCGAGTTCGCCGGCCGCGCCCAGGCTAGGCGCGACCATCGAGCCGAAGGCGAGGATGGCCACGCTTTTACCTTGACGCTGGACTTCGCCCTTGCCGATCTCGATCGAGGTCAGCTCTTCCTGGATGGCCGCACCGATGCCGGCGCCGCGCGGGTAGCGTACCGCCGCCGGACCCGGGTAGTGGTAGGCGGTGGTCAGCATCTGCCGGCATTCGTTCTCGTTCGATGCCGCCATGACGACCATGTTCGGGATGCAGCGCAGGTAGGCCAGGTCGTAATTCCCGGCGTGGGTTGCGCCATCGGCGCCGACCAGGCCGGCCCGGTCGAGCGCAAAGGTCACGTCCAGGTTCTGCAGCGCCACGTCGTGGATCAGCTGATCGTAGGCGCGCTGCAGGAAGGTCGAGTAGATCGCGACCACCGGCTTCATGCCTTCGGTGGCCAGGCCCGCGCCAAAGGTCACCGAGTGCTGCTCGGCGATGCCGACGTCGAAGTAGCGCTCCGGGTACTGGGCGTGGAAGCGCACCATGCCCGAGCCTTCGCGCATCGCAGGCGTGATGCCGACCAGGCGCGTGTCGCTGGCCGCCATGTCGCACAGCCAGTTGCCGAAGACTTCGGTGTAGGTGATCTTGCTCGGCGCGGTGGCCGGCTTGATGCCCTCGGTCGGGTTGAACTTGCCGGTGCCGTGGTAGAGGATAGGCTCGGCCTCGGCCAGCTTGTAGCCCTGGCCCTTCTTGGTCACCACGTGCAGGAACTGCGGGCCCTTGAGCTTCTTGATGTTTTCCAGCGTCGGAATCAGGGAGTCCAGGTCGTGGCCATCGATCGGGCCGATGTAGTTGAAGCCGAATTCCTCGAACATCGTGGCCGGGACCACCATGCCCTTCGCGTGTTCTTCCAGGCGGCTGGCGAGTTCGCGCAGCGGACCTGGCAGCACGGTCTTGCCGACGCTCTTGGCGGCGGCGTAGAACTGGCCGCTCATCAAACGCGCCAGGTAGCGGTTCAGCGCGCCGACCGGCGGCGAGATCGACATGTCGTTGTCGTTCAGGACCACCAGCAGGTTGCAGTCTTCCTCGACGCCGGCATTGTTCAGGGCCTCGAAGGCCATCCCGGCCGTCATCGAGCCGTCGCCGATCACGGCGATCGCGTGGCGCTGCTCGCCCTTCAACTTGGCGGCGGCGGCCATGCCCAGCGCGGCCGAGATCGAGGTCGACGAGTGCGCGGTGCCGAAGGTGTCGTACTCGCTTTCGTCGCGCTTCGGGAAGCCCGACAGGCCGTTCAGCTGGCGCAGGGTCGTCATGCGGTCGCGGCGGCCGGTGAGGATCTTGTGCGAGTAAGTCTGGTGGCCCACGTCCCAGACGATGCGGTCGTGCGGCGTCTCGAACACGTAGTGCAGCGCGATGGTCAGCTCGACGGTGCCGAGGTTCGACGACAAGTGGCCGCCGGTCTTGGAGACCGAGTCGAGCAAATACTGGCGCAGTTCGCCGGCCAGCGGAGTCAGTTGCGTGCGCGGGAGTTTGCGCAGGTCCGCCGGGTAGTTGATGGTGTCTAACAGGTTCATTTAGGCCTTCCGCTGCACGATCAGGTCCGCGAGTTCCCGCAGCCGCAGTGCTTGTTCTCCGAATGGCGCCAGCGCTTCGTGCGCTTCTCGCCGCAATTGTTCGGCCAGTGCCTGCGAAGGCGCCAGTCCGAGGATCGACACGTAGGTCGGCTTGTTGTCGGCCGCATCCTTGCCGGCGGTCTTGCCAAGCGTGGCCGAATCGGCCGTCGCGTCGAGCACATCGTCGACGACCTGGAAGGCCAGCCCCACCGCTTTCGAGTAAGCCTTCAGGGCTTCGAGTTCGGTCGCATTCAGGTCCTTGCCGCACAGCGCGCCGAGCAGCACCGAGGCGCGCAGCAGTGCGCCGGTCTTCAGCTGGTGCATGGTTTCGAGCTGTTCCAGGCTCAGGGCCAGGCCGACGCTGTCGAGATCGATGGCCTGGCCGCCGCACATACCGGCGGAACCAGCCGCTTCGGCCAGCAGGCGCAGCATCTTGATGAGCCGTGCCGGAGGAAGGCTGCCGTCGCCGGCCAGCACCTCGAAAGCGCGGGCCTGCAGCGTGTCGCCCACCAGCAGCGCGGTCGCTTCGTCGTAGGCCACATGGACCGTCGGTTTGCCGCGGCGCAGGGCGTCGTCGTCCATGCAGGGCATGTCGTCGTGCACCAGCGAATACACGTGGATCATCTCGAGTGCGCAGGCCGCGCGCGCCAGCGAGGCGGCGTCGGCGCCGAACAACGCGCCGCTGGCATACACCAGCAGCGGACGCACGCGCTTGCCGCCGCCGAGGGCCGTGTAGCGCATCGCTTCGTGCAGCTTGGTGGGCTGGGCGTCGGCGGCCGGCAGGAAGTGCGACAAGGCCGCTTCAACGTCGGCCTGGACGCCCCCCATCCAGTCGGCAAACGGCGCCGTGCTCATTGCGCGGCCTCGTCGGCGCTGAAGGGTTTCAGCATGTCGCCTTCCAGCACCTTGACCTGGGACTCCACCTTGTCGAGCTGGGCGGCGCAGTACTTCACCAGTTCGGAACCGCGCGCATAGGCGGCCACGGACGCTTCAAGCGGCAATTGCCCTGCTTCCATCTGCGAGACGAGCTGGGCCAGTTCGGCCATTGCCGCCTCGAAGGATTCGGGTGCCTGCGCGTTTACATTATTTGCCATAGTTACTTGTTGTGTTGGGCTGGCGATCCCGGAAGACGCAAGGGGTGCGCCATGGGGAAGCCTAATCGCGTATTTTAGAACAATCCTTACCCCAGAGGTGTCCGCGCGAGTGCTGAGCTAATTGCACGACCGTTCACATTTTAGCGCACCCGTCCTCATCGCCATGAAAACAATGCCTTTCCGGCAATTCCTGTGCCTTTGCGCACCACAACCGCGTGCCGGTCCGAGACTGTAGAGCTCGTTCCACGGTATAATCGCCGGTTCTGTCCGAAATACCGTATTTCCACACACTAAATACTGGTCTTTGGATTCTTTCTCTTCTTTAGGTCTCGAATAAGGGGGGTTGGGATGTCCGATCTGGCTACCCACGCCAAGCTGGCGCGTTCGTGCGCTCAGCTTCCGGTAAATGTTTACTTTGACGACGCGCTGCTGCAGCGCGAGATCCAGCAACTGTTTCGCCAGGGGCCGCGTTATGTCGGCCACGAACTGATGGTGCCGGAGATGGGCGACTTCGCCACCCTGGCTTCCGAAAACGAAGGCCGCATGCTGGTGCGTAACGCCAACGGCATCGAGGTGCTGTCCAACGTCTGCCGCCATCGCCAGGCGCTGATGTTCAATGGCCGCGGCAACGCCAACAACATCGTCTGCCCGCTGCACCGCTGGACCTACGACCTGAAGGGCGAATTGATCGGCGCGCCGCATTTCGCCGAAACGCCCTGCCTGAATTTGTCGAAGACCACGCTGCAAAGCTGGAACGGCCTGCTGTTCGAACAGAACGGCTACGACGTGATGGACAAGCTCAAAAGCATGTCGGTCTCGAAGGACCTGGATTTCTCGGGCTATTTGTTCGACCACGCCGAGGTCCACGACATCGACTACAACTGGAAGACCTTCATTGAAGTCTACCTCGAGGATTACCACGTCGAGCCCTTCCACCCGGGCCTGGGCAATTTCGTATCCTGCGACGACTTGAAGTGGGAATTCGGCCGCGACTTCAGCGTGCAGACCGTGGGCGTGAACCGCGGCCTGCAAAAGGCCGGCTCGCCGACCTACAAGAAGTGGCAGGAAGCCGTATTGAAATTCAATGGCGGCAAGGAGCCGAAGCAAGGCGCGATCTGGCTCACGCTGTACCCGAACATCATGGTCGAGTGGTATCCGAACGTGCTGGTGGTGTCGACCCTGTGGCCGCTCGGCCCGCAGAAAACGCGCAACGTGGTCGAGTTCTACTATCCGGAAGAGATTGCCCTGTTCGAGCGCGAACTGGTGGAAGCCGAACGCGCCGCCTACATGGAAACCTGCATCGAGGACGACGAGATCGCCCAGCGCATGGATGCCGGCCGCAAGATCCTGCTGGCGCGCGGCGTCAACGAGGTCGGCCCCTACCAGTCGCCAATGGAAGACGGCATGCAGCACTTCCACGAGTGGTACCGCAGCAAGATCGACCTGTAACAACAGCTGGCGTCCGACATTCGGACACGGCCTCAGCTGTAATACTCAATTGCAATGCTCAGTTGTATGTAGTCACAACCCAGGAATGTAATGCCTTCACTCTGGATGCTGTTCGCCAGCTTTGCGTTTGCCGCCATGGGCGCGGGCGTGAAGCTGGCTTCCGAGTTCTATACCACCTCCGAACTCCTCTTCTACCGCGGCCTGATCGGCGCCGTCATCCTCTTCATGATCGTGCGCCAGCGCGGCGGGACGTTCCGTACGCCCTTTCCGAAAGCCCATTTGTGGCGCAGCGCGGTCGGGGTGACCTCGCTCTGGCTGTGGTTCTTTGCGATTTCCAAGCTGCCGCTGGCCACCGCCATGACCCTGAACTACATGGCGCCGATCTGGATCGCGGCCTGGATGTTCCTGATGGGCTGGTGGACCAAGACCAAGCACGCCGAGTGGCCGCTGGTGCTGGCCGTGGGCGCCAGCTTCTTCGGCGTGACCCTGGTGCTGCAGCCGGCCATCGAGGCCAACCAGTGGCTCGCCGGCCTGGCCGGCCTGTGCTCCTCCGTCATCTCGGCGATGGCCTACATGCAGGTGCGCAAACTCGGCCAGATGGGCGAGCCCGAGTACCGCGTGGTGTTTTATTTTTCGGCGACGACCGCGGTTGCCGGCTTCGTCGGCGTGGTGGGCGGCGATGGCGCCGGCGGCTGGACGCCCTTCCACAGCCACACCCTGTACAGCGGCCTGCTCTTGCTGGCGATCGGCGGCGCGGCCCTGATGGCGCAGATGGCCATGACCCGCGCCTACCGCGTCGGCAAGGTGCTGGTGGTGGCGAACCTGCAGTACACCGGCATCGTGTTTTCCAGCATGTGGGGCCTGCTGCTGTGGGGCGACCGCTTCGACTGGCATGTGTGGCTGGGGATCGGCGTGATCCTGGCGTCGGGCATCGCGGCGACGTTCTACAATACGCGCAGCACGGCGCGCGGCGCCGTCACCGAGAAGACCGACCCCATCGCCAGCGAACTGTGAGGCCTGCCATGTACACGACCCTGATCTCCGCCGCCGATCTGGCTGCCCATATCGCCGACCCGGACTGGGTGCTGGTCGATTGCCGGCACGACCTGGCGGACCTGGCCTACGGGCGCGCAGCGTATGCGGCCGGGCACCTGCCGGGCGCGGTGTTCGCGGACATGGAGACGGAACTGTCTGGGCCGAAGCGCGGCGAGGACGGCGTGTTCAAGGGCCGGCATCCGCTGCCGTCGAAAGCGGCCCTGGTCGAGGCGCTGCGTTCCTGGGGCGTGAATGCCGGCACCCAGGTCGTGGCCTACGACGCGCACGGCGGCATGTACGCGGCGCGCCTGTGGTGGCTATTGCGCTGGCTCGGGCACGAGGCGGCGGCGGTGCTCGATGGCGGGCTGCCGGCCTGGGAGGCGATCGGCCAGCCGGTGGTTACCGAGGTCGTGGCCAGGCCGCGCGGAGCGATCGAGGCGGGTGCGCCGTTCGTGCCGACGGTGACGGTGACCGAGGTGCTGGAGAATATCGAGAGCGCGAAGCGTACCGTGGTGGACGCGCGCGCGGCGGACCGCTTCCGCGGCGAGAACGAAACCATCGATCCGGTGGGCGGGCATATTCCCGGGGCCAGGAACCGCTTCTTCAAGGACAACCTGCAAGGCGACGGCCGCTTCAAGGCGGCCGGGCAGCTGCGCGAGGAGTTCGGCGCGGTGATCGAGGATCCTTCGCAGGCCATCATGCAGTGCGGGTCGGGGGTGACGGCCTGCCACAACTTGCTGGCGCTGGAAGTGGCCGGATTAACAGGCGCGGCCTTGTATCCAGGGTCGTGGAGCGAGTGGAGCAGCGATCCGTCGCGGCCGGTGGCCGCCGGCCGCGATCAGTCCTAATCACTTTCGCCGGCCATGGGATTCGATGGTTCGCAGGCCGGGATAGCGCTCGGCCGAGCCGCCTGCTGCGCCTTCTCCACCTGTCAACCCAGCATCAGCGCCCGGTCAGGAAGAGGACAATGATGACCCCGAGCCCGATCAGCAGCACCTGCGGCACCGATTCCCTGACGGTCGCGCGGCGCTGCATCTGCGGCATCAGATCGCTCACGGCGATGTAGATGAAGCCCGACGACGCGAACACCAGCACATAGGGTATCAGCCCGCTGGCGCGGTCGAGCGTGAAGTAGCCGAGCAGGCCGCCGGCCACGGCGAGCAGGCTGCACAGGAGGTTGAACACGTACGCCCGCATGCGCGAGAAGCCGGCATTGAGCAGCACGATGAAGTCGCCGATCTCGGTCGGGATCTCGTGCGCGACGATGGCCAGCGCGGTGACGATGCCCAGCTCCGGGTTAGCCAAAAAGGCGGCGGCGATCAGGATGCCGTCGGTGAAGTTGTGCATGCCGTCGCCGATCAGGATCATCCAGCCCGACTTGCCGGCCTCCTTGGCATCATGCCCATGGGCGTGGTGGTGGCCGTCGCCTTCGTGGTGGTGCGAGTGGCGCAGCAGCGCCAGCTTTTCCAGCATGAAGAAGGTCAAGAGGCCCGCCAGCAGCGTCGCGAACAGCTTCTGCGGACTGGCATCCGAATCGAAGGCTTCCGGCAAGGCGTGCAGCAGCGACGTCGACAGCATGATGCCGACGGACAGGCTCACCAGCCGTTCCACCATTTTGGAAAGCAGCGTAAACGAGAACAGAGCCGCGGCCGAGATGCTGACGACGCCGGCGATCAGGGTCGCCAGCAGGATGTGGATGAGAATCGGGTCGATGTGAAGCCTCTTGTTCTGGACGTGCTGCGTGCGGCAAACCGGCTATTGTACCCGCCCCAGCCGTCGAGCGCCCGCCGCAATGCGCGTGCGGGCGCTCCCGGGCGGCGGCTTATGCCACGCCGTGCCTGGCGAACCAGTTCAGCGCGCGCTTCCAGCCTTCCTTGGCGTCGGCTTCGTTGTAGCTCGGGCGGTAGTCGGCATGGAAGGCGTGGCCCGAATTCGGGAACACGACGAACTCGGAGCGGCTGTTGCCCTTGGCCAGTTCAGCCTTCATGCGCTCGACCGATTCCAGCGGAATGCCGGTGTCCTTGCCGCCGTACAGGCCGAGCACCGGCACCTTCAGGGCCTGGGCCACGTCGACCGGGTGCTTGGGCGAATTGGCGGTGCTGTCGCCCACCAGGCGGCCATACCAGGCCACGCCGGCCTTGACCTTCGGGTTGTGCGCCGCGTACAGCCAGGTGATGCGCCCGCCCCAGCAGAACCCGGTAATGCCCAGGCGCTCGATGTCGCCGCCGCGCTGCTTGGCCCAGTTGACCACGGTGTCGAGGTCGGACATGACCTGCGCGTCCGGGGTCTTGGCGATGATGTCCTTCATCAGGTCGGCGATGTTGGCGATCTTGGTCGGGTCGCCCTGGCGCTCGAACAAATCGGGCGCGATCGCCAGGTAGCCGGCCTTGGCCAGGCGGCGCGTGACGTCCTTGATGTGCTCGTGGACGCCGAAGATTTCCGAGATCACCAGGATCACCGGCAGGTTGGTACGCCCTTCCGGCTGGGCGCGGTAGACCGGCACGTCCTGGCCGTTGATGACGATGATGTGGTCGCCGGCGGACAGGCCGCTCGTATCGGTCTGGATGGTCGACTGCGCCATGACCGGCAGGGTCGCGGCCGCGAACCCGCTGCCGACCGCCGCTTTCAGGAACACACGGCGGTCGACGCCGTCTTCGAACGCGGTCTTGGAAACCAGGCTGTCGCCGTCTTGTACGAGGTCCTTCATGTGCATCCCTTTCGGTCATGGTTGTAAGGCTGACTATCTTACAGCGGCTGGGCCGCTTGTGCTCGGCCATGCGTGCCGGTGCGGCGCTCAGCCGTGGCGCTGCTTCTTTGCCTGCTGTTATAGACTTGGTTACAAGCGCGCCGCTCCTGGCGCGCATGCGCGATCGAGGAGTTGAACCATGAAGAATCTTGTATGCGGTATCGCGGCCGGACTGGCGCTGGGGCTGGGCGGCATGTCGCTGGCCCAGGCCAGCGTCGATACCTCGGCCAAGCCGGGCGGGGTCTATCGGCTGAAACCAGGCATCTACGTTGCCGAGGGCTCGCGCTGCGAGTCGCCGGCGAATGCGGCGATCCGCCAGTACGACGGCAAGGGCATCAGCACGGCGCACACCAGTTCATGCCGCGCCGTGGTGCGCGACCAGAAGCGGCAGAGCTATACGGTGGACCAGACCTGCATCGACGCCGGGCACGGGCCAGGCAAGCGGGTCGTGCAGCGGCAGCAGGTGGTGGTGCAGGATGCGTTGACGTTCACGCAGGTGATTGGCAAGGGACGGACGACCTACCAGTATTGCCCGGTCTATCAGTTGCCGAAGGATTTGCGTCGGGCGTTGTAGTTTGTTCGTGGCGAGATCGTCGGCGGCGGTGTTGCGACTGGTAACGATCGACGCGTGGGCACAGGGCGCCCACGCGCTGATACCTGACGTCAGCAACCCTTCAAACGCGCCGGCGGCCAGTGCGCGGAAGCCCTGGGGAAGCACTGATTCATTCATGAGGGCGTGCCTGGCCGTGAAAAAAGACGCCCTGCAGCGTTACAAAATCTCGCAATAGCTCGCTATTGCTGCGATTTCGCGCCTTGCCGGACGCCTTTTTCACTGGCCAATCCCATCCCCAGAATAAATCGGTACTTCCCTAGTGCGCTTCGTCCCAATTCAATCCCACCCCCGTCTCCGCCACCAGCGGCACCTTCAGCTGCGCCACACCCGCCATCAGCTCCGGCAATTTGGTCTTGACCAGCTCCAGCTCCCCTTCCGGCACCTCCAGCACCAGTTCATCGTGCACCTGCATGACCATGCGCGTGCCCAATTGCTCGGCTTCCAGCCAGCCCTGCACCGCGATCATCGCCAGCTTGATCAGATCCGCCGCCGTGCCCTGCATCGGCGCATTGATCGCCGCCCGCTCGGCGCCCGCACGGCGCGGACCGTTGGGCGAATTGATCTCCGGCAGCCACAAGCGGCGGCCGAACACGGTTTCCACGTAGCCACGCGACTTGGCCGCCAGGCGGGTTTCGTCCATGTACTGCTTCACGCCCGAGAAGCGGGCGAAGTAACGGTCGATGTAGTTCGCGGCCGCCGAACGCTCGATCTGCAGGTTCGCGGCCAGTCCAAAGGCGCTCATGCCATAGATCAGGCCGAAGTTGATCACCTTGGCATAGCGGCGCTGCTCGGATTGCACTTCCTCCGGCGGAATGCCGAAGATCTCGGCGGCCGTCGCGCGGTGGATGTCCTCGCCTTCGGCGAAAGCGCGCAGCATCGCTTCGTCGCCCGAGATATGCGCCATGATGCGCAGCTCGATCTGCGAATAGTCGGCGGACACAATCACGCTGCCAGGCGGCGCGACAAAGGCTTCGCGGATGCGGCGGCCTTCGGCGGTGCGCACCGGAATGTTTTGCAAATTCGGATCGTTCGAGGCCAGGCGCCCGGTAATCGCCACCGCCTGCGCGTAGTTGGTGTGCACGCGGCCGGTGCTGGCGTTGACCATCTTCGGCAGCTTGTCGGTATAGGTCGACTTCAGCTTGGCCATGCCGCGGTGTTCCAGCAGTACTTTTGGCAGCGGATAATCCTCGGCCAGCTTTTGCAGCACCTCTTCGTCGGTCGACGGCGCGCCGGTGGCGGTCTTCTTGATCACAGGCAGTTGCAGCTTGCCGAAGAAAATCTCGCCGATCTGCTTCGGCGAACCGAGGTTGAATGGTCCTTCGGCCAATGCGTAGGCCTGCTGTTCCAGCTCCATCAAGCGGGCGCCGAGTTCGCGCGACTGCTTGTCGAGCTTCTCGACATCGATCAGCACGCCATTGCGCTCGATCTTCTGCAGCACGATCTGGGTCGGCAGTTCGATCTTTTCGTAGATGTGGGTCAGGCCGGCATCTTCCAGCACGTGCGGCAGCATGGTCTGGTGCAGGCGCAGGGTGATGTCGGAATCCTCGGCCGCATATTCCTTGGCGCGCTCCAGCTCCACCTGGTCGAAGCAGATCATGTTGGCGCCCTTGCCGCACACGTCCACGAAAGGAATCGTGGTGTAGCCGAGGTGGCGCATCGCCATCGTGTCCATGTCGTGCGGCTTGTGCGACTCGAACACGTAGGACTGCAGCAGCGTGTCATGCACGATGCCCTGCAGCGTGATGCCATGGTTGTTGAAGATGTGCATGTCGTACTTCAGGTTCTGGCCCAGCTTCGGCTTGGCGGGATTTTCCAGCCAGGAGCGCATGCGTTCCAGCACTTCTTCGCGCGGCAATTGCTCGGGCACGCCGGCATAGCGGTGCGCCAGCGGGATGTAGGCGCCCTTGCCTGCTTCCACCGACAGGGAGATGCCGACCATCTGCGCGGTCATGGGTTCCAGCGAGGTGGTTTCGGTGTCGACCGAGGTCAACTCGGCTGCCTCCACCAGGGCCAGCCACTTGTCGAGCTGCTCCCAGGTGGTGACCAGTTCGTACTCGCCCTTGATGATCGGCATGCCGGGCAGGGTTGCGTCGCCTTGCTGGGCGCCTTCCGGCGAGTTCAGCGCCGGCGCGCCGACGCCAGGCCCCTGCGCCAGTTCGCGCAACATGGTCTTGAAGCCATAGCGCTGGAAGAAGTCGCGCAGGGCTTCCTTGTCTTCGGGACGGCCGACCAGGCTTTCCTCGATCGATACCACGTGCTTGACCAGGTCGCAGTCGGTTTTCACGGTGATCAGTTCGCGGCCCTTCGGCAGCCATTCGAGTGCGGTGCGCAGGTTTTCGCCGACGGCGCCGCCAATGCTGTGCGCGTTTTCCATCACGCCGTCGAGCGAGCCGTGCAGGGCCAGCCATTTCAGCGCCGTCTTCGGACCGCACTTGTTCACGCCCGGCACGTTGTCGACGGTGTCGCCGATCAGGGTCAGGTAATCGATGATGCGGTTCGGCGCCACGCCGAACTTGGCCAGCACGCCGGCTTCGTCGAGCTTTTCGTTGCTCATCGTGTTGATGAGCATGACCTTGTCGTTGACCAGTTGTGCCAGGTCCTTGTCGCCGGTGGACACGATGGTGTTCAGGCCCTTGGCGGCGGCCTGCACGGCCAGGGTGCCGATCACGTCGTCGGCTTCCACGCCCTCGACCATCAGGATCGGCCAGCCGAGGTAGCGCACCGCTTCGTGGATCGGCGCGATCTGCTTGCCCAGGTCTTCCGGCATCGATGCGCGGGTTGCCTTGTACTCGGAGTACAGGTCGTCGCGGAAGGTCTTGCCTTTCGCATCGAACACGCAGGCGATGTAGGCGGCCGGGTAGTCGGCGCGCAGGCGGCGCAGCATGTTGACCATGCCGTGCATGGCGCCGGTCGGGAAGCCGTCGGGGCTGCGCAGGTCGGGCAGCGCGTGGTAGGCGCGGTAGAGGTAGCTGGAACCGTCAACCAGGAGGAGGGTATTTTGCATAGGGGAATTGGTAAAGCCGGCCGGGGGCCAAAGTGGGAGCCATTATCGCAGAATCCGCCATGGGGAAAGCACAACAAGACCGCGACGGCTGTCCGCCGTAGATGGGGACGGCGCCCTGGACACCCAGCACACTTTTCACAGGGAACGGTATCTGTTTGTTACAATGGTCCAAACGATACAAGGTGATCATCATGTTGCGCACAACTACCCGCTTTGCCAGTCTGTCCCTCGCCCTGCTCGCCTGTGCCGGCACTGCCGTGGCGCAACAGGCGGCATCAGGTCAAGCTGCGGGTCAAGCTGCGGCGCCCACCGCGGGTCAACGCACCGGGCAGCCGACGCAACCGCCCGTCACCGAACGCATCGAGGAAGGCAGCGACGTGCCGGCCACGACCCTCGAACCGCGCCGCGGCACCCAGATCACCGAACGCCGCGGCAACGACGGCAATGTCACCGAAGTCGAAGTAAAAAGCGGTCCCAGCACCTACACCCTGCGTCCGAACACCCCGGCCGGCAATGCCCAGGCCGGCGACGCCCAGAGCAGCGCCTTCCGTGCGCCGCAATGGAAAGTCCTGGAATTCGACCTCGGCCCGAAAAAGCAGACGCCGACCGCCGACGACGCGGATGCCGCCGCAGCCAACGCCGCCGTCCAGACGCCGGCACGTGCTGCGCCTGCAGGTAAGGTTCCAGCGGCAACTGTGCCGATGACCAAGCCGGCCGACGTGCCGCCACCGCCTCCGCTGCCGGCCAGCGGACGCTAAGCAACTGGCGGGGCGCCTGCCCCGCCCCTCTTCGGCCCTTACTCTTCATTTGTTGCTCCCACAATGGCAGTTTTCACCGCGGTCACACTGGATGACCTCATCCAGTGGATCAAGCAGTTTCCCCTTGGCCAGGCGCTGGCCCTCACCGGCATCGCCTCCGGCATTGAAAACAGCAATTTCTTCCTGACGACAGAACGCGGCGAGTATGTGCTCACCGTCTTCGAAAACCTGGACTTCGAACAGCTGCCTTTCTACGTACAGCTGATGCGCCACCTGGCCGAGCGCGGCATTCCGGTGCCCGCGCCCCTTGCCAACGCCCAGGGCGAACTGGTGGTGCCGCTGCACGGCAAGCCGGCCGCGATTGTCAGCAAGCTCGACGGCAGTTCGCAGATGGACCCGCAGCCGGTGCATTGCCTCGAGGTTGGCGCCATGCTGGCGCGGATGCACCTGGCGGCCCAGGATTTTCCGCTGAGCCAACCCAACCTGCGCGGCCTGGACTGGTGGCGCAGCACGGCGCCGGGCGTACTGCCGTACCTGGCGCCCGACACTGCCTGCCTGCTGCGCGAAGAAATCGCGCTGCAAGAAGCATTCGCCGCCAGCCCGGCCTATGCGCGCCTGCCGCGCGGGCCCGTGCATGGCGACCTGTTCCGGAATAACGTGATGTTTGTCGGCGAGAAATTGACCGGCTGTTTTGACTTTTATTTTGCCGGCGTCGATACCTGGCTGTTCGACCTGGCCGTCACCGTCAACGACTGGTGCATCGACCTCGACAGCGGCCGGCTCGACGCGCCGCGCGTACGCGCCCTGCTCGACGCCTACCGCGCCGTGCGTCCGTTCACCGACGACGAGATCGGCGCCTGGCCTGTCTTGCTGCGCGCCGCCGCGCTGCGCTTCTGGCTGTCGCGCCTGTACGACCTGCACGTGCCGCGCGCTGCCGAGCTGCTGACGCCGCACGACCCCACCCATTTCGAGCGCATCCTGCGCGACCGTATTGCCAACCCGGTCCCGGGATTGGCAGCCTGAACAATGACCAAGATACCTGCACATACCGGCTGGCTCTGGCTAAAGGAAGGCGTTGGCCTGTTCCGCAAGCAGCCCGCCGCCCTGACGACCCTGCTGTTCGCCAACATCCTGATCATGGCCGTGCTCGGCCTGGTGCCGATTGTCGGCATGCTGCTGGCGGTGTTGATTCCGTCGCTCACGATCGGCTACATGCAAGCTTGCCTGATGATCGACAACCGCGAGCGCGTCACCCCCGCCGTGCTGATGACGGGTTTCCGCCAGCCGGCGCTGGTGCGCTTGTGCAAAGTGGGCCTGATCTACCTGGCTGTGTCGATCGTCCTCACCCTGCTGCTGCACCTGGCCGTCGATCCGGCGGCCCTGCCGCAGATGGCGCCCGATGCCGACCCGAAAGCGGTACCGCGCGTGCCGATGTCGATCGGCAGCAGCCTGGCGATGCTGGTCCTGTTCACGGTCAATGCCTGCGTGCTGATTTCCCTGTCGTTCGCGGCGCCCTTGACCTACTGGCAGCACATGGGGCCGGGCAAGGCGGCGTTTTACAGTTTCTTCGCGGTGCTGAAAAATGCGCGCGTGTTCATCGTCCTGCTGATGTCCTGGTTCGGCATCCTGTTCGGTATATGGATCGTGCTCTTGCTCATCCTGGGCAATGGCAGGGCCGGCCTGGTGGCGATGATCTGGACGGCTTTCCTGTTCATGCTCTTGCTGCAGTGCGCGCTGTACGTCGGCTACCGCCACATCTTCGGCAAGCCGGTCGTGGACGGCGCCAAGCCGGTTGACCTGAGCAAATAAGCTCGCAGCAGTAAGTTTCGACACCAAGCAGCAACATGCGCCCGGCTTACGAAAGCCGGGCAAGCATCAAGCGCCCTTGACTTGCATCAGCGCGTGACGCGCTCCAGCTTGGCCACCGACAAATCCAGCACCTTGACGCCGGCTGGCCCGAAGTTGATTTGCGCCCGCGCCGCACCCGCCCCACCTTCGATATTCACGATCACGCCCTCGCCGAACTTGGCGTGCGCCACGGTTTCGCCGATGCGCCAGCCCGCGCCGCCGCTGGATTTTTGCGTGATTTGCTGGGCGATCTTGTTGTCGCTGCCGTTGCGGAAAGCAGCGTCATCCCAGGCCGTGGCCGCCTTCTTGTTGGCAAACCAGTGACTCTGGACACGCGGCGACAGCCATTTCAGCGATTCTTCGGGCAACTCGTCGAAGAAGCGCGACTTCATGTTGAAGCGGGTCTGGCCGTGCAGCATGCGCTGCTGGGTAAAGCTCATGTACAAGCGCTTGCGCGCGCGCGTGATCGCCACGTACATCAGGCGCCGCTCTTCATCGACGCCATCCATTTCGCGCGAGCTGCTTTCGTGCGGGAACAAGCCCTCTTCCAGGCCGGTGATGAACACGGCGTCGAATTCCAGACCCTTGGCCGAGTGCACGGTCATGAGTTGCAGGGCATCCTGGCCAGCCTGGGCCTGGGCGTCACCGGCTTCCAGCGAAGCGTGGGTGAGGAAGGCCGACAGCGGCGACATCACGGTTGGCAATGGCGCTTCGGCATCGAGGAGTTCGATGCCGTCCTGGTTGACGATCGCCTCGCCGGCCTGCGGCAGCGCCTGCGGGCCGAGGTGGGCCGGCGCGGCCACGCCGAACCCTTCTTCCTGCACGAACTGGGTGGCGGCGTTGACCATTTGTTCCAAGTTCTCGATGCGGTCGGCGCCTTCTTTTTCTTTCTTGTAGAAATCGATCAGGCCGCTGCGCTCCAGCACCACGCCCACCATTTCCGGCAGCGGCAATTGCTGGGTTTCAAAACGCGCACCTTCGACCAGCTTGACGAAGCCGCCCAGCACGGTGCCGGCCTTGCCGGTCATGTAGGGCACGGCCGCGTACAGCGAAATACCATAGCTGTCGGCCGCCATTTGCAATTGCTCGATCGAGCGGGCGCCGATGCCGCGCGTAGGGAAATTCACCACGCGCAAGAAAGCCGAATCGTTGTGCGGATTGTCCATCAGCTGCAGGTAAGCAATTGCATGCTTGACCTCGGCACGCTGGAAGTAGCGCAGGCCGCCATACACGGTGTAGGGCAAGCCGGCCGCGAACAGCGCGTGCTCGATCACGCGGCTCTGGGCATTCGAGCGGTAGAGAATCGCCACTTCCTTGCGCGGCAAGCCGTCGGCCACCAGGCTCTTGGTTTCCTCGATGATCCACTGCGCTTCTTCCAGGTCGGACGAGGCTTCGTAGATGCGCACCTGCTCGCCCTGCCCTGCGTCCGTGCGCAGGTTCTTGCCCAAACGCTTGGTGTTATTCGCAATCAGGAAGTTGGCGCTGTCGAGGATGTGGCCGTAGGAGCGGTAGTTCTGCTCCAGCTTGATGAGGTTCTGGACGCGGAAGTCGCGCTCGAAGGCCTGCATGTTGCCGACATTCGCGCCGCGGAAAGCGTAGATGCTCTGGTCGTCGTCGCCGACGGCAAAGATGGCGCCGCCGCCTTCTTCGGAATGGCCGGCCAGGAGCTTCAGCAGGTTGTACTGCAGGTCATTGGTATCCTGGAACTCGTCGACCAGGATGTGGCGGAAACGCATCTGGTAGTGGTGGCGTAGCGGCCCGTTGCGCGACAGCAGTTCATACGCGCGCAGCAGCAGCTCGGCGAAATCGACCACGCCCTCCTTGTGGCATTGCTGGTCGTAGAGTTCGTAGAGCTCGATCATGCGCCGCTCGATGGGATCGTTCGGCTCGAGCTGGCCGGCGCGCAGGCCCTGGTCCTTGGCGTTGTTGATGAAGTACATCAGCGCCTTGGCCGGATACTTTTCGTCGTCGACGTTGTGCGCCTTGAGCATGCGCTTGATCAGCGACAGCTGGTCTTGCGAGTCCAGGATCTGGAACGATTGCGGCAGCGCCGCGTCCTTGTGGTGGGTGCGCAGCAAGCGGTTGCACAGCCCGTGGAAGGTGCCGATCCACATGCCGCGCGTATTGATCGGCAACATGGTCGACAGACGCGTCAGCATCTCCTTCGCCGCCTTGTTCGTGAACGTGACCGCGATGATGCCGGCCGGTGACACCTGCCCGGTCTGGATCAGCCAGGCGATGCGCGTGGTCAGCACGCGGGTCTTGCCCGAACCGGCCCCCGCCAGGATCAGCGCGCTCTGCGAAGGCAGGGTCACGGCCGCGAGTTGTTCGGGATTGAGGTTGTGAAGGAGGTTCTGCATGCGGCCATTATACCGTCGGGATGTACTGTATGCCCATCCAGTCGCGCTGATTTGCACGACCCGACTTGTCAACATGCCACTGTCGATAAATTTTACATTCTGGGCGGATGGCCGTAACCGGCGGTACCTAAGCCATTGAACGCATTGGTTAATTTACTTGTGGCACCGTTATTGCTTGCCTGATGCCGATAACTATTCGAGCCGGACTCCTGAAATGCAGATCAAATCCTTTCTCGCAGGCGCAGCGCTTGCTCTGTTGTCGCTGAACGCCGCCCAGGCGGCCGTCATTACCATCCACGCGGATCAGGACGCCTCGGTCGGCGACGGCGTCAGCAACGCCTGGAATGTCGGGTACCGCTGGGTCGGCACCAACATCATGGGCAGCTACATCTCGCTGTTCGGCTTCGACCTCGGCAGCCTGCAGGGCAAGAAGATCAGCTCCGTCGATTTCTCGGCCTTCCACAATTTTACCAATGGCGATGGCAACATCGGCGCCGCGTTTGGCCTCGACAATACCTGGAAGGCATCGACCATTACCGCCTACAGCGAGATCGGCCCTGTACTGACCACCAACGCCGCCTCGAAGGCGACCGTGAACAGTTACCAGACCTGGAAGCTGGGCAAGCCGGTCGTCATCGATGGCCGCGTGACCGTGGTGCTGGAC
>Ga0265797_10002047_pt1 | contig 34729 bp, 37 predicted proteins | sample P2T30metagenome_FD_192433 | JGI IMG/M metagenome (GOLD analysis project Ga0265797, IMG submission 192433) | Plant litter microbial communities from East Loma Ridge, Irvine, California - P2 T30 | ecosystem: Environmental > Terrestrial > Plant litter > Unclassified | place: USA: California...
AAAAAAGATCTCCCACAATGCAACTCTAGTTTCCGCTCGCGTTCCAGACGTTCTTGAGGAAGCCGTCCCTCTGGGTGAGGCGGTTCATGCAGTCGTCGCTCTCGCCCATGGCGCGCACGAAGCCGCAAAGAGCGTAGACCTGGTTCTCGCCAGTGTAACGGCCGTTCTCGTCAACCTTGGCGACGCTGATCTGGACAGAGCCGTGGTCCTTGGCCTTGATGATGCGGTTGGTCGCGCTGCACTTGCGGGGGACGTACCTACGCAGAGGAAATCACAGGTTAGTATACATGTTCTCTTTCGACCTCGTCTAGGCTTCTCGGGGCCCTCCAGGCTGTCGCGGGCGTTTGGCGGTCTTCGGGTGTTCGCTTACAGGTCGACAAGCTCGCCGCGCTCGTTCTCCATTTTGACGGTTGTGTGGGTGGTGAGAAGAGGGTGTGGGAGGTGTTTGGTGGGTGCGAGGGTCCTTGGGTGCTGTCTTGTCTGCCTATCTCTCAGTCGCAGTGTGCTGTCGGGCGGCTTGTCAAATTCGATGGCAGTGTGGAAAAAAGTGGAGCCCATCCCGCATCGCACCAAGTGTCGCCAAGGCTATCTGGGTCACGTGAGCAGTTCACTTCGCGTGACCTCGTCTCCCATATTGACTGATGTAGTACCTAGGTACATGGTTACCAACTAGACAGGCTCTCATGGGACAGATCACTTGGGACAGATTGCTACAGCGTCGCCCAAAGTTGTCCGACCTCATCTAACCCCCCTGAATCCAGGCATGTGACAGGGAAGTTCAAACATAGATAAAACAATGGAGTGAATTGAGAATTATCTGACTACGAATCTTACGAAATGCGAAATGTGCAGAGAACCGGCGACGCTCAAGTTTGGCTGACACAACATGAAGCCTCACAATGCAACTCCAAAAACTCCGGGGCGTGAAAAAAACATCTTCATTATCTCCACAAGTGGCAACACTTACAGCATCAAGGCTGCAATAAAGAAGCCAAGCAGAGCCACGGCACTGCCGGCAACGACGTGGTTTGCTTGGCTGGTACCGCCTGAGCCACCATTGTCCTCTTCCATGCCTTGGTCGAAGCTGGTCGGTCCATTGCCGTTGACAGCGTCGCCATCGTAGGCGCTGCCGCTGGTGTCCCCATTGCTGTTCGTCTGAGCACCGCCAGAGCTACCGCCACTGCTGCTGCCTGAGTCGCTACCACCGCTGTTGCCAGCAGCGCCACCGCCAGTCATACCGGGCACTGATTCCGGTACGACGGTGGCAGTGCTAGTAGACTTCTTCGAGCTCGATGTCGAGGACGACTTGGAGTCGCTGACAGGAGAGGGTGCGCCCTTGTTGGGATCATCACCGGTGGCTTGGAAAGAGCCGATGATGGTGTTGTTGGTGCCAATGGCGACATCGCTTTCAGTGCCCGCAGTGGAGGTGTAGTAGTAGGCCTTGTTGTTGCCGGAATCATCTCCTTTGGGAGGGTCGTAGCACTCGACCTTGATGTCCTTGACCGCAGCGTGGTAGTAGCCGTTCGTCATGTACTTGCTGTCCCAGTCTACAAGACCGCCAGCCCACTCAATGGTACCCTGGCCGTTGCTTTCCAGACCACCAGGCCAGAGCGAGAGTTGCACACGCGAGGGGGTCTGAGGGTAGTTGTATTGCTTCGTGGTGTCGTTGTAGGTGGAATCACGCTCCAGTGTACGGACAACTTTGCCGTCAATTGACCAGTCGATCGATTCAGGCTTCCAGTCGATTTCGTATGTGTGCCAGTTTTGACGGGTGTCCGACAAATCATTTTGCTTCTCGCCGTTGTCGTCTGGGATTGTTAGATGGCGTACTCACATATCGGTAGAAGACGAATACTTACAGTTAGTGATACCCTGGTAGTAGTAGTTGGTTTCTGCAGTGTTCATTGCGGTGCCGACAAACTCAAAGTCAATTTCGTCCTTCATGTCGCTCATCAGGATGAAAGCTGTGATGACACCAGCGCCCTGGCTAGTCTTCATGGTTGCGCTGATTTTGCCGTACCAGACGTAGTGTGCGCTCATCAGCAGGGTACCAACAGTGCTGGGCGCCATGGTCAGGAGCACGCTGTCGTCGTACATTACGGGCTGGCCCTGGGTGACCCAGTTTGTCTCGCTGCCATTTCCCAAATATCTTGTGTTTGCTCTCACTGCCGGGGCGTCGAGAGAGTCCATGCTGAAATCATTGCTCTTGCATACAGGCGCCGCAAGACATGACTGAAGATCGAAAGAGTGCCTAGGGTCGCATCCGCCTAGACAGTATGCGCCGACACCACACTGTCCGTACTGGGAGCAGCAGGGCGCATAGTCGGGACATTGGCTGCCGTCGCCGCATTTGGGGATGTCGTTGGCGGCCTGGCCGAGCGCTGCGAAGGCAGCGAAGAGGGCGGCCGCATATCCAAGAGAGGACTTCATTTTGGCAAAGGAAGGCGAGCAGTCGGTCGAGGTTGCCTCGGAGGCTGCAGTGTGTGTGTGAGGCCGAGAAGTCGAGGGTGTTTACGCGGCCTGGAAACGCAGGGAACACGCGATGTTGAGCGCGCAGTGAATGGTGATGTCCGTTCGGAAAATAGCGACAGTGGTGAAGATGCAGTATGGGCGCGCAAAGGGAGGGATAGCAATGCTAAAGAGTGGACGGTTCCAGGTGGTAAGTGGTTGCAGGCGCTGGAAATCCTGAAGACCAAGCAAGGCAAGACAGGGGGACGAGGCGTCTCTTTCGGATGGAGCGGTAGCCGAAGGTTAAGACTCGACGCTGATCCAATCATGGTATAGCGTTGTGATATTTCTGGAACTTCAAAGACCCTGTCGACAAAGCTGGACTCTCTGAGACTCTCACATTTGCTCGAGCTGTAGGTAGCATCCCGTTTTCTCCGTGACACTTCTGCAGCACGACATACTGTACGTGTGTAGCCGTGACAGGTATTGAAGTATTCTTTACACCGCAATTGTGTACGGTTTTGTTAAGTAGTACAAATCGAGCTTATTGCATACGAGACCTGAGTTGACATCGCAACCGATTCAGTGTCGTGGAGATCGCCACGTATTCGCCACCATATACCTTAGTACTTTCTTGGCTTGTTTGGCTATACGAACATGAGATGTCACGCGCTAACCGCGGTTCTCGTGAGTGATTATTGGAATCTTCGCCTTTAGTGCTCTACAATCTCAATGACTTGGAAATGCAAATGAGCGCCTTGCCTGACTTCGCAAGGTGCTTTAGACACGACAGCTTGTCGATCAAAGCCCGGCGCTGAGAATGGGTATCATGTTACATCCTCTCGAGGGACAGATATTCTGGGACAGATATTCTGGGACAGATTTGGTTGATGATGGCAACGGCCTGTTCCGATCAATTTGTCCACTAAAAGACATTGTATGTGTGCATATGCATCTCAGAGTATGTACACTCCTCACTCCTCTTGACACCGAATTCAATATCTGCCAGACCAGGCAATCTAGATGTTAAGTAAGATCGGAGAAAGGACGAATCCAACCGGTAGGCCAGCGGCAACAGCATTCAAAAGCGTCCAATGCGTCGGCGTTTGAGGTGCCATACTAGAAAATGTGTTAGCACATGCAGCACCTCATAATATTTACATGACCGTGACACGACAAATACTCACACCGCAGCCACACCAAACAACGCTCCTGTGAAGACCACCGAGCGAGCCTCAGTCCCTCTACGGTACAAGAGTGCGAGACTGGCCATGGCCAAAATCACATAGACTGGGACTTGGCGAGACAGGGCGGGATAGTAGAGAGGGTGCTCCGGCCATTCCTGGACCTCTTTGAAGAATGCGCTCAACGTGAAAGTCGCCAGCTGCGTGACTGACAGTTCAGCTCCGAGTACTATTGGCGCATCCGACAGCTTGAGAGTACTCCAGCCTTTTTGTAGTTGCGTGGCGGACAGCATGGTCATGGCTGCTATACTAGCGATGGAGACGGAGAAGCGGGATAGTGTTCTACATTGAGTGGTCAGCTACATTGCTTGTTGGTCCTGAGGTACTGGAATCCTCCGAGAAAGTCGTACACTGCTATCGCAAGAACTTGACATGTTGTCTTTGCGGCGTCGGTCGAGATGATTCGGTATGCTTTCAGTGCTATGCAGATGGTCAAACCTGCGAAGAGCGTAGGCGAGTGCAACATGGTGAGTGGTGTGGAGTGTTCTGGGAGATGAGACAATTCTTCAATGATATTTATGAGGTGAGGCGATTCACAAATCCCTTAGAGCATAGGTGTACGACTTCGAGTTTGGTCTGTTGACTTCGACAATTACCAATGTCTGCCAAATGGAGCTATCGCCTTGGTAAGCTTGGCAGTCGAAGTGACAGGCTCGAAGAACTGGCAGGCGCTGAGCAACGTTGATGTACGTCCAAATATCATGTAACTTTACCTTAATAACTATTTACCTTCATCCGGCACGCTCCCTGGCATAGTTTGTTCCAAGACTCACTGACGTGCAGGTGGTGTTTCCTATGAGTATTCGGAAGTGCATCACGTGGTCGATCCCGTACGAGCCGGGAATGTCCGATGCTTCTCTATACCAGCCCGATACGGAGAAGCAGGCAGCTTCGTGGAGATCGGAACCATCAACACCATTACATGAACCACAACAAGTCGTCCATCAGCCTGTCTGGGAAATTGTATACCAGAAGCCATCGCAAAGTTTAGACACAGGAGGCATGCCACCACATGCACGTCAACGCCACGGCGAGGAGGGTGTTTTACAATATTCAAGGCAGCGAGGGCAGCTGGCACCATTTTATTCACAGACAAGACAGAACGACAGTGGAGACCATCATCGCATGGCATCGCCAACGTGGCAACGCCTGTGAATAAAAACGCGCGGACCCGGCCATAACCATCATCAAGTTCGATCCACTCCCGCGGTGGAGATGGCAATTGATCGTGATTTTCCCACGACATGACCGGCTTTCTCATCATGCCGTTTCATGCCGTTCGGGGGCATGTCGCGAATACCTTCAGCAGTGGACTCGGCTCCGGCGGAAACAGCAATACGGCGTAGCAGAATGGCAGTAGTCTATAGCATGCAGACTGCAGACTACGCGCCGCCGAACAACGGCCGCAGCCCCCCACCATTCCACTGGTTGTTGCCATCAAATCCCATTAATCCCACGGCATCATGACGTTACCCCCCAGTGGAGGGATCGTGCACTTGCGTAGTGGGCTGCTGCATGATGGCGTCCGTGGGCTGGATGTTTTGGACGATGGAGGGGTAAAGTCGGATCGGTACCATGATTTTGATCTTCTTTTCTCTCTATCGTTATCGTTGTTGGCATCCATTGGCGAATATGCTGCGTCTGTGAGTGTGCAGATCTGGCTGAAGGGAACATGGCTGCACAAGATACCATCGTACTGCAGCCTCAGCAAATCTGCACACGTACATGGCATCCAACAAAAGTGCTTGCCCGCACTCGCTTACCATTCCCTTACACATGCAGCGTGGCTTCATCCCATAATCGCTCAGTCATCCGCCCGCGTCCACTGCGATCGCGATCAGAGGCAAGCTTGGGCGTGCCCATGGGCCTGTCCGGCCATACACGGTGGGGCTCAATGATGAGCTGGTACTAGCAGGTTGGGACCGAGGACCTTCTTGGAACACCTTGGACACTTGGGCAGAGCTCCCCATCGATGCTCGATCTGTGTCTGCATTCATAAACCTTCTCTCCCCCTCACCTCGTCGTCACTTCTTTCTTCTCCTCACACACAAATCTCTTCAAACTCCGCCATCACGTCTACCCAAGCCGCTTCCCGTCTCCAATCCATCTCCAACCACACCACATCCGCCAACATGCCCGGCCAGCAAGCTACCAAGCATGAGTCTCTCCTCGACCAGCTCTCCCTGAAGGGCAAGGTCGTCGTCGTCACCGGCGCTTCCGGCCCCAAGGGCATGGGTATTGAGGCCGCTCGCGGCTGCGCCGAGATGGGCGCCTCCGTTGCCATCACCTACGCTTCCCGCGCCTCCGGTGCCGAGGAGAACGTCAAGGACCTCGAGAAGACCTACGGCATCAAGGCCAAGGCCTACAAGTGCCAGGTCGACAAGTACGAGTCCTGCGAGCAGCTCGTCAAGGACGTCGTTGCCGACTTCGGCCAGATCGACGCCTTCATTGCCAACGCCGGTGCCACTGCCGACGCTGGTGTCCTTGACGGCTCCGTCGAGGCCTGGAACCACGTTGTCCAGATCGACCTGAACGGCACCTTCCACTGCGCCAAGGCCGTCGGCCACCACTTCAAGGAGAGAGGCACCGGTTCCCTCGTCATCACCGCCTCCATGTCCGGCCACATTGCCAACTTCCCCCAGGAGCAGACCTCCTACAACGTCGCCAAGGCTGGCTGCATCCACATGGCCCGCTCGCTCGCCAATGAGTGGCGCGACTTCGCCCGTGTCAACTCCATCTCCCCCGGCTACATTGACACCGGTCTCTCCGACTTCGTCCCCAAGGAGACCCAGCAGCTCTGGCACTCCATGATCCCCTTGGGCCGTGACGGCCTCGCCAAGGAGCTCAAGGGCGCCTACGTCTACTTCGCCTCCGACGCCTCCACCTACACCACCGGTGCCGATCTCCTGATCGACGGTGGCTACACCTGCCGCTAAATGCCTCGCCTCTCCTGGCGACGGTGTTTTGTTGAAGGGAAGGAACATATAAATAATAACGAAGAACCAGCTGTGATGATATACCCCGGCTGAAAAAAACAAAAAGGATGTGGAAAAGGGAAGACAAATGTATTTTGATAGTTTCGAGGCCTGGCGGCCGCGGACTACTACCCTACATAATTTCTACTGAATGAAGCCAAGTGTTTATGATTCTTAACAAGGATTTTCTGATTCTTTTCTCCTTGTCTTCTGCCGTTGCAGTCCGCTCGGGGTGACTAGGTAATTTTCGTTGTCGATGTCTTGCATGAAGCACGGTCAAATGCTGCGACTTGGCCAGCGCCGCTTGGTACGATGCAGCCATCAGGCACCGTGTCCGCGCTGTTCGTTCATGTTCATGGCTTCAGGTGGCATGTCTCCAAATCCAGAATCTATCCTCTGGCAAGTCTATCAAACCATCCATTCATCCGCTACAGCTCAAAATTTTCGCTTCTTCTTGACCGGAGCTTTGGCTTTAGCTTCCAACTCCCGCTTCAGAGCTTCTCGCTTAGCGTCTGCTCGCTCCCCTTCTGTTTGTTCAACAGCAGCCTTCGTTTCGGCAGTTTTGTCGGCATGCTGCTGCTTTTCTTGTTGTCGTGATGACTTGGGTCGTGGTTGCGGCTCAGGCGTTGCCTCTTCTCTTGACTGTCTGGTGGTGGCGGCGGCGCTTCGTGTCGTCGACGTTGGCAGTGCCGCTGGTGGTGAGGTTGGCGACTGGGCTTTAGCTTGAGCTTTGGCTTTAGAGCCTCCTATTGTGCCGAGTTTTAGTTTTGGTTTTGGTTGCCCATCTGTTAGAGGTCGGTTGGCGGTCCGTGGATGACCTGAGTGCTCTTCTTCAGATGGCGGCGTCGGTGACTTGCTTTTCAACTTAGCCGGGAGACGTCCTCCGAGCTTTCCCAGCGTTCTTCGTGGTGAGGGTTTCGTCGTTGTTGTCGTCGTTGTCGTCGTTGTTGTCGTTTGAGGGGTCTGGCTTTTTTGTCGGGAGGCCAGTTGCGAGGTGGACGATGCTTTTTGAGATGGCTGAGACGGGGCGTCGAGATCATCGTCATCATCGTCGCTTTCGTCTTCGTGAGTGAAAGACCCGCGAGTGGTTGAAGGTTGTGTTGCGATATTCGACGCTCGTGGAGGTGATGGTGAAGGAGCTTCGGGTGAGGGTTGAGCGGCTGCTGCAGGTGAAGCTCGCTTGGCGTATGTTTTCGATGGCCTGTCCAGATCATCTTCATCTTCCGTGGACTCTTCATCAGATAGTGCGGGCTCACTAGTACCACCCATATCGACATCGTTCTGTCTCGCTGGAGGTGGAGAATGGCTACGCAAGCGAGGTGGAGTTGCCTGTCTCTGGAAATTGTCGAGTTCGGATGCATCCACATCCGATGTGTCCTGTTTCATCGGGCTTTGTTGCGAATTCAAAACATCACCATCTCCACCTGGGGCGTCTCCCGAAGTTCTTTCATCGAGATCGATGTGCTGTCCGACTGGAATTTGTTGCCACCAGTCTGCAGTTTTGTCCGCATCATCGCTAGCGGTACTTGGCTGAGGCAAAGAAGCAAATACAGCGTCCTCCGAACTTTCAGGTAGGGCATTGGTGTCGTTCGCTGCGGCGACTTGAGTTTTCCACGTCGCTTCATCGAATTTGCCCAAGCCACGTATGTGGCGTCCCAGCTGCTCTTGTTGGGATTCGCCCCTAGTGAGCTTGACATTCGAGACTCCCGGAAACACAGCGGTGAGATCATGTCCAGAGGTCTCTAATCGGTCAGTGATCTTGGCGATGACCTTGTCTTTGGCCTGGATCTCAGCGACCAATGATTCTATGCAATGATTGAGAATGTGAGCCCGACGCAGAAGGGGTGACACGAGCTCGGCGCTAGTCACACTGTCATGTATGCGCTTGAGGTCTAACTCCCACTCAAAGGTTGGTAATGGTGACGGCAACGGGGCATCAAGGTGCATCTTCAGTTTGCCGTCATTTGTGAACGAAATTGCGAGGTTCGTTTTGTCATCCTGATTCACAGCGCTTTGTAGCTTGTCTAGGAAGATATTGTATTGACCAACATCTTCGCCCGGGTCTATGCTGCAGTTGTGTTTCTTAGCTCGGGTGACTATCTCGTCTTTTGACAATGTTTCGCTCCAAATGCGAGAGAGATCGGTCAATTTAATGCTGTAGCCGTGTTTGTCGAACGCGGCTTTGACTAGCAAGGATGGAAGTTGCCCGTTCTGGACACGCAGATGTTTCCACTGCTTCATGATGTTTCAGTGGCGCGATAAGTGAGGTGCTGAAGGTCAGTGAAGCTCGTCCTCAATCGCTCAGTCGCTGTTGGATGTCAGGCGCGTCTGCCTTCAGAACAGAGTTAAGCTTTGCGGGACGGCACGCGAACCTGGAGACCCGCAAGCTGGAGTCTCTTGCCGGGAGCCGGACGATTGTTTGCCGCTTCGTCGAGTCGCTGCATCTTCATCAAAAGTACTGACGCAGTCACTCACCTCACCACCATAATCGCAAGCCTCACCCACACTCGCAATCAAGCTCCCGAGTTTCACAGCACGCCACTGGACTGCTGCCCAAGGCTTCCAGCCGATCACAGCAGCGATGCCGCCGCGCCCAACAGTTCCGGCGAAGCGCCCTGTGGCCGAAGCGCAAGAGGCAGCCTGGGTCGCCGACGAGGATCGATTCGTGCTACAACAGGCGAAGAAGAAGGCAGCTATACGTGCGAAGAGCGGTCGCGCCTCACCTATTGATTGGCTTGCGGTGACGCTTGCGCTTGTGGATCCGGACGGAAATTCGTTGGACGATGAACTGGAGGATGGGGACGTTGATTCACTGGACCCGGAGGGTGTCTTCGAAGGCTTGAACGAGGAGCAGCTGTCGGAGCTGGAGAAGGGTGTCGACACATACATCACATTGGAAAGCAATCGAAGCAATCTTGATTATTGGAATGTAAGACGACAACCGTATGCATCTCTGGTGTCGTCCACTAATGCTGACAGGCTTCTAGATGATGAAAACTATCTGTCAAGATCGCCAGAAGCACTTCAAAACGGCCCAATCATCTGCTCGCGGCGTATCCTCCGTTTCAGGGAACATCGACAAACTTCTTGCACCAAAGACCCTAGCGGAATTGCAAAAGCTGGAAGGACAGATCAGGACCAAGCTTTCATCGAACGATCCGATCGATACGGACTATTGGGAGCACTTATTACAGAGCTTGCTTATCTACAAGGCACGAGCCAATCTGCAACGAGTGACACGGTCAATCTTGGAATCTCGTTTGGGTGGCCTGCGCAAACAGCAGGTGGCTGAAGCTGATGCATTGAAGTCTCGTCTGGAGGCGAAATTGCGTGTTACTGCGCAAGCCGACGGGGAGGATTCGTCAATATTCCAGGGCAGTGTGGCGGACGCAACCCTTGGTGAAAGACATGTGCTTGATCCTGAGCCGCTTCTCCGTTTGCGCACAGAAGACAAGACCCTGGAATCTTCAACCGACAAGGAGTTCGCGCAGAACCTTGTAGAAGATAGGCGCAAGGTGCTGAAGCTTGGCTATGTCCCAGGTCGGAAGAGACACAACGAACTAGGGAGCAGTCTCGAGCCGTCTTCTAAACGGCAACGTACTGGAGACACTGGAGACATCAAAACTTCGGTCACGTTTGACCGCGAAGTTGCTCGTGGTTTGAGCGACAACGAAGAGCTGATTACTACAGAAATTCCAGTGGAGACCAAGAACAAGCACCTGTGGCCTGCTGATGTTCGACCGCGAAAGCCACAATACTTCAATCGCTGCATCCTCGGCTACGAATGGAACAAATACAACCAAACACATTACGACCACGACAATCCTCCTCCTAAAGTCGTTCAGGGGTACAAGTTTAACGTTCTTTACCCGGATCTGCTGGACAAAACCCGTGCGCCCACCTACAAGATCGAGCGTGAAGGCGGGCGGAGGCGAGGCGAGGTCACTGCTAAAGCTGGTGAAGATGATACGTGCATTATCAGATTCGTTGCGGGCGCGCCCTACGAGGATATTGCATTCAAAATCGTCGACCGCGAGTGGGACTACAGCGCGAAGCGAGAAAGGGGATTCAGAAGTCTCTTCGACAAGGGCATCCTCCAATTGCACTTCCAATTCAAGAAGGTATGTTCTAGAGAAAATTGCCAACTTCGATTTTAAGAACTGACGAGCATTCCAGATATACTATCGCAAATAAGTGGTGCGACTATCGGTGTCCTTTTATTGCGCGATGCAGAGGCCATTGAGATGTCGATATCAGCGAATCAAACTTCGTATGTTGTTGTCGCGACGGAACAGAGACCAGTATGTACCAATTTAAGCATTGCAACCTGACGCTGTACTCATGTCACCCTAAGCCAACCCTTGTCAGTACACCGAGCTACGACCTTTTCAAAATGTCTACCCAGTCCTATCCAGGACAACCTATTTGTTACACACATGTCACCGCCACATTGGAATTGACAGGCGCCACTGCAACATATTCTCAGGAAGGAGGACGAATGTACCTCTGATCACGCCGCCTACGCATGGATACCTTGACACTCTGCGCGCACGACCGGGCTGTCAAAGTACAGTCCCACTACAGCCCTGTGGACAATGGCGCGGCCTGTTACGCTGTCGTCCCTCTTGTGTCCCCAGACCGCTCGATCTCCCTTGAAACGAATGTGGTGAGACATGCAAAATTTTGATTGATACTGCTTATGGCTGCCGCATGCGCACGAGATCGGCTGCGTGCAGACAGCCGAGTGCCGCTTTCCACGGGTAGCTGCTGTTATGGCGCATCCATCTCCCATTGAGAGGGGGCAGACGTCTAGTGTCTAGTGCAGAAAGAAGGAGTGCTATCAGTCCGAGAGACGGGCTTAGGACAAGGAGCATGCTCATGATAATTGCTCACATATGCTGACAATCGTCGCAGCAAACGCCACAGTCTCTGGGATTGCTTTCCCATACAATCAGTCACGTCCAAGGTTTGCAGATGGAGAACAATCAAAGTCAACAGATCGGTCTCTGGAAAGACCTGAACGCCTAGGTCCGCAACGACATCTGAGGGTGTGCGGTGTGCGGGCACCCGGTGGTACTGCACCGTGCCGTCCCCCGGCTGCGGCTTGTATTCCCCATGCGCAGAAGCCACTTGCCGCCCATCTATTGCCATCGTGAAATAGTCGGGTGGATATCCGCTGGCTCCCGTATCCGCGTGCTTCTCTGAGTATGAAGCCCCGTGTGTGCATGTGTCGGTTGTGACCTCACCTCGTCACGTGCGGCAGCAGCCCAGAGGCTTCCGGATCGCGGCCACGACATCCGATGTGGACATTGCAAGACTGCTCGGGCCGCGGCGTTGTGCTCCGTTTGGGACTTCTTCCCTGATCCCGACCGCGTAGTACGACATTCGCAGGTGTAGGCATGCTGGCGTGGGCCTTGTCCAGTGCCTCCAACCCACGATGCATGTACGGTTTGTTGCCCAAAGCTGCTATCCCTTGCTAAAGCAAGTTCTTTCACGCAGCAGCCCTCACCAGGGCCAATCAAGCTATCACGAGAAATCATTGTCTTGTGCGACCGTGCTGTCAAAGCATCATTCTATGCGGGCACCATGTGTTGTGCTCATGACGAGCAATGCTGCCAGAGTGTGCACCTTCCCGTCGACGGCCGCGTTGCCGCACTGCCTGACAATGCCCTCTGCATGTTGGCAGCATATTCGCGGCCCGACAGCGTGAAGGCACCTCATGCCTAACGCACGATCTGGCTAGCGTGATCAGTGTCCTTCCTCAACTGCCTTCACTGCTGCTGTTTCGGGGCACGATCCACATTGTTTTCCTTTGCTCATACCACTGCCGGTTCTTCATAAACGTTCCTATTGGATCGTCATCATCTCCCAGGACTCTAGATCATAACCCGGCTGCCGGAACAACCTTCAGAGGCTTGCTAACGTTGTGTTCGATCTGGAGGGACGTTGCCAGCGAGTTGCCTCCGCCCTGCGCGACATTGCAGAGGTTTAACCACTGCTTGCCATCCTTGAAAACCGCAACTTAACCCTCTCATCTACTCAACCTAGTGGGTGCAAGATTTCTTGGCAACATCCTTGATTGCATCTGCAGCAACGGAGCACTCACAACACCTCTCTCAAGATTCACAACACATATCGATCAATATCAAGCCACTATGGACACGGCTGTGAACGCTCGTGCACAAGTACTCTGTTGGCATGACGAGAAGCTTTTCTCACCAAAGCCAGACCCTTGTGACGATGGAAGCGACGACATCCTTCTCGATACGTACTTCGATCATTCACAGCCGCTTGACAACAGTGCTCTCGATGCTCTACTCGAGACGAACTTCGACGACGACGACGACGACGACCCTACATCAATCAAGGAAATCGCACCCAATTGGCGTCCAGCACATGCAGGAACGGCTTCGCAACCGCATCAACTCTCGTCGACCAAGATGGAACCTCTCGACTATCACGAAAATGCTGCTTCTGTTGAGTCAGTGCCATCGGGTCATGCGTATCATGTGTCGCGACCACGTATGTACGGACTTCCAGTGAATGCTGTCTCGGTGTATCACGGGCTTCCCATGGGCATGCATCCACCCAGTCCGTACGATCAGCAGGCCATGCAACATCAAGTCCATCACCAGTCACCACTCAACGGAGTCCCAACACACTTCAGTAGCGGACAATACTTCGCAAACTCCAGCCCCGTCGCGCTGCCCACCATGAACGATCTGTACCGCGATCCGACGTCACAGATGCCGCATGCTGAGTACCAATCACCCAGCAACGCCTCTTGTCACAACTCAGGTGATCTCATGGACTACGAAAACGCCATACCAGAAGAGGACGAAGCTGGTGGGAGTGTCGATCCATGTTATGCGCAATTACTCTACAGGTGTCTCAAAGAAGCGCCCGACCACACCATGGCCCTCAAGAACGTTTACGAATGGGTGCGTCAACACAGCCAAAAGGCAAGAGACTCGTCTGGTACTGGCTGGCAGAACAGTGTCCGGCACAATCTCAGCATGAACGCAGTAAGTTCCTGAAACCCACACCCGTCCGCCGCTTGCATTTCACTAATCAATCGTTTAGGCTTTCGAGCGCGTTCCTGCTCTGCACGGCCCGAAAAAGGGTTCCCTCTGGCGCCTCACAGAACAAGCACTCAGAGAAGGCCATGTCATCTCCACCACACGCTATCGCAAAGATCCGAAACGCAAACCAGAGCGTCGCTCTTCTCCTGCCCTGAAGCGTCAAATATCCGGCGCGAAAGGCGGACTAGCTACTCGTGCAGCTTCGGCGCAAAGAAGAGCCATCTTGGCCCGACAATCAGGCACCCACAATCCCAATGGAGTCAAACACTACCAGCGTCCTCGTAACCAAGGAGCACCCTTTTTCACACCAACCTCCATGTCCGGCTCAAACAGAGCAACTGCTTCGCCGCAGCCTGGCTGGACGTCTCACGGCATCTCACAGCAAGCATCGCTACCACCAAGTCCCTACTACCTTCCGTCAACTGAGACCGAGCAATATGCGATGCTACCACCGCAGAACCTCTCCAACCCCCATACTCCTACCGAAATCCACGTCGGCTACGCTGTGCCGCCAAAGACCTTGGCCAGCCCTTCCACCGCCTTCGGCAGCCCGTCCAAAGGCTTGCTGACAGAATTCGAACTCTCTTATCATGACCATGCCATGGGTCACTTGTTCGGCAATCACGATGGTTTTGAACCAAACACCCCAAGCCTTGGAACAGAGATGAGCTTTGCTACCGACGAGATGACGCCCCTCTCAATGAGAATGTCGGCATCCGTCGAGCCTTCGCGATCTTGAGCTCGGCTTCACTGTTAAGTATGCAATCGTTTTCGACGATCTACGGATGCATCTGAACGATTTTCTTTCTCACACTTTTCCTGACGACTGATGTTTCAAATTACGACCCTCAAACCAGAACATAACCCGGCTACGGATGACGGTCCAGACGGCAGTACAAGTCTGGTGCCTTTGCTTTCTTTTTCTTGACGGATTCTAATCGCGCGGGCTCTGGTGGGCTCTATCTCTTGTTGTCTTCTATTTGTGTTGTTGCATCCCTGTTGCGTATCTGCATGTTCATGCCTGCCGCAGCTTGAGGTTTGGTCCTTGTCTGAAGACCCTTCTCAAGTGTGCGAGGATATATATTCAAGTGTGTATACCTAGCTATCGAATCCGTCCGATCCAGTCTTCCTTCAATGTTAAACTCCCATGAAGGTTCATAATTATATGGTGATGTTCAAAAGGGACGTGCACAACAATTCGATCCGATCTGCAGCTGCGACGCTAAGTCGATCTCAAATCTGGTGGCTTTTTGGGATGAGATCACCATCGACAATGACCATCTTCCATCACAGAGACGCACCTGCACAGGCCCCTTGCATGTGCCGACGAGTAGAGAACCCTATCGACGGTAAGAATAGCATTGTTTTATGTCTCATCGTCTTTTCCGATTCCGTTCTTTCCCATCCCCAAACATCACCATTTCGCGACCGACTCCACGCTTTGCGACGACCTCCATCAGCCAACGCAACCGAGCCACCATGGCACCAAAGCGTAAAGCGACCTCTCCAGTGCGACCGCCATCCGCCAGCAAGAAGCGCAAAAGCGTCAAACCCAAAGATGAGCCAGCCTTCGATCATTCTCGCCCCGAAGAGCGCGCCGGCATTGTACAACGCGAATTCTACCCTCCCGAGATGAGCAACGAACGCTGCAAAAGATACCTTGATAACGAGCTTCCCCGGCCCCTACAAGTTCTCAACCATACCCTGTCCGACACTCAAGCGGCGCGCAACAAGATTCAAGCCGGGGAGAGCGTGGTGCACTGGTTCAAACGCGATTTGCGACTTCAAGACAACCGCGCCTTGTCGCTTGCAAGCCAGAAAGCGAAAGAGAAGGGTATACCACTCATATGCGTGTACATCATCAGTCCACAAGACTACCAAGCGCATTTGACGAGCGCTGTACGCGTTGACTTTGAGCTTAGGACTTTGGGGATCTTGAAAGCAGATCTCGCTGAGCTCAATATTCCTCTGTACATCACCACCATTGAAGATCGGAAAGCTGTGCCAGGCCACTTGCTGGACAAGTTAAAAGAATGGGGAGCGAAAGATGTGTTCTGTAATATTGAGTACGAAGTTGATGAGCTTAGGAGAGAGGTCAAGATGGTCAAGCATTGCCTGGCCGAAGACATTGATTTTACAGCTGTTCATGACGACGTTGTTGTGCCTCCTGAGACTCTTATGACTGGCGCCGGAAAGCAGTATTCCGTGTATTCGCCTTGGTTCAAGTCATGGATCAGATATCTCCACGAGCACCCTCACCTACTCAACGCCTATCCATCGCCGATGGCTAACGAGGAGAGTGCACGACAAAGGTTCCAGGATATCTTCACCGCAGCTATACCTACAGCTCCGCCAAACAAGAGTCTGTCTGAGCAAGAAAAGGAGCGGTTCTCGCGCTTGTGGCCTCCGGGCGAGCACGAAGCCCATGCCCGGCTCTCAAGATTTATCTCGGACAAAATCAGCAAGTACAAAGATACTCGCAACCTCCCAGCGGCCAACAGCACCTCGATTCTCTCTGTGCATTTCTCCAGCGGCACGCTGGCCGCCCGTACTGCAGTGAGAGCTGCCCGCGATGCAAACACAGCCAAGAAGCTCGACGGCGGTAACGCAGGAATCGCCGGCTACATTTCCGAGATAGCATGGCGCGATTTCTATAAGCACGTGATGGCCCACTGGCCGTACGTCTGCATGAACAAGCCCTTCAAGTACGAGTACACGGAAATCGAATGGGAATACAACGACGAGCATTTCGCGGCTTGGGCGCAGGGTCGGACTGGTTTCCCTATCGTCGACGCCGCTATGCGCCAATTGAATGAGATGGGTTACATGCACAACCGCTGCCGCATGATCACTGCTTCCTTCCTCGCCAAAGACCTTTTGCTCGACTGGCGCCAGGGAGAGCGGTATTTCATGGAGCATCTCATTGACGGCGACTTCGCGTCCAACAACGGTGGTTGGGGCTTCTCTGCTTCCACCGGCGTGGATCCGCAGCCTTACTTCCGCATTTTCAACCCGCTGCTGCAATCGGAGAAGTTCGATGCTGAAGGCGAGTACATTCGCCGCTGGGTTCCGGAGCTCAAGGGTGTAGTTGGGAAGGCCATACATGATCCTTATGGTCGTGGAGCGGCAAAGCAGGCAGAGAAGGCTGGATATCCGAAGCCAATTGTCGATCACAAGCAGTGCAGAGAGCGGTGTTTGGCGAGATACAAAGAGGGTCTGGGGAGGAATACGGCCAATGTCGGTGGCGGTGTCCACAACTGAGGTTGTTTTCGTTCGAGAGGTCATCATCTATGGTAATACCATGGACTGGTACTTCTGTTCATTCTGTTACCGGTGAGTTAGTACCCGTCCGATGTTTTGATGGGCGAAGAAGATACCAATTGAGTCTAGGAAACATGATAACGTTGAAGAGCGTTCCTATTTACATTACTAAGCTATGAAATCCAATGCGTCGTGTATTCCACGACTGACTATATGTGTGTCTCCCAAGTTCTCAAAAGTTTCGTTATGAATATGCGTATCTGCATCCGTTTGTTCTACAGATCGCTTACCTCGACGCAGGAGGCTAAGAGATGTTGATCTGCTGTGCCTCGAATGCCTTCTCAAGACATGACCAGAGCAGCACCCCCCACCACACTAGTTACAATGGCGACCCACTTCTTTACCTCCCAGTCTTTGCCAAACTCTATGGCCTCTACAATGCCTGGGAAGGTGGCTCCCGCATACCCAGTCCAGACCCCTGGCGCAAAGACGACATGCTTGAACCAACTTCTGCCATCCAAGCCAGGCTGGTAAAGGAACTTGCGCTCGAGCAGCTTGTACTCGCTGTTCACGGCGTGGATCTTCGCGTACAGAGACTTCTTGCGCGAAGTCGTAAGTTCAGGCGAAGACAGCTGGGCTTGCAGCTTGGCTGCGTGTCTGTCGAGGACCATTGAAGACGACTTGAAGGCTTGGATTGCTTTTTCGAGCGGCCAGAACACGTCTTTGCCCATTGTTTCTTCGGCCTTGGTCGTATCGCGCATGCGTTGCAGGTAGCTCTCCAGTCCGGAAGCATAGTCGGTGGCGTTGAAGCCTATGACCGGCTCTTCTGCCAGCTTGGCTGCCAGGAGTGCGATGATCTTTGCGATCGCCTCGTGGTACTTGAAACCAGGGTCTCCGTACTTATCCATCCACGTGAATGAGTCGTAGTTGGAGTGGTAGTGATATACTGGGCCATTCTTCTCCTGACCAAATTCGAGGTTGATTGATGGAACGCCAGCGAAATCTTGGAAAGCGGTGAAGTCACTACCAGATCCCATGGTGCTGATGTGTCCATCCCAAAGGTCAGCGACCGTCTGGCCCTTGATCGTTTGGTTGGGACTCAGCACTTCGGCGGCCACTTCGTAGATTGCCTTGTTGAGTAGAGGCGCCGCAGCCACTTCGAAATGTGGTCCGTTGGCGGCAACATCGACGTTGATGTATGCAACGGCCGCTTTCGTAAGCCAAGGGAGATACTCTTCCACCCATTCGGTGCTGCCGACCAGGCCGTACTCTTCACCATCCCAAGATGCGAAGACGATAGTTCGCTGTGGCTTCCAGCCCTTCTCGAGAGCGGCGCCGAATGCACGAACTACTTCGTTCAACGCAGCAGAGCCACTGTTTGGGTCAGCTGCACCACCTGCGATCCAAGCGTCGCGGTGGTTACCGATGATGACTACCTCGTCCGCGACGGTGCCGTTGATGATACCGATCGTGTCCCATTGATCGGTGGTAACGTACTCTTGCTCGTTGACAAGGTTCAGAGTGACTCCCGGTGGGCTTGGGCCGACGTTGTAGCTTACGCTCTTGTAACCCAGACCACCTCCGTGCCACCACGAAGACAAGGAAGACGCAGCTGGGCCATGTCCGTTGAGCGCTCGGAGTAGTGGAAGAGCCTCCTCGTAGGAGAGCGGAAGAGAAGGAATGGTGGGGATCTTGCCCTCTGTTGTCTGGCGTGGCACGCCAGGTTTGGAAGGGTATCCGATTGTCGTAGGATCGCCAGGTGCGAAGCCTGTCTCAAATGTTAGTGGATATTTCATCTTGTCGAAGCCAACACCGCGTACTCAAATATTCCACTGAACCTCTCTGCACAGAACGTGGGTGTCTTGCAGGGCCCTCGGGGTAAGGCTTGTATCCATTTTCTTCCGTAATCTCGCCATCGTCTCCAGGGTCTGAGTAGATGACCACGCCCACCATACCAAGTTCCTCAGCCCGTTTTACTTTCAATCCACGGAAGATACGTCCGTACTTGACAATCGCAATCTTGCCTTCCAGTGGGATGCCAGCCTCGAGGAGCTCTTCGAAGTCGTAGTAGGTTCCGTAGTTGACATAGACGTACTGCGAAGTCGCGTTTCCGCTCGCCGAATATCCGTGAAAGACCGGAATACGGTCTTCAAGCCCAGTAGTCGGATCGTCTTCCAACACATCTTCCTCCAAGGTCGCCTCGAACTCAGCTTTGCCTTCCCTTGACAGAGCCAGTCGGTGGTCCACCGGGTAGTTGATGTAAACGTTGTATGCCGCAATGCTACTCTTGACACCCCAATCTTCCCATCTGTCTCTTGTCCATTCCGCCTGACTCAGGTTCTTGCCTGCAAGATGAGGACCAGCAGTGTAGTACTTGCTCCACTCACGCGCCTTGTGCGCGCTTGGAGTTTCGAGGAGGACGTCCTTCAGGTCGGAGTAGCTAAGGCCGTCGCTCTGTGGCCAGGATGGGTGTGGCAGCTCTAGGGACTTTCCTTGCAACGCGTGGAAAATTGAGACATCGTCTCTGTCGCCTAGAATGTCATTGTCGCCTCCGATCGCTATACAGAGGAAGACAATGCCAAACGTGAGGAGTGGTACCAGTACAAGGGCAAGAGTGCAGAACCGGCGTACCTGGAGACCACAGTCAGCTGTCGCAAAATCGCTGGAGAGGCTGAAGAAGACGGGCTTACATTCGTGTGAGGATATCTATCTCTAGGTTCGGCCACCGGGACCCGTTGCAGTAAAGGCGAAGTCTCTTGAGGCATTCTGTTGTTAATCTTCTCGCCGACCTGGCGCTGTCGGTACTTCTCTCGCGCCATGTACGGGGCAAATACACCTACAGAGAGTTACAGGTCTTGCAATGCAAAAGACGTCTCGAGCGATAGCTGAGGCCGTTAGAACGACACGGCTTTCAGCTCTATCAACACTCTGCGCCGGCTATCACGAGCTTTCCCTGCGTCATGACGATTCCTATCAGTTGTGTCCTGCCCTTTCCAGGATAGCGTCGTGCTATCGGACTTGGGCTCCGCGACTTGACAATGTTGAACCGTGCGGAGACACAGCCCGACCTCACCTCTTGTTGTCCAAAGCTATTGCTGCTGTGTTGCACCGTCGAAAGTCCAAAACAATCTTTCTGATCTTCAAAACATGCTTCCGCGTATTCCAAAATTCTCGGTGAGGCTTCCGGCCTTTTCGCAAAGGATTTCGACGCGTTTCTGCACCACGACAGTATCTTCGCCGGTCCGGGCCCAGTATTCCACAGAAAGCAAAGCAAAGTCGGAAGAACCGCTTGCCCAGCGGCTGAACATCGATGATCCGAATTCTGGCGACTTGAGGGCGAAGACTCAGGCTTCTCAGTCGAAAGCCGAAAACTTGACGGAGCCTCCAACGACTGATAACAGCCCAACTTCCCAGCCAACGCAGGAGCCAGAGGCGCAGATGAAGAACAAGGACGATCCACCGCATGATGGTCTGAGAGGTCAAACGCATGAAGCGATGTCGAAAAGCGAAAACACGAAAGAGACGTAGTCTTCGTGCGAGCGAAGAGGATGGTTCGAGTTGCCAGAGAGGTACGCGTCTGGCTGGAGCAGCGGCGAAGCTTCTCTCGTACCGATCATATGCAGCTGGGGTAATGACGCTATGCTTCAAAATCACATAATCCCGGTCGAATGGAGCTTTAGGTCTCTTCGGGACATTCGTCAATTGCTTGTGTAAGTTGGCCTCTTGAATGTCGCGCTTGATCTCAATTGAAGCCATGCTAATTGCCTTACAGAACAAGACAGAGAAGATTGGTATGGCCCCTACACTAAGCATGACACAGTGAGCTCGATCTCCGCTCAAGTTGCGAGGATACTACTAGCTATTGCTGCAGTGCAACGGCAAAGCGAGCCAACCAGTTTTTGTCAGTATTCTGCGCGCGTTGGTGTCAATTGTTTGCAAGTGCAAACATTGCTGGGAGTCCTTTGCTTCGGCCCATCACAATCAATGTAACAACGTGTATTTGCTGAAGGAAAAGCGACGGTGCTTTTGTCTTGCATTTGTCTAGGGATATTTCAATGTGCTAGTCATCGTATCGACGCGTGTGATCGCAAGCTGTGCAACTGCGCCCAATGAGAGTAACTCATGCTTGCTTCTCCCTTTGCTGAAAATTATCGAAGCTGTCTTACGTCCTTGTCGCATGCCATCAATCAAAACTCTCATCAGTACCATTGACGGCATCCTCCTTGCTAGTATCCCGTACTCAGCAACTTGTCATCGTTCCCTCCATCCATACTCACAGACAGTCCCTCAGGCCAACAAGCAATCAGCTTTCCTCACTCAGCAGAGCGCTTTCAGGCATCTCCTGCGCGACCTCTTGCTGGATCTGCTTGTACTTGCGGAAAACTGCCACCCGGTCCTTGGGGTAGTAGAACCACGTCACCTTCAGTGACAGCCACGCGTTCAGCTCGCTCTTGTGCTGGCGAGCAGAGTTGCGAAGACTCTCAAGCTCCTCTGCCGTCCAGATGGAGAGCTTTGCCTTCCACCTCGCTTCTTCGATACACCTTTTCAGGTGCTCGTCGGTCCATGGAGTGAGAATGAACTCCTTTCTGAAACCAATGATGATTTTTTTCAGTGGGAAGACGAAGATTGTTGCAGATGAATGCCCTCTCGAGCGGATGCATGCCCACCCTGGCTCTGTGCTCGTCGTCCTGCAACATAGTCTGCGCAAAGAATCTGATGCTGTACCAGATATCCTCGGGAATTTCGGGTGTGAAAGTCAGGAGATCTGGGAGTGGTGGCAGGGTGTTGTGGCCTGGTGGACGGCGCGCGGGAATCTCTGGGCTAGTCGGTGGTGTCGTGTAGCGGCGGAAACCGCCATCGCGGACTGTACTGAAGTGTTTCAACACCCCTGGCTTCTCGTCCAGTAGTGGCTCCACGAACGCGAGTGACAGCCCCAACGACCCGTATTGTCCTACGAGATGAGGCTGGTTTCCAGTAAATCCAGAAGCCTCCTCGGTGGGAGAGTGAATGCGCTGGCGGAGGACGTGCTGGTCTTCGCTTTGATCTTGTGTTTGTTGCTGGTGCTGATCTTCCGGCACATTGACATCCAGCCTGTCTGTTGCGCCCTCGACCGGCAAGCTGTAGTCCCATTGAAAGTTGAAGATTGAGTTGGGGTCCATGGTGAATTCAGTCGCGACGTGCAGAGGTATTTATTGATCGCTTGGCGTACGCTGGAGTGTCTTCAAGGTTTCGGTCGGGCAGGTTTCGATGCTTGAGTTCTTGTTTGTGGATGTATCTTGGTGATGTAGTTGAGAGCGTTGCTTGGGTGATTGCCTTCTTATCGCTTGTGGGCCGCGACCTGTTACCCTGCTGTGGGACAGTGAGGCGTGAATGGTCACTCACAGCTTCTTCGCAGCTTGGTAAGCCAATGGCTCAGCGCATGAATCGAAGATGCTGCTGACAATAACACCGTAGCTCAAGATCACTAGAAAGCCAATCAAGGCACAGCACATTACGAACGGGAGTCGACCATTTTGATGAAGACATGAGAGCGCGATTGTAGTCATTCTGAATCATTCGCTGTCTCGAATGTCGTTGTTGATGGTCCCCCTGACTGTCTTCAAACCAGTCGGTTGGAAGACCATTTGATCGCGAGAACTGTCTCGATCTAGGTCAAACATGACAATGTCTGCATGGTCGAAGTGCAGCATCCTTATGATTCTTTCCTCGCGACTACCAATCTCTCGCAGCCAATACATGACAATACCCTCCAGCCTCAACTCGCGCGGATGCCTCCCGAAGGCGCTGCATCGTCATCCTGGTGACCCCTCAAAGTCTTGGCCTTAGGCGTTGTAGGCTGCTTCGACGTTTGTAAGCTTGCTCGCTCTCGCCCACAACAATCAGACACGCACAACTTCATCATTATGTTTTCCCATGCCAACCCAACACCTCCTTCATTTGTGTCACAAAGACACACGAAGCATCATTGCATGCTCGCGAGCAACTTGTGAGTATCCAATCGCCCCGGCGGGTACCTGGCGGTCGTCACGGCGCCGTCGAGGCAACGCCGCTTCGCCTCGCACTCACTTTGTTGACACTCCCAGGCCGCGAAGACGCCAGCAGTGAGCCATCGTGGCAACACGACCTTACTTGCAGGACAAGGCATCTTGCACGCCGCACACATGCAAAGCGTGTATCGATGCACCTCACTGACTATGTGTAGATCTTTCGTCGTCGCGCCATCACTTCACTCCGCTTGCGGAGGCGAACCTTGGCGGCGCGCACAACCAACAACATCTCTTCTCTCAACACAACTTGCATGGCACCGTACCATAAGGAGTTCGTCAGGGGTATTGATATCCCACAACCTGCTCGACATCAAGGTCAGTAACAACAACTCTTCCATCGTGGCACCATACTGACGCGTCTCCAGACCACCAGGCTCGAGCCGCCCCACATCGCGCGCTTTTGCCTCATCAACCAACAACCTCACTTCTCCAGCTCGTCTTCTTGGCCGAGGGATACAGTCACGCCGGTCTGCAGCCATAAGTCTGCCCTACGTTTGTATGTTACTTCCCCTCTTCCCTCTTCAGACACATGATGAGCTCACGTCTCCAGAGATGGATGGCGTGAGTAATCGAACAGATAAACGATCCACCCGGCAAACCTCCTGGGATACACAAACAGCCGCGCAGCTAGTCTGAAGGCGCTGGTCGCTTGCCAATGTCCTTCGTATGGTCTGCCGACCGGGGCGACCATGGCCCATGGGCGTAGATGACTTCAATCTCAACACACTGAGTTGTCCGACTCATTCGCTTCGCATTGTCGTCATTTCTCAAGAACTCGGCTAACAAATATCGATATCGCAGTTTCTTCCATCGGTCTTCGAGCTGGTCGGCTGTTGCATCATGCCGCAGATGCGTTTCGGTCGGCTGCTTGTCAGCCAGAGCCCATTACTCAAGAAGTACGTGTCCTTGACTCTTCCCTTTCCTTCCGGTGGTGATGCAAAACCACAGCCCTGCACTCAAAACTACACTAGACCGCGTCGAAGCCACCCATTGCGCTCCATGGGGCGCTTTGCCACATGGGCTGGTTTCTGGATGAGTCGGCGACAACTGGCAAAATCTGAGCCCAACCCCCTGTCACACCCAATTTCGTATTCCAGAAGAGCCACAGCTGATGACACCGAAACCAGATCCGGACCGCGCAATCTCGGTCCTGCCATTCGCAAGCAACCTCCGTCGGGACTCCGATGGCCACAAGTGTCACGGTATGTTTTCTCCATCAGCATCCCACTTTCGTTCGAATGATGCAAAGTTTCGACTGAGTCGTTGAACTTCGCTTCTCCGACAGATCCTGACCTCAAAAACATGCAAGAAATCTGACACCGCAGATCACATCGCGACATCTTTACCTACCCTTTCAATCGGTCATCTGCTGACTCGCCGCAGGCGCGACCGTAGGCGAAAATCTTGTCAAACACCCGCTTCCCAGTCTCCGAGACCAACCGTCCGACATAAAGCGGTTTCGCACCTTCTTTGAGGTTAGTACCACCACATCTTCATGTGTTGGAAATGATGACTAGCCAATACTACACTTTCCAAGTAACGTCCGCAGAAAGCCTGGCCGGCAACGGCTGTGGTTCTCCGTGGATCGGGACATTGAGAAAAAAAAAGCTTTCTGATCCACCATCCGCACTCACGCTCTGGCTTCCATGATGCAAAGTCAATGTTCTTTCACTGACACCTTCCTTCTGCACAGAGCCTAATCTGCCCCGTCAGTATCGGCTCATTCAAGCGATCTCATCGGACTTCTGTCCATCCAGCAACGCCACAGAGCGCTCAAGATCAGTCCCACACATGATGTCCATTACCGAGTACATGATGAAATAAAGGGCTAGCCAATTTTGGAACGCCTTGTCGACGAGATCAGAGAGGCGCATTCATCCTTGATGGTGGCGCTTTGGCTGCATCTCTGGCCCTGACAGAAAAGCCCGTACCAACACTTACAATCTGAACTCACCATCCTTCCACAACATTGCTCTCAATCCCAAGCGTTCAGATTGCTAACATTACTTCGCTTGCAGTGTTTGTCCGAGCATTGCGTCCGCGCTTGAGCGACAACCAGCCCCTGCATCAAGGTCAGTCAGAGACTCGCTTTTCCCAATCGCAACGCCCCGCTTGAAAGATGAAATTCCGACCTTCACGTGCTTTCCGGACCTTCATGGGGATACAACTTGGAAGCGTTCACCCGCGTCCTGACCAGCTACTCTTTCACCTTGCCCGCTCATGGGGTGAATCCTGTTGCAGAAGCTAACGCTTTGCAGGAAGTACGTCCATTGGTGTCGGCGAATCCCGCCCAGTAGCGCCGGTGCGCACTGGATCTCTACGAACAAGGTCAGTCAAGATCCCTCTTCCTTCACAACGCCTCCCATGATGACACAATCACCTTTGGCCTTGAAACACGCGTGTGGAAATTCCATTTGCCGATCTGATACACACCCATCAATGTATCATCACGTCATTCGAGTACGCGTTGCAAAAGCTAACAGCTCGCCAGACATCAGCTCCATCAGGGTCCATATGGATATTTCCGGTTCGCATGGGACGTCTCCCTGCAAGCGAGGTCAGTCAGCGTTCCTTCTCCCCGCACAGTCATTTGAGGATGAGAACTCATCTACGGTCCGCCGAAATCCATGAAGACACACACACATCTTTCGAGCTCTGATCAAAGTCTCCGTTCCAACTTCGCCTGGCAACACACTTTCGTTGCAGAAGCTAACAACTTCTTCGCAGGAGGTTTGCCCTCAATTGGAAGAATCAGTGGCGTCGTCATCCTGCAACGGAAAGGTCAGTCAAATCCCCCTTCTCTCCTTCCACCATCTTGAATGATGAAACAACTTTTCCCTCTTCCGAGGTTCATGAAGACACACCGGCATCTCTCGACCTGATCAACATCTTCGTTTCAACTCCGCCTGAAAGCAAATTTTCGTCGCAAGGGCTAACAGCTCGTCGCTCGCAGGAAGCCCGCCCTTGAAGCGGAAAATGTCAGAAGTCGTTCCGTCCTGCAACGGAAAGGTCAGTCGGATTCCCCTTTTCTTCTCCATGCACAGCGTCCAGTGATGACACAACTTACCTTGATGCACCGAATCCCCATGTGGACGTAAAAGTCTGACCGACATACATCGCAACCTCGCCGGCATTCACCCTTTCGTCGCAAAAGCTAACAGCTCACAGGATCTTCGCTCTCCGGCTCCAGTATCTCTTCGTGAACAAGGTCAGTCATCAACTCCCTGCCTTCCCAACATTAACCCTCATCAATCAGAGAGCAACAAGTAACACGAGGTCCCGAGTGCATCGTGTGGAAAAACACGCATCTGCCATCACACCATGAGCAACTCTGGCTTGTAAAAGGTGCAAAGCCGCGCCTCGCCCAAAGACCTTTCAGAGCAAAGACTGACCAATCACTCGCAGGAGATCCTGCCTCTGTGACTCCCAAAGGCCGCTGACACTTCCAGCACTGCAGCTGCGGCACGTCATCCAGAAAGATAAGTCCTCCCTGGAACCGATCTCCTCACCTTGCACACATGATGACCAGCTTTGCTTGATTGGCAAAAAATTGAGTCCGCGGTGACAACAAAAACACATTCTGATCCGATCAGTGCATTTCTTCGGCGCGGAGAAGCTTTTCCTTGCCAGAAACCGTGCTAACCATTCGCAGGTCGGCACCTTCAGCTTCGGCTGTCATTTTCGCCTCCTCCTCCTCCTCCCAAAGCCTCTCCGCCAGAGCCCCGGAGCCTAAGCCTCTCCCCCCGAGCCGCGTCTACCCCACCTAACGTTGAGAAAGAGAAGGACAGGGAGGTAATCCAGGCTGACGCAAGAGGAGGTCGCAGCTTCAACGGCAGGTCATCGTAAGAGTCGATCTTGGTAGGGTTTTGGGAATCTTCGGTTGTCGCAAAAGGATTTCCAGAGGGAGGGCAGGTGGGCAACGTAAGAGGTGGATGGGCGAAAGAGGTGGGGTACACACACACACACGGACAACTGTACAACGGTACAACGGTATAACGGTATAACAGGGTACAAAGGAAGCCTAGGAGGCCAGGCGCGTTGCGCGGTAGGAATGCGATGGTGAAAGCAACGGAAAAAAGGGTGGAGGAGATGTTGCACCTCCGTCGTCGTGGGCGATGCGAGGTGAGTCTTGCGAGGCATGGAGAGGGGGGTGTTTTTCTTGGGGAGGCTTGCGAGCCATGGAGTCTTGCGAGGCATGAAGAAGAGCGGGTTCTTCCTGGGTTGGCGGCGGTGTTTGTTTGTTAGAGGCTTGCGAGCCATGCGGGCTTACGAGCCATCAAGTTGTGAGGCATAGAGGCTTGCGAGCCATGGAGTCTTACGAGACATGGAGTGAAGTAGTGGAGGTACCTACCTCAGCGGTGTTTGTAGGAGTCTTGCGAGGCGAGGGTTAGCGGCAAAGGCGCAGTAGCGGTCACTCATTAGTATCGAATGTGATGTGCATCAAACATCCTCGCTTCCTTATGTATGTTGACGCTGCTTTTTGAGACGTTTATGCTCGTGGTGATGTTGGTGGTGATGATGGTGGTGGGAGCCTGTCAATCGGGTGAAGGCGAGAGGCGGGAGTTTGTTCAGGCTGAAAGTGAGGTCCCGCTTCGGGCTTACCTCGGCCTCCTTCCAAGCCTTGGTTCTCCTCAACTCCCCCTTGTCCATCTCATCCCATCACATTCACATGCATTCTGACCTGAGAACAAAATGTAACGCACGCAGAATGTTTGTGTTTGTTCTTGTTCCTTTTCCAATTTGCATGAACTACATAAACCCTTATCCTTCCTATGCTAAACCTATCACCTCACACAGGCCTCACCTCCCAAAATACCTCAACTCCACCGGCCTCAACACCGCATAAGCAACAAAAGCATAAGCGAACCCCTGCTCGAACCCAACATCACCTCCGGAAGGCCCTTTTCCAGCATGCAGCGCAATCGGGCCGGTATACCATTGCTGCGACATGCCCGTAACCATGCCCGCAACCCCGAAGCCAAAAGCCAAAATCGCAGCGATTCCAGGCGGTAATTTCTCCGGCGAGTCGTAGTTTTCGGGGTTGTAGCCGCTCATGCCGCGCTTGAAGAGGAAGTGGTCGCAGAGGGCGATGCCTTCGTAGATAGCGAGCCAGTAGCCGATGAAGTTCATAAAGTTGTGTAGGATCTGCTCGAAGTGCGAGTAGCCGGGGATCGCGACTGCGATGTAGATTCCGGTTCCGATGGCCGTCCAGATGAAGCGCGGCACGCGGGCGGTTTTGCGCGCGAGAACTTGCGCCGTTAGACCAACGCTGTATATGTTTGGTGCGTTATTTGCGACTATGCTCAGAGCGAGGATGATCATGCAGAAGGAACCAAACGTGCCTAGATTGACAATTGTGGCAGCAATCAGGCCGCCGGTGCCGGTGGCATCGTAGCCGGCTTGGTAACGGTTGTCGCCACCGTTGATGGTTGTGGCGGACATGACAGCAACCGCCAGGAATTGTGTGAACAACAAAGGGATGATCAGTCCCAGCCAGGTCCAGAAAAAGACTTTACGCCGCGACTGGGTGGCGGGCTGATAGACGGTATAGTCGGCCGCGTACGAGGTCCAGCCTGTCGCGAAACCATAGATGACAGAGCCATAGGAGAGCACCGAGCCCATCTCGGCGGTCCCAGTCTCCCAAGGAATGTCGACGAAGTCGCCACTATGGGCGAAGACTCCTAGGATGATCAAGAAGATAATCAGAGGCGGCAGCCAGGCCACGAACTCGTAGGCGTGCACGATCTTGTAACCGAACGTGCAGATGATGAAGGTACAGACGGCGATGATGACGATTCCTGCGGCTCCGGGGACGTCCGGGTTGACGGATTCGATCAGCTGTGCGCCTACGATCGAGTTCACGGCGGACCAGCCCAGGCACGCGAGCACGTTGAAGACGGCGACTGTGGCTCGTATGTCAGTTTTATCCTTCTTGCTGAAGCAAGCTCGGCTAACATACTAAGCTTCACGCCGTACCATCCATACCAGAAGCGCGAGAGCACCATCTGTCGCCTGATCGAGCAAAAGTCAGCATTGAGTACTTCGAGAGTCTCGCACATCGCCAACGTCCAACATTCCAGTGGCAGAACAGGGAAACGAAACTTCAAGTCCAGGAAAGAAAAGAAAAGAGCAAAACCCACAATCCGAACCTCGGCCCAAAAGTCGAGAAGAAGCAAACAGGAGTGATGCCGATGAGATTGAAAAACAGAATGACCAGCATAGCGTCGGCAACACCCAAGTTGAAAACACTCTTGGCCAGCAAACCCAGCGCGAAAGCCGCCACGACCATGTTGGCGGAGAACCACATGGTCGAGACGTTCAGCAGCGCCTTGAAACCCGTGTCGGTGCGCTCGTCCTCGGGCACGCGCTCGATGCCGCGCTGCTCGACTCCCAGCTTGCCCGCGGCGCGCAGGAGGCGGGCTGTGAGAGAGGAGCCCGTGGCGAGGCGTGCGCCGGAGACGCCGTGGCTGTGGCTGTGGCTGCTGGTGTCGACGACGGTGGTGGTGGTGTTGGAGACGCCATGCTGGGTTTCGTCATTCGAGCTGCTGCCGGCGGACGCGGTCTGGCGCTCGGAGGAGACCTGTTTCTCAAGGTCGTAGTCGTCGGTGGTGTAGCTCATCTCGCTTATGCTGGCTCCTGATGGGGACGACGGAGGGGAGGGTATGCTTGCCCAGGACCACGGTGAGCGAGATGGAAGCTAGGTAGTAGGTTGGGAGAGAGAGTGGTGTTGACTACGCGCCGGCGTCCAGTAGAGACAGACTCATGCAAGGGTGTATTTCGATATACGTGTTGGAAGTAGGAGATGGTGGTAGTAGTAATGACTTAGCAAGATAGGAAATGGGTGCGCGAGGCGAGCGATACGATACGCTACGGTACTATACCTACAGCATGACGGAATGACGCGGACGCGTCTGGCGAAGAAATCGTCTTGCATCCTCAGACACGGTCGGTTCTCGTTCTTTTCTGGCCTGACTCCCGATCCCGAGCAGGGTTGAGGCCGACTTAGCCGTCGAGAAAAAATAGTTGGAAGTCGGTGCTTCTCGAAATTATGGAAGAAGCTTTTGCTGGCAGCCAATCAGACTTTCCGCCGGTGACGACAAGCTTCAAGCGCACGCACATGGCTCGCATGGCGGGTGGAGCTTATTGTCAAATTCAAAAAGTGTTGCTTAGCGTGTGTGCTTTTGCGCCATCCATCTAATGTATTGTACGTATTCCTCGGGTTGGTGCAGGATCTGATAAAGAGGGCTGCTTTTTCTGCTTGTATACCTGCTAGTCTTACTGTATAATAATAAGGCCGCATGTCCCTTACTTGCTATCTGAGCGTGGTGATCTGTCAGAATAGGTAGGTGCAAGGGTAGATGGAAAGATCAGGGTCCTTTTACACTCTCTAGATAGACCCTTGTTAGAACCACCCCGGTTGAGACAAGACTCGACTCGCAAAACCATGTACAGTATTCACACTCGATTACACCTAGCAGGTAAGCTTTTGAATTAGGTACAGAAACAACCAGAAGGAAAAAATCCCTATTCTCTCCAGCCTCATCCATCCAGTCCAGCAGGTGTAGATGTAAAGATGTGTGTAGAAGTTTGGTAAAAAAAAAAAATTGATGCATACAACAAAAAATGCTCGCTGGAAACACGGCCCTCACTCCAGAGCCCAGGCCCAGGAATCTATATCCCTGCTCCGGTCGAGTTGCCTCGCCTGAATGCCTCGGAGAAGACTGGAAGCAAGTACTTTCACGTCCTCCGACCCCAGTCTTTTGTTGCTCCTCGTCCATTCATTCATTTGGAAAAACGCCTGATAAAACACGTCGTCGTAGCCAGTCGGCGACCTACTGACACCTACTTCCTCGTGGTCATAGGCGACAGCTTTCCGTTTACTGAAGGGCCAGGACTTTGGGCCCTACTAGGTGCAGCGGTGGGAGCTTGGGAGCGGTTGTGGGTCATGTGTGCCCTGACAAGGTGGCCGGCGGCAAGGGCTGAGCAAAGTGAGAGTTCACCGGCGAGGACGCCTGCAGCGACGATCTTGGCCAGCTGCTGGGCGTTGGCGCCTGGTGTCGTGGGGTGTGCGCCGCGTACGCCGAGGAGGTCGAGCATGGCTGCTTGGGGCTCGAGAATGGTGCCGCCGCCAATGGTGCCGACCTCGATGGAAGGCATGGAGACGGAGATCTGGAGGTTTCCGTTGAGGCTGCGAAAGAGTGTTAGCATTGCTTCGGTGGTGATCAATAGGCGGATGTCTGCTTACTTTCTCATGACAGTGATGCAGTTACTGCTCTCGACATTCTGGGCGGGATCTTGGCCAGTGGCGAGGAAGATTGCGGTGACGATGTTCGCAGCGTGAGCGTTGAAACCTCCAATACTGCCAGCCATGGCGGAACCGATCAAGTTCTTGCTGATGTTGAGCTCGACCAGAGCGTCGACATCACTCTTCAAGACGGACCTGACAACATCACCAGGGATGATAGCTTCGGCAACGACGCTCTTGCCACGGCCGTCGATCCAGTTGATAGCAGCCGGCTTCTTGTCAGTGCAGTAGTTTCCAGACACAGTGATGATGGCCATGTCCTCAAAGCCAGCCTCGTTCGACATGACGCTGAGTGCGTGCTCGACACCCTTGGAGATCATGTTCATACCCATGGCGTCACCAGTGGTGGTCTTGAAGCGAATGTAGACGTAAGTGCCGGCGATGGTGCTCTTGATTTCTTGCAGGCGGGCAAAGCGAGAGGTGGAGTTGAAGGCATCCTTCATGACCTTCTGACCGGGGAGACTGTCGAGCCAGATCTTGGCGGCGGCGGCGCGAGAGAGCGTCTCGAAGCCAACGCAGGGACCGCGTGTCATGCCGTCACCGGTGAGAACAGTGACAGCTCCGCCGCCAGCGTTGATGGCCTTGCAACCACGGCTGACACTAGCAACGAGAACACCTTCGGTAGTGGTCATGGGCAGGAAGTAGCTGCGGCCGTCGATAGTGAGCGGGCCAGCGACACCGATGGGCAGAGGAGTGTAACCGATGACGTTCTCGCAGCAAGCTCCGTAGACGCGATCGTAGTCCATGTACTTGTAAGGCAGAAGAGACGTCTCGAGTTTAGCAGTGAGGTTCTTGGTAGCCGGCGTGCGTGCAATGACCGAGCGACGAATCTTGACGGCACGGACCTTGTCGCCGAGAGTCTTCTCAAGGGCGTAACCGGGAATCTTGCCACGGAGGGAGAGGTCGACGAGCTCGTTATCAGTAAGAGTACCTGCCTTGCCTGCCTTGACAACAGCCTCAGCCTCTTCTTTGCTGCGAATGACAGAACCGTTGGGCGCCTCGTCAAGCGGGCTGAGTTCGTCAAAGACTCTGTCTTCAGGGTTCTCAGCCTTGGGTGCGACTGCATGTCCGTTGGTGGCAGGCTTGACAGCGGTAGCCTGGCCGTTCTCAGAGCCTCGGATGCTCCACCTTGCTGCGTTGAAGAGATATCCGTTCAATACAAGACTGAAAACCAGAGCAATAATGACCCATTTGCTGAAGACGGGGTCTTCGAAGCTCTTCAAGATGCTCTCGACAACTCTACCGCCAACGGCCGAAAAGACGCCATCGGAGTAGTCGACTTCGAACATAGACCAGTCGGATTTCTCCGTAGGCGAGTAGTGTACAGAAGGGAACTGAAGGTCGTACTTGACGGGGTTAAAGACAGTGACAGAAACAGGCTTGTCGCCGGCCTTGGCGTTTGTAGACAAGTGGTCCAAAGCGCTGCCAGCGACCTTGAAAGGATCCATCGGGGGCTGGCTCATGACATTGACGGGCGATGAGTGGTGAGCGCCACGGAAAGGCATGGCGCAGAGGTTGAGCAAGTTGATCAAAAGGAAGCCGGTGACCATCAGGACCTTGAAACGAGGAATGCTGCTGTCCCTGACCTTGCGGCCGAAGATGCTGGTCTCGCTGCTCTGCATGACATCGTCTCTGGGCCAGTCATTGCTGCTCGCAACAGTCTCGGCGACACGCTTGCTGACACCATCTTCCTCAAGAGCCTTGCGGGTGGCCACGTGGCGCTTGATCCTGGTGATCTCGAGCTTGATGGTGAGAATGGCAGTGTAGAAGGTGAAAAGCATGATGCAGTCAAAGAAAAGAGTCCAGGCAGCGAGGAAGCAGAACTGACGGAGACCGCCCTGAATGCCAGAAGCGGCGCCCACGCACAAAATGGCGATCTCGACGGCGTAGTCACGGACAATCTCGAAGCCGCGCTCGCGGACGGCAGTCTGCACAGCGTTCTGAATGGTGAGCGGAGCCTCGACATTGCTTGGGCTCGGACTGTTAGGAGGAGACGTGCGCCTGCCCTGGATGGCAGCGGAGAGCACGGCCTGTGTGAGAATAATGGGCTTTTCGAATCCAACAGTGACGACCAAGAATGGGAGACCCTCGGAGAGAAGCACAACATTGACTGGTACGCCCATCTTCATGGTAACCATCAAACCGAAGAGGAAGGCCATGGCGGAGGAGAACAGAACGCTGGTGCCGAGCCAGAAGTTGGAGCCCAGCCTGCGCATGCTTGTGAAGAGCGAGATGAAAGTCAGGTACATGGAAATGTAGCCGAGAGACATGATGACAATATCCAAAGTCTCTGCATTCTTCACCAAGTCAATGAAGGCAGTCCACGAGTTCTTGGCCCAGTCCATAAGGCTACCAGAGCTGGCAACCTTGGAAGACTTCATCAGCCACATCTTCTGCTCAGGCTCGTCGTCGCTGCCATCTTCTTGCGCGGAAACGTCAAAGACTGCGGGAATTTCCTTGACGCCCTCCAGGAATTTCGCGGTCTCGTGGTACGGCATGGAGAATGCAAGGGAGGTGTCGGGAGAAATGGGCGAGAGGATGTTTTCAGAAGACGGCATGACCTCGATTGAGCTCTTCTTGGGGAGGGACAGGGTTTGCAGCAGGGCATTGGGCGAGACATTGGCGCCAGCGTCCGGGAAGGCCAGGGTGACCAAAGCGATGTCGTTGCGCAGCTGCTCAGCAAGACGCGGTTGTGCTCCATTCTCTTCGACCTGCCACTTCCAGGCGGTGTCTTCGCTCAGTTGTAGCCTCCTGCTGCCGGCGCTCAGAGAAGCGAAGTCGACCTTGCCGACGCCGCTGGCAATGGTGGGCTGGAAGAAGCCAGTCTCGAGCAGGCTGATGTAGGTAGTACTGGCGAGGATGGCGAAGAAGGAGAGGGTGTAGACCGGGTGGTTGCAGGCCTTGTGCGAGACGGCCTGCAGGTACGGGGTGATTTGGCGGTTGTAGAAGCCAGGCTTGTCGGGGTTGGTGGGATCATAGTTGCGCCGCCAGCGCGTGGGGATTAGAGACTCGAGCATGTTGAAGCTCTCTCTGGAGGGATTGGAGGGATTGGAGGTGTGATTCGGCGGTGCGTGAGTTGGTTTGTGCCCGGTGCCGATGCCGATGTCGCGGAGGTGGATGGGGGCTTAATATTGTTCGACCGCAGACTGCAGCGAGAGTGTGCCGTGCACACGATCACGACCGAGAGGGTTGAAAGGTGGTGTTGTCGTACAGTAGTGACAGTGACTGACTGTTGGACGGCGGGAAACAAATGTTCTGCCAACCTGCTGCAGGTCGTCCGTCCGTGCTTCGTGGCAGCAGGGTGGTAGTAGTTTATCCTAGTGGTAGCTAGGTCCCTGAAAAGGAGACTTGGGCCAACAATTCCCAG
>Ga0265797_10002048_pt1 | contig 34719 bp, 23 predicted proteins | sample P2T30metagenome_FD_192433 | JGI IMG/M metagenome (GOLD analysis project Ga0265797, IMG submission 192433) | Plant litter microbial communities from East Loma Ridge, Irvine, California - P2 T30 | ecosystem: Environmental > Terrestrial > Plant litter > Unclassified | place: USA: California...
CTCCAGCAAGCCCGGCAAGTGTGAGAAGCACAGTGCCGATCAGGGTGCGCTTGCTGCTCCACCGGCTGTAAAGGAAGGCCGCGATCATGATCGTGGGCAGGGCAACGAGTGCTGAGCTGGCGATGATGCCGCTCGCAATCTCAGCACTAAAGCCTCGATCCTGGAGATCGGAAGGCAGCCATAGCAGCAAGCCGAAGTTGACGAAGCTCCAAGACAGGGCCGTGATCACCAGGGCGATGGTCAACTCGCGGTGGTGAGCCGCTGCGCTGCCAGCGTCCGCTGGCGCTGCTTGTGGAGCACGCCTGACGATGCCGAACTTGCGAGCCATGTCAGCCAGCTCCGCGTCCATGCCACGTTCCATCAGAAAGCGCGGGGATTCCGGAATCCACCTTGCCATCGCAAGCAGCAACAAACCGGTGGGAAAGCCCTGCAGCCACAAGCTACGCCAGCCGAACAGAGGCTCGAACAGATGCGCGGCACCGCTAGCTGCCAGGTAGCCGCCGACCAGTCCCGTACCGCCAACCAGCACAAGGACCCAACTTCTGTGCCGCGGAGGCATGATCTCAGCCAACAGCGTGTAGACGACAGGCAGCATGCCGCCAGCCGAGCACCCCATCAGAAAGCACATGACTAGGTTCCAGCTGTAGGAAGGCATAGCTCCGCAGATGGAGGTCGAGACGAACAGGATCGTGGACAACAGGACCGACACACGCCGACCGTAAACGTCCGCAAGCCACCCCCACAGGAAGGAGCCGACCGTGGTTCCGGTTAGGGCAACGAACGGCAGCAGAGCAACGGTAGACTTTGCAAGACCGTACTCCCCACGCATACCGGGAAGCACAAAGCCAAGCGTTGCTGGCTTCATCGTGTCGATAATCAGGCCGAGGGTAAGCACCAGCAGAACGGCCGCATGCGAGCGCGTCAGAGGGGTATCATCGGGCGCTTCAAATGCGGCGCCAGCGCCTGCCCTGTGATCAGGCCGTTTCTTGGGTAAAGCGCCAAATATAGCAGCCGGCACGCCGATGCCGATCAGCGCCATGCCCATGTACATCCATCCGTCCATAGGCATACCCGACAGGTGATTGCCCATCGTATGGGCCATCGCGAGCATCGGTAAGTGAAGGGCAACCCCAACGCTGATTGCCGCACAGCCTGTCCAGAAGAGCGGCCAGCGCTCTCCGACAACCGAGTTTCCGCGGCTTCTTCTGCCGTTCGCCATCCATTCACCCCCACCAGTAGCGATGGCATACGCCGCACGGTTCGCCTGCTGCAAGCCGAGCACCCGCTGCCGGGGCACTGATCCGGCTGATGGCCTGCCGAATGGCGGCTTTCGAGCGCACGGATCGCCAAACCTGAGCGTCCGGCTCACGGTGCAATTGCCGGACCCTTCGACTTACGAGACCCATAACCGGACGTTCAGCCTGCCCTTACCGCTTCCGAAGTTCGGACATTCGCCCAGGTCAGAAGCTCAACGTTGTCTAAGGGTCAGCGAGACTGATCGCACCGGAACGCCGGCACGTATGCAAACAGGCTGGGCAAGCCGCCGGTCATGACGAACAACACCGGTTCCTCATTGCATCACGAATTGTTTCGGATGGCTGTGATGAGACCTGCAAAAGCCTTTTCGCTATAGCCCGGATCGAGCACGCAGCCCTTCCGACCGGGCGACCAGCTACACTACCTAGAACATTGCGCTGGACGCTGCTGTCTACACAACGGCGATCACAGACGTCGGTACCAGCGCCGCCAAGCAAGCGGTCATTTCGACAATTCCACGCCCTGACTCTCGCCTAGTGCCACCCATCTCAACAACGGCGACCCCGATCGCTGCGGCTCAGGGCCATCATCCAAAGGAAGCTGGCGGTCTTGAAGCGGAATAACGTCGCGGGCGACCAACCTACCGGAACGCCGGGGCGTGCTGAAGCAGACGCGCGGCCTTGAACTTGGGTAATAATAATATTCCGTTGCCATGCTTGGTAATATGATTTATCCATAACCCACAATCGAAAGGTGCTCAGAGCATCACGGGGAGAGGAAAATTGGACACCAAGGCTCGCCTGACGTCTTTTGTGATCGGCGTCAGCGCCATTGCACTGTGTCAACCGGTGGATGCGCAAGCTCAGGTCAACGCACCTGCACCTGCACCCACACAAGCCCAAACCGAAGTCAATTCGCCCGCTGTCGCTACCTTGCCTGTCGACGGGACGGAGAGGACGCCGGTCGAAGACATCATCGTCACTGGCAGCCGCATTCCACGATCAACATTCCAGACGCCCACCCCAATCACGACCTTCACGGAGAAGCAACTCGAGCAGAAAGCGGCGACCAACGTGGTCGATCTCCTGCGCGACGTGCCGGCTCTACGTCCCAACCGTAACAACGGCAGCGGTCGCAACCTCGGTCTCGCGACGTTCAACATGCGCGCTCTCGGCTCCACCCGCACGCTGTTGCTGATCGACGGGCAACGCGTGCTCGACAGCAGCCCGATCGCGAACGGGTTCGACATAAACATCATCCCTGCGCCGCTCGTGTCGCAGTTGGATATCGTGACGTCGGGCGCCTCGTCGGTCTATGGGTCGGATGCGATCACCGGCGTCGTCAACGTCGTCCTCAACGACAAGATCGTCGGTGGCAAGATCGACGGCCAGTTTAACATCTCGACCTATGGCGACCTTCCGCAATATTCGCTGAGCGGCCTCTATGGCGGCAAGTTCGATGACGGCCGGGGCCATTTCGTGGTCGCCGCCTCCTATTTCGAGCAGCCCGACATCGTCTATCAGGGTGCCCGCCCCTGGGGTCGCCGCGGCGTGACGTTCATACCCAACGCCGCCTATACCCCGACAAACGGCGAATTCCGCCAGCTGATCGTGCCGGACGTCCGCTATTCGCAGATGACCGCCGGCGGCGTCATCACCACGCCCGGCGCGCTGCGCAACATCCAGTTTGGCGAGAACGGTGCGCAGAGCCTGTTCCGGCAGGGCACCAATGTCGGCACGGTCTGGATGCAGGGCGGCGACGGGCTGATGCCGCAGCCCGACTTCGCCCCGCTGCAGGTCGCGTCGCGGCAGTTCAGCGGTTTCAGCCGGCTGACCTATGACTTCCCCAACGACATGACCGCGCGCGTCGACGTGCTCGCCGCCAACACGCGCGCGCAGAGCACCGGCAACTACAACACGAACAACGCCGACATCACGATCCGGCGCGACAATGCGTTCCTGCCGACCAACATCCGCGACGCGATGATCGCGAACAATCTGACGACGATCCGAATGGGGCGCTACAATCCCGAACAGGGCCGGAACGAGAATTCGACCAGCAACACCTATTTCAGGATCGGCGCCGGACTGAGCGGGTCGTTCTCGGATACCTGGAAATGGGAGCTGGGCAACAGCTACACCTATGCGCGATCGCTGACGCTCGGCCGCAACAATCGCAACCAGGCAAAATGGGCCTTGGCGCTGGACTCGGTCATCGGACCCAACGGCCAGCCGGTATGCCGGTCCACGCTGACCAACCCGGGCAATGGCTGCGTCCCAGCCAACGTCTTCGGGATCGGCGCGGTGACCTCGGCGGTGAACAAGTATGTGCTCGGCACGTCGCGCCAGGATTCGCGTTCCGACAGCATCATCTTCAACGCCAACACTTCTGGGCAGCTCTTCAACACCTGGGCGGGGCCGGTGAAGGTCGCGGTCGGTGCGGAATATCGGCGCGACACGGTGGACAACAAATCCGACCCGATCTCCGACATCAACGGATGGCGGCAGGGCACGTTCGGCTCCTATTACGGCAGCCTCGAGGTCAACGAGGGTTACGGCGAAATCTCGATACCGCTGGCCCGCGACACCAGCTTCGCGCGCAGCCTCGACGTCGATTTCGCCGGTCGATACGTCGACTACAGCACGGTCGGATCCGCCACGGTGTGGAAGGCCGGGGTGAACTATGCGATCAACGACAGCATCCGCCTGCGCAGCACCTATTCCCGCGATTTCCGCGCGCCGAAGATCAACGATCTGTTTGCGCAGGCCAATATCCGCATCGGCACGGTGACCGATTATTTGACCAACCGAACCGCCAACGTCAATTTCCTGATCGGCGGCAATCCTAATCTGGGGCCGGAGACAGCGTACACCTTCACGGGCGGCATCGTCCTCCAGCCGTCGTTCATTCCCAACCTCCAGCTTTCGGCGGACTTCTACGATATCAACCTGCGCGATGCGATCGTCACGCCCGGCCAGCAGGAAGTCGTCGATCGGTGCGGTCGCGGCGAGGACATTTTCTGTACCGGCGTGATCCGCGATGCGTCGGGTGAAATCACGCAGGTCAACGCGAACTCGTTCAACGCGCAGCGGCTCAAGACCCGGGGGATCGATTTCGAGGCCAGCTACCGGTTCGACCTGTTCCAGGGTCAACTGACCACCCGTGCGCTGGCCACCTATGTCGATCGCCTGATCTCGACGACCGCCAGCGGCCAGGTCGATACGGCGGGACAGTTGCAGGGCGGTTTCGCGGTGCCGAAATGGCGCGGCTCGACCACCTTGTCCTACGACAAGGGGCCGCTCAACCTGCGCGTCCTGTTCAACTATATCGGCCCGGGCACCTTCGACAATAATTTCGGTCCGCTCGACCTGAACCGAAACCACTACCCCGCCTATGTCTATACCGACATCTCCGCCCAGTACGACATCACTAAGACCATCCAGGTCTTTGCCAAGGTCGAGAACCTGACCAACACTGCACCGCCCCTGCTGGCGGAGGCAAGCATCACCGTCGCACTGGCCACCCTGTCGCAATATCACGACCTGCGCGGTCGGGTATTTGGTCTTGGCGGACGCCTGCGGTTCTGAAACCGCGCAGCATCGATGAGGACAACAGCATGAAGATCGGATTTGCGGGCGCGGGCATCATGGGCCGGCCGATGGCGGGACACCTTCAGGCGGCAGGCCACGAACTGCTACTGGTCCAGCATCGTTCGCCCCTGCCCGCCGAACTGCTGGCGGCGGGCGCGACCGTCTGCCAGTCCGCCGCCGAACTCGCCGCCGGGGCGGACATCGTCATCCTGATGCTGCCCGATACCGGCGACGTCGAGGCTGCGCTGTTCGAGGCCGACGGCATCGCCGCCGGGCTTCGGCCGGGCGGGTGCGTGATCGACATGAGCTCGATCGATCCGATCGCGACGCGCGGGTTCGCCGCGCGGATCGGGGCGCTCGGCTGCGATTACGTCGACGCCCCCGTATCGGGGGGCGAGGTGGGCGCCAAGGCGGCCAGCCTCACGATCATGTGCGGTGCTACCGACACGGCGTTCGCGCGCGCCGAACCGCTCTTCCAATTGATGGGAAAGAACATCACCCATGTCGGCCCGGTCGGCGCGGGCCAGGTGACCAAGGTCGCCAACCAGATCATCGTCGCGCTCAACATCGAGGCGGTGGCCGAGGCGCTGCTGTTCGCGGCGAAGGCCGGCGTCGATCCGGACAAGGTGCGCAGCGCGCTGATGGGCGGGTTCGCGGCATCGCGCGTTCTGGAGGTGCATGGCCAGCGGATGATCGATCGCACGTTCGCGCCAGGCTTCCGCATCGCACTCCACCAGAAGGACCTCAATCTCGCGCTGAACACCGCGCGGTCGCTCGGAATGGCCTTGCCCAACACGGCCTCGGCACAGGAATTGTTCAGTGCCTGCGTCGCGTGCGGCGGCGCCGACTGGGATCATTCGGCGATAGTGCACGCGCTGGAGGTTCTGGCGGATCACGAGATCGCGAAGGTCTGAGCGCGACGCGTTACGGGAGACGGTGATGGACGGGTTCGACATCAAGGCAGCATCGCGGCGCGGCGTACTGCAGACGCTGTCGCTGGCAGGGCTCGGCATCGCGGCGGGAACGTCCGGCCCGCTGCTAGCGCAGGGGCGGCCCGGTATCGATACCCGGTTCGATCCGAAGAAATGGTGGACGCAGGATTACCGCATCGTCCAGACCAATTTGCGCGAGATTGATATCCGCGAGGATCCACGCACAATCGCGCGCGCGATCCGTCAGTTCGGCGGCAACGTCATCGTCTCCAACATCGGCGGGATCGTCGCCTTCTATCCCACCGCCCTGCCCTATCAGCGCCGCAACCCGTATATGAAGGGCGATTTCGTCGAGGCGATGATTGCCGCGGCGCGAGAGGAGGGACTGGCCTATATCGGCCGCTTCGATCTCTCCAAGGCAATGAAGCCCGTCTATGACGCGCATCCCGACTGGTTCATGCGCAACCGCGACGGCACGCCGCGCGAATTCGCCGGCACGTATCAGGCCTGCCCGAACGGCGCCTGGGCACTCGATTACGGCCTGCGCATCCTGACCGAGGGACTGACGCGGTACAAACCGGACGGCATCTTCTTCAACATGACCGGCTATCCGCGGACGGATTACGCCAATGTCGATCACGGCATCTGCGTCTGTGACAATTGCCGGCGCGGTTTCCTCGCGATGTACGGCAAGGAATTGCCCACGCGCGAAGGGTTCGCGGACCCGAACTGGCGCGATTACCTGTCGTTCCAGGCGCGCACGTCGGAAGCGCTGCGCCAGCGGATCTCGGCGCACATCAACCAGCTCGCGCCCGGCGTGCCCATCACCCAGCATGACAGCGTTGAGCAGGTCGGCCGCGGCGAGGTGCAGCGGCGGGTCGACCGTGCCGCGCCGGAATGGGCGTATCAGTCGGGCGAGCAATGCCGGTCCGCGCTCGCGCGCAGCCCTGGCAAGCCCTGGTCGTCCACCTCCACCGCGCACGTTGACTATCCGTGGCGTCAAGTGACCGAGAGTGCCGCCTGTCACGTGAACCGGATGGCGCAACAGATGGGCGTCGGCGCGAAGCTCGATCTATACCTGATGGGCACGCTCGCCGGTCAGGACGATCCCACGTATCTACCCCCGGTTTCCCGCCTCTTCAGATGGCGCGCGGCGAACGCCGACAGCTATGCCGGCATGGCGGAGTCGGCGCGCGTCGGGATCTATCAGTCGGGCGCGACCGGTCGGCTGGCCGGGATGACGCCGTACGCAAAATACCAGACCGACGAGTTTCGCGGGCTCTACACGGCGCTGGTCGATGCGCGCATTCCGTTCCGGTTCGTCCGCCAGCCCCGAAATGCTGATGATGCCGCCAAGCTGCATCAGGAGTTCGACGTCATCGTCGCGCCCAACGTCATGGTCGTGTCGGATGCCGAAGCGGGGGCGCTCGATCGGTTCGTGCAGGATGGCGGCGTGCTGGTCACTACCGGCCTGTTTGCCGGGTTCGACGACCGCGGCGACACACGCACTGAGATGCCCCTCGCCTCGTTCCCGCTGGCGCGCTACGCGGCGGCACGGACGATCGCGGGCTGGACGCTCGATCCCGTCGAGAGCGTCTTGAAAACCGCCGGTCGCGTGCCGCTCGACGGACTCTATTTCGGTGGCGCAGCGCGGCGTGACGCGGAGACGCTGATGCGATTTGCCCCTGACCAGCGCTTTGGCCCGCCCGAATTCAGTTATGCCATTCCGGGCGTCGCCGCGCGCACCGATCCGGGCGTGTCGGTGCGCGCGCATGGCAAGGGGCAGACGGTCCACATCCCGTGGTTCATGGGCTGGCACTATTACCGGGACGGCCTGTCCGCGCACCGCGAACTGATCGTCGCGATCATCGCGCGTTACGTGCCCCCGCAGCGCTTTGCCCTGACCGGCGCCGGCCCCGCCGAACTGATGGTCATGCGCCGCGACGACGGCGCCTCGCTCGTCACCGTCGTCAACTATGCCGGGCAGCGCAACGGCACGTACGTATCGCCGCCACCGCTGCACGGCCTAAGTATCGGCGTGCTCGGGTCGCGTGCGGGCGAGGCGCGTGCGCTGGTCGGTGGCCAGACGATCCGCGTGCGTCCTGGCGACGCCGGTCAAAGCTGGTTTGATCTTCCGCCGGTCGGTGCATTCGAAGCGGTGCTGATTCCGGTATGACCGGTGCGGCCCGTACTTTCGGACGGACACGGGGCACGCTATATGATGGCATGATGTCGGATCCCCTTTCATGAATGCACCATCGATCAGGCCGGCAAAGCTCGCGGACGCGATCGCCGAGCACGTCCAGCAGATGATCCTCGAAGGGTCGCTTCGCCCCGGCGAGCGGTTGCTGTCGGAGCGCGAACTGTCCGCCAAACTCGACGTGTCCCGACCGTCGCTGCGCGAGGCGCTCGACAAGCTGATCGCGGTGGGCCTGTTGACTACCAATGCCCAGGGCGTGGCGCATGTCAGCGAGGATATCGGCCGCAGCTTGCGCGATCCGCTCGCGCAACTGATGGACACGCCCGAGGCACGGATCGACTGCCTCGAACTCCGGTCCGAGATCGAGGCCGCCGCCGCTGCCTTTGCCGCTGAGCGCGCATCGGATGTCGACCGCGACGCCATCCGCGCCTGTTTCGAGGCGATGGTCGTCGCACACGAGGCGCAAGACGTTGACGAGATCGCCCGCACCGATGCGGAGTTCCACTTCACGATCTACGAAGCCAGCCATAACCTGATGATGCTGCACTTCATGCGGAGCATCGAAGGCATCCTGCGCTCGAACGTCTATTTGAACCGCAAGAACCTGTACGAGCATCGCCGGCAGAAGGATTCGCAGCTGCACGAGCATCAGGCGATCTACGACGCGATCATGGCACGCGACGTCGCCGGCGCGCGCGAGGCGTCCCGGCTGCACATGACAACCGCGATGCGCACCCAGCGCGAGATCTACGATGCAGAACGTCGCCTGGAGGCCAGCATCCGCCGGCTGGCACGCAGTGACATCGTCGCCCCCCCAAGGTCCCGCGGCCGCGACGCCTGAAGCGGGCATGCGAACGATCCTCCCCCGGCAGGGGGAGGTGGCAGGCGTCAGCCTAAGGGAGGGGACGGTAAGCGACACCCAGCGTTCCGTGTCCGCCCCCCGACGCCTGCGGCGCCACCTCCCCCTTGCGGGGGAGGATCAGGAAGCTACCGCCGGTCGGACGGCGCATGCAACAACGGTGAAGCGGACCATGCCGAGCGGGCCGTAGTTCGCTGAATAACGCCCCGGTAACAGCCAGCCTCGATCGCCGATCTTGCCCGTCACGATAAGGTCTCCTGGCCGTGCATCGCGTCCGGTCCTTCGCGCGAGCGTCAGGACAGTATCCAGGCTCCGCCGCTGGCCGCCGAGCGACTCGGCGCTGAGCCCGGACGCGATCGGCTGACCATCGCGCGTCAGCGAAACACGCACACCGTCGAGGTCGACCCTATCGGCATCGCGCATCGCCCCGCGCACGTAGCGCGCCGTCGAGACGTTCGCGGCCACCATGTCAATCGCGTTGTAGTGATCGGGATCGCGGTAGGCGATGTCAGGCAAGTCGATCACCGGCAGAACCATGACGCCTCGGCTGCGGTCTGCCAAGGACGAAGGCAGCAGATAGCCCAGCTTCAGTTCGAACGACGCCTTTCGGTATCCGCACAGCGAAATGGTCGCGCCGTCGTCGGCCCGGCCCGAGCCGAACAAGACGGCCACCAGCGGCTCGGCGACGTTCCGCGCCTTCAGCGACGCGTGCGACATCAGGCCGCCCTTATATCCTGCCACGGTATCGCCTGCCCGGAGGCGGTGGCGGACGTACCGTTGTTGGATGCGGTAAGCGCTGGCGAAATCCGCCGTTGGCCGGCTCGCGGTTATCGGATCGAACGGGGTGGCGGCGTGCTCGGCGGCAATGAAGGGCCCGAGATACGTACTATCGGCCCCGTCAGTCGCGCACCCCGCCAGCGTGGCCACGGTCACCGCCGACGCAAGCAAATGCCATCCGCGCCTCATGACGGGATGATGCCGGGGAAGACGTATTGTTGAAGCATGACGATCACCCCGAGCACCAGCGTCAGGAACACGCTGTGCTTGAAGGTGCGCGCCAGGATCGCGCCTTCCTGTCCGCGACAGTCGGTGGTGCTGGTGCCGGTCGAGATGTTCTGCGGCGAGATCATCTTGCCGAGCACGCCGCCCGACGCGTTGGTCGCTGCCATCAGCACCGGGTTCAGATCGAGCTGGCGTGCGGCGACGACCTGAAGGTTGCCGAACAGGGCATTGCCCGACGTGTCACTGCCCGACAGGAACACCGCCAGCCAGCCGAGGAACGCGGACAGGAACGGAAACAGCGGTCCGACCGACGCGACCCCGACACCCAGCGTATAGGCCATGCCGGAATAGTTCATGAGGTAGGCGAGGCCGACGATCGTCATCGTCGTCGCGAGCGGCAAGCGGATTTGGCGGAGCGTCTGCCGGATCGCCGTCAGCAGCTGCGCAGGCCTCAACCGAAGCAGCAGCGCGGTGATGATCGTGGCGACCAGGATCGCGGTGCCGGTGGCCAGCGGCTGGAACGACCAGATCGCGGCATAGGGCTTGCCATAGGTCGTGATGAAGATCGCCTCGTGCAGCCCCGGCCACGCCGCCTTGACTTCGCCGATCAGGTTAACCTTCAAGTGTACCCACAGGATGACGGTGACCGACAGCACCAGCCACGGCAGCCAGCCCTTCAGACTGTTGCCGGGAACGGCGGGCGCGGGCGTCGCGCTCGATGCCATTTCTGGGGATGCCGTGTCTGGCGATGCCGTAACGGGGCCGCGAAGCGCGAACGCGGGATCGGGCTTGATCCGCCAGACCTTCACGAACGCCAAAGTGCAGACCAGCGACGACAGCGATGACAGGACGTCGGTCAGCGCATAGCCGAGGAAATTCGCAGATAGGAACTGCATCACCGCAAACGATCCACCCGCCACTAGCAGGACCGGCCATACGCCGCGGAGTGCTTTCATGCCGCCATAGACCGCGATCACGTAGAAGGGGAGAAACAGGGCGATCAACGGCAGCTGCCTGCCCACCATCGCACCGAGCGCGACGTCGTTCAGTTGCGTCACGGCCCCCAGCGTGATGATCGGCGAGCCGAGCGCGCCGAACGCGACGGGTGCGGTGTTGAACATGAGGGTGAAGACGATCGCTTCGATCGCGGGAAAGCCGAGCGCGACCAGAAGCGCGCTGGTGATCGCGATCGGGGTGCCGAACCCGGCGACGCCCTCCAGCAGGCACCCGAACGAGAACCCGACCACGACCAGCGCCACCCGCCGATCGTTGGGCAGATGCTGGACCATCCAGGCACGGAACGCATCGAAACTGCCGGTGACCACCGCGATGTTGTATAGAAGCAGCGCGTTGAGCACGATCCACATCACCGGCCACGCCGCGAACGTCGCGCCCGCGAAGATGCTGTTCAGCGCCAACCCCGCCGGCAACCGCCACACCGTCACCGCCAGGACCAACGCGACCAGGACGCCGACGATGGACGCCTGCCAAGCGGGACGCCGCACGATCCCGAGGAGTACGAGCACGACCACGATGGGCAGAGCGGCGGCCAGGAACGACAGCGCCAGATTATCAGCGACCGGGATGACTAACTGGCGGAACATTCGTCCTCCTCTCCTACTGTGCCTTCTGGCATCGATCGCATGGTCCTAAGGCGCGATGACCATTAGTTCAATTGGAAAGTATATATAGCCAAGATTGTATTACCCCACGTTGGCATCGAATTGAGAACGTTGTAATTGCATATTTCGATTACCCTGCTGGTCGTCGGTCAAATCCGGCTTGAAGAGCCGCGGCATGTCGTGGTAATAAAGATTATCCAAGAGAAGAATACGCCATGGGAGGAGATGCAATGGTCGGCAATCAGCCGGAGCGCCTGGACGGTATCGACCGCCGTACCGTGATCGGCGCGGCAGCGCTCGGCGTCGGGGCGGCCCTCCCTGGAGTCGCGTTCGGACAAGCGACCAAGACCGCGACGGGCGAAGGATGGGAATGGGGCCCGATGCGCTGGGTCCAGATCTGCGCGACCGAGGACGATCCCGGTCGCTACGACATCGGTTTCTGGCTCGATTTCCTCAAACGCACCAGCACGCAGGGCGTGTGCCTGAGCGCGGGCGGGGTTACCGCCTTCTACCCGACCAAGGTGCCCTATCATTATCGCAGCCCGTATCTGGGCACCGGCGACATGTTCGGCGATCTGGTCCACGCGTGCAAGGCGATGGGCATCCGCGTGCTCGGCCGCGTCGATCCGCATGCGATGCGCGCCGACGCGCTGGCCGCGCATCCCGAATGGGTGGCGCGCGATGCCGCCGGCCAGCCCAAGCGCCATCCGACCGACCGCGATCTGTATCTCACCTGCCCCAATGGCCCGGTCACGTTCGACTGGATGCCGCAAGTGCTGCGCGAGATCGTCAGCACCTATCCGGTCGACGGACTGTTCGGCAATCGCTGGGCGGGCGGCGCCGGGCTGTGCCACTGCGCCGTCTGCAAGACCAAATTCAAGGCGGCGAGCGGCTTCGCGCTTCCCACCGCGCTCCGCGACGTGAGCGACCCGGTGGTGCGCGCCTATCTCGTCTGGGACGACGAGGTCCGGTACGAGCAGCTGGCGCTGTGGGGACGGACCGTCACCGCGGTCAATCCGCAGGCGTTCTTCACGCCCGGAACCTGGGGACGGCTCGATCCGCGTCGCCTGCGCCGCACCGCGCGCGCGTTGTTCGCGGATCGCCAGGCGCGCAGCGGCAACGCGCCGGCATGGCTGAACGGACGCAGCGCCAAGGAAACCGCCTGCCTGATGCCCGACCGGCCGATGAGCGGCATCTTCGCGGTGGGCGAGACGGCGACCCCCTATCGCTTCATGGATTCGGTGCAAGCGCCGACCGAGATCCGGGCCTACCTCCACGACGGGCTGGCGCACGGCTTCCGGCCGTGGATGACCAAATTCAAGGCGGAGGTGTTCGACAAGCGCTGGGTGCCGGCAGTGGCCGAATCCTATGCCTGGCATGCCCGCCACGAGGCGTATTTCCGCAACACCGACAATCTCGCGCAGGTCGCGATGCTGCATTCGTCGCAGACCAACACCTATTATGTCGAGGAGGTGCAGCGCGCCGACGGCGGCTCGGGTGGGCCGCAGGACGCACAGTCGCTGCGCGGCAGTTCCGACGATGCTACCAACGGCTTTTACCAGGCGCTGGTGGAAGCGCGCGTACCCTTCGCGTTCGTCGACGAACGGCTGCTCGAGCCCGAGGCGATCGATCGGTACAAGGTGATCGTGCTGCCCAACATCGCGGCGCTGTCGACAGCACAATGCGCGGCGCTACGCGGCTATGTCGCGCGCGGCGGCGCGATCGTCGCGACTCACGAAACCGCGCTGTACGACGAATGGGGCAAGCGCCGCGCGAACTTCGGCCTCGCCGACCTGTTCGGCTGCGACTTCGACGGCACGATCGATCGCCGCGTCCAGAACAGCTATCTGACCGTGCGAGGACCGGGTCCGCTGACCGTCGGACTGGACGATACGCCGCGCATCATCGCCGGCACCAAGCGCGTGCACGTCCGGCCCAGCGGCGCCAGCCTGCCCGCCGCGTTCACGCTGGTCCCGAGCTATCCCGACCTGCCGATGGAGAAGGTCTATACCGCGACGCGGACGACCGACGAGCCGATGGTGTATGCGCGCCGGTTCGGCAAAGGCCGGGTCGTCTATTTTCCGTTCGATCTTGATCGGACGTTCTGGGAAAACTCGACCGGTGACCATCTCGCGCTGTTGCGCAACGCGGTCGTCTGGGCCGCGGATGGGCCGCAGCCGATGGCGGTGACGGGCCCCGGACTGCTCGACATCAGCTATTGGCGACAACGGGGTTCGCTGGCGGCGCATCTCGTCAACCTGACCAACCCGATGGCGATGCGTGGCTATATGCGCGAAGTGCTGCCGGCCGGCCCCTATCAGGTGAGCTTGCAATTGCCGCGCGGCGCCACCTCGCGCCGCGTGCGCCTGCTCGAAGCCGAACGCGACGCGACGTTCCGGCGGGAGGGCGATCGCCTGATCGTCGAGGTGCCGCAGATCAAGATACACGAAGTCGTCGCGGTGGATCTGGCGTGATGGCGGAACCGATCGCCAAGCTGAGCCCGTGGACCGACCAGACCGCTCGCGACGCGCTGCGCCATCTCTTCGACGTGGCGGTGGCGAGTGCGGACCCCGCGCGCGTGCTGGCGCAACATCTGCCACGAAAACCGCAGGGACGTTGCATCGTCGTCGGGGCAGGCAAGGCGGCCGCGTCGATGGCGGCGGCGGTCGATGCGGCCTGGCCCGACGTCGACCTGTCGGGCATCGTCGTCGTGCCGTACGGCTACGGCATGCCCGCCGGACGCATCATGGTACGCGAGGCGGCGCACCCGGTACCCGATACCGCCAGCGAGGCCGCCGCGCGCGAAATCCTCGCAGCGGTCGCCGGGCTGCGGCCTGAGGATCTAGTGCTCGTGCTGATATCGGGCGGTGGATCGTCGGTCATGGCGCTGCCGGCACCGGGCATCACGCTGGCGGACAAGCAGAAGGTCAGCCGCCTACTGCTCGCCTCCGGGCTCGACATCCGCACCATGAACGTCGTTCGCCGCCGCCTGTCCGCGATCAAGGGCGGCAAGCTGCTGGCCGCGGCACATCCGGCCCGCGTCGTGACGCTCGGGATCAGCGATATTCCCGGCGACGACATGGCGGCGATCGCATCGGGTCCGTCGATCCCCGATCCCACCGCCGACATGGACCTGCGGCATGTCGTGGCATTGCTCGGCGACCAGCTTCCGGCGGCGGTTTCCGCCCGGCTGCTCACTGTGGAGCGAGCCATACTCTCCAGCGGCGACCATGATGCCTGCCTGATCGGAACGCCGGCTGCCGCCCTCGACGCAGCCGCGGACGCTGCCCGAGCGCTGGGTCTTCATCCCATCCTGCTCGGCGATGACCTGGAGGGTGAAAGCCAGGCGCTGGGCCAGGAAATGGCCGCGCTCGTACGCCGCGGGGTACCCACGCCGACCGTCCTGTTGTCCGGCGGCGAGACCACCGTGACGCTGGCGGGAAAGACCCCTGGGCGAGGCGGACGCAATACCGAATTCGCGCTCGCACTGGCGTGTTCGATCGAGGGACTGCCCGGCGTCTGGGCGCTGGCAGGCGACACCGACGGCGAGGATGGCGCCAGCAAGGCCGCCGGCGCGCTGATCGCCCCCGATACGATAGACCGGTGCGCAGCGATCGGTCTCGATGCCCACACGTATCTGGCCGCGCATGACAGCGGCACGCTGTTCGCGACGATCGGCGATCTGCTCGTCACCGGCCCCACCTGTACCAACGTCAATGATTTCAGGGCGGTGCTCGTGCTGCCATCGGAGGACCACGCATGACCCGCCTCGCCGCCAGCCTGACCATGTTGTTCACCGACCTGCCGTTCCTCGACCGGTTCGCCGCCGCCGCCAAGGCCGGTTTCAAGGCGATCGAATGCGTGTCGCCCTATGGCGAGCCCGCCGAGGCGGTGGCGGCAGCTGCTCTGCGACACGGCCTGATGGTAGCATTGTTCAACCTGCCGCCGGGTAACTGGGCAGCTGGCGAGCGCGGCATCGCGGCCGACCCGGCACGCGTCGAGGAGTTCCGCCAGAGCATCGATACGGCGCTGGCCTATGCGCGCGCGACCGGATGCCGGACACTCCACGTCATGGCGGGCAAGATCGCCCCCGGCGCGGACCGGGAGGTCTGGACCCGCACCCTGATCAACAACGTCCGGATCGCCGCCGACATGGTCGCGGGCGACGGTATCACGCTGGTGCTCGAGCCGATCAACACGCGGATCGATATCCCGACCTATTTCTACGACACCACGGCCGCCGTTCTGGACGTGATGGACGCAGTGGGTCGCGACAACGTCAAATTACTCTACGACGTGTATCACATGCAGATCATGGAGGGCGACGTGGCCCGCGCGATCGAGCGCCTGCTGCCGCGCATCGGCCATATTCAGATCGCCGACAATCCGGGGCGGCACGAGCCAGGAACCGGCGAACTGAACTTTCCGTGGCTCCTCGAACAGATCGACACGCTCGGCTACACGGGATGGATCGGGTGCGAATATGCGCCCGCGACGGCGACTGTCGCCGGCTTGGGCTGGGCCAGACGGTATCTCGGCTGAGTTGATTTACGGCACGTCGGCCCCGACAAGCGCCCAACGACGATCGCGCGGGATGGAGGATGGCCATTGACGACACCGGCATCGCGGACTCCTGGCACCCCTGGAACGGGGGACGATGTCCGGTAGCCGATGATGCGGCAGTCGCGGTCCGCTGCCGCTATGGTCCCCGGAAGTTCGCGCGCGCCGGCGACCTGCGATGGTCGCACGACCAGTATCTGGCTTACGGCGCCGAAGACATCGTCGCGTACGCGCTCGTCGACGAGAGCCCCGCCCCCGCTGCCGTAGGACCGCGACGGTCGCCCGAGCCAGCAGAAAACCCCTTTGCCCGTGCAGGAGACACGCCATGACCATCCTCGCGGTGGCGCTTGCCGTTGGCCTGCTCGTGCTGCTCATCTCGGTGGTAAAGCTGCACCCGTTCGTCGCGTTCCTGATCGCGGCACTGGCGGCGGCGATGCTGCTCGGCCTGCCGCTCGACCGCGTTGCAGGATCGCTGACCCGCGGAATCGCCGACATGCTAGGGTCGCTGACCGCAATCCTGTGCCTCGGCGCGATGTTCGGCAGGATCGTCGCGGACAGCGGCGCCGCGCAGCGCATCGCCGATACGTTGATCCATGCTGTCGGGCGCGGGCCGATCACGCTGGCGCTCGCGCTGGCGGGGTTCATCGTCGGCATACCCCTTTTCTACAATGTCGGCTTCGTCCTTATGGTGCCGCTGATCCTGTCGGTCGCACGCCGTTCGGGCATGCCGACCGTGTATCTCGCCGTGCCGATGCTGTCCGGACTGTCGATCGCGCACGGCTTCCTACCGCCGCATCCCTCGCCGACCGCACTGGTGGGGATGTTCGGCGCGGATATCGGGTTGACGCTGATCTATGGCCTCGCGGTCGGGATACCGACGCTGCTGATCGCCGGACCGCTGTTCGCCCGCAGCCTGCGCGGCATGACGGCGCATCCCCGCCCCTCCGCCGATACGCCGGAGGTCGTCGTGAAACTGCCGAACGCGACCGCCAGCTTCGCGATCGCGCTGTTGCCGGTCGTGCTGCTCGCAGGCGCAACCGTCCTGATGACGCTGCCCGCGCTCCCGCCGGTTGCAACGGGCTGGGTCGCGTTCGGCGGCAACCCGGTGGTGACGATGCTGATCTCCGTGCTGGCCGCGATGCTGATCCTCGGCGTCGCGCGGGGCACGTCGCTGGCGCGGCTGTCGACGGGCAGTGGAGAGGCAGTGAAGGACATCGCCGGCATCCTGCTGATCGTCGCCGGCGCGGGTGCGCTGAAGCAGGTGTTCGTCGATGGTGGCGCGGACGTCGCACTGGCCGGCTGGTTGAGCGGACTGAGCCTGCCGCCGCTGGTACTGGGCTGGGGCCTCGCGATGGTGATCCGGGTGGCGCTGGGGTCCGCCACGGTCGCCGGCCTGACCGCGGCCGGCATCGTCCAGCCGCTGATCGCCGCGCACGGCGTCGATCCCAACCTGATGGTGCTCGCGATCGGCTCGGGCAGCCTGATGTTCAGCCACGTCAATGACTCGGGCTTCTGGATGTTCAAGGAATATTTCGGCCTGAGCCTGGCCGAGACGTTCCGATCCTGGTCGGCGATGGAAACGCTGGTCGGAGTTTTCGGGCTTTTGTTCACGCTGCTGCTCAGCTTGGTGGTATGATAATTCGGAGATGAGCTCCTAGGTGACTTGCCTGGCCCTTTAGTCTCGGGCGCATCGCCCACATTGCGCTCTGACCCAATAGGCGACATTCAGACGGACGCTCCCGCTTCTCGGAACCCGCCGCTCATCCATGCTACAAAATGCGGCAATGATCGCCAGTGGAGCAGGCACTCCAACCCCACGAAAAACAGGGTTTGAGCTTCACGCGCTTAACAATATTCTCCGGGACCCCCCTTCGGGATCGTCGACCATTCGGCATTGGTCGTCAAACACCATCGTCTGGCAACGGACCGGGTCGCTAGGGCTCCACTTCAGCCCCGGCTGGCTCGGATTGCCCGTTCGCGCGAAGGTCGCCCAGGCCCCCGCCATGGTTCGCGCCAATCGCTGCGCCTCGGGGGTATTGCCGGTGCCCTGTTCACAGCGCGCGGTGTTGTCGAAGCAAAAGGCGAGGTCGGCAGTATGCCACGCTCCCGCCAATCCATCGAGCTGTGGCGACTGCCACTGGAACAGATATTGATAGACCTGGGCGCCGCCCTGCACGTGTTTGAGGCGCACCATATCCTGAACCCGATTGCGATAGGCGATGCTCTGCACCCCATAGGACAGTGTGCGAACCGCCTTTTCCGGGTGGGCTTTTCTCATTGATGCAATCAGTGCGTCGGCCTTGGCAGCGCCGAGTTGCCCGGTCAGGTCCTTGCGCCACTCGGCTTCGCTGGGGTTCGAGCCCCATCGCATACCCTCCTCACTGGTATTGCCGATCAGCATGGGCACATTGCGCGAGACCTCGGGCGCGACATCGGCGAACGACCGGACTTCGATGACCTTGCCGTCGAGCGTCGGCCCCCAGCCCACCCGCGGTGTTGCCGGCGGCCCGCCCAAGCTACGCACCATCGGCTCGTTGATTTCACCGGCCACGGTGCTGCTTGCGGCGGAAAGGTCAGCCCATGCCACTTTCTGCAACGCAGCGATGTCGTTTGGCGCGATACCGAGGTGCTTCACCAGTCGCCGCGAATATTCCAGCGACTGCTCCGCCGTCGGTAACGCGCCGCCGCCACCCGACTGCGCCGCGGCCCGGTGGATCAGCCCCTTGCCCGATTTCATGCCGAGCAGTGTAGTGACCTTCGACCCGCCGCCCGACTGGCCATAGATCATCACCGTGTCCGGGTCCCCGCCGAATGCAGCAATGTTTTCCTGCACCCAGCGCAACGCAGCGATGCAATCGGTCATGCTGACATTAACCGACTCTTCATAGGCCGATCCACCCACCTCGACGAGATCGAGAAACCCCAGCACGTTTAGCCGATGGTTGATCGACACCTGCACCACGTCGTGATGCCGTGCCATCTGCGCACCGTCGTGCGAGGCCAACTCGTACGACGATCCGAAAGCGAAGCCGCCGCCATGGAAATACACCATCACCGGGCGATTGCCGCTAAGCGATGGCGTCCAGACGTTCAGCTTCAGCATGTCCTCGCCCTGGAAGCCGTCGTCCCATTGCTGCAGGAACGTATGCTCGACCGCGCGGAAACTATGCGTCGTTTGCGGGCTGTTCGCGCCATAGACGAGCGCATTGTACGGCTCGGTCCACGGCTGCGGTGGCTTGGCGGGCAACCAACGGTTTTCGCCGCCGGTGTCCTGCCCATAAGGAATGCCCTTGAAGGTGAAAACGTCGCCAGCGACATAGCCGCGCACAGGACCATATCGCGTCTTGGCAATTGCGCTGCGCGGCGTCGTGCCGTCCCGCGTAGATCTGCGCGACAAGGTGCCAATGCTTTGTGCCTGCGCCATAGGCAGGGCCAGTCCGAAGCCTGACGCCACCGATGCAATCAATGCACGTCGACGGTCGATTAGCGGTCCGGCCATATCCTGCTCTCCTATCGCTGCCTCGTTTCGGGCGTGTCTGAAGCAAAGCGTAAAAGCGGCTATCCACCGCGTCAATACTCATACAAGATGTGCGAAAGGTCGGGAGAATATCGTATGCGTGTTGTGCCTTTTTTGCTCGCGTTTGCAGGGGTATCGATCGGTTCGATCGTCCATAGCCAGGAAGTAGAACGCGGCAGCGGCCCCTATCCGGCGATATTCGAAGCGCGGGACGACCTTCCGAACCACGTCGTCTATCGCCCGACCGATCTTGCACCGGCGCGCTCGGACGGGCTGCCCATCTACGTGTTCGGCAATGGCGGATGCAGCTCCGACGGCACCAGTTCGCGCAACCATCTGCTCGAGATCGCGTCACATGGATATCTGGTAATAGCCTCTGGTACGATCCTGCTCGGCGCCCGGCCTGCGGTCCCTACCCCGCCGCAGCCCGGTGCGAAGCTGACGACCGAAACTGAAACTCGCCTGCTCACCGACGCGATCGACTGGGCACAGCGTGAGAACCGCCGCGCCGGCAGCCCGTTTGAGGGCCGGATTGCGACCGACAGGATCGCAGTGTCAGGCTGGAGCTGCGGCGGCCTACAGGCGCTGAACGCCGCGCAGGACCTGCGCGTCACGACATCGGTCATCATGAACAGCGGCTTTTTCCCCGAGGGGACCAACCCGTTGAGAGGGGTGGTATCGGATAAGGCGCTGCTAAAGACGCTGCACGGCTCGGTCCTTTATATCCTGGGCGGCCCGACCGACATTGCCTATCCCAACGGCACCGATGACTACCGGCGATTGGGGAACATTCCCGCGGCAATGGTGAACATCCCGGTCGGTCATGGCGGCACCTACATGCAACCGCATGGCGGCGTTGGCGCCGAAGTCGTGACGACATGGCTCGACTGGAAGCTGAAGGGGACAAAGGCCGCCGGAGCGCGATTCACCGGCCCCGCATGCGGCCTCTGCAACGATCCGCGGCTAACTCTGGAGCGGAAAAACTTCTGACATATGCGTAACCGCTTCCTAAAGCACACGACCGCTCCTGTCACCGCCTCCGCACGCCGTTCGCTGGCAGCCATCGCCCGGTCCACTCAGATGCCAACCGAGTAGAGCGCGTGATGGGTCAGGATGAACAGCGTGCGCTGGTCCGGGCCGCCGATCAGCACCTGTAGCGGCCGCTCGGGAATGTCGATGCGCCGCACTTCCCGGCCGTTCGCGTCATAGACCCACACCTGCCCATTCGCGACATAGAGGTTGCCCGTGGAACCGCGCGCCACGCTCTCGCCACCGCGCGGAGCAACGATGCGCAGGTCGCCAAGCGCTCCGCTTGCCGCCACCTGGCCGCTGTACGTCAGGTTCTCCGACGCGTTGGTCAGGTAAACGCGCTCGCCCGCGTGCGCGGTCACAAGGCCGTAGCTGTCGAGCGTGTCGGACCAGCGCCAGCCCTGGTGATCGTCTGGACCCTGGTTCCACACCCGGAACGCGGGGATCGCGACCGAGCCGTCGGGCGAGACATAGGCCTGACGCTTCGGTTCGCCCATCTTACTGGTGAAGAAGCTGGAGAGCCGCGGGTATTCGTAGGTCTTCTGATCGATGCGATCAGCGAACTCGCCGTTTGCCCAGACGTTAACCGGGAGCGCGACCGCGCTGCCAGCGCGGGGTGCGGTGGCGGCGATGGTGCGAACGTCGTCGGGCGCCTTGGGGTCGATGCTGTAGACCGTGCCGTCGCGCCCGGCGCCCGACAGCACGAGTAGGCGGCCCGACCGGTCGACCGTCAGGTTCACCGGATCGAGCGTCGCCTGGCTGACGGTGGTGAGCCCTTCTGACGTCGACCAACCGTGGATGCGCTGATGGAACCGGTCAATGAAGTAGAGCTTGCCTTGCGTATCGACCGCACCGCCCGCGATCGAGTAAAAGCCATCGGCCAGCTTCGTCACGCCGGGCGTCACCGGAACACCCGTGACCGTCGCCGGGCGCGCGCTGCCGGCGGGCACGTCCAGCTTCGCGAACTCGCGCTCACGAACTTCCTGACCGGACGTCATGTCCTTTATGGCGTTTTCGAACGGATACTTGCTTGCGCGAACGTAGGTGCCGCACCCTTCGGTGTCGCAATGCGCATAGGCGCTCTCGGCGTTCACATGGACGTTGCGGAAGCGGATGTCGCCCGAATTGACCAGCCGCACGGCGGTATCCATCGGCTTTGCGGTACGCGTAACGCGATACCCGTGATAGTTGGCGAACAGGATGTTGCGGCTATTGTGGAACTCGGTGGAGACCGCGTACACGCCGTCGCGCACCTCCTGCTCGGTCTGCGGCGCCAGGAACTCCCAATTCTCGACGTTGCGCAGCACGATCTCGTTCTTGAAGTGATGCTCCGCCGAGAGCTCGTAGACGTGCCCCGGAGTCTTGGTGTCGGTCACGGCGAAGCCGGTGGAGGCAAGCCCGTTCGGGGTCCAGATCGCAGCGAAGGTGCCGCCGCCGCCGTCAGTGACCGAGATGCTGGCCTGTTGCCCGTCCCAGCGCGCCTCGGGATCGATCCCGCCGCCATGGGCTTTGCCATTGGTGTAGACAACCGGCCCATGGATTCGAACGTCGTTGATCATCGATCGCTCGCCAGCGCGCCAGATGATGTTGGAGGCGCGCGGGTTCACGCCCCCGGCGTAAAGCCCAAGGCCATAGACAATTGCGTCGCCGCCTTTTGCACTCTCGACCATCGCCTTGGCCCCGCCGACCCCGGCAAAACGCGGCGTGTTATCCGGGAGGTAGAGCTGGGTCTGGTTCGGATGCAGCGAGATCAACACGCTGTCCGGCCTGAGTTTCAGCGTGTCAGTGATGCGGTATCGGCCGGTCGGCAAATAGACGACGCGGTGCGCATTGACCGCACGCTGGAGCGCGGCGGTGTCATCGGTCTGGTCGTCGCCCTTCGCACCAAGCGTGCGGGCATTCGCCCATTCGCTGACGGGCGGCAGCAGGGGGAGCGCCGGCGCGATCGGCGGGGGCGGCGCTGCCAGCGGAGTCATGGTGATGTCGGTCGCGATCTTGCCCATTTCGCCTATGCGGGACACCTTTAGCCCATGGGAGAAGTCGCTGAGTCGCCAACCGGCGCCCTTGCCGGAAATCGTTCGGCCGCTCTCACGAAATTGTGCGAACACCGGCGTGTTCACGCCGACCGCATTTTCGAAGCCGATCTGGGTGAAGGCGCTCTGTTCGCTGGAGATGACGACGCCGGCACGGCTGACGTTCTCGAACCGGACGTTCTTGCCCCACAACGAATCGGAATAGCCGCGGTCGATCTCGATCCCGACCGGGGTGTCGCGCATCGTTACGTTGACCAGCGTCAAATCAACTTCATGCTCGCGGATCGCGGCGTCGCGCTGGCCGGAGAACTCCGAATCGATCAAGGTGAATTGCCACGCGGGTGACGTCTTCTCGGTCACGATCCCGTAGCGACCGCCAAAGAAGCGCAGGTTGTCCGCCTCGTTTCCCGCCTGGTAGATCCCGGCGAAGCCCGAACCGAGGCGGAAGTCGACGTGGCGCAGGAAACCATGCTGCGCGACCCGGAAGCGAACCGCAACCGCGCCTGCATTCCCGTCGCCGATCTCGAAATCGACGTTCGCCAGCGCCGAATAGAAGGTGGTGGAGGTCGCGTCGAAGGTCGTGTCGCTGAAGGGCACGCTGGTGGGTGGCGGCACGGGCGGCTTGCCGGCGCGGTACTGGTCCTCGCCCGTGAAGCTCAGCATCGCACCAATGCCCTTGGCAAAGCCAGGCGTGTTGTCCGCGAGAATGAGCACGGGGCGGGTCGGTCCGACACCGAACATCCGCACCCCGGAACGCAGAAACACGGTTCGCGAAATCCGGTAGCGACCCGAGGGTAGAAAGACGACGCCGCCTCCCCCCCGCTGCCGGTCTGCGGCGACGGCATCGATTGCCTGCTGGATCGCAGCAGTATCGTCCGCGCGCCCGTCGCCGATGCCCTTTACCGTCACGGCGCGGGGATCGTCGGGAGCGGTCAGAAAGACCGAGGTCGATTGTGCCAAGGCAGGAACGGGCGCGAGAACAAGCGCGATCAACAGCAGGCCGGACGCCTTCATGGGAGTGCTCCGTAATATGAGGGCGGCTACGACCGCTGTAGGGAAAATCAGGCGCCGCGGAGCATCAACGATTCCGCCGCGATCGCCACCTGTGTGCGGTTGTGCACGTTCAGCTTGCGCATCAGCGCCGTCATGTGCGCCTTCACCGTCGCTTCCGCGATGCCGAGGTCATAGGCGATCTGCTTGTTAGCCTGTCCAGAACGGACGCCCCGCAGCACCTTCACCTGCTTCGGCGTCAGCTGCACCGACATACCGTCGTCACACGCTGGCAACATCGTTGCCGCGAGCGCTGCCATTGCTCCCTGACTGGTACCCATCATCCCATCCTCCCTCGTCGTTCAAAACCTGACGTGCCGTCGTATGTGCCGACGGGGGCGTCCACTACGCTCCGGTTGATCCGGAATCGGTTGGACAGATTCTAGTATGTCCAGCTACGACAGGCATATTCAAGCCTTTTTTCACGTGTATTCTCAAGACCTGTTGGACAACTTGGGCCACGAGAGCGCAGCAAGTGTCCCAGGGGGAGCATAGTGGTGTCAAAGCTGAGCATCTGTGGGCGCGCTTGGTGACCGGCGGCAGTGATCTGCAACTGGTGGCGGCGGCGATTTCCGGTATCGCACTCGCGATCGTGATGATCGTGCGCGGTCGTTTGCACCCTTTCATAGGACTGCTTTGCGGCGCTTTCGCCGTCGGGTTGTTCGCCGCGATGCCGCTCGCGGACACTACGAAGGCGGTTCAAAAGGGTGTCGGCGACATCGTCGGCCGCACCGGTCTGGTCGTCGCGCTCGGCCTGTCGCTTAGTGCGATGCTCCACCTGTCGGGCGTGGCGGTCGCGCTGGCAAGCAGCGCGCTCCGCATCACGGGCCCGCGCGCAGCACCATGGGCGACGCTCGGCATCGCGATCGTCATCGGCCCGCCGCTTTTCTTTGAAACCGGGTTGGTATTGCTGCTGCCGATCGTGGTCGCCGCCGCGAAGGAAATGACCAGCGGCAGCACGCCCGCCGCGCGAGCCGCTGCAAAGCTGCGCTAATCATGCCGGCGCTCGCCAGCCTTGGAGTCGTACACGCGCTCGTCCCGCCGCACCCCGGTCCGCTGCTTGCGGTCGAGGCGCTGGGCGCGAATCTCGGTCTCCATGTTGTACGGTGTGCTGATCGCAATTCCGATCGCGGTGCTTGCCGGACCGGTGCTGGCCCGGGTTGTAGCGCCCGGCATACGTCTGACAGAACCGGTGCTGAGTGATCCGGTGACGGATCTGGTCGCCCCGTCGCATAGCCGCGCGCTGTTCATCGTCCTGCTGCCGATCGTGCTGATCGCCTCGGGCAAGTTGGGCAAGCTGATACCAGGTCTGGAAGGCTCGGTTGTCCTCGCCGCGGTGGCAAACCCGGCGCTCGCGCTGCTGATCACCAACCTGCTCGCGCTGACCCTGCTGTTTGGACGGCACATCAGCGAGGCCGCGACTCAGGAGTCGATCTGGCACGAGACGATGGGGGCAGCTGGCGCGATTCTGCTGGCGATCGGCGCAGGCGGTGCGCTGAGGCAGGTGCTGGTCAGCGCAGGCCTCTCCAACCTGCTCGCGCGTGTTGTGATGATGGACTCGATCTCGCCCATGCTGCTCGGTTGGCTTGTCGCCGTTGGCATCCCGCTTGCCGCCGGCTCGGCAACGGTCGAGACCATTACGGCGGTCGGCGTTATGCCCGGCGTCGTTGCCGCGTCGGAGCCCTCCCCCCGAGCTGGTCGTGCTAGCGATCGGTGCGGGATCGGTGTTCTTCAGCCACGTCAACGATCCGGGGTTTTGGCTGGTTAAGGGAGATATGGGCACCAGCACCGCCGATACGTTCCGCACTTGGTCGCTGCTCGAAACGGTCATCTCGGTCGCCGGTCTCGTCATGGTCGCCGGCTCAGTTACATCATATGACCGGGTTCAGTCTCGATGCGACGTCCGCGGACGAGCGGTCGTGAAGGGGGAAAGGCTGGCGGATCGCGCCTATACGGCTATTGTCAGAATGATCACGCAAGCGAATCTTTCGCCCGGCGAAAGGCGACCGGCTGCCGTCGAAGGCGCGGCTGGCGAAAACGTTCGGCATGTTGCGCACCATCGTGCGCGGAGCGCTGGTGCGGCTCGCCGCCGATGGCATCACGGGAAGCGCGCTGTGGTGCAGGCTCCTACGTGACGCGCCGCCCTCCGAACGGCTCGGTGCCTATATGCCGCTCGACGGGCCGGCGGCGATGCTCGGCACCTACGAAGTGCGGTTCTTGGTGCAAGCCGAGGGCGCGCGGCTGGCGGCGTAGCGCCGCTCGACTGATGACCTTGCGTTGATCGAGGAGCGCATGGCGGCGCTACGCCGCGCGCTTCTGTCCAGAGCGCCTGCGCATGACGAGGACTGGCTGCTCCATCGTGCGATCCTGGAGGCAACCGGCAATGACGCCTTCGTCGCGATCTTCGATCAGTTGCAGGACAGGGTGATACATATCCTGCGCGCCGGCGTTGACATTTCCCGCACGCGTCCACCCCACGTGATCGAGGCGATGACCGATGAACACGACGCGATCGTCGACGCGATCAGAACGCAGGGCGGTGACGGCACGGCGCTGGCGATGCTTTGGCACCTGTGGCAGAGGCGCAAGCGGCTGATGCCCTAGGCAGCGACGTCGCTACGCGCCCGGTGCAGCACCGCATCGCGCAGTTTCTCGACCGACCAGGAACTGGGCAGTATCAGCGCGCGCTCGTCCGGACCGGGACTTTCGAGCGCGTCGAACTGGCTGTCGAGGAGGCTTGCGGGCATATAATGGCACGTGCGGCGGGCAAGCCGCCCGGCGATTTCCTCGCGCCCGCCGTCGAGCAGCACGAACAGCAGCGGCACGCCCGCGGCATGCTCCAGCCGGCTCCGGTAGCTGCGCTTCAGCGCCGAACAGGCGGCGACCGCCTGCCCGTCGTCGCGTACCGCAGCGCCGATCGCTGCGCCGAGCCGGTCAAGCCACGGCCAGCGGTCCAAATCGTCGAGCGGGTGGCCCGCCCGCATCTTCGCCACGTTGGCCGCGCCGTGAAAGTCGTCTCCCTCGAACGCAGCGCAGGCGAGGTGCGCCGCGAGATCCTGCATCAGGGTCGACTTGCCACAGCCGCTCACTCCCATGACGACGATGGCGCAGCGCGGCAGGGCAGCGGGGATTGACAGGGGTAGCACGTCCTTCTTCCTGGCTTTCGCCCTAATCGCAGGGCTCGGCCCTCGTTCCGGCGAGGTAGTGCAAGCTGCCGCGCGCGGTGACCATCGCGACCTTTGTCGCAGTCGCACGGTCAAGGCACCATGCTAAGAGGGTCGTTACGTGCGATGAATGGGAACGAGTGATGGGCAACGTGGCAAGTACGATCCGGGGCGGTGTTGTGGTCGCCGTCCTGCTCCTCGGCACCCCCGGCACAGCCCAGCCTGTCCGCTCGTCGTCGGCGTTCGAGTCGGCACCGAACGATCCGCGGGCGATCACGGTCAAGGCAACCGGCGACGGCCAAACCGACGACAGCACGGCGATCCAGCAGGCGCTCGACGCTGCCGCAGCGAAGCCGGGTGGCGGAATCGTCTTCCTCCCCGCGGGACGGCACCGCATCACGCGCACTCTGTACATCTGGCCGGGCGTGCGCCTGTTCGGGGTCGGGCGTACGCGGCCCGTGCTGCTGCTGGCGCCGAAGACCCCCGGTTTTCAGCAGGGCGTCGGCAGCATGGTGTTCTTTGCCGGCAACAACCCGCGCGGCACCACGCTCGACAATTGGGGTAACCCGATCAAGGGCGCGCCGGTCGTTCCGGTTCCGCCTCCCACCAGCGTGCCGTTCGATGCCAGCATCGCCGACGCCAATTCGGGGACCTTCTACTCCGCGCTCTCCAATGTCGACTTCGAGATCGGCGAGGGAAATCCGGCCGCGACCGGCGTGCGCCAGCACACCGCGCAGCACACATACCTTGCCCACATCGACTTTCGCCTCGGCTCCGCGCTCGCAGGCATATACCAGGTCGGCAACATCGGCATGAACTTGCGCTTCTTCGGCGGCCGCTACGGGATCCTCGCGGAGAAGACCTCCCCCGCCTGGCAATACACCCTGCTCGACGCTACCTTCGACGGACAGCGCGATGCCGCGATCCGTGAGCATGAGGCGCGCCTTACCCTCGTAAACACCGTGATCCGCAACACACCGGTCGGGATCGACATCGATCGCGGTTACGGCGAATCGCTATGGGGCAGCGATGTGCGGTTCGAGAATGTTTCGGAGGCCGGCGTTGTCATCAGCAACGAAAACTCCGTTCTCACGCAAATCGGCTTCGCCAACGCGCTGGCCACCAACACGCCCGTGTTCGCCCGCTTCCGCGATAGCGGACGCACGGTGGAAGGACGCGGCCAACGGTACCGCGTGGCGGAGTTCACTTACGGCCTGACGGTCGCCGGGCTCAACCAGCCGGGCACGTACCAGACACGCATCACCGCGGCGGCGATCGCCAGGCTGCCGAAGCGGCGCGACCCGGCAATCCGCGCACTACCGCCCGTGTCCGCCTGGGTCGACGTGCGTACGCTGGGCGTGAAGGGCGACAACAGCGCCGACGACACCTCCGCGATCCAGCGGGCGATCGACCGGCACCGGGTGCTCTACTTCCCCGCCGGCTTCTACCGCGTCACCAATACGTTGAAGCTACGGCCTGACAGCGTGCTGATCGGGCTGCATCCCGGCATGACGCAGATCGGCCTCCCTGACGACCTGCCCGACTATCGCGGCGTTGGTTCGCCTAAGGCGATGATCGAGAGCGCGAAGGGCGGCGACGCGATCGTCAGCGGCTTCGGGCTGTCCACCGGCGGCATCAATCCGCGCGCGACCGCCATGCTGTGGCGTGCGGGGGAACGCTCGCTGGTCGATGACGTGAAGTTCCAGGGCGGGCACGGCACCACGCTTGCCGACGGCAGCCGTTTCGAGCCGTACAACGCCAACCACACCGCCGACGCCGATGTCAGAAAACGCTGGGACGGCCAGTTCGCCAGCCTGTGGGTCACCGACGGCGGCGGCGGCACGTTCAACGGGCTGTGGACGCCCAACACCTACGCAAATGCCGGACTCTACGTTTCCGACACCAGCACGCCCGGCTACGTCTACGAAATGTCTGCCGAGCATCACGTCCGCGCGGAGATCGTACTGGATCGCGTCCGGAACTGGCAGTTCTTCGCACCGCAGACGGAGGAGGAGGCGGGCGAAAGCCGCAACGCGATCGCACTGGAAGTGCGCAACGCGCGCAACATCCTGTTCGCCAACTTCCACGGCTACCGCGTCACGCGCTCGATCCAGCCCGCATCGGCGGCGGTAAAGCTTTACGGTTCGACCGACATTCGCTTCCGGAACGTCCACGTAAATGCGGAAAGCGGCTTTGCGACCTGCGATGCGGCCGGCTGTGGCACTTATCTGCGCGCGAGCAAGTTCCCCTATGCCAACGCGATCACCGACGTCACGCGCGGCGGCGACGTACGCGAACGGGAGTTCGCCGTGCTCGACATTACCGATGCGACGACCGCGACCCCGGCGACGTCATCGATCGCACCCGTCAGCGAATTGGCCGACGGCTTCTACTCGATCGGCGGCGGCGCAGTAGATGCGGGCGGCAAGCTCTACTTCATCGACCGACACCATCAGCGCATCCATCGCTGGAGCGAGAGCGAACGGCTGTCGGTGATTGCCGATGCGCCGCTTGATGCCGTGAACCTGGCGGTGGACGCGTCGGGCACGCTGATGGTGCTCTCATCCGACGGACCGGAAGGCACGGTCTACGCGATCGATCCCGACAAGCCGAACGCGGTACGCACGATCGTGCCAACCGCAGTGACCGGCCGGTCGCAGGCGCGGGTGGCGCTGCCCGGCAGCGTCTGGAACAACGGCGAGTTCCGCGACCAATATGATCCGACGCGCGACCACTTCACGACGCTGGCGGAAATGTTTGCGCGCGACGTGGCGGTGCCCAAACCGCGCGAATATGTCTCCCCGGATGGAAGCCTCGTCCTGCCCGCCTATCGCGTTTGGCAGCAGGGCCCGGCCAACCAGCTCGGCTGGCGTTTCTCCGACTCGCTCGACACCTATGGCTGGGTGACCGGTCGCGTCGGCGATCGCATCCATATCGCCAACGCGTCCGAGAACCGCACTTACACCGGGCTGCTCGGGCCGGGCGGAGCAGTGCGCGACCTCAAGCCCTTTGCACCACGGGGCGGAGAAAGCGTGGCGACCGGTTCCGACGGTCGCGTCTACGTCGCGAACGGACACGTGTTCGTATACGACGCCGCTGGTCGCGAGATCGGCCGGATCGATGTGCCCGATCGGCCGCTCCAGTTGCTGTTCGGCGGGGAGGACAGACGGACGCTGTACATCCTCACGCATCACGCGCTGTACGCGGCACGCCCTTGATACGACCTTGCCTGCGATGCCTGCGACTAAGGTCGTAGATGTCGACCCAGCGGCTATCCGCTACCGCCAATCCAAGAGTGCGGGCCCGTGCAGGCGACGTACCGATCAGCATAAATCTTGGGATGGATGATGTACCGCTTCTCGTCTGATCGCTGCCGCCTCGGCAACGCGCCAAGCCTGTTTGCCCTGGCCTTCACGCTTGTCGCGTCGCCGGCATTCGCGCAGACTACATCGAAGGTCGCGACAGCCGCGCTGCAGCAGGCCCCGGCCACGCTTCCAGCCGAGCCCGTTCAGACTCAGGCGGAGGACACGTCCGAGATCACGGTCACCGGCAGCCGCATCGTCGCCAACGGGTTCAATGCACCGACGCCCACTACCGTCATCGGTGCGGAACAGATCGCTAATAACGCGCAGCCGAACATATTTAACACCATCCAACAGTTGCCGTCGCTTCAGGGTTCGACTGGCGCGTCAACCGGTACCTTCAGCACCTCCAGCGGCACGCAGGGGCTCAGCTCCTTCTCGCTACGCGGGCTCCAGCCGATCCGCACGCTGACCCTGCTCGACGGCCAGCGCGTCGTCGGCGCAAACGTGACCGGCGTGCCAGACATCAGCATGTTCCCGCAGCTTCTTGTGAAGCGCGTCGACATCGTCAACGGCGGTGCGTCGGCGTCCTACGGCTCGGACGCGGTCGGCGGCGTGGTCAACTTCATCACCGATACCCGCTTCAAGGGCTTCAAGGGCAACGTCCTCGGCAGCATCACCAACTATGGTGACGACGAGACAGCGCTCGTCCAGGCGGCCTATGGTACGTCGCTGTTCGGCGATCGCCTGCACCTGATCGTTAGTGGCGAATACGACCATGAAGGCGGCGTGGGCCCGGGCAGTTACGGCACAGATCTCGCCGGCAGCCGCGATTGGCACCGCGCCTCGACACTGCTCAATTCCGGGATCACCAGCGGACCTGGACCGCAATTTACCTATGCCGATTTCGCGCAGCCGTACCAGTATGCGAAGTACGGCCTGATCAACAACGGTCCGCTCCAGGGCATTGCGTTCGACGCGAACGGCACGCCGGTCAACTTCCACTACGGGTCAGGCGGTAGACCGCTCGGCAACGGACGCGTATCAAACTGCTATCCGGGCAACGCCTTCTGTGTCGGCGGCGACTTGTCTGGCGCACCAGGTTCGAGCGCGTCGCTGAAATCCCAGCTAGAGCGCATCAACGGCTATGGCCGGATCGGTTACGAATTCGCTCCGAACAGCGAGATCTACGGCACCGTCAACATCGCGCAGGTCCGCACCAACAACCAGCCGAGCCCAGGATACAACCGTCCCAACCTGACGGTACAATGCGCCAACCCGTTCCTGCCGCAGCTCATCCGCGATCGGTGCTCGGCCGCCGGGATCACCTCCTTCAACTTCGGCACGAGCAACGGCCAGCTTCCGAACCAGCTCGTCCAGACCGATCGCGACCAGTACCGCTTCGTCATTGGCGCCAAGGGGGCGTTCAACCTTGGCAAATCCAACTGGAACTATGACGCTTACTATCAGCACGGCACGACCAAAGTCGCCATCGACGTTGATCGTATCGTGCTTCAGCCGCGCTACGTCGCCGCGACCAATGCGGTGGTGCTGAATGGCGCCGTCGTCTGCGCTGATCCGGCTGCCCGTGCCCTCGGCTGTCAGCCGATCAACATCTTCGGCAATTTCGCACCCAGTCAGGCGGCGCTCGACTACATCATGCCCCAGGCAGGCCCGCTGCAGCGCACGACTCTGAAGCAGGACGTGGCGAGCCTCAACTTCTCCGGGCAACCGTTCGACCTGTGGGCAGGTCCCCTGTCCGTGGCATTCGGCGGTGAGTACCGGCGCGAGTACTACAAGGTACGCGGCGACGCGTACGGCGCTGGCATGACCGACATCAGCCCGAACAGCGCGCTATACCCCGCCGATCCGCTGCTGAACTCGGCGCAGGGCAGCAATTGGGCCGCCGGCAATTACAAGAACGGCACCGGCGAGTACCACGTCTATGAAGGTTTTCTCGAGGTCAATCTGCCGCTGTGGAACAGCGACGGGCTCGGTCGCGCCAACCTGAACGGCGCCGCTCGCGTGACCGACTACAGCACGTCGGGCACCATCTGGGCGTGGAAGGTCGGCGGCACCTGGAGCACGCCGGTCGATGGCCTCACGCTGCGGGCCGTCACGTCCCGCGACGTTCGCGCACCGAACCTGTCGGAGCTGTTCGCCGCACCGACCGTAACGACGCTGCCGAGCTTCAACGATCCGTTCCGCAACGTCGCGGTACAGGTCTTCCAGAATACGGTTGGCAACCCGAACCTCCGGCCCGAAACCGCGCGCGATACCGAACTCGGCGTCGTCTACTCGCGCCCGTCGTGGCTGCCAGGACTCAGTCTGTCGGTGGACTATTATCAGATCAAGCTCAACGGGGTCGTGTCCACGCTTTCGCCCGATCAAATCGTCCGCTTCTGCTTTGAGGGGAACCAGGCCTTTTGCGGTGGCTTCCAACTGGATGGCGCGCAAGGTACCAACTTCGTCAACGTTCAGCCGTTCAACCTGGCGTCGTGGAAGACGAGCGGCTTCAACCTCGAGGCAAGCTACCAGTGGAAGCGGCCGCTTGGCCTGCCGGGCGCCTTCACGATACGCGCGCTCGGCACGCATGTTCGCGAATTCATCGTCGACGCTGGGATTGCCGGTGTCGCAAGACGCGATGATGCCGGTGCCAACACGGGCGCCATCCCGGACTGGAAGTGGCTGGCGACGCAGACCTACGATAGCGGCCGCTTGACGCTGACCGTGCAGGAGCGTTGGTTCTCGGACGGCGTTTTCAACAATAACTACGTGGTCTGCCAGACGGATTGCCCGGTCTCGACCGGTAACTTCAATACCGTCAACACCAACCGAATGAAGGGCGATTTCTACCTGGATCTTGGCGCAGCGTTCAACATTACCGATAAGATCAGCCTGTATGGCAAGGTCGACAACGTCTTCGACAATGATCCGACTCCGTCGCCGCAGACTAACACCGGTCTCGACGTCAATCCGGCTCTTTACGAAACGCTTGGCCGTATTTACCGGGCGGGCGTTCGTTTCAACTTCTGATGCCCCCCTTACCGGGGAGCACTCAGGCAGGTTCGGCACTACGCCGGCCTGCCCGTCCTTTTATATTGTGGCCGGCATCATCGAACAACGGATACCGACTGTTAGGTGTTTGATTCCACGGTTTGATGGTGCGATCCTTTCGTTGGAATGGAAGGACGCCATATGGGACAAGTTCGTCACGGGAGCGCCACGACCACGCACGCTGTCCGAGCAGCAATACAGCGATCGCAAGCTTCGCTCTCGACGCTGAGCCGAGAGCTCGGGATCAACCCAAAGACGGTGGCGAAATGGCGGAAGCGGGCGACGGTTGAGGATTTGAAGACCGGGCCGAAGGCCCCTCACTCCACGCCCTTGAGCCAAGCCGAGGAGGCAGCGGTTGTCGCATTCCGGCGCCACACACTCCTGCCACTCGACGATTGCCTCTATGCGTTGCAGCCCTCGATCCCGCATCTGACACGGTTAGCGCTGCACCGCTGCCTGCAGCGGCATGGCATATCCCGTCTGCCGGACATTGAGGGTGACAAGCCGAAGCGACAGCGCTTCAAGCGCTACCCGATCGGCTTCTTCCACATGGATATCGCCGAGGTTCAGACCGCCGAAGGCAAGCTCTACCTGTTCGTCGGCATCGACCGCACCAGCAAGTTCGCCGTCACCCAGCTCGTCGACAAGGCTGACAGGCGAACGGCGTGGAGTTCCTTAAGCACCTGCTGAAAGCGGCGCCGTACCGGATCCACACGATCCTGACCGACAATCCTGTCCTGAGCGAAGTCGAAGGGGGCATCCAGTTTGCTGAGCAGCCCCGCAACCGTAACACCGCCTGGTCGCGTCAGATGCGCTACGACAGGCCCGCGCCCGTTACACCGCGACCGTCCGCCGCGAAGCCGAGGCGCATGGCTTCCCCTGGGCCTATTAGCAGTTCGACAGCGACTTCATCCTGTACGACATCAACAAGGATCGTTGGGTAGAGCCGATCCGCAAGGCGCTTGTACCGACGCGACGGTAGGGTATCCGACCGCACCGAAGTGATGCCTACGGCGCAAGATCGCCCCGGTGTACGAAGAAGGAGAGCACATGACGTACGAGCTGACGCGACGCACGGTTCTGGCGGGCATGGGTATAGGCATGGTCGGAACGACGCTGCCCGTCTTTGCACGGCAGCCCGACGATAGCGTTTTTCTGCTTAGCTACTTTACCGACAAGGACGAGGGCCGCGATGGGCTGAAGCTCGCGCGCAGCGACGATGGCTATGTGTTCACCGCGCTGGGCGGCGGGCGCGGCTTCCTCAAACCCGACATCGGGCAGGACAGGCTGATGCGCGATCCGCACCTGTCGCAGGGCCCGGACGGGCTATGGCATCTCGTCTGGACCAGCGACTGGTTCGGCGCGGTCATCGGCCATGCCACGTCGCGCGATCTCGTCCGCTGGTCGAAGCAGCAGACCATCCCGGTGATGACCGCGTTTCACGGTGTCCGGAACAGCTGGGCGCCCGAAATGACCTATGACGCAACGGCGCGCGAGTTCGTTATCATGTGGTCGAGCAGCATCGATGGCAGGTTCGGCGCAACG